>Ga0164243_10003536_pt1 | contig 24959 bp, 20 predicted proteins | sample OricompcompostOP_FD_108781 | JGI IMG/M metagenome (GOLD analysis project Ga0164243, IMG submission 108781) | Organic Plus compost microbial communities from Emeryville, California, USA - Original compost - Organic plus compost (OP) | ecosystem: Engineered > Solid waste > Mixed feedstock >...
CGGCATGGACATGCGGCTGCAGCTGACCAACATCTTCGCCTACGCGCCCACGGACGTGGCGCGCCGCAACAACTCCACGGGCGGTGACTCCCCGCTGGGCAACATCGCCGCGGACTCCATGCGCAAGCGCCGCCGCGTCGAGGCGCAGATGGCCCTCACCAACTCGCTGGGCATCCGCGACAACCTCTACGCCGGCGTCGTCTCCCAGGAGTCGATGTTCAACGTGTTCCCGTTCGAGAACACCATCAACATCATGTACCTGTCCGGCAAGGAGATGCAGGAGATGTTCGACTTCGTGGCCGAGCGCTCCAGCGAGCGCGGCTGCGTGAGCCAGGCGCAGATCTCCGGCGCGAAGTTCACCATGGACTGCGCCCAGGTGCAGCTCAACGACCTGCGCATCCCCTGCAAGAAGGCGCTCGCCGGCGCGGACTGCCCCGCGGAGAACCGCGAGGGCCACGCCCCCTGGCAGTGCATCGAGGACGAGACGACGGCGCCGGGCGAGGGCCGCTGCTACGCCAACCCGGGCACGGACATCCAGATCGGCGGCAGGCCGCTCAACCCGTTCGGCACCTACCGCGTGGCGGTCAACGACTACATCGCCAAGGGCGGCTCGGGCTTCAACGTGCTCAAGCGCAACACCACGCGCCAGGAGACGGGCATCTCGCTGCGTGACTCGCTCATCGGCTACATGCAGGACTTCTGCACCTGCGACGACATCAACGCGGGCTACGCCACGCGCGGCAACAAGGCGGACGGCCAGCGCTGCGGCAACCTCGTCAACGGCCAGTGGGTGGTGAACGATCGCCTGAAGGCCGCCTGCCGCGAGATGCAGGACTACGAGAACGAGCTGGACGCGAAGGTGGGGAGCTGCAGCTGCGGCGACCTGCTGCGCAACGGCTTCGACCCCAGCCGCTGCGGCGTGGCGGAAGTCACCACGCCGGAGCAGGCCCGGGCGGCCTGCATCGCGGCCAAGCAGGTGGGCCAGTGCACCTGCGCGGACCTGGCCTCGCGCGGCTACAACCCGGCGGGCTGCGACATCCCGGGCGTCTCCACGGTGGCGGAGGCCCAGGCGGCGTGCTCCGAGTCCCCCGGTCCGTACACCGGCCGCTGCGACTGCCGCGAGGTCCTCGCCGGGACCAACCCGGTGTGCGGCACGGTGACGCAGCAGCTGCGAAACTTCTGCACGAACCCGTCGGCGACGCCCATCGCCGACGCCGTGGAAGACGGCCGCATCGGCCGGAGGGTGAAGTGATGAAGCGACTGATGCTGCTGTCGGCCCTCGCCTTGGCCGGCTGTTACACCAAGGAAACCGAACAGCCCTCCGGCGTGGGGTCCTTCCAGGTGACGGTGAAGGGCTTCTACGCCGCGGACACCAACCCGCGCGCGCCACTGCCGGTGGTGAGCTCGTGCCTGGCCCGGTACGGCTCGCTGAACGCGGTGCCCCTCGAGGTCCGGGGCACGCCGGACTGCCGCCTGGCGCTGCCGCGCACGGCGGTGGACATCGACCTGGACGTCGTCGCCGTCGACGTGAACGGCCAGCCGATGGCGGACTTCAACAACCCGGTCTCCTTCCGCACGGTGCCGGGCAACCTGACGGGCGCGTACCGCTACCGCTGGTCGCAGCTCAACCAGGGCCAGGGCTCCGGCACGGTGCGCACCGGCCAGCTCTACGGCGAGGTCCACGTCTGGGTGGAGGACGAGCCGGTCGAGGTCGACTACTCCAACGGCGAGGTCATCGCCGGGGAGCTGCCGCAGGAGCCCGCCAGGCGCACGTACGCCACGGGCCTGTCGCGCTCCATCTTCTTCGAGGAGCCCACCATCGCCACGGTGCAGGTGCCCCAGAACGGTGACCAGCTCACCGCGTACAACGGCACCTTCATGCGCATCGGCGTCAACCCGGAGGCGGGCGCGGTGCTCAAGCAGAACTGCGCCCCGGACGACCCGAACCACGACCAGCCGGTGACGCTGCTGGTGACGGGCACGGACCCCGGCGGCTTCTACGTCACGGACCTGACCGCCTGCCGCATCAAGGAAGGCTCCATCAGCGGCGGCAACACCCAGACGCCGGAGCCCAGCGGCTACTACCCGGGCCGCTTCAACTCCATCTACATCTACAACTACTCCTTCCCGGAGGGCCTGGACCCGGGCGACCTCTTGTGGACCATCGCGGGCTCCGTGCAGGAGTTCACCGCCACCACGCAGCTGACCTTCCCGTCGTGGAGCATCCGGGAGAAGGTCCGCCTGCTGCCCCAGGCCGAGTGGAACAAGTACCTGGCGCTCGCGCCGCCGACGGAGATCAACGGCCGGCTGTGTGGCTACAGCGCGTCGCCGTACGTCACGGACCCGCTGTGCGGCTACAGCTACGGCAACTACAAGATGGAGAGCCTGGAGTCGTCGCTGGTGAAGGTGCGGCGGGTGAAGTTCCCCACCGTCTTCAAGAACTGCGACGCCAACGGCAACAACACGGTCCCCTTCTTCTGCCCGGACACGCGCTCGGGGACGTTCGGCGCCTGCGGCACGGACAACCCGTCCGACCCGGACGTGCCGGAGCGGCAGTGCAACATCGACTGCACGCTGGGCGTGGGCCAGTTCGCCAACCAGGTCTGCGCGGAGAAGAACACGTACGACAGCTTCGGCCAGTTCGTGGTGGAGATGAACCCGCCGGGCCAGCCGGCCGCGGGGCTGGATGACTCGGTGCCCGCGCGGCTCCAGGCGCTGGCGGCGGTGCCCCCGGTGGCCCCGGCGACCGAGCAGTGGACGCGCTCCACCAACGGCTTCGCCGCGGGCGTGACGGTGGCGGTGGCGTGCGACAAGCCGGTGAGCGTGCGCTTCGGCGGCACGAGCGTGCCCGCCGCGGAGGGGACGCAGGAGCTGGCGGCGCTCACCCGCCTGGACCACGTCATGGCCGCGAGCGAGTCCTACGTCTGGGTGTCCGGGAAGGACACGACGACCACGGCCAACTGCACGGTGTCGCAGCACCCGCGCTCGCGCATCAACGTGGTGATGAAGGACGCGGTGCCGGACCTGGTGGTCAACTGCAGCGAGACGGACGGCGACGCGGACCGTCAGCAGCAGTGCAAGCTGCTGCACGCGGCCACCTTCGACGTGACGGGCCACCTGCGGCACGTCAGCGCCGCGCGGCCCCGGTGGGTGGTGCAGCCCCGGGACCAGGATGACGTGTGCTGCTACCCCGGTCCGGGCCTGGAGTGCCCGCGCCCCATCAAGCCTTGCGTGACGCCGTAACTCACTTTTTGAAAGAGCTCGCGTCCCGGTGACCCCGGGACGCAGGGAGGAGCGATCCCGAGCGGGCCGCTCCGTGGAGAGGGAACTTGAAAACGCTGCAGACGCTGGCCCTGACCGGGCTTATCTCCTTGAGTGCGCCCGCTTGGGCTGGTGACTTCGTCGACACGCGCCTGTCGTTCGTCTTCGCTGACGACAACGTCCTGGCGGGTTCGGGTGAGACGACGCCCAACAGCCCGAACGCGCGCTTTGGCGCGGGCAACCAGAACACTCAGTTCTACGACAACTTCAACACCCGCTTCTCCGGCTTCGAGTCGCTGTCGAACGTGGTGCTCTACAAGAAGGCCCCCGCCTTCTTCGAGGGGCTCACCACGGAGGCCGCCCTCACGCTGCTGATGCTGGAGCGTCCCAACGGTGGCGTGGCCATCCAGGACAACTCCAGCTACATCCGGCTCAACTACCAGCCTCCGGGCTGGGGTGAGAAGGAAGGCATCTCGCTGGTGGGCTTCCCGGTGTCCGCGGACCGCTTCCGTCTGGGCTATGCGTACCGCATCTCCTGGGGCGGCAGCGGCGTGTTCACCACGCGCTCCGCCGCCAACGGCGTGCCGGGCGCCAAGCTGCAGATCACCCGCGACAAGTGGTACGCGTACATCGGCGGCAAGACGGCGCTGGTGCAGAACGAGCTCATCCTCGAGGAGGAGACGCTCTACGGTGTCATGGCGGGCGCGGGCTGGGACATCCTGGACACGCTGCGCGTCGAGGCCGGTGGCGGCTACTTCCAGAAGGGCCTGGTGCCGGGCCTCGCCACCCTGGGCGTCGAGGCGCCGGTGAACGCGGCGGGTCTGTCCGCGCAGGTCGTCTACCACGTGGGCGTGCCGGTGGGCACGAGCGTGGACTTCCGCCTGTACAAGAACGACCCGGAAATCTACCAGCGCTTCTTCGCGCCGGAGCAGTACCCGGGCGGCCTCTCCTACTCCGTCTCGCTCGAGGGCAGCTACCTGTCCCAGACGCTGGAGAAGCCGGACGAGTTCGGCGCGACCAAGCCCCAGGGCGCCACGGCCGTGGCCCTCCAGGCCCGCGCGAAGATCGACTTCCTGCGCATCAGCCTGCTCGGCCTGTACCGCAGCCTGTCCTTCATCCAGTTCGAGGTGCCTGGCTTCCCGCCGTTCCAGGACTTCCCCGAGGGCACGAAGCTGAACCCGGAGATGTTCCTGGCGCTGGGCGCGGACTACCACTTCCCCGCCATGCACTTCACGCCGGGCTTCATCGTCGGTGTGCAGCGGCCGGCCTCCTTCCGCAGCCCCACCACCATCCTGGGTGGCAACCTCCCGCCGGACAACCTCGTCGGCACGCGCACCGTGGTGGTGCGTGACGTGAACCAGCTGAGCATCCTGCCGGAGACGTGCGGTGGTTCCGGCGCGTGCGAGGCGGAGCCCATCTACTCCGCGAAGGCCACCTTCCGCTGGGACCTGTCGGACTCCGTCGCCGCGGTGGGCGAGGTCTACTACACGTACGACACCAACCGGACCACGTTCCGGGACGACGTGACGGGCATTGCCCAGCCCACGTTCGAGAAGCCGCACGCGCTGGGCTTCAACACGCTGCTCCAGGCCCGCTTCTAGTCGGCGCCGGCGTCCCTCGTGACGCGCTCGCGGCCCGGTCCCTCCCCAGGGGCCGGGCCGTTCGCGTTCATGGGGTTGGCGCGTGGCGCCGCGAGAAATGGGCCGTTGTCCGGAATCCACGACTCATCCGTCTCCTGCGCCACCCCCCGCGAGGCCATGAGCGAGCGCGAGCGAGTCAAGCGCCCCGGCCCTCGCGTCTTCCGTGAAGGAGACCGATGCGACAGTGGTTCCGAGTCCTGGTGGCAGGTGTCGTCGTGGCGAGCACGGGTTGCAGCGGAGATGGCGAGCCGGGGCCGGCGCGTCCCCTCGAGCCCTTCCGGAGCGGGAGTCGGCTCCAGGTGCGCTGGTTGTCCGCCGAAGGGGGCTATCGCCAGCCGCTCGAGCAGGTGGACCTCGTGACGGGGCAGCCGTGTCACTGGCGGCGCTTCACCTCCGAGGGCGCGCTGTATTGCCTCCCCGACGCGCAGGTCTTCTTCGAGTCGCCGGTGGGCTATTTCGCGGACAGCACCTGCACGCGGCCCGTCGCGTACTTCCGCGAGGAACAGCGTCCCGCCACCACGCTGCGGATGCAGGCGGGCGCCTGTGAGCAGGGATGGCGCTTGCGCTACCTGGGGCAGCGCGTGACGGGAGCGACCTTCCGGCGGACCTCTCCGGAGGGCCCCTGCGTGAGTGAGCCCCTGCCCTCCTGGGCCGCGTACGCCTATGAGGTGGGCGAGCCCGTCCCGGCGTGGACGTTCGTGCGTGGCGAGGCGCGGCGGGCGGCTCACGGGGCGGGCGTGGCGGTCCAGGTCATCGAAGGCGAGGACGGGTCATCCGCGTTGCTCGACATCCAGGATGAAGCCCGGGGCACCTCGTGCACGTTCGCCCTGGCGAGTGACTCGAGCGTTCGCTGTCTGCCGTCCGGAGCGTCCGTGAGCGACGGCGCCTTCGGCTACTACGTGGACGCGCGCTGCACCGAACGGGCCGCCGCGAGCGCCTGTACCCCGCTTCGCTTCACCCGAGACACCACGTTCGGCCACTGCGGGATGACCACGTCCATCCACGAGGTGGGCGAGGTGCTCGGAAGTGTCTATGAATTTGCGAGCGACGGAGCCTGTCACGCCATCCAATCGGGCACCTCGGAGGTCCCCGGCTTCTCCTACCGCCTCGGTGCGGAATCGCCGGCGTCGTCCTGGGTCGGGGCCACCGTCGAGCACGGCGCCGCGAGGGGCCAGCTGACGGAGGGCCTCCTCTCCGTGAGTCCCTCGCTGACGCTGCCGTGGAAGCCTGTCGATACCCAGCGGGGCGTGGAGTGCGAGTTCCTCCTCGCGGGTGACACCCAGCTGCGGTGCATCCCCGCCGCGAGCTTCCTCGCGGTGCAGCACTTCGCGGATCCCGCCTGCACCCAGCGACTGGCGATCGCCTATCCGGACGAGTGCTTGCGTCAGCCGTTCGCCCTCGAGCGACGCGCGGACCCCGGTGGGGCTCCGCGGCTCCTGCACCACGTGTACTCGCTGGGCGAGCGGCACCTGGGGTCCGTCTACGCGCTCGAGCCCGGTGACACGGGAGTGCCCCGATGCCAGGTGACCTCGAGGTTCCTGAGCACGTACTTCCTGCTCGGGCCGGAGCTCGCCCCCTCGTCGCTCGTGAGCGCGGAGGTCGTCACGGAGTGAAGGCGCGGAGCAGCGCGGCCGTCGGACTCGCGTGCCTCCGGCCTGAACGCCCTCGGAGCGCGTCTTCGCGCCGGAGGCTCGTTTCCGGAGCGCCGATGGTGTCTCGCCATGCCCGGTCACTCTTCCGGAACCCGGGGCGGAGCGGAAATCCTTTCCCGGGTGAGGAGCCAGGCTGAACGCTTCATCAAGCAATCACCGACAGCGGTCCCCACGACTGGCCCGCCCCCTCACAGGGCGGGCCAGTCCCCGGGGCGGCTCGGGGACAATCCCTCTCACAATCACTACCCCGTCCTTGATACATGCGGGGCGACCAGACGCATGGGCTCGCGCATGCCAGGCTTTCACCGTACAAGGACTGGCAATACAATCACAACCCCGTGTCCTTCGCGCGGCGGACCGGGCGGCCACCGTCGCGGGCCCGCCTCACGCGGACGTCATGCGCACCACCTCGTCGAACGCGGTGAGCCCCTGGGCCAGCTTGCGCACGGCGGCCTCGCGCAGGGTGCGCATGCCCGAGCGCCGCGCGGCGTCCACCAGCGCCGAATACGGGGCCTCGCGCGCAATCAGGTCGCGAAGCTCCGGCCCCGTGGTGACGATTTCGAAGACGCCCGTGCGGCCCACGTAGCCCGTGCCCCGGCAGCGCACGCAGCCCGCGCCCGAGAGGATGCGCACGCCGCCCGGCAGCAGGGGCAAGGGCGCCTGGAGCGCGATCAACTCGTCCGGCGTCAACGTCGCCTCCTGCGCGCAGTGGCTGCACACGCGCCTGAGCAGGCGCTGCGCCATGACGCCCAGCAAGGACTGCGCGAGCAGGAAGGACGGCACCCCCAGGTCCCGCATGCGCGCCACCGCGCCCACCGCGTCGTTGGTGTGCAGCGTGGAGAGGACGAGGTGGCCGGTGAGCGCGGACTGGATGGCGTTCTCCGCCGTCTCCGGGTCTCGAATCTCGCCCACCATGATGACGTCCGGGTCCTGGCGGAGGATGTGGCGCAGCGCCCCCGCGAAGTCGAGCCCCACCTTGGGCTGCACCTGCACCTGGTTGAAGGCGTCCCACACCATCTCGATGGGGTCCTCGATGGTGGTGACGTTGACGTCCGGCCCCGCCAGCGCCTTGAGCGCCGAGTAGAGCGTCGTCGTCTTGCCGCTGCCCGTGGGGCCCGTGACGAGGATGAGCCCGTGCGGCTGGTCGATCCACGACTCGAAGGCGCTCTTCTCGTCGGGCTCGAAGCCCAGCTGGGCGATGTCCTGCACCAGCGTCTCCGGATCGAAGATGCGGATGACGACCTTCTCGCCGAAGGCGGTGGGCAGCGTGCTGACACGCAGCTCCACCTCGCGGCCGTCGCGCTCCGTCTTGATGCGGCCGTCCTGCGGCTTGCGCTTCTCCGAGATGTCGATGCGCGCCAGCATCTTCACGCGCGACACGACGGGCGGATGCACCGGCGCCGGCAGCGTGTACACCGGGTGCAGCACGCCGTCGATGCGCAGGCGCACCACGCTCGTCGCGCGCTTGGGCTCGATGTGGATGTCGGACGCCCGGTTGTCGAAGGCGTAGCGCAGCAGGTAGTCCACCGCCTGCACCACCGGCCGGTCAGACGCCTCCAGCTCCTGCGTGCCGCTGAGCGACACGAGCTGCTCGAAGTTGGCGATCTGGACGTTCGCCCCGCCGAAGTCGTCCGCCGCCGCCGCCAGCGTCTTCTTGAAGCCGTAGATGTCCGCGATGGACTTGAGGATGTCCGCCTTCGCGCTCAGCACCGGCTCCACCACCAGCCCCGTCAGCCGGTGGAAGCTCTCGAACAGCTCCCGGTCGAACGGGTTGGCCACCGCCACCACCAGCCGCCCCTGCTGGGTGCGCTCCAGCGGCAGCAGCACGTGCTTCTGCGCGTAGGGCCGCGACACGGTGCGCGTGGCCAGCGTCATGTCCAGCCGGAGCGGGTCGATCTTCCGGTAGGCCATGCCCGCGGCGCGCGCCGCGGCCTCCGTCACGCGGTCCTCGTCCAGCAGGCCGCGCCCGTTGGCCAGGGGCACCTGGAACGCGGCCACGACCTCCACCGGAGACACGTCGTAGCGCGCGGCGTCCTTGCCCGCCGCGGCCGTCTGCGACTTGAGGACACGCGCCCTCGCGGCGGACTCCCGCGCGAGCACGTCCTGGGCCTGCTGGGGCGTGAGCAACCCCTGTCCGACGAGCGCCTCCAGGACGAAGAGCGTGGTGAAGTCGTCCCGGCTCCGCGCCGGGGCGCCGCCAGCCCCGCTCACTGCTTGTGCCACGTGCGTCTCCTTCCAGCCAACCACAGCAACATCACCACGCCCCCAAGGAACACGGCCGACGCGGGGGCGCCCTGGCAGCCGCAGCCCCCGGGGCCTCCCGACGAGGGCGGCTTGGTGCCCGCGTCCGGCACCGGCGGCGGCTGCGTGCCTCCGTCGTTGCACAGCGTGCACGACCCCGCATCCGGCTTCGCGGTCGGATCGTAACAGGTCCCCCCGCTGCCACAGAGCATGCCGGGCGCGCAGTCCTTCTCGGACAGGCAGCTGGGCATGCAGGCCGAGACGCCCGTCGCCACCGCCGCGCACCGCAACGACGACTCACACGTGCCCGTCACGCACTCCTTGACGCAGGCCTGCTTGCCGTCGCGGTCGATGGCCTGGCACGTCGTCCCCGCGGGGCAGAGGCACGAGGCCACCGAGCACGCCTGCGCGCAGACGCCCCGCGTGTTCCCCTCGACGAGGTAGCAGAACTGGTCCGTCCCGCACTGGTCATCCGCCGTGCACGCGTCGCCAATCTGGCGCCCCACCGTGCCCTTCGACACGCAGACGCTGTCGCAGTTGCGGCACACCGTGCCGCCCCGGCAGTCCGCGTTGGTCACGCAGCTGGGCAGGCACACGTCGCCTTCCTTCAGCGTCGAGCAGGAGTAGCCGGGCCGGCAGTCACCCGTGCCGGAGGCACACGTCTTCAGACACACCTTGCCCTGCCCCGGCACATCCGCGCACTCGGAGCCGGCGGGGCACGTCCCCGGCCCCGTGCACGTCTCCGTGCAGTAGCCATCCTCCCACTCGTCGTAGTCCGCCTGCCCCGAGGGCAGCGGCGAGGGGAGGATGCAGCGGCCCGTCCCCGTGACGCAGGAGCGCACGGACTCGTCACAGGCCTTGCCCACCGGCGTGAGGCCGTTCGGCAGCGCGGGGAGGCAGGCGCGCGTGGAGCCACTCACCCCCGATGACTCCCGGCACACGTAGGGCGCCGGGCACTCGCCACCGGTGGTGCCGGTGCAGCCCCGCGTGCACATGCGCAGCGCGTTGCCCGTGACGGTGGACTCGGTGGCCACGCAGGTCAGGCCGTTCGTGCAGGTCGTGGTGCAGGGGGAGCCCACCGCGCCCGTCTGCGGGTAGAAGCGGCACACCGCCGTGCGGTCGTAGTTCGAGAGCTGACGGCGGCTCTCGCCCGGGCGGAGGATGAGCGACATCACCGCGTCGTTGACCTCGAGCGTGTCGCCCAGGCCCAGGCAGTGGCCGATCTCCCGCGTCAGCACGGTCTGCAGGTCCATGGCCCCCGCGGGCGTGGGCGTCAGCGTCGACCAGGTGAACTCCCCCGGCACGCCGTTGAGGTAGATGTCGCACTGGTACACGTAGCCGTTGAAGGTGAGCGGCTTGGCGGCGCCCGGGCGCGAGCCCGCGTTGAGCGTGTCCACGTAGCGGGGGTCCGCGCGGTCCGTCACCCAGATGGGCACGACGTTGAAGCCATCATAGGGGTCCGTCACGTCCGGCATGGGCGAGCCGTTGGTGGCCACCCCCGCGTCGCTCGTCTGGAAGGCGGGCCAGGCGCAGTCGACGTCCTGCCACGTCTGGAAGGCCGCGGCGACCGCCGAGCGCACCAGCGCGAGGTCCACGCCCCCCGGCTTCGGACTGCGGCCGTCCACGGAGTAGACGAACGGGTCGTCCGGCGAGGCGAGGACCCGGTGCCCCAGGTCCCTGTAGTCCTCCACGTCCTGCGCCGCCGCCACGGCGGCGACCAGGACCCACCCCAAGCACACCGCGCCTCGCAACAGTCCCCGCGTCATCGAAGGCACCTTCAATCCGTCTCGGGCGCGGGCACACCGACGTGCCGCTGGCGCCGAGCGAAGGCCCAGTCTAGCCGCGAACGGCGCGGACGGTGGCATCCACCAGCGACTCCGGCGTGGGTCGCTCCGCCACCGTCGTCGCGGGAATGCCGAGCTGCTCCAGGGCCGCCGCCGTCGTGGGCCCGATGGCCACCACGCGCGCCGAGCCCAACCGCTCCCGCCCGGCGGCCTCCAGGAACGCCTCCGCCGTGCGCGGCGAGGCGAACACCGCGACGTCCGGTGGAGAGGACTCCAGCAACTCCAGGGCCTCGGGCGGCAGCGACACGGGCGTGGAGCGGTACGCCGTCACGCGGGAGACCTGCACCCCCGCCTCGCGCAGCGCGTCCTCCAGCTCGCGCCGGCCGTCCTCGGCCGCCGGCAGGAGCACCTCGTCTCCCGGCTGGAGGCCGTCCTTCATCAGCTCGAAGAGGGCCGCGCCGGTCCCCTCCGGGGGCTCCGCCGCCACGTCGAAGCCATGGCCAGTCACCGCGCGCGCGGTGCGGGGCCCCACCGCCGCCAGCCGCACCCGCGACAGGCGGTCCACCGTGCCCGCCTCGCGCAGCGCGTCCATCAGCGCCTCGACGGAGGAGGGGCTGGCGAACACCACCCAGCGGTAGCGCTGGATGTGCTCCGCGGCGGACGCCAGGGGACGCGGGTCCTCCGGCGGACGCAGCTCCATCAGCGGGAGGCCGAACACGTCGGCCCCCTCGTCCTCCAGGAGGAAACACAGCTCCTCGGCCCGCTCACGCGGGCGAGTCACCAAGACTCGGATGCCTTCCAGTCGCCGTTCCACGCGCGCGGCACTCTAGGGCGCTTGCGCGTCGGGGCGGCGAGCGAAATCACGCAGGATGTCCGCCGCGCCCCGTGACAGGAGGTCCGCCGCGAGCGCTTCGCCCAGCGCCCGCGCGCGCTCCACCGGGCCGCGCACCTCGCCCCGCACCACGCGTATCCCATCCGGCCGGCCCACGAGTCCGCGCAGGTACACCTCGCCACCGGACACCGTGGCGTGGCCCGCGAGCGGCACCGAGCAGCCGCCCTCCAGCTTCGCCAGGAGCGCCCGCTCGGCCGTCACCGCGACGCGGGTGGTGGCGTCCTCCAGCGGCGCGAGCAGCCCGCGCACCCGCGCGTCCTCGCCCCGGCACTGGATGGCCAGCACCCCCTGCCCCACCGCGGGGAGGCTCACCTCCGTCGACAGGACCTCGGTGATGACGCCCTCCAGGCCCAGGCGCTTGAGCCCCGCGCACGCGAGCACCGCGCCCGAAAGCCCCAGCTCCTTCGTCCGCTGCAGCCGCGTCTGCACGTTGCCGCGCAGGCTGACGATCTCCAGGTCCGGCCGCCGCGAGCGGAGGATGCAGCTGCGGCGCAGCGAGGACGTCCCCACGCGCGCGCCCGGGGGCAGCGCGTCCAGCGTCTGGCCCGAGCTCCCGCAGAAGGCGTCCCGCGGATCCTCCCGCGTGGGGACCGCGGCGAGCACGAGCCCGTCCGGCAATTCGGACGTCATGTCCTTGAGGCTGTGGACGGCCACGTCCGCGCGGCCGTCGAGGAGCGCCTGTTCGATCTCCTTCACGAACAGCCCCTTGCCGCCCACCGCCGACAGCGGCGCGGACAGGAAGCGGTCCCCCTCGGTGGTCATCTCCACCAGGGACACCTCCAGCCCCGGGTGGTGCGCCTTCAGGAGGGCGCCCACGTGGCGCGCCTGCCACAGCGCCAGGGGGCTCTGCCGGGTGGCGATGCGCACGGTGCTCATCGCTTGGCCCCCGTGGCGGCGACCTGCGGCGCGAGGGCGTCCGGGACCTGCTGCGAGGCGGCGGCCTGCGCCTCCTGCTCCATCAACCCGAACAGCTCCGCGGCGGCGCCGGCCAGGCGGTTGCCCTCGCCCTCCGGCCCCACGGCGCGCAGCCGCGCGGTGGGCTCGTGCAACAGCTTGTTGACGATGGCGCGCCCCATGGCCTCGATGCTCTTGCGCTGCTTGTCGGAGAGGCCGTCGCCCAGCGACGCGAGCGTCCGGTCCACCTCCGCCTTCGCGATGGCCTCCGCGCGCTGCCGCAGCCGCGCCAGCACCGGCATGCCCTCGCGCAGCGCCCGCTCCTTGACGAAGCGCGCCACCTCCTGCGCCACCAGCACGCCCGCCTTGTGCGCCTCCTCGGCGCGCGCGGCGGCGTTGTCCGCCACGAACTTCTGGATGTCGTCCACGTCGTACGCGTGCACCCACTCGAGCGCGCCCACGCCCGGGTCGATGTCGCGAGGTACCGCCAGGTCCACCATGAACAGGGGCCTTCCCTTGCGCGCCTTGCCCACCGCGCCCACGTTCTCCCGCGTGAAGATGGGCACCGGCGAGGCGGTGCTGCACACCACCACGTCCGCCGCCGTCAACAGCGAGAACAAGTCCTCGAAGGGCCGGGGCGTGCCGCCCACCTCCGCGGCCAGCGCCTGCGCGCGGGCCAGCGTGCGGTTGGTGATGAACAGCCTCGTCGCGCCCGCCTGTTGCAGGTGACGCGCCGCCAGCTCTCCCATCTCCCCCGCCCCCACCACCAGCACCGTCTTGCCCTTCAAGCCGTCGAACACCTTGCTGGCCAGCTGCACCGCCGCGGACGCCATCGACGTGGCCGCCCGGCCGATGGCCGTCTCCGTGCGCACCCGCTTGGCGCAGCCAAACGCCGCCGCGCACGCGCGCGTCAGCTCGCCCCGCACCGCGCCCGCGCCCTGCCCCCGCTCGAAGGCGTCCTTCACCTGCCCCAGAATCTGCGCCTCGCCCAGCACCATGGAGTCCAGGCTGGAGGCCACCCGGAACAGGTGGACGAGGGCCGCCTCGCCCCGGTGCTCATACAGGTGGTCTCGCGCCTCCACGCCGCCCAGCGACTCCAGCTCCGCCACCACCCGCTCCCTGGCCGCCACCGCGTCCGGCGCGGACAGGTACACCTCCACGCGGTTGCAGGTGGACACCCACAGCGCCTCCACCGGCGACTGGGCCAGGCGCTGGAGCACCTCCACCTGCCGGGACTCGGAGAGCGCCAGCCGCTCGCGAACCCCCAGGGGCGCCGTCCGGTGAGACAATCCGATGCAGACGAGCTCCATGGTCAGGGCATCCTCATGACGGCCGCGGCGCTCGACGCGGGTTCATACGAGGTCAGGAAGGAGACCAGCACCAGGCAGAACCCCGCCATGGTCAGCAGGGCCACGCGCCGCCCCCGCCAGCCGGCGAAGATGCGCGCGTTGACCAGCGCCGCGAACACCGCCCACGCCACCACCGTGGCGATGGACTTGCCATCCCAGGACCACCCGCGCGTGGTGCTCACGAAGAAGGCGCCGGTGGCCAGGGTGATCGACAGCGCGATGAACCCCCACACCACCAGCCGCCGGTTGAGGGTGTCCAGGAACTCGAGCGACGGCAGCCGCGCGAACAGCAACCCGAAGCGCTTGGCCCGCACCTGCCGCTCCATCAACAGGTACATGACGCCCACCCCCGCGGCCACGGCGAACGCCGCCAGCCCCAGCAGGGCCAGGGTGATGTGCAGCGGCAGCAGCGGCTGGCGCACCCCCGGAGGCAGCGGCGACTGTCCACCATGCATCAACAGCCCCGGCAGCAGCACCGTCACCGCCAGGGGGGTGAGGAACGCGCCGATGACCGGCCGCCGGTAGCGCACGTCCAGCGCCAGGAAGATGGCGAGCAGCAGGAAGGCCAGCGTGGAGAAGCCCTGCGCCATGCCCACCGGCCGCCCGGACTGGGCGCCCAGCAGCTCGAACAGCGCGACGCCGTGCAGCACCAGGCCGCCGCCCACCAGCACGCGCCCCGCCATGGCCAGCGCGTCCGACTGCCGGACCAGGTAGGCGAGGTACGCGACGGCGGCGAGGCCGTAGGCATGGCAGGCGAGCGAAACGAGCGAGTGGCTCATGGGGTCGGGCACATAACCGGGGATGACGGGCGAATCAGCCCATCTTGTTGAGGAGGAAGGCGGCCAGCAGGTCGGTCTCCGAATCAGGCTTCTTGCCCGCCACCCCGTCGGGCCGGGGCACCCCCGCGGGGACCTCCGTCACATACCCCGGAACGACCTCGTAGGCCGTCTCCCCCACCAGCACCGAGTCGGCCATCTGCTCGGCGCCCAGCCGGGAGAGCTGCTCCTCGGTCTTCACCCGGGCCACCAGCCCGTGGGTGTCCTCACCCGTCACGAGTTGCACGAAATGCACGGCGGGTGAGACGGAGAAGGTCGCGCCTCCCTCCGCCATGACCACCAGCTTGCCGTCGCGCAGGTCCGCTTTGTCGGCCAGGGCCCACTCCTCGAGCTGGGCCTGGGGCAGGAAGAGCTTCGTCACCCCCCCAGCCTACACCAGCCGCCAGGGGCAAGGGGGCCCGTTCGGGAATGGGGGCGAAACCCACGACACCTCTCCGCATCATTTCCGGCAGAACGGCTCATGAGCCACCGGTTCTTGCAGGCCCACGGGGCGCGTACTACACGAGCCGCCGTGCAGGCCGGACAGGGCCCCAAGGAGACACCATGGCAGGCGACAACGTGACGAATGTCGGAGACGGCGACTTTGACCAACAGGTGCTGCAATCCTCGAAGCCGGTGCTCGTGGATTTCTGGGCGACCTGGTGCGCGCCGTGCCGCGCCATCGCCCCGTCCATCGACGCGCTGGCCACCCAGTACGGCGAGCAGGTGAAGTTCACCAAGCTCAACATCGACGAGAACCAGGACACGCCCCAGCAGTACGGCATCCGCTCCATCCCCACCCTGCTCGTCTTCAAGGGCGGCAAGGTCGTGGAGCAGATCGTCGGCGCCGTCCCGAAGACGCGCATCGAGGACGCCATCAAGAAGGCGCTGTAGCGGCTGTCCGCTCCACGCGCCGGGCTCGCGCGCACCCGAGGCATCCTGGCCTCCGGTGCGCCGCCCCGGCGACGGGGCCCCCGGTCGACGCGCAAGGCTTGCGCGTCCCGTGGCGTCCGCCCGCCGCGAACACACGAAGAGCGTCCGCATTCCCGCGGCCCGGCTGCCTCCCGGCCACAGATGCGACTGGGTTGCACCCGTCTCCCGGTGCCTCGTTGTGTCGCGTCCGCGGCCCGCGTGCGCTGTGGCGCGCGCGACGTCCCCCGCTCCCCAAACGATTCCGGCCGTCGCGGACAAATCCACCGCACCGGGTGGAGCCATGTCCAGCGTCACTGCGGGAACCACGTATCCCTTTGCAGCCTTGTCATCAATTTGCCGCGATGGTTTGCGAGTCATGAGAGACCCGCCTAGCTTGTATTGACAGCATTGACATCAACCGCCAAATAGGCACATTGGAAGTCTTGTTTGGTTTGACTGTTTTCACATGGAGTATTCATGGCACGGCCGCGTAAGGAGTTGTCGAAAGTCCCGTTGACCCCCGCGCTGATGAACTGGGCGGAGGCGCTGGGAGACGCCATCGGGCGGGGCGTCCTCCGGGCGATGAATCAGGGAATTCCCTCGGTGGGAGGCACCAACGGCGTCGCGGCGAACCGCCGCCGGGGACGGCCGCCCAAGGCGCTGGTGGGCAACATCGTCGCCGCGGACCGGCGTTGCACGGTGCCGGACTGCACGCGCGAGCTGCGCTCCAAGGGTCTGTGTTCCGCGCACTACCAGGCGGAGCGCCGCCGGCTGCTGGCCGGAGGCAAGCCCGCCTGAGACAAGACGTCACGGTGACGCCCACGGCCCTGGGCGAGCCGGTCGTCCGCCGTCTATTTCCCCTGCCAGGGGTTGGCTTCGGTCCCCGTCGCCTTGAGCAGCTCCCAGGCCGACAGCACATCCACCACCCGCTCCAATTCGTTGGGTAGTGAACGCGCCCGCTGGGATTTCAAGTATTCCTCCGCGAAGGCTCGCAGCCGCGCACCCACGAACAGCCGCGCCAGCGCGACCTCCGTCTGCCCGCTGAAGTCGAGGAAGCGCAGGCCGAAGCCGCTGCGTCCGCCCGGCCCATCTCCCCGCTCCTCGCGCACGATCTGCGCGCGCGCCTGCACCGGGGCGGCGCCAGGCTCGAGCGAGAAGCGCACCTCCAGCACCGTGCCCAGCGGCAGGTAGAAGGTGCTGCCCAGGAAGGCGCCGCTGACGCTGACGTTCACCGACGACAGGCTGGCGGCGAAGCGCCTCGCGCCGTCCTCGTCGTCGATCCACACGTCGAAGCGCGTGGCCAGCTGCGCCCGGGGGAACTCGCGGTGCTCCGGCTCGCCCTGGTTCATCTCGATGAGGGGCGCCAGCGCCACGACGGGCTTTCTGGGCTCGTCCCGCGCCGGCTCGGGCCTGCGTGCCACGTCGACCGGCGCCGCGGGCTTCACGTCCCTGGCCGCGGCCACGTCCGCCACGCGGACACTCCCGCTTCCCTTCTGCCCACCCTTCCTCTGCATGCCTGACCTCCACCGGCCCGAGAGGGACTCGCCCTCCCCCCGGAATTGGTGGGGTCTTTCATACACCAGCACCGGGCGGGCGCCGAGCGCTCCCGTCCATTCCCAGTCCTGGGATGGCCTGGCCGGATGCCCGCTTCGCGACGTCTCAGAACATGTGACGACGCATGCTGATGTTCACCAGCAAGCCAATGCTGAGCATCACGGACATCATGGAAGAGCCGCCATAGCTCATCAGCGGCAGGGTGATGCCCGTCACCGGCAGCAAGCCAATCACCATGCCGATGTTCTCGAACACCTGCCAGAAGAGCATGGCCACCACGCCCACGGCGACGAAGGCGCCGAACCGATCCCGGGCGTTGAAGCCCACCCCCAGGCCGAAGATGAAGATGGCGCCGTAGAGCACCAGCAGCAGGGTGCACAGCACGAAGCCATGCTCCTCCGCCCACACGGAGAAGATGAAGTCGGTGTGCTGCTCGGGGAGGAAGCGCAGCCCCGTCTGCGTCCCCTCGCGCCAGCCCTTGCCGGACACGCCGCCGCTGCCCACGGCGATCTTCGACTGCGCCGCGTGGTAGCCGCTGCCGCGCAGGTCCGCCTCCGGGTCCAACCACCCGGAGATGCGCTGGCTCTGGTGCTTCTTCAGGTAGTGCCGGACGATGGTGGGCCGGGGCTCCGGCACGTCGCGGATGTAGTCGTTCCAGATGACGATGGCGCCCGCGAGGATGCCCGCCACCAGCGTGGCCACCAGGTACCAGCGCACCTTGCCGAACAGGATGACGGTGAGCGAGGACAGGCCGATCATCAGCGCGGTGCCCAGGTCCGGCTGCACCAGCACGAGGACGAAGGGCACCCCCACCACGACGAGCGGCTTCCACAGGCGCACCAGGCCGTAGGACGGCTCGTTGGGGCGGAAGTCGTCGTGGTAGACCTTGGCCAGCATCAGCACCACGCCAATCTTCATGAACTCCGCGGGCTGCAGGCGCAGCGGGCCAATGGCGAACCAGCTCTCCGCGCCCTTGGCGGTGTGGCCCACGAAGCGCAGCGCGATGAGCGCCAGGATGTTCATGACGTAGATGGGCAGCGCCATGCGCTGGATCCACCGGTAGTCCACCAGGCACACCACCAGCACGGCGACGACGCCCAGCCCCAGGTACGCGGCCTGGCTGGACCACACCGGCGCCAGCGGCGGACGCGACGCGGAGGCGAGGTTCCAGATGCCCAGCAGGGCCACGCCCAGCACGCAGGTGATGAGGCCCCACGGGACGTGGGGCACCATCCGTCGCTCAATCCGCAGTTGCATTGTTCAGGTCCTCGCCTTCCTCGTCCCCGGGGAGCTGGGACGGCGGGGGCACGGCCCGCGTCATCGCGCTCTCGTCGGGCGAGGGCGCGCGCGACAGCGACGGCGTGTAGGGCTGGTTGGGACGCGGCGGCGGCGCCGTGGCGTCCAGCTTCTTGAGGTCCAGGTACTTCTGGATGACGGCCATGGCCGTGGGCGCCGCGTCCGCGCCGCCGTGGCCGCCGTGCTCGTTGAGCACCACCACGGCGATCTCCGGCTTGTCCGCCGGCGCGAAGCCCGCGAACCACGCGTGGTCGCGCTCGAAGAAGCTCATCTGGTGCGTCTTCAGGCGCACCGCGCCCAGGCGGGCCACCTGCGCCGTGCCCGTCTTGGCGGCGATCTTCACGTCCAGGTCGCGCATGTACTTGAGGCGCGAGCGCAGCGCCGTGCCGCCGGGCTCGTGCGCCACCTTCACCAGGCTCTCGACGACGGCCTTCAGGTGCGCGGGCGGCAGGTCCACCTTGCGGACCACCTCCGGCGCGAACTCCTGCACCACCTGCCCGTCCAGGTTCTCCAGCCGCTGCACCAGCTGCGGCTTGAACAGCGTGCCGCCGTTGGCGATGGCCGCGTACATCAGCGCCAGCTGGAGCGGCGTGACGTTGTTGTCGCCCTGGCCGATGGCGCTGTTGAGCGCCATGCCCTTGGTGTAGCCGCCGGGGGAGGCCTTGTCGTGGTACGCGCTGGTGGGCATGATGCCGGGCACCTCCGCCACCACGCTGATGCCGGTGGGGCTGCCCAGGCCGAGCGACTTGCCCATCTCCCCGATGGGGTCCAGGCCGATGGTGTCCGCGACCTTGTAGAACCACGTGTCGCAGGAGCTCTTCATCGCGTCCAGGCCGTCCACCAGCCCGTGGCCGCGGTCCAGGTGGCAGCGCCAGGTGCGCGCGCCGAGCCGGTAGCCACCGGGGCAGTTGACGACCGTCTCCGGGCGGAACGCGCCGGACTTGAAGGCCGCCAGCGCGGTGACGACCTTGAAGGTGGAGCCCGGGCTGTAGTGTTCGGCGGCCACGCGGTTGACCATGGGCTCCAGCGGGTCGCGCGACAGCTGCGCCATCTGCTGCGGCGTCACGCGGCCCGTCAGGAGGTTGGGGTCGAAGCCGGGCCGCGACACCAGCGCGCGGATGAAGCCGGTGTGCACGTCGATGGCCACCACCGCGCCCGTCACGCCGGGGAAGGCCCGCTCCGCCTCCTCCTGCAGGCGCATGTCGATGGAGAGCACCAGGTTGCTGCCCGCCTTGGGCTGCACCACGGCGTTGTCGCCCAGCTTGACGTTGAGCTCCTCGATCTTCTGCCCGCGCGCGTTCACCACTTCCTTGCGCACGCCGTCCTCGCCGCGCAGCCGCTGCTCGAAGTAGCGCTCCAGCCCGCGCCGGCCGATGTAGTCCCCCAGCGCGTAGCGCGAGCCGTCCGCGTTGAGCCGCTCCAGCTCCTCCTGGGTGATTTCGTTCATGTAGCCCAGCACGTGCGACAGCACCGTGTTGGTCCGGTAGAAGCGGTGCGGGACGGGCGCGACCTCCACGCCGTCGAGGATGTCGCGGCGGGCCGCCAGCCGGTCGTATTCGTCCCGCGACAGGTCCACGCGCACGGGCACCGGCTGGAACGGCGCGTTGCGCCGGCCCTGGCGCACCAGGTCCTCCACCTTCTTGGCCTGGTCCGCGTCCCACTGGAGCAGCTCCGCCAGGCGCGGGATGACCTGCTCGGCGCAGTCGGTGCAGAACGCCGGAGTGATGAAGGCGTCGAACGACGGGCGGCTGTCCACCAGGATGGTGCCGCGCGCGTCCTTGATGACGCCGCGGTCGGCGCGCAGGCGCACCTCCTTGACGAAGTTGGCCACGCTCTTGGCCGCGTACTCCTCGCCGCGGGTGATCTGCAGCCGGTACAGCTGGATGGACAACAGGCCCAGGCCCAGCGACATGGCCAGGCCCAGCCAGAGGAAGCGCCGCTTCAGCTCGCGCCCCGGCGTCGTGTTGCCCAGCGTGGGGGGCGTCACCGCAGCAACCCCGCCGGCCGGTCCTGCGCCGCCTCGAACCGGCGGAACAGGGGGAAGAGCACCAGCGCCGCCGCGCCGGTGAGGGCCACCTGCAGCGGCAGCCCCGCCAGCGCCTGCCCCGAGCCCCCGTCCTTCACCGTCAGCCAGGTGAGGAAGGTGGCCAGCAGGCCGTGGCCCACGTCCGCGCCCATGGCGAACAGCGCGAAGGACAGCGCGCCGCGCACGTCCACGAAGCTGGAGACCAGCCTGCCGACGAGGAACGTGAAGACGGCGAGGAAGGTGAACAACCCCGTGGGCTGACCGCTCATCAGGTCCAGCAGGTAGCCCACCGCGAACGCGGAGAAGGCGCCCTCGAGGAGCGTCGCGCGCAGCGCGAGGAAGGCCACCAGCACCACGGTGACGTCGATGCGGCCGAGCACCAGCCCCGCCTGCTTGACGACCACGGACTCCAGCGTGAGCAGCGCCAGCGCGATGCCCACCGTCACCAGGAACTTCATTTCGCCGCGCCCTCCGCCGCGTTGCCCTGCGCCATGGCGCTGTACGGGCTGCCCACCACCAGGACCTCCTCCAGCTTGGAGGTGTCCACCGCCGGCACGATGTCCGCGCCCTGGAACATGCCGTGCTGCTTCTTCTCCAGGTTCGTCACCCGCCCCACCACCAGGCCCGGAGGATAGATGCCGTCCGTGCCGGAGGTGATGATGAGGTCGCCCTCCTCGACGTCCTCGGTGCGCAGCATGTTCTCCAGCTTCAGCGGGCCGCTGCCCGCCCCCGCCGCCGTGCCGCGCGCCCGCGAGCGCTGCACCCGCACCGCCACCCGGCTCTGGGGGTCCGTCACCAGCGCCACGTCCGAATAGCTGCCCGTGGCCCGGATGACCTGCCCGACGATGCCGTCCGGCGTCACCACGGACATGCCCCGGAACACGTTGTCCTTCTCGCCACCGCTGATCCGCACCGACAGGAGCTTGGCCACCGGGTTGACTCCCACCACCCTCGCGGGAATCTCCGGCCCCGGCGCCGCCTCCGCGTAGCCCAGCAGCTTGCGCAGCCGCTCGTTCTCCGTGCGCGACTCGCCCAGCGCCTGCACCGACGCCCGGAGCTGGAGGTTCTCCAGGCGCAGGGCGTCATTCTCCTGCCGCACCCCCCGCAGGTCCAGGTAGTGCTGGACCGCCGACACCGTCCCCTCGATGCCCGCCGTGAGCGCCTGCTGGACAGGCGAGCTGACGGCGATGACCGCCCGGTCGATGGGGTTGGGGTCCCGCCCCTTGCGCCCGCTCAACAGGAAGGCGACCAGCGGGTAGAGCAGCAGCGCGCCCACGATGAGTGGACGCCGATATCGCTTGAGGAGCGACAGCACAGAGGAGGATTCCGGGGTGGGAGGGGTGGGCGAGGAAGGGGGTGCGGCTAAACTCTCTAAATCGCTTGCATTTTCTGGTGCGTTATCCTAGGCAGTCAAGGCCCTGCGAGGGGGGTGGTCGCGGGTCAGCCACCCTCCGGCCGGGCTACCAACAACACCGCGTCGCGAGTCCTTCCGCACGACTTTTCTCGGCGCGTTTGCTCTCGAAGTGACGACAATGGACGGACTCAACCCCCGGAAGGCTTTCTCCCTGCTGTTCATCATCGGCATCGCGGTGGTGTTCACGCTCCAGTTCGGTCCGGCCAGCTCCGGGTTCCGCGCCTCCGACGCCACGACGGCCCCCGGCTCCGTGGCCATGGTGAACGGCAAGGAGATTCCGCTGCGCGACTTCGCCACGGCCTGGGCCCGGCAGATGAGCTTCCTGCGCTCGCGCGGCAGTCCCATCCCGGAATCCGTCGCGCGCCAGTTCGGCATGCACACCCAGGTGTTGGACCAGCTGGTGAACACGGAGCTGCTGGCCCAGGCGGCCGAACAGCGCGGAATCACGCCCTCCGACGACGAGCTGCGCAAGCTCATCCACCAGAACACGGACTTCCAGAACAAGGAGGGCCAGTTCGACTTCGCCCGCTACCAGCAGGTGCTGCGCGACTTCTACCGGAAGACGCCGCAGGACTACGAGGCGGAGCTGCGCCGCCAGCTGGCCGCCCAGAAGATGATGGAGGTCGTGCGCGCCAACGCCGTCGTGTCGGATGACGAGGTGTACGCCCGCTACGAGAAGGACGGCAACACGGCCAAGGTCGTCTTCGCGCGCTTCCTGCCCACCATGTACGCGGACAAGGTGCCGGCGCCCACCGCCGCCCAGCTCGCCGAGTGGACGAAGTCGCACGAGAAGGACATCAAGGACTACTTCGAGGCCAACAAGTTCGTGTACCAGCAGCCCGAGCGCATCCACGCCCGTCAGGTGCTGGTGAAGCTGCCCCCGGAGGCCACCGCCGAGCAGAAGGCGGAGGCGCTGAAGAAGGCGGAGGCGCTGAAGAAGGAGCTCGACGGCGGCAAGGACTTCGCGCAGGTGGCGCGCGACAGCAGCGAGGACCCCGGCAGCAAGGCGCGCGGCGGCGACCTGGGCTGGGTGGAGCGCGGCAGCTGGGAGCCCGCCCTCGCGGACGCGGCCTTCGCCCTGAAGGCGGGCGAGGTGACGCAGCCGGTGGAGACGAAGTTCGGCGTGCACCTGGTGAAGGTGGAGGAGAAGCAGGCGGCCCAGGACAAGAAGCTCGAGGACGTCCAGCAGGAGATCGCCACAACCCTCTACAAGCAGGCGAAGGCCAAGGAGCTGGCGAAGGCCGAGGCCCAGAAGGCGCTGGCCACCACGCAGGGTGGCAAGACGCTGAAGGAGCAGTTCCCGCCGGAGAAGGAGCAGCCCGCGCTGCTGCGCTTCGAGACGGAGACGCGGCCGGAGGCCGTGGAGACCGACAGCTTCACCGCCGAGGGCGAGGCCGTCCCCCACCTGGGCCCCGCGCCCGAGCTGGTGAAGGCCATCTTCGCGGCGAGCGGTCCGCAGGTGCTGGGCGAGGCGTTCGCGGTGGGCGAGGGCTTCGTGGTGGCGCAGGTGGTGGACCGCCAGAAGCCGGACGCCGCGGGCTTCGAGGCGAAGAAGGACACGCTGCGCGCCCAGGCCCAGCAGGCCAAGCAGATCGAGCAGACGGAGTCCTTCCTCAAGGCGCTGAAGAAGAACGGCAACGTCGTGACGAACACCGAGGCCATCGACTCGGTGGTGGGCGCCGGGTAGTCCTCCCGCCCCACGTCACGTCGTCCCCACGAGGGCCGGGCCGAGGGTTTCCCTCCCCGGCCCTCGGCCTTTGCGGGCCCCGCGCGGCGGCGGGGGCCGTTCAGCGGACGGGGAACTCGGAGCCGCCGCCTTCGTCGGGGACGGGGGCGTCCGCGACGCAGACGCCGTCCCTGCCACGGGCCTTGGCCGCGTACATGGCGAAGTCCGCGGCGCGGATGAGGTCCAGCGCGGACGTGGCGTGGTCCGGGAAGGTGGCCACGCCCACGCTGGCGGTGACGCGCACGTCCAGCCCGTGCTCCTGGAGGAAGGCGCGGCCCCGGAAGGCCTCGCACACGCGCTGGGCGATGACCGCCGCCCCGTCCTGGTCCGTCTCCACCAGGAGGATGGCGAACTCGTCGCCGCCGTAGCGGAAGACGGCGTCCAGGCTGTTGCGTCCCAGGGCCATGAGCAGGTCGCCCACCTCTTTCAGGGTGGCGCTGCCCATCAGGTGGCCGTGGCGGTCATTGACGCTCTTGAAGTGGTCGAGGTCCAGGAAGACGAGCGACAGCGGGTGGCGGAAGCGGGCCGAGCGCTTCACCTCGTGGTCCAGCAGCGCGCGCAGGTGCCGGGCGTTGTAGCAGCCGGTGTGCTCGTCGGTGATGGTGAGCTCCTGGACGCGGCGGAAGTTGCGGGCGTTCTCGATGGCGATGGCCGCGTAGTCGGCGATGGCGGTGAGCGTGGTGAGGTCCTCGTTGGAGAAGGGCGGGTCGGCCGGGCCGTTGACCAGCTCGATGACGCCCAGCACGTGGCCCCGGGCGAGCAGGGGCACGGCGAGGATGGAGCGGGTGTGGAAGGCGGAGGCCTCGTCGAAGCGGGGCGAGAAGCTGGGGTCGCCCCCCACGTCGTGGACGAGCCGGGCCACGCCCGAGGAGAAGACGGCGCCGGCGATGCCCTCGCCCGGGTTGAGCTGGAGGCCCTTGAGGACGCCGGCCCCCTCCCCCACCGCGATTTCGAAGTAGAGCTTCCCGGTGCGCTCGTCCTGGAGGATGAGCGACCAGTTGCGGGGCAAGAGCAGGCTGCTGACCTTCTGCATGACGAGCGCGAGCACCTCGCGCAGCTCCAGGGTGGAGGTCAGCGCCTTCGCCATCTCGTTGTAGGCGGCCAGTTGCTCCACTGTCCGCTTCATGGCCGACAGGAGGTCCGCGGGATTCATCCGTAGAGTCCGCTCCGAGGCGCTAGTCTGCTAAGGGCACCGGGAGCCGTAACATGCACACGCACGCTGATCAAACGTTGCTCGTCCTCGCCTCGGGTTCTCCCCGTCGGCGCGACTTCCTCACCCAACTGGGCCTCACTTTTACCGTCAGCGCGGCGGACATCGACGAAACGCCACGCCCAGGCGAGGAGGCGGCCCCCTATGTCCTGCGCCTGGCCCGGGAGAAGGCCCGCGTGGTGGCGGCCCGCCATCCCGGCGCGTGGGTGCTGGCCGCGGACACCACCGTGGCCCTGGGCTCCAGCGAGCTGCTGGGCAAGCCCCAGGACGCGGCGGAGGCATGCGCGATGCTC
>Ga0164243_10003537_pt1 | contig 24958 bp, 9 predicted proteins | sample OricompcompostOP_FD_108781 | JGI IMG/M metagenome (GOLD analysis project Ga0164243, IMG submission 108781) | Organic Plus compost microbial communities from Emeryville, California, USA - Original compost - Organic plus compost (OP) | ecosystem: Engineered > Solid waste > Mixed feedstock >...
ATTTACGCTTTAAAAATATTCCTGTTTCTTTCTTTATCAATAAATATTTGCATAAGAGCTTACAAAGAGGAAAGGACAGTAGCAGGAATACTACTGTCCGTGCTGGTATGATTCCACGCAATGCAATCAGAGCAGTCCTGTCTCCAATTACACTATAGCTTCACGATCTTCCTGGTAATAAGCACGCCACGGTTCTTCACCTGCAAATAGTACATTCCTGACGCCAGTTCACGAACGGAAATAACATGCGTTGTTGCCGTCACCGTCAAAGTTTTCACCAATGCGCCATTCTGGTTGTACAGCATGATAACCGATCCTGCTTCCACGCCGCTCAATTGTATATTCAATACCTCGGTAGCGGGATTTGGATAAACTACTACATCCTGTTTGCTTGTCTCAGCCGATGTTCCTCCCTTAGTGGTCCAGGCAGGAGATACAGTGCAATCGCCCAGGTGATCGCCATGCGCCAAATGATCCTGCACCGCTTCCGGAGCAACGCAAATGGTTCTATTGTTATGGCAGATCTTTACTTTGTTACTGTTATTACCACAACGTACATCCAGTGTTTTTATCACAATAGAATCAGTTGCCGTACATCCATTGCTATCGGTAATTGTAACTGTGTATAAGCCTGCCGCATTCACACTGATGGATTGAGCAGCCTGACCGTTACTCCATGAATAGGTGTATGGCGAGGTCCCTCCTGAAGCCTGTGAAGTCAGGGTAAGCGACGTAGGTCCGTAACCGGTATAAATGGTGTTCCTGGCGTCTACTGCCGGGTTCATTGCATAAACATCGGGCACTGTTACACTCATGGCAGGATTTACAGTTACAGTCGTTGCAGCCGTATCTGCGTTTCCGTGAACATCGGTCACTATCCAGGTAATGGTTGATTGCCCAACATTCAACGGTCCGCTGGCATTGCCTCCGGAACCACTTCTCGCAGTTGCGCCGCTAACACTATAGGTTGTGGAAGCAACCCCGCAATTATCCGAAGCTGCCAGGGAAGGAACAGTATAGGAACCGCTATTGTCGTAACAGAAGATCTGCGCCTGTGGTGCGGTAACTATTGGTTTCCGATCGTCGATAACCGTTACTTCAGCAGTTGCAGAACCTGTATGTCCGTTTGCATCTGTTGCCGTAAGTTTCACGGTAACAGGCTGCCCAATATCAGCGCAGGTGAAATGATTTCTATCGAGGCTTAAAGTTAATCCGCCTGCATAGCTTATAGAACCATCATCTACCTGTTGCGGCGTAACAGATGTATCGCCGTTTGCACTAACCGGTACGATTATATTCTTTACTCTCACCGTTGGCGCCATATATACGGTAAGCTGCTGAGAAACCGGCGGCGCAGGTTTATGTATGCTGTCGCCATTCTGCAATGCGGTAATTGTGGCAACTCCTTTACCAACTACGCGGACAAGGCCATTCACTATCATTGCTACGCTTTCGTTGGAGCTGTTGTAAGTGACCGGCAAACCGGAAGATGCAATAGCGCCTGCGTTGAAATCACTATCGCCTACTTGTTTTTGTGGAAGCGCGGCAAACCTGATTGTCTGGCTGTCTTTCATATTGTCTGCAATCTCTGTATCGCTCAACGCCCTTGTATAGATCCTGAACTCATCAATCGAACCGTTGAAGATCGGGTCTGAGAACTGGGATTTACCCAGGTAATTTAAACTGGTGCCCGTAGTGGCGCCTGCAGGTGTAAGCTGTAAAGGTTTTATATTGACCGCTGCGTTGCTTGATACCAGGGTTCCGTTTATATACAACCTTGCAGTATTCCCTGATTGGGTAACGGCCAGGTAAACCCATGTATTCAATGGGAAAGCGTAAGGCGAACTTACATTCAACTCCGTTCCCCCATTTTTAATTGCATAACGGACTGTGGATAAACTTACGCCATTCACAGTGGTAGTTCCTGCCTGCACGGAGAGGAACATATATTGCGTAGTGCTGTTGCCGAAGTCAAATACCCTCATCCAGTTTGATATTGCATCCATTTTCACCCAGGCAGAAACAGTGAAATCGGATAATGAGCTTACAATGCCGGGAGGCAATGTAGCATATGCGTTGGCGTTACCGTCCAGTTTAAGCGCATTTCCATACTTTCCGGCAGCCCGTGTTGCTGCGGCGGCCAGGGTACCATGAGTAGCGCCCCAGCTGTCAATGGCGCGTGTTCCGCTGTTTTCATCAAATTTCAGGAAGGTCATCTGGCCAACATTCGGCGCTGCCATTACTTCTTCACTGGAAGCCAATTCTCCGGAACTATCTGCCGGGGCAACCACGTAGTAATAAACAGTTCCATTATTCACGCTGGTGTCAGTGAACCTGATCGTATTCGATGTCCCGATAATGGTATAAGGCCCTCCTTGTGTGGTTGAACGTTTTACATTATAGGTAAGACGATAGCCAGGGTTCCATTCAAGGATGTTCTTAGCGTCACCTGCTGCAACTATCAGGTTTATCGGAAGATCATTTACAGGTACAAAACGGAAAGGGAAATTATATGGAATCGTATCATTATTATTTCCACCGGCGGCAAGTATATTACTACCGTTTTTATACCAGAATCCATTGCCAGCCGATTGCGCTCGTTGAATTGCATACGAAGTTCCATCAAAGTAGATGTTCATTGAATTCCAGGCATCCAGGTAATTATTAACACCAAACTGGGCGTTCTCATTTATGTAATTCTTATAAGCCGTTGGGGCACTGAGACAAGTGATCTTATACCTGCCGTTGCCCTGTTTTGTGACATTCCAGATCTGCAATAAAGGATCAGGGTTAACCCCGTCAAATACCGGTATGTTGGTGTTATTCTTAGTCCATAGCGAATCGCTGCCCAGGGGTTTTATATAATAATTCCCGTCAGCAAGGGTATTCTTGTCATAATACATAGATGCTTTATACCGCTTAATTGCATTTTCCAGCACAGTAATATAGCCGCCAACTTCGGTAACTGTCGATTGTGAATTATATAACGACTGAACATATGCAATGCTATCACTTAACTGTGCCTTAGCCGCTACCGGGAATTTGCCTGCTTCATTCGATGTAGATACCTGTGTGGAATCGCGCAACTTTATAGCTTCCGCCAGCTTTTTATGATAAGCAGAGTCGCTCTCCTCCGCTGTAACAGGTTCTATTCTGAAAACCTGGTTGGCCCCATCGGTCCATGTATACAGGTCCATTAATACGCCTTCCGAAATGTTTGATCCCGGTACTTCAAGCGATTTCCGGCTCGGTTTCCCAACGATGCTAAACGTTCCATTCTCCCGGTCTCTGATCGTCCAAACCTGCGCCTCGTCTGAAGCTGAATAAGTGCGTTGTTCGATCCCTGCACCATTTGTTGTTGCATTACCCACTACATCCATAGCTTTTCCGCTTAGCAGATTAATTATCTTATAATCCGTGCCGGACGTAGGCGTTATGAACCAATGCTGGCTGCTTACAAAAGAATAGGTTTTTTGTTCCAGCAATGCACCATCTGCTGTTGAACCATCTTTAACTCCGACCGCCTTGCCGCTGTGTGTTACTATAATACGATACAGGCCATTTAAAGTCTGCGGTACATATGGCGCTTTAGGCGTGGCGGCATCCGCGGGCGAATCAGCACTTGCGCCTGCGGTATTTACAGCGCAAACTTTATAATAATAGGTTTGGCCATTCGTTGCCTGCTCATCTAAAAAGCTGTTGCTGGTAATGTTAGACGCTATTGTTGTATACGTTCCGTTTTCGGAAGTCGCCCGTTTTACTGTATAGCTGGTTGCACCAAAAGAGGCAAGCCACCGGAGCCTAACCTGGTTATTCCCTGCATAGGCATATACAGAATGTGGCGCTGCAGGCGCAGTAACAATTCCTCCCTGGCCCCCTGTCACGCTTACATTACTGAAAACGGAAGTATTCAGCACTCCGTTGGCATTGGCGCAAACAGCCAGTCCAATATATGCCTTGCCGTTAAACCCTGCAAACCGGCCCTCCACTTCCACAGCCCAGCTTGCGCCATCAGGAGAATAATAAGTGGTGATCACATCTCCGATACGTTCAATTTTTACCCAATACGGAATGCCGGGAATGGGGCGGGATTGTTTCTCCCAGTTAGCGCCGGCTCTGACTTCCGTCCATCCATGCATGAATGCCTCCCCTTTATTGCTCCGGGTTACAGCTATCCAGGCTCTTTGTGCAGATGTAGCCGTCAGATCGGAACGGATCATCACCCCCGCTTTTGCATTTAGCGAAGTACCGCCAACCGAATCTACTTTGGCGATGATAGAACAGTTGCCTGTCACCTCTTTATAGACGAAATGAAGTCCATCTGCCGAATGTGTCCATATATCAGCTCCGCTTCCGCTTACCGTCCACACATTACTGTTGTAGGAACTGCTTCCTGCCGGAGAAACGGTTCCGATGTCCAGATCTGTCAACCCTCCTGCTCCGACTTTCCCCGGATCAGGAACAACCTGGGTCTGCGGAGGAACAACAGCTGTAGAATTATCTTCAGATTTATAAAACCAGGTGTATACAGGGTCAAACCGTCTTGGAATATCTATAAGCCGCTTCGACACATAAGCAGAACTCATATTCTTGCGTACAACATAAGCGCCATGCAAAAGTGTCAATCCCCATCTTCCTCCATCCCAAACCCCGGTTTCGTCTGTTAAATAATACCAATCAGTGGGGCCGAACGGTACAAACCCGATAGGCTCTCCCGCATTCTTCCGGGAAAAATATTCTCCTGTTGCCAGCAACCGGTTATCCAGCTCGGAATAAAGATCCAGGCCTTGCTTCCATAAAACTTCCGCAGCAAAGGCCAGCGAGCTCCACATCCCATGCGAATGGCCCTGATCTCTCCCGCTTTCTCCATTTTGCCCGCTGGGCAGCGTATTCTTAAAGCCGGTAGCACCTGTATATCTCATCAGGTGAATGATATGCGCCACCTTTGCCGGATCGTCGGAAAAGGCAGCAATTGCCGCTCCTGCGGCTATACTCAATGTACCTTTGTTCGCTGGTCCTAATGCGTAACCATTACAACCCGTAGCAGGCCAGTATACGTTATTGAAAAGGTTTTGTAATGCTGTTGTATTGGCAGTTGTCCACCCGCTCCAGGTTCCCCGGAGAATGGAAGCAGCGCCGCCATAAGCATAAGCAAAATCACCCAGGTCGAGGTTCGATTCAATTCCTACAAATTCTGTTTGAGTATTTGCCCATGCCATTAAGATATCCCTCGACTTGATAGCATAGGCATCGTTGCCGGTAAAATACCACATCATGGCCAGGTTAAATGCAGCGCTCATATCGCTCATCCATTGGTTACGATTGATATGTGGATTACGGCTAACGGAGGCAAAAGGTCCCTGCATTTGATAGGTTAGTTGGGATTTGCCATCTGCCGCCAGGATGTCGTAGGCCTGTTTCCAGGGATAATCACCGGCTTGTATATGAGCCTTTAAAATACTCAGGTCAGAACTGGAAAGCGGTATACCCGGATGCACAAAGGTTTGCGCCCCGGCATTTAACGTAAACAAAAGCATAAGGATCACCGCCCAAAAGCGGATGAACTTCCTGGTCTTTTTCCAGGTTCCAGGGGTAAAAAAAATAATCATAGGGTTTGTTTTGACAGGTTAAAAAATTTGCATAATTAGATATTCTGAAAAAGTGTCTCTTATCCCTGCAAGAAATTATCGCCTGATGTATTGTGCTGATCCTTTGATTCTCTTTCCATCCGGGGCACTTACTTTGCTACTTTTTATAATAAGCGCCCGGACGCCTTATTTCATCATTCGTGTACTCGTTACAGTTATACTGTCGAAGGTTGCAGTATTTAAATTTGAACTATTGGAAGAAACAGCTAATCCTACATAATAGGTACCAGCCATGGGTACAGTTACCGGGTCGCCAACGGCAAACCATGTTCTTCCATCGGTCGACTGGTATGCAGTGAAGGTGTTGCCTGTTCTCTGCAAACGGAACCAGGTTGGCGTACGGGTGTACGCATTGCCGGTTTTAAAACCCATGGTATTGCCCGCAGCAGTGCGGCTTCCGAATCTTGCTTCCCTGACGCCGCCATCTCCTGATGTCATACTAAGAGCAATAGAGTTAGGAGAAAGCGACTCACGGATCATGATCCCTGTTTTCTGTGAACCGCCGCCCGTCCATGTACTTGCAGTAACCCGCGCAGTAAGCGTAGCATCGCCTGTCACGCTTTTATACACATAACTCAAACCGTCGGCAGCGCCGCCGATGCCTGAACCCGAACCGCTCACTACAAAAGTTCCGCTGCTCACATTGGCATAACCTGCGGTACCCGGCGTGGCAACTGTCCCGATATCCTGTCTGCTCCAGCCGGCAGGCAAGGCGCCTGTTGCCGCAGGAGTAGCATTTACTTCAGCAGAATTACTGCCCGTTCCTGCCTGGTTAATGGCAGACACGACATAGTAGTACCTGGTACCATTAGTCACACTGGCATCTTCATACAAAGGATAAGTTCCCCTGTAGGTGGCAATCGTGGTATAAGGTCCGCCGCTGGTTGTTGAGCGCAGCACATTGTAACCATTTGCCGTGGCTACGGGGTTCCATCTTAGCCAAACCCGCCCCACGCTGGCTGTTGCTTTCATTCCTGCCGGCGCAGAAGGCGCAGGAGAGGCGGGATAAGGCGATGCGGAGGCATTGAGCGTATAACAGAGGGTACCAAATCCAAGGTTATCATCATGCTCAAATCCTTCCGGGCGGTTTACTTCCGCCATGGCTTTTACATAGGGGGCGCTCAAACCCTTTCTAACCACGTAGTGGTTGTAGATCATTTCCCAAATGGGGCGCTGTAACCTGCCCCTTCCAAAACTATTTTGTTCCGACGCCCAAAAATTAAGGACGTTATCACAGTTGTTATAGGTAGTATATGGTACATCTTTCCACAGGTTGTATTTAGCTGTATATTCAGCGCCCGCCAACAGGCGATTATTATCATAGCCATACATATCCTGCCCCTGGTTCCAGGCTATCTGGCAGAAGCTCGCAAGCATGCCAAGGCCGAGCAAAGCATGCTCCTGGTCCCTGCCTGTTTCCTGCCACTGCGCCAGGCCGCCCGGGTAAACAAAAGGAATCGCCTTGGTAATATTACCGTTCCCCGCGCCAGACTTGAAATAGGTTATAGCTTCATTGAACTTAGCCGTGTCATCACACAATACGCCAATGCTTAAAATAGCAGTGATGTTGCAGATATCCCAGTTCGCCCAGTAATGACTGATGCAGGCATTATTGTGACGGACCAGGAAATCATGGCAATTCGGGTACAGGTAAGTGGTCATCATATTCTTGAACCGGTTGAAATCCGCCGCCGCCCAATTCGGGTAAAGACGCAGTATCTCTCCTGCTACCGCAAATTCATAAACTGCTATTCCCATTAACCCCGGTATATCCTGGCCGCTCGGTACCTGGTTCACTGCATAACTCCACGCGTTCAATATTTTCCTGGAACAGGCTGCATAAGATGTATCGCCTGAGATGTACCAACGCAAAGCATTCAGGTAAGCTGCAACAGCATCAGCGGAGGCCCGTTGGCGGCTAACCCCCATATTGCCCTGCGCGGCTGCCGTATAAGTATTCTGGGCCTTGGGATGAGCGATCAATGCGTTCCAGCTATCAATCCAGGGATGCGCGCCTGCCGCTACCTGTGCTTTCATCCGGTCTAAGTCGGCCTTTGTATGCAGGCCGCCCGGGTGAATAAAGGTTTGTGCAGTTGCAGCAACACTGTAAAAAAACAAGAGGAAAAATGACAGTTGTTTCAATTGATTCATCACAAGACTTTATTTTATCGTTAACGGTTTAAATTTTTATTTTGCTGTTAGTGTTAATCCTTTCTTTGCCGGCTGTGGGGGCTGGAAGCTGATGTTTTTTACAAACTCGCCAAGTTTGATATTTGCCTCCCGGATATTAGTGACCAGCTTCCCGTTGATCCGCAGGTTTTCGAAGGTCACATCTTTTACCAGGTGGTCTTTGTCTAAACCATCAATGATGGATAGCGAATTATTACTGCCATTGTAGCTTATGTTTTTGAAAAGGATATTTTCTATCCCTCTCCCCGGCGCCGAATTGTATTTATCAAAGAATGCAACCTTTAACTGGAGAAGTTTTCCTTCCTGGAAATCGTCTACGCGTATGTCTTCAAACCGGACATTGCGGACCAGGTTCATATCGGCTGCCTGGATGGCCATACATCCTTCGGCAGATGGATCGTCCTCGTCCTGCTCCAGTATGTCGATGTTCTTGAACAGTAAATTTTCAATTACTTCCCCTGTCTTTTCCGTATTTCCATGAACGCCGATATTGATGGGATGCGCCACATCGGCCCAGAGGGTAGAATTGGTGACAGAATAATTCTTTACATCGCCATAAAATTCCCAGCGATGCGCATATACCGCAATACAATCATCAGAGTTGCGCATGAACACATCATCGATCGTTACATCACTGCAACTCATAAAATCCAGTCCGTCGCTCCAGGAACTCGCACTGAACGATTTCAGGTTACGGATGGTAAGATGATCTGACCCGCCTGCAAAAACTGTATAGTGCTTCGGATTCACTACAATGATACCATCAACAGTCACGTTGCTTGAATGGCGGATCTCTACTCCCCGCTGCGGCTGATCAATAATTCCACGGCCGATGATGCGTACATTCTCGACCCTGTCGCACAGTAACTTTCCCCTTACTATTGCGCCTCCGGCAATATAAACCGTCTTGCCCGAGGAAATATTAAACGCTTCGCCTGGCAGGTCTTTCGGCATATGCACTCCGGGACCGAAGTAAACAACGTTCGGATCGTTAGGATCAGGGCGATCGGTTTCAATAGAATTAGCAAATAAATGCAGGTTGTGCAACTTATCACCATCGAACTCTATTGAAATTTTCCGGGGTTCAGTTAACGTAAACGTGATACTGTTCCCGTTTAACACTGGTTTTATTTCATAAGAAGACGGGCGGATCTTTACAGATTGCACATTGCCGTTATTCTTTTGCACAAAGACCTCGACAGACCCTGAGAAATCGAAATAGACCATAGAGGCATCTTGCGGTTTATCAAGATCAACTTTTACATTGTATTCGTACAGGTCCTGCCATTCGCCGCCGGGTTTGCGCACTTTCACCGTATAGTCATCGTTGTGCATAGCATAAACAACCGCCTTGGGAGGAGGATAAATAACAAGTTCCTGTGCATTTATTTCTAAAGTATAAATGCACAGGAAAATAAAAATGGATAAACGCTTTTGCATAAGTTATTGAATCTGGTCAAATGAATTAGTCTATTGTTTTATTGGTATCAACTGCCCCCTGATAATGCCGTTGGGATATTTTTTTGTGTTGATGGTAAAGTAATAAGCGCCCGACAGGAAATCTTTCTTTTCGCTCGTTCTAAAGCCATTCAAACCGGCTAAACCTAAATTGACCTTCGACTCGCTGTTTGTGCTGACGAGGGGTAAAGAACGAACCAGTACGCCGTTTTCCGTTATGCTGGCAGGGCCATAGAAATTTACCGAGGTAATAGTGTCTTTACTTGCCCTCCAGAGGTCTGTCCATGTGATGGTGAAGGTCAGGATATTTGACTGGTCATCATAAAAACCTGTGAATGTTCCGCTGGATGTAGTATCTATGGCCGGCACCATTTGCCTGCTGTTGGCAGTTGCGTTGATCGTGTATTGGTTGCTGTTGATTCTTTCCAGCCTCCCTCCTTTTGTGCAACCGATCATTGACAGGGCGATAAAAGTAACTGCAGTTATAATGCTTTTCATAATTTGAACATTAAAATTGTTTTAAAGCTGTCTTTAATAGCCCGGTGTTTGTTTCAAAGCGGGCGATTTGGTCAACTCACTTTGCGGTATGGGCCAGAAGTACATTGCTTCGGTAAACACGTGCTTTCTTATGGGAATCACGCGATAGGAGAAGCTTCCGTTCGCCGCCCTGGTAATTTCCATTCCATGAGTTTCTGCATTTTCAGTCTGGGGCGCGATCTTCCAGCGGCGTATATCCCAGAAGCGATGTTCTTCGAATGCGAGCTCCACCCGGCGTTCGTGCCGAATGGCCTCCCTCATTTCCTCTTTGGTCATTCCTTCTTTCAGGCCATACATCCCGTTCGCGCCGGGAATAATACCTGCACGGCTGCGTATCATCTTCAACCAATCGTATACTTCCGCAGTTGGACCGGTGTACTCATTTGTGGCCTCGGCGGCGTTCAACAACACTTCTGCATAACGCATCACCACCCAGGGGCGATACAGTTCGCCGCCCCCGCCGTTGCACATCTTGTACCTGAAATACCCGGTTCTTGTACCTGTAGATGTATAGATACCGTCAACGCTTGCACTGGTTACGGCTGCATTTCCTGTAGGAATCACACCGGTATAGGTATTGACCGGCTGGTCGCCGAATGAGCCCATCCTGAGAATAGAGCCATTATAATGCACTGTATAAGTGAGGCGGGGATCCCTGTTCTTATACATATCATCGCCGATCCCCGGGTAACCGGAAGCAGGATCGGTGATCCGCAGTCCGTTGATCATGTCAAATTCATCAACTAACTCCTGTGTTGGAAAGTATTTGGTACCTGCCCATCCATTCATTCCTCCCCTGGAAGTAGGATTTGCGCTGGCTTCTACATAAAAATTATTAGCTGTTGTCCAGGGTTGCCAGTAAACGAGAACATGCTCAACCTGCGGTGTATTTTGCAGGAACAGGGTATACAGGGGCGTAGCAGATGTAGTATATAAGCTGTAAACACCCAGGTCGATCACTGCTTTTGCGGCATCTGAAGCTTGCTTCCAGCGTTCGGGATTGGCGCTGGGGAAAGTAAGCAGGTGTTCAGGATCATCTCCTCTTGGCCCGCTATTAAACAAAGGACTGGCTGCGTATAAAAGCATCCGTGCCTTTACCGCTAATGCAGCGCCCTTCGTTACTTTCAACTGGTTTACGTCGCCTGAACGATACGATGGCGGAAGAGCCGCAGCAGCTGCATCCAGCTCCTCGGTTAAATACTTGATACAGGTTTCGTACGAACTGCGCGGAACATCTATTTTCTCATTATCGCTAAATACTTTATCCCCTATCAATGGTATACCCCCGTAATGCTTTAACAGCGTGAAAAGATACCATGCTCTTAGAAACCGTACCTGTCCTACCCAATAATCCCTCGTTGCACTTGTTACAGGAATGCTGTCTTTATTCTTCAAAAAGATATTTGCAGCCCTTACCATCTGGAAAGTGGTTCCCCACAGGCCCCTGTCGGCATTATTAGCATTAATACCGCCGCTTGAAATTTTATATGTGTAAAAAGTTGGATCAGGAACAGGCTCCGATTCATCGCAAGCAGCATCCAATCCCGTGTTATTAAATCTCCTGGGATTAAAAGATATTCCCAGGTTTGAATAGAGATTATTGATTATGCCCAGCGACCTGGTACTGTCCTGGAAAACCGCCGCTTCATCAATTGCTGATAACGTTTTCTGATCCAGGAAATCCTTTTTGCATGCAGAGATAAAACAAGTAACTGTAACCAGCCCTGCGAATAAGATCCTCCAATATATTTTATGTCTGGTCATAAATGATTTTTAAGAGTTAAAAGCCTAGTTGCAAGCCAAAGTTGAAGTTGGCGGTGTTAGGATAAGCGCCGCCGGTGCCGTTGGCGATTTCAGCGTCCTGCTGGAATTTACCCATGTCTTGTATATTCACAAGGTTATACCCTGTGAGATATACCCGCGCATTCTGAACTATCCTGGTGCTTTTTAACCATCCGCGCGGAATCTGGTAAGCCAGTTCCAGTGATTTCAACCGTACATACCAGGTATCAGCAAACCAAAAATCTGATATTGTCTGCCAGGAGATATTGTTTATGTTAGTATTTAAACCGATGCGCGGGTAAGTAGCGGTGGCGGCAGTTGCCGGTGTCCAGCGCTCCAGGTTCCAGGGACGCAGGTTGCTGTTGAAAGCATCTCCGGCGCCTTCGGCTGTTACCTGTACCGCATAGCCAAAAGACCCTTGCAGCAGCGCTCTTAACGATAACCCCTTGTAACCTACCGTAAATTCAGCGCCTAAAACGGTGCTGGGTAAGTTAGGCTTCGACAACCAGGTTTTATCGGCATCTGTAATAACGCCATCCCCATTCATATCGGCATATTTCAGGTCGCCCGGTTGTATAACACTCCATAGCGGTATAGCAACGCCCTTCTTCACTTTCCCGTTTTCGTCAAAATCCTCCAATTGGTAGAATCCAAGGCTATGATAACCCATAGTTAAGCCTAACGGGGTTCCTGTCCTGGCCTGGTAAGGATAATCCGGCGCCTCGCTTATATAAATGATACGGTTCACTGCATAAGAAGCGTTGGCACTGATCGAATAATTGATCTTTCCTTTATCATTCCGGTAGGTGATCACTCCATCAAATCCCCGGTTCTCTGATTTACCAACATTCCTGTTTGGAAGCCCTTGTCCTATCAACAGCGGAACGTCTTGCTGCGGGATCAACTGGTCATAACGGTAGTTATAAAAATAGCTGCCGCTCAATGTAAGTTTCCCCTGGAACATGTTTAACTCCAAACCCAGGTCTGTCTTCTTTTCTTTTTCCCATGTAACATCAGGATTTACAAGCGGCCCCTCTACGGTGGTATTACCATAATAGTTGGAACCTGTTGTACCGTACTGGATAACAGAGGTTACAACACCGGGGTAACTGACGTCTGACCCCACCAGGCCGTAAGATCCCCTGATCTTGAACATGTCGAAAAATGGAAACAGGTTTTTGAAAAACGGCTCTTCTGCCAGGTTATAGCCCCAGGAAACTGCCGGAAAAATTCCATACCGGTTATTTTCCTGGAACAGATCATTACCATTACGGGCAACAGTAACACCCAGGAGGTACTTGCGCCTGAAGTCATAATCCAGCCTGGCAGTTGTACCCCGGTAGTTGACAGGAATAGCTGTCCCATTGATATAATTCCGCTGGTTTAGCAATAAGAGACCGGTAAAATGATGGCCCTCAAAGGTGCGATCATAATTAAGAGAAGCCTGGAGAATAGTTGTAGAATTAAAACCACCACTGGGAGAAGCAACAGAGTACGGCAACATGCGGTACTGCCCTGCATCTCTAATCGCATAAGTGTTCGTGACCGGGTCATATTTATAGGCCGGCAAACCGCTGCGGTTAAGGTTGCGGCCCTCATCGTTATTGCCGGCATAAGAAACATTCACTTTCGCAGACAAACCTGGCGTTACAAAATCCAGCATCTGGTCTGCACCTACCACAATGTTATAGTTATTCCTGAAATTTCGTATATACCCGCCGTTAGCAAGTCTGAAAGCGGGGTTAATAGCGCCATTGTTAGTTACGGCTCCCTGGTGCGATGCATAGCTGTAGCTGCCGTCAGGATTTCTTTCCGGCATTGCATACGGGGCCATATAACGAAATGCGCCCAGTTCATAAAAAAGTCCCGCGCGTTCTACCGTTCCGCTTGGGTTGTTAACTGTTTCAAAGCGGCCGTTAACATCAAAACGGATCTTTAAGGTTTTCGTCGGAGTAATATCCAGATTTGAACGGTAGTTATAGCGCCTGTAGAAGAAATTGGTGTTCACATAATCTCCTATCGGCTTAAAATCCTTTAAAATACCGTTCTGGGAGAAATAGCCCAGTGATGTAAAATATTTTACAAGAGAATTTCCCCCGCTTACATCTACATTATAACGAGATTGCGTTGAAGCTTTTTTAAACAATACATCCGACCAGTTAACGTTCGGATGGCCGTACGGATCAGAACCATCTTTAAATTTTTGCAGATCATCGGGCGTGAATGGCAGAACAGGCGCCTGTGACTGGCCATAGGCATCATTTATTGTTGCTTCGTTCCGTAACAAGGCGGTAGTGTACGAATCAAGGAAAGTGGGCATCCTGATAGTCTGATTCACCCCGCTTTCCGCCGTGAGGTTAATCCGGGGCTTCCCTATACGTCCCCTGGTCGTAGTTACAACTAACACCCCGTTGGCGCCTTTCAGCCCGTAAATGGATGTCGTAGCCGCATCTTTCAGGATAGAAACAGATTCAACTTCGTTTACATTCAATTGTGAAAGCTGGGTGTAATCGTACTCTATATCATCCACGATGATCAGCGGTTTATTATCGCCAGTGATAGAGTTAACTCCCCTGATAAAAAAGTCGGCTGCGTCTGCGCCTGGCTGCCCGCTCCTTTGTTGACTGAAAAATCCAGGCAGGCGGCCTATCAGCGTATTCTGAATGCTGGCAGTAGGAACTGTCTTAATTTCTTCACCTTTTACCGAACTTACCGCTCCTGTACTTGTAATCCTTTTCTGACGTCCAAAACCTACTACCACCACATCTTCCAATCCCTTTACATCCGGCGTCAGGTGAACCAGCATCGGTCCTCCGGTAACAGCGGTTACAGTTTGAGGTAAGTAACCCACACAGGTGATCACGAGTTTTTTTACTCCGCCGGGCTTTAAAGCGATGGCAAAATTCCCATGTTCATCAGATACGATCCCGTTCTTCCTGTTGTCAAGTTCTGAAATAGTAGCTCCTATTATCGCCTCATTCTTATCATTTACTACCCGTCCTCTTACGACTATATTTTGAGACCAGGCAACAGCCGACACCAGCGAAAACCACATCAATATGAATATCTTAATTTTCATTTTATGTTGTTTATTGTAACAAAAAGGTTTAATACCCGGGATTTTGCTCAATCCCCCTGTTTACCTGCGTTTCCTTTACTGCAATTGGAAACAGGTACATGGCATCTGTGAAATATGGAGTGGTAACCTCCTTTGGCCGATAATTGAATGTGCCATCGGCATTTTTAGTAATGGTAACCCCATGAAGCGTAGTTCCATAAACAGATTTCGCAATTTTCCACCTGCGTATATCCCAGAATCTTTGTTCTTCAAACGCCAGTTCCACCCGCCGCTCATTGCGAACAATATCACGCATCTGGGCCTTCGATAAGCCCCCGGGCAGCGTATAAGGGGAAAGACCTGCCCGCTGGCGGATTTTTTCAACAGCTGCATATACAGAAGCATCGGGCCCTGAATATTCGTTCTGCGCCTCAGCATACATCAAAAGAATATCAGCATACCTGATAATGCACCATGGCGGAATAAAACCGCCGTCGCGGTAAAAAGTGGTGGTATAATTTGCACTGCTGCTATCGTTCGCGCAAAACTTCTTCGCATAATAACCTGTTTGTGTTTGCACCGGGGCCAGTGTAGCATCATTCGGTTTGTCCCTTCCTCCTTCAAAGGTTTCTACCGGTCTTTGCAGCCATTTTGCGCCGTTGTAAAACACTGTTTGTTCAAGGCGGGGATCACGGCCGGCATATGGATTCAACGGATCATAACCGGAAGATGGATCAGTAATTGTTTTACCGTTCTTCATCGGGAAAGCATCCACGAACTCCTGTGTTGGGCTAACCCGTCCTTCACTGTTCCTGTTTGCAGGCTTGTAACCCGGAGGAGACATATAGTAAGAATAGGAGTTATCGATACGGGGATCGCTCATCCTGAAAAAGATGTGTTCCTTGTTTGCCCTTTGCAGCATGAGGGTGTAACGGTTAGGCTCCAGGTCGTAGATTCCCAGGTCCATAACTGCTTTTGCCGCGTCGGCAGCCGCTTTCCATCTTTCTGCGTTGTAAGAAGGATAACCGGTATAAGATTGTCCGGGCGCCGGTGAAGGATTGAACAAAGGACTTGCCGCCAGGAGCAATACTTTTGCCTTAATCGCCAACGCAATACTTTTACGCATTTTACCAAAATCGGCATCCGTTGTTCTGCCGGCAAGAGAGGCGTCAGGGCGCAGGCTGTCTTTAGCTTTATCCAACTCTGATACGATGTAGTTCACACATTCCTCAAAGCTGTTGCGTTTGAGATTCAACAATTCAGGATCATTGGAATCAAATATCTTGTCTCCTATCAATGGTATGCCTCCATACCTCTTTACCAACTCATAATAAAAATAAGCCCTGAGCACACGGGCTTCGTTAGGCAACCATACCTTGCGGGATGAATCTGCCCAGGGTACTTTCTGGTAATACTTCAAGAAAATATTTGCCGCCCTGATAGCACTGTAACAATTGCCCCAGTTATCGTCAAATGTCACAACAGGACTATAGCCGCCGCGAATGATATTCCATGCTTCGTTTCCATCAGCACTTGGAACAGCATCATCCGAAAAGCATTCCAACGGCACCAGTGAAAGATTAGTCTTCACAGAACCATTAAGGCCCCAGCTGGAACCTCCCAACATCCGGTTATACCCGGTTGGGATCTTCCCGTATATGCTTGTCACCCATTTATATGCCTGATCCCCTGTAGGATCATTTTCATCGAATATATAATCTATAGTAAGCAGCTCAAGAGGTTTGTCTTCAAACGCCTTCTTACAGGATGATACTGTAAAAATGATTGCAGTAAAAACAAAACAGATCCAGCCATAATTCTTTTTCATACAACAATACATTGTCGGTTAAAATTTAATGTTGATACCGAAATTGAAGATCTTCATGATCGGATAAGCGCCGCCCCAGGCCTCTGGGTCCAGGTCTTTCCTCACGTCATAGATCTCTGCCCAGGTGAGCAGGTTCAATCCATTGGCAAACAGGCGTACGGAAGGAATACCAATTTTGCGGGATAGCTTTTCAGGGAAGGTATAGCCTATCTCTACGTTTTTGAGGCGTACAAAATCATTGTCCTTCAGCCAGAAAGAGGAAGTTTGCGTGTTATTCGTATTGTTGCCCAACCACAACCTCGGTTGTTTGGCTGTTTCAGCAGTTGCTGCCGTAAACCGCCCCAGGTTATACTCATAGGCATTATTCTGACCGCTGTTTCCAAAGCCGTTCATGAAATCCCCGTTTAAAATACTCTGGCGGTTCAGCGTTCCCTGGATGAGGATCGAGAGATCAAGACCTTTAAAACTAAAGCCGGTATAGAGACCATAATATATTGCAGGTTTGGCATTGCCGATCGGCCCCTGGTCATCAATCGTGATCTGGCCATCGCCGTTGCGATCCAGGTAGCGTATATCGCCTGGCCGCAGCGACGATTTGGGAGATGAAGGCATCACCGCGGTAGCGGGATCATTGATTTCGTCGTAAGATTTAAACAAGCCGATTGCAGTGTACCCATATTGCAGGCCAACAGGTTTCCCTGTAGTGATCTGGTAATCGTAGTTTTTAGGCAGTTCCGCATTGTAAACCACTTTCGTCTGAACAAGGGAGAAATTACCGGAAACAAAATAGCTGAATGCTTTAACGCGCTGTTGCCAGTTCACTGAAATATCTGTACCCCAATAGTTGAACCGCTGGTAGTTCTGTGCGGGGTAACCGGCGCCAAAAACAGCGGTAGTTAAGGTTGGTTGAGCTACAAGATCATAGAACTTATTAAAGAAATAGTCGGCTGTAATTGTCAGCTTGTTATTCCAGAGACCAATGTCAATTCCTGCATCCAGTTTTTTGGCTTTCTCGGGATTGAGGCCTGTATTGGCGATGGCATTTTCACCGGAACCTTTATCGAGTGACGAGCCGGAGCCAAACCAATAGGCGTTGGAGTTATAATAGGTTTGTATATACGAAAAGTAACCCGCATTTACCTGGCCGGTCAGCCCATAATTTGCTCTTAATTTCAGGTTGCTGACAAAAGGCAGGTTTCGGCTGATGAAGGCTTCCTTATGCAGGTTCCAGCCAATACCTCCTGCCCAATAGGTTGCCCAGCGTTTGGAGGGCGCCAGCCAGTTGTATCCGCCATAGCTGACAGCGCCTTCAGCCAGATATTTATCATCAAATGAATAGTTTAGTTTACCTGAATAGGCGGTATAGTTTTCCGGCAGGTTCGTGGTGTTGAATGCCAGCCGGCTTTGCTGGTTGGCGACTGCCAATGCAGAAACAGCGTGTTTCCTGAAGGCACGGTCATACCCCAGCGAACCTTCCAGGTATACAATCCGGTACCTCTCATTAGCGCCTCCGCCCGTTGTTTGCTCCGTTGTTGAGCCGTACTTCGTGTAAGCGCCATTCAAATACTGGTATACTTCAAAATTTTTATCCCGCTTGGTTGTAAAATAGGTTGTATTGTTATTGGAAGCTTTGGCTTTCAGGTAAAGGCCTTTTGTAAGCACATCCAGTTTCTGAGTTACCTCCAGGTCAACAGCAATATCTCTTACATCCTGGAATTGATATCCCCTGGCCACAGCCTGACCCCAGATGTTGGCGTTGCCCTGGTATTTGTCGCTTCCCCCCAAAGAGCCATCAGGATTGAAAACCGGGTAAGCAAGTTGCGGAGTCGTTAACAAAGAGGAAAAAATACCGCCAACACCTCCACCGGGCTGGTTGTAACGCTGAAAACGCCCGAAAAGGTTCAATTGCATAAATGTTATCGGCGTTACGTTAACTCCAATATTCGAACGCAACAGATACCTGTTCAGCTGGGCGTTTGTATTATATTTGTTTACGTCGCTGGTTTTTATAATACCGTTTTCTCTGGCGTTGTCAAGGTCCACGAAATACCTGAATCCTTTTCCGCTGCCCTGGATATTAAGATTGTAACGGGACAGGCTCGCCCTTTTATTCAGCACGGTGTTGTACCAGTCTACATCCGGATAGGTATAGGGATCTGATTGATTTTTGTAAGCATCGATCTGCGCCTGGGTATACTGCGGGGTAACCGGCGATGTACCGGCGTCGTTCTGCTGCGCCTCATTATAGAGCGTAGCATATTGCCAGGCAGGCAAAGGCTTTGGAAGCGCTGTAGGCGTTTCGAAACCTGATTGAGCAGTGAACGAAATTCGGGGCTTGCCTATATCTCCTTTTTTGGTTCGTACAGAAATGATCCCATACGCGGAGCGCTGACCAAACATCACTGTTGAAAGGGCGTCTTTCAATACAGTGATAGACTCGATCTGCTCAGGGTCAATAGACTGGTAGCCTCTTTCAACGCCGTCTATCAGGATGATCTGCGCCCTGGCGCCGCGGATATTGAAACCCATCCCGTTTCCGTCGAGTCCTGGTCCGCCGCTGCTGAAAAAGATATTCAGTCCCGGCAGGCGGCCAGGTAAGGCCTGCAGGAACTGCGGGCTTGGCGTTGTAATTAACTGGTTGGTGTAGACTGTAGCAACTGATTGGAGCAACCTGCTTTTGGGTTGTTCTCCGTACAGGATCGGGACAGTTGCAGGGTTTCCGGATACCTCCGTTGCAGACTTTTGATCAGCTTTTGTTGTATCCGTCACCTGTGCTTTAGCGGAAGGAGATATAAACAAAATGACAGCCAGGAAGACTAAGTTAACCTTACAGTACACTTGCCTCCCCAAAACAGAAGGTAGCAGATTACCTGCGGTTAGATTTTTTTTCATAGTGGAAGTTTATAAAGACAAAAGATTGCTGTTAGGATAAAAAACCGCCTTTTTATCCTATTACTTATCAGTGGATTTTGATTGATTATTTAATCGATTAACCGTTTTTCATAAATGAACAATTTCCTTTTTCAGCTTGGGAAAAGAAGAGTTTCTTACAATTAGTTTAACCGGCAACGTTACTGTTCTTCGTTTTTTGCTTTCCCTTTCATCTGATAGCGCATTAAGCAGTTGCTGTACCACCTCCTGCGCAATTTCCTCTATTGGTTGTGCTACTGCCGTGATAGAAGGAGAAAATAAATTAAAGTGCGTATTATCGTCGAAGCCTATTACTGCAATATCGTCCGGTATGGATAATTCCAGGTCCCTGATCGCTTTAAGCCCGTTTATAGCCAGGTAGTTTGTGGCAAAAATGATCGCATCCACCTTGTCGTGCTTTTTGATGAACTCCTTCATCAGCTTTTCTGCGCTCACCTGGTGACTTAATTTGTATGGGATCCGCCCCACGATGGGATCGCGCCTGCTATCTTCAACAGCTTTCAGGTAGCCCTGCAGCCGGCCATCCATCTGTGTCTGCTCCGAGTCCAGCGTCATAAAGGCGATGTTGGCATAACCATTTTCCCGCAGATGTTTTACAGCCTGGTAAGACCCTGAATAGTTATCGATGATCACCGTACTGGTGTTAAGCGATGGCAGGTACCGATCGAAAAGGATCACCGGTACGTTATCGTCCATCAGCGCTTTTATTTCAGCTTCTATGCCGGCAGGAGGCGCCATAATATACCCGTCTACCTGCCGTTCCCTGAACGCGTTTATCAGTGTTTTTGTCTTCTCAGTATCATTCTCTGTACTTGCAAAAAATATTTTATATTTATGATTATACGCAATCGTCTCAACACCCCTGGAAATACCGGAAAAGAACGGATCGGAAATATCTTCTACCAGCATACCTATAATATTGGACTTTCCAGTTCGCAGGCTTTTGGCTATCATATTGGGCTGGTAACCTACCTTCTTTATATATTCTGTTACCTTCCTGCGAACATCTTCGCTGATCTTTTTCTCATCTGCCTTGCCATTCAGTACAAAAGAGATAGTGGTTGCAGAAAGATTAAGTTCTTTGGCTATGTCATGTATGGATATCTTCTTTTTCATTTTTGCCAGCGATCGGGATGTTGTATCAATTTTTCTTGTTTATCGATTTAGTGCAGTCATATACCAAAGAATCGGATGTGTCATTACATAACGTAGCGGAAAACCCCCGTTTGTATCCGGTAGTTGTAACGTGGAAAAACCGTTATTGAAATTTGATTTCGTAAAACTACCGGTTTAAAACAATTTTTTCCTGAAATTCAGGAGGGGGGCAAACTCCCAAAAAGGGGGGTTGAGACGCCAAAACAGCGGTTCTGGCAGAACAAGGAGATAATACCCCCCTTTCCGCTCCCGGCGGCGGTTTCCATGGAAGATAATTAACTCCGTTTTTGGAGGGGTGGACTTATAGACGAGAAAATTGATTTGCGATCCGCCTAATTTCAATTACAAATTAAACTGTCAATTTGACAATAATAAAAACAGGATGAAGAAAAGAATAGCTGACATTCTGACCATGTTGTTTTATGCAAAAAGACTGTATAAAAATTATGAGCCCGGGTTAATCCATTTAGTTACCCGGATCAATGGAGGCTTTGTCGACCGTATATTGTTTCCCGTGAACCTTACGGTATTTCTTTATATAATCAGATGGATTCATACCAAAGAGCTTATTGAACTGCTCCCGGAAGTATTTTATATCCCGTATGCCAACGGTGTAGGCAGTTTCCTTGATGCTATAATCTGTATTAATGAAAAGCTCGGCCGCTTTCCGGAGACGGATAGACCGGATAAAGATATTTACCGGCTGGCCGGAGACCGATTTTACTTTACGAAGCAGGTTGGAATGACTCATACCCAGTTCGTTGAGTAAGGTTTGAACGGTAAAGTTCTTATCCCTTAAATGCGCTTCAACAATGGAAATGCACTTATCCAAAAGCTCCTTGTACTCGGGAGAAACCTTGAAATGGCTTTTAGTAAGGGTTATTTCGTTGTAGAAATACTTCTGAAGGGCATTGCGGTTCTTCAGAAGCGTACCAACCGACGCCACTACCAGTTTGCTATCAAAAGGTTTTACAATATAGTCGTCGGCCCCGCCTTCCACTCCCTGCAGTTTAAGCTCATCTGAGGTTGCGCCGGTAAGCAACACAACAGGGATATGGCTTAACTGCTCGTTTTCCTTAACCGCCCGGCAAAGCTCAATCCCATTCATCTGCTTCATGTGAATATCGGAGATCACCAGGTCCGGTAAATATTTCCTGGCCATCTCCAAACCTTCTTCCCCGTTTTCTGCCTGGTAAGTTATATAGGTATCTCTAAACAGGCGAACAAGGTACTGCCTGATCGATTCGTCATCGTCGATGATCAGAATGGATTGTTTTTCAGAAACCAGCTCTGTCAGGGGTTCACCCGTTTCATTATTTTCCCGGGCTCCAACTTCTTCCTTTAATACTTCCAGCAACTGAGGAGCGGCTTCTGTTTCAGAAATAGTAATATCCGGCCCAAAATGCGCCTTGCCTTTATGAAGTTTTAAGGTAAAAGTTGTTCCATACCCTTCCTCGCTTTCGTAAGAGATTGCCCCTTTATGCTGCTCAGTAAAATGTTTTACAAGGAAAAGCCCTATCCCAAAACCAGCCATGGAACTTGTTTCCGTCCTTTCAGCTTTATAAAATTTTTCAAAAACTTTATCCCCGGTGGCAGACGGGATACCCACCCCATTATCCTCAACCTGGATCACAACATGTTCTGCCCTATCCTCAATTAACATTTTTATATTGCCATCAGTGGGTGTATATTTTAAAGCATTGGAAAGAAGATTGTATAGAATGATCTCAAGTTTCTCCCTGTCGGCATAGATCTCCAGCTCTTTACCGGGGCAATCGAAAACATAATCAATACGCTGCACCTGGGCCTGCCGTACAAAACACAGGTATACTTCATACGCAAGGTCGTGAAGATTCAACCTGGATGGCTTTATATGATCCAGGCCACTTTCCGCCTTCCTGAATAAGAGCAACTGGTCTACAAGGCTCAGCATCCGCCTTGCATTGCGGTAAACAATATTCAACTCCCCCCTGTTATGCTGTTCAATTAAATTTTTCTCCAACAACTCCTTAACCGGGTTAATGATCAATGTCAGCGGCGTTCTGAATTCATGGGATATACTGGTGAAGAAAGAAATCTTCTTTTCGGTTGTTTCTCTTTCTTTCTTATTCAATATTCTTTCCTTCTCCCGTTCGGCATGTTCCTTTTCTCTCTCCGCCCTTTCTCTTTCCAGCTCCGTTTTCTCCATTGCCAGGGCGGCAAGGCTTCTTTCTTTTTCCAGGCGTTCGTTTTCAGCATTCAGTTTGGCAATTTTAACCTCGTATTGCAGCCTGGTTCGTTTTGCGCGGTATTGCAGGTAGAAATAAACAGCTGCTCCAATCATTGCCGCATAAAAGAGGTAGGCCCACCAGCTCCTGTACCAGGGCGGCAGAATGACGATCCTGATTTGCGCCTCTTCCGCATTCCATTGGCCTTCGGCATTGGTATTCTTCACCCTGAAAGTATAGGTACCTTCAGAAAGATGACTATAAACTACCTTTCTTGTATCACCGCAATAGATCCAGTCCTTATCCGACCCCTGCATATAATAGGCATATTGGATCTTATCAGGCGCCGAATATTCCAGGGCTGCAAACTCAAATGACAGAACGGCTTTGCTGTAAGGCACTCTGATGAGTTTAACACGATCGGGACCGGTTTGGACATTCAACGACGGATCTTCTTCAAGAGAAGTATTGGCAACTTTTACATCCGTCAAAAATATCTTTGGATTGCCTTTAACCGCCACTATATTTTCAGGACGGAACAAAGAAAACCCTTTGATACCTCCAAAAGCCAGTTCGCCGGACCTCAACTTCAAAGCAGCGTGATAATTAAACTGGTTGCTTTGCAACCCATCGCCCTGGTAATAGTTCCTGAATGTTTTACCCCGGGGATCAAATTTGGCAATACCATTGAAAGTACTCATCCACAGGTTGCCATCTGCATCTTCCAGGATGGTTAACACTGAATTGCTGCAAAGCCCTTCATCGGTCGTATAACGGGCAATGATCTTTCCCTGCTTCCTGTCGAACTGCACCAGCCCTCCTCCCTCCGTACCAAGCCAGAAATTACCCCAGCGGTCTTCCAGTATCACGTTAACCGGTTTGCCAATGGGATAGGAAACATGTTTTTTGCCGATCCTGTCGATCCGCACCAGGTCGTTCATTCCTCCCGCCCAGAAAACTTTGTTCCTGTCTTCTTTCAGCGAATAAAGGTCCTTCAGCCTGTCGTCGAACAGTTCAAAGACCTTTTTCTCCCTGTTTAGCCTGAAAAGGCCGTATTGCTGCGTACTTAGCCAGCAGTTCTTTTCAGCATCCTGCAGCAGGGCAGGGCCTATCGGACGTAAAGCAAGCGCAGGATTGCGAGGATCAACGCAGTTATAGCGCTCAAACCTCCCGTTATTAAAACGGTTCATCCCTCCACGATAAGTAGTTACCCAGATGTTATTTTGAAAATCTGATTGAATGTCGGTAACAAAATCGTCGCTTAGGGAATACGGATCTTTATCGTTGTGCCGGTAGTTGGTAAATGAGTTCAGGCGCCTGTTCCAGATACTCAGGCCAGCCCCGTCAGTACCTATCCACAAGTTATTGTCGGGCGCTTCGTAAAATGATAAAATATAATTGCTGGCAAGGGTATTAGTGGTTGTATTGCTGGAAAAAACATTTTGAAACCGTTCCTTATTCGGATCAATCACATTAACGCCGCCCCTTAAACAACCGATCCATTTCCTCGATTGTTTGTCGATCCATACGGCATACACGGCGTTGCTTGATAAAGAATTAGGCTCTTTTGTGCTTGATAAGAATTGTGTTTCATCGGTTGATGTATCCAGGATCACCACACCGCCTCCGTTTGTAGCTATCCACAATTCATTGTTTTTGCCAACTGTGATCCCCGCTACTGAATTGTATTTTAACTTCCCATTCGCAACATTATAAACTTTATCGAAGGAGTTGGAAGCAATATTATACCTGAACAACCCGTCGTTCGTTCCTAACCATAGGTAGCCGTTGGTCGCTTCGATGCAGTTGGCCGACCTGATAGTTGCATTTACAAGACTGGCTTTATCGGTTTCTTTTTTATAGCAATACAGCCCCCTGTTCAATACAAAGAACCAGGCATTCTGGCTGTCTGCTGCTTTAACCGCAGTAGCTTCATATGACGAATCCGGACCTTTTTCCAATGGGATCCTGTAGGCTATGCTATCGCCATTGCGGAAAAGGAGCAGGCCTTTATCGAACGTTGCAACAAACATATTGCCCTGGGAGTCTGCTTCAATATCTTTAACAACAGACCTAAGCTGCTCCAGCTTTTTTGCAGGATTATAATAATAAAGAAAGGAAAAATTATTGGACAAACTTTGGTACACGCATGCCCCTTGCCTTG
>Ga0164243_10003538_pt1 | contig 24945 bp, 22 predicted proteins | sample OricompcompostOP_FD_108781 | JGI IMG/M metagenome (GOLD analysis project Ga0164243, IMG submission 108781) | Organic Plus compost microbial communities from Emeryville, California, USA - Original compost - Organic plus compost (OP) | ecosystem: Engineered > Solid waste > Mixed feedstock >...
AGGGGCGTCGCTACGCGACCGGCGCAGGCGCCGGCCCTTGACCCGCCCGCCCGCTTGACGATCTTTCGCAGCCATCGCCGGGGATGACAGCAGCCCGCCAACCAACGCACCCCGGGCGCAGGGCAGGGCGGTCCGTGTGGGGCAAAGCCTGCGCGGACGAGCAGCACGACCAGGCCGACGCGGACTCACAGGAAGGCCCCGGAACCCGCCGAGCGGCGGGTCCCGAGGCCCGGGACTCACGGTTGGAACCTTGGACCCGTCAATACTGTTCGACGTGGACCCCCGCAACGTGCCCCTGCGCCACGGCGACGCCCGATGGCTATTTCAGGCCCTACACAGCAGTGAAGACCTGGCCGCCGTTAACCAGATTCTCGAAGCAGCCGACGAGCTCGTCTACAAGGCCGGGACTATTCGAGGCGACGCGCCAGACGCCACCTTCCCTGGCGGCATCCCACACAACCGACTCTATTACCAGCGACTCGGCCCAGGACCAGACACCGCCGTGCTCATGGCAGAAAGCTCCGGCCCCATCGAGATCGAACTCATCTGCACCCCGCGAGATCCCCACCAGCCCGAGCAGGCCGGACCCGTGCACCATCCCGGCCCTCCATGGAAGGTCCTCGCATGGATCAGCCTCGAATGCGACTCCGAGCCCCGCACCACATGCCCAGGCCATCTCGTCCTGGCTTGGAGTGCTAACGCTGCCAGCACCCCACCTGAGGCCGCCGAACAGCTGCACGCAGCCGCCTCGTGGCTCCTGGAACACGCCTCCGACTCGATCTCAGACTTGCGCCGGCTCGACCAGAGAGACGGCCACCGATCAGGTCAACCACAGCGCGACTGATCCGGTACAGCCACCAGTACAGCCAAGACATCCGGTAGACGCCCGCACCGAGCAGCGACCGCCGACTATCGCTGCACGTCACCGGCTCGCAGCGACACCCTCCGACACGGCGCCCGATCTTTGCAAGCGGGGATCACCGCGGCCCGTACGGCGGACAGGTGAGACAGATCGCAGTCGATCTCGTGGGCGGTCACGCCCAGGGCGCGGGCTTCGTCGGCGACGCGGGTCAGGTCCGCGCCGCCGCGGCCGACCAGCAGCAGGTCGGGGCGGGCCGGATGGCTGGCCAGGGCTCGTACGGTGGCGCGGCCGAGACCGCGCGTCGGGCCGGTGATGAGGACAGAAGTCATGGGTGCAGCACAACGCGATTCCCGTACGGTAGGCAGTCGTCCGGTTCTCGTAGGACTGGCAGGGCCAGGCTGAGCGGGCGCCGGCTCGTCATACTGGCCGGCGTGGAGGCCTGGGAGTTCGGCCGGACCGTGCGCCGCTGGCGTGACCGGCTGGCGCCCGAGACGGTGGGGCTGTCGGTGGGCCGGCGGCGCCGGGCGACCGGCCTGCGCCGCGAGGAGTTGGCCGGGCTCGCGGGCATCTCCGCCGACTACCTGACCCGGCTCGAACAGGGGCGGGCGACCGCGCCGTCGGCGCAGGTGGTCGAGGCGCTTGCCCGGGCGCTGCGGCTCTCCGACACCGAACGCGACCTGCTCTACCAGCTGGCCGGGCACGCCACGCCTGGACGAGGCATCGTCACCTCCCGGCTGACGCCGAGTGTCCAGCGCCTGCTGGGCCCGACTCGTCGCCGACCTGCGGCTGACGGCCTCGCGTTACCCTGCTGACCAGTCACTGCGCAGACTCGTCCACGACCTGATGGGGCAGAGCAGCCGCTTCGCCGAGCTGTGGAACTCCGACGCCCCGCCGCCGCTGCCGGACCCGTCCAAACGCAAGACGATCGACCATCCCGCGGTCGGGCGGATCACGCTCGACTGCGACACGCTCGTCGTCGCCTTCGACGACCTGCGCATCACCGTCTATACCGCCGAACCGGGCACCCAGGACGCCGAACGGCTCGCGCTGGCCGTCGTTCTCGGCACGCAGAGCTTCGTCGCCTCGTCGCGGTTGGACGAGTGAGCGGGGAGAATCCGTAGCCGTGCTTCCGGCTGACGGGTATCTCGTGGTCGCTGTCGGCGGAGTCGGCAACGATCGCGTTCACTGCGTCGGCTGTGCCGCCGCAGCAACGTGCTGTTCGTCACAGGCGACGTCGGACGGTGCGTCGTAATGTCATTGACAGATGAGCAACTCTGTCTAGAAGATCGTCGCGCAAACTTCTTTGGCTCACAGACGGGGGTCGGCCTTGAAGCTGGTTCGTGCCTTGGTGCTCTCACTCTCCTTGGTGGCAACGGGTCTGGCGGTGATGGCGCCGCCGGCGGCCGCGGCGCCGGTCGCCTGCCCGGAGAGTACGGTCGATGCGGTGTCGGCGGTGGCGAGCGCGTCCGCCTGCGGCGAACCGGTCGAGGTCAGCAGTAAAAGATCGGAATATTCACAAACATTCGCCAATCCCGACGGAACGTGGACTCTCCAGCAGTACGTCGAGCCGCGCTTCGCGAAGACTCCGTCCGGCCAGTGGGAGCCGGTGGACACGACCCTGCGTGTGCGGGGTGACGTGGTCGCGCCCGCGCGCTCGGTGGTGCCGATGGAGTTCTCGGCCGGCGGCACGGGTGTGCTGGCCAGGCTGGTCGACGGCACCCGCGAGGTGGGCATGACCTGGCCGGGCCGACTGCCGGCACCGACCCTGTCCGGAAACACCGCGACCTATCCCGAGGTGCTGCCCGGCATCGACCTGCAGTTGACGGCGACGCCGGTGGGCTTCTCGGAGGTGTTGGTCGTCAAGAGCCGTGCGGCGGCGAAGAACGCCGCCTTGGCGAAGGTCCGGTTCGGTCTGCACACCAAGGGCGTGACCGTCTCGACCAGGGAGGACGGCTCGCTGCAGGCGCGCGACGGCGATGGTCGGGTCGTGTTCCAGGCGCCGACGCCGACGATGTGGGACTCGTCCGGAGCCGTTGGCGGTGTAGCCAAGGCAGGAGGCCTGGGCCGGTTGTCCGCGATGCGCACGGAGGTCGACGCGCAGAGCCTGTCGGTGGTGCCGGACGCCGCGCTGCTGACGGACCCGGAGGCGGTGTTCCCCATCTACATCGACCCGGGATGGACGGGCCGCATCCTCGACAACATGTGGAAGAACGTGGCAAGCCGGTCCGACGTGGCCAACAGCACCTCGTTCACCCTGAACAATGGTTCGACGAACGGCGATGCGGGAGCCGGTCGGACCTGCGACAGCGTGAGCTCCGGCAACTGTCTGAGCACCGAGTACCTGGTGCGGTCCTTCTTCCGCATGAACATCTCGGGTGCGTTCAACCGACACTTCCTCTCGGCGACGTTCAACATCACCCAGAAGTGGTCGTGGACCTGCAACCCCAAGTCGAACGCGAAGCTGTGGATCACCGGCGGGATCAGCGCCAGCACCACCTGGAACAACCAGCCCTCGTGGCAGAGCAGCTGGACGGCGACCACGGACGGCAACCGGCGGGTCGACTCCGGGGCCGGCTGCGGCGCGGCGGGCACCGCGACCTTCAACGTCACGGCGATCGTCGCGCACGCGCTCGCATCGGGCTGGTCGAACCTGACCCTGGGGCTGCGGGCCGTGGACGAGAGCACGCGCTACCAGTGGAAGCGGTTCCAATCGTCCACCGCGGCCCTGGCGATCCAGTACAACTCGGTGCCCGGCACCCCCGTGAACCTGTCGCCGCACAACGGCCAGGTCGCGTGTGGCGGCATGGTCGGCACCACGTCGCCGGTGCTGCGGGCGCAGTTCCCGGACGCGGACGGCAGTGACACGCTCACCACGACCTTCGCCTGGGAGCCGGTGCCGCTGGGTGGAGGCAGCCGCACCGAGGTGTCCGGTGGCAACGCCACCCCCGGGGGATACGCGACCAGGACGCTGTCGTTGGGTGACCAGGCGGAGGGCAGGTCCTACCGCTTCCAGGTGCGCAGCAGCGACGGCATCGACACGTCCCCGTGGTCGGATTGGTGCACCTTCACCGTGGACGTGACGATTCCCTCGACGCCGAACGTCACGGCGAGTGCGTGGGACGGGGGACCGGTCTACGCCTACTGCGATCCCGCGAATGTCAATGAGTGCACGCCCACCGGCAGCGCTGGCGTGCCCGGCGTGTTCACGTTCAGCGAGCCCGCGGGCTACGCCGGGCAGGACGTCATCAGTTACACCTACGGCTGGACCAACCCACCGACCACGACCGTGACCGTGAGCCCCGGCGCCGCGAGCCCGCCGATCCCGCTCACCCCGCCCAGGTACGGACTGAACCACTTGTACGTGTTCAGCAAGGATGGCTCGAACAAGCAGAGTGCCACCCGTGACTACACCTTCCTGGTCGGAGCGCCGTCCAACGCGGTCGCCCACTGGCCCCTGGACAGCATCGACAGTCACGGTTTCACCGACCAGATCGGAGGCGGCAGCCTCAGCACCGCCAATGTCACCTGGACCCCCGACGCCCGCTACTACGGTGCCGACGCCGCGACCTTCGCCGACGGCGAGGCAACCCAGCTCGTGCCGGCGCTGGACACCTCCGGATCGTTCGCCGTCTCGGCGTGGACCCGGTTGGCCAGCACCTGCAGCGGGAGTCAGAACCGTACGGCCGTGGCCATCGACGCGGACACCGACGCCGCGAACAACCATGTCAGCGCGTTCCTGCTCAGCTATGACTGCGGCAACGCGCGGTGGCGCCTGCGCCTGGTCGACAAGAACGTCAGCAGCCCCTGGATCGTGGAGGCGGTCTCGGCGAACAACAGTGTCGTGCCCGGCCGATGGACGCATGTCGTTGGCAGCTACGACGAGGCCGAGAACACGATCCGGCTGTGGCTCGACGGGGTGCTCGTCTCCTCGGTGACACCGAGCGCTGGCTGGGTGGCGTCGCGTGGTCAGGGCTGGCAGGCGACCGGGCCGGTCACCATCGGGCGCGACCGGTTCAACGACAACGACGGTGGTCGTTTCCAGGGCGAGATCGCGGACGTCCGGGTGTGGAGCCGGGCGCTCGTCGATCAGGACATCGCGGGCGCCGACGTCGACCTCCCCAACGGTGTCTTCACCGCCCAGTCCAGTCTCGCCGCGCCGCGCATCGTTGGTGAGTGGTTCATCTCCGACGGTGAATGCTGGTGTGTCGACGCCGCCGACGGTTCGGGCTTCGACCGGCGGGCCTACCTGGTGCCGAACTGGAGGCTCGACGAGGAGCTGTTGGCTGGCCCGCAGGTTCTCGCCCCGGCATGGTTCGTGGACGGCGGCCACGACAGCAACGGTGCCCTGCGCGTGGACGGGGTGGCAGGTTACGCCTCCACCACCGAGGACAGCGGGACGCTCGACCCCAGCGACGACATCCAGCACGCCGTCGTGCACACCGACCAGTCGCTGACCTTCTCCGCCTGGGTCAATGTCAACCAGGCAACCAACGTCGACCAGGTCGTCGTGGCGGCCGGTCCGGTGGCGCTCCTGGCCCGCGGATCGGACCACAAGTGGGCCTTCACCGTGACCTCACCGAACGGCTCCGGCGGCAGTTACCTCGTCGAGGCCGTCTCCAACACGGTCGCGACCACGGGTTCCTGGGTCCATCTGGTGGGCGTGTTCTCGGCTGCGACCGGAACGGTCAGCCTGTATGTCGACGGCGTGAAGCAGAGTGCCGTCGGTGTCGGGGCCGTCGGCGGCGCCAGCCAGGAGAGCGTCACCATCGGCGCCCTCGGCCCGGCCGGCTCCTTCCTCGGCGGCTACATCGACGACGTTCGCATCTTCCAGGGTGCGCTCAACGACCGCGAGGTCCGCGAGGTCTACCAGGCCATCTGACCGGACCGGCCACGTTCGTCGCGTCCGTCTTCTGTTTCTTGCCCTGATGTGGCGCTTCCTGTGCGGATGGAAATTCGGGGGTTTACATGTATGAGCAACACGGGTCAGTCGACGCGCACGGTTCGCCGGTCGCACGCGTGCGCGCGATCGTGACACGGCGACGGGTGCAGGTCGTCATGGTCGCGATACTGCTGGTCGCCGGTGTGCTACCGGTGATCGGTCTGCTCGGGCGGCTGGGACTGCGCACGCTGTCGGCCCAGGACATAGCACCGGTGCATGGTGCGCCGGTGCAGGCGCAGGCCCGACCGGACGACCTGACGCAGGGCGCCGGAGCACAGGTGCAGCGGCCGGTGACCTGGCCCACCGGTTCCGGCGATGTCGAGCTGGGCGGCTCGGGCAGGGCCCAGGCGGGTCGGCTGCCCATCTGGCTGAGCCGGGCCGGCGGTTCGGGCGTCTCGCGCGCCGCGGTCAGCGTTCGGGCGCGGGAAAGCCTGCCTGCCGCGCTGCAGCAGGGCGTCGTCTTCGACCTGCGTCGCACGGACGCGGACACCAGCCCGGGCGAGGTGACGGTCGAGATCGACTACGCCGCCTTCGCGAGCGCCTACGGCGCTGACTGGTCGTCGCGGCTGCGCCTGGTCACCGTACCGGCGTGTGCGCTCGCGGACACGGACCCGAGCACCTGTGCGCCGGTGGTCGAGTTGCCGTCGACCAACGACGTTCGCGCCCGTACCGTCTCCGCCTCCGTCCCGATCGGGGGCACGGGCATGACGATGGCGCTGGTCGCCGGTGCCGACGGCAGCAACGGTGACTTCGCCGCCACCAGCCTCCAGCCGTCAGCCACGTGGTCCGCGGGTGGCAACTCGGGGACGTTCACCTGGAACTATCCGATCGCGGTGCCGCCGGGGTTGGGCGGGCCGACACCGAACGTCTCGCTCGCCTATTCGTCGGCGGCGGTCGACGGCATGAGCGAGGCCACGAACAACCAGCCGTCCTGGGTCGGTCAGGGCTTCGACTGGGCGCCCGGGTTCATCGAACGTAGCTACGTCGGCTGCGCGTCCGACATGAAGGACGGCGCGAACAACACGTCGAAGACCGGTGACCGGTGCTGGCGCACCGACAACGCGACGATGTCGCTCAACGGCAGCGGCGGCGAGCTTGTCCGCGATGACACCACGGGTGTGTGGCGGGTCAAGGGCGACGACAACTCCAAGGTGGAGCGACTGAACAACACCGTCAACGGCGACAACGACAACGAGTACTGGCGCATCACGACCGCGGACGGCACGAAGTACTACTTCGGCCTCAACCGGTTGCCGGGCTACACCGGCACGGCACCGGCCAACAAGACGACCAACTCCGTCTGGACCGTGCCCGTCGCCGGCAACCACAGCGGCGAGCCGTGCCACGCCAGTTCGTTCGCGTCGTCGTTCTGCAACCAGGCGTACCGGTGGAACCTGGACTACGTGGTGGACCTGCACGGCAACACGATGTCCTACTTCTACAGCACCGCCACCAACAAGTACTCCCGCAATCTGACCAACAGCGACGCCGTGACCTACGTCCGTGACGGCTGGCTCGACCACATCGACTACGGCACCAACAACCGGTCCGGCACCGACACCGTGAACACGTCGACGGCCGCCCCGATGCGGGTCACCTTCACCACGGCCGACCGCTGCCTCGCCGACTGCGGCACCCATGACGCCGACCATTGGCCGGACACGCCGTGGGACCAGGAGTGCACCGGGTCGACCTGTGCCGGCCACTACTTCCCGACCTTCTGGACCACCAAGCGACTCTCGGTGATCACCACGAAGGTGTGGAACGCCTCGACCAGCAGCTACAAGGACGTCAACTCGTGGACCCTGACTCACACGTTCCCTGACCCCGGCGACGGCACCCGCGCCGGCATGTGGCTGGAGTCCATCGTGCAGACCGGCCTGGCCACGGGTCCGAACGTGATCGGTGGTCCGATCAGCCTGCCTGAGGTCAACTTCGACTGGGTCCAGTTGCCCAACCGGGTGGACACCTACGACGACAGCCTGCTGCCCATGAACTGGATGCGGATGTCGACGATCTGGACGGAGAGCGGCGCGAAGATAGACATTCGTTACAGCGAGCCGGAGTGCGAGGCGGATTCCAACATGCCAGCCTCGCCACAGACCAACACCCTGCGCTGCTATCCGGTGCTCTCCGAAGAGCCCGACGGTTCGATCAAGACCGACTACTTCCACAAGTACGTCGTCACGTCCGTGACCGAGGAGGACCGTACGGGCGGCGGTGACGCCGTTGTCACGTCGTACGAGTATCTGGGCGGCGTCGCCTGGCGGCACACCGACGACAACGGGCTCACGGAGGACAAGCTGCGCACGTGGTCGGACTATCGCGGTTACGGCCAGGTGCGCACGCGGGTCGGTGACCCGACGTCGGCGACGACGTCTTTGACAGAGGAGATCTACTTCCGCGGCATGCACGGCGACCTCGACGGCGCCGGCGGGACGCGGTCGGTCAGCCTGCCGGCGATCGACGGCAATGGCGACGGCGACACCACCGACGCGGCCGACGCCCCGGCCGTGCCGGATGAGGACGCCTACGCCGGCAGTCTGCGCTACAGCGTCGTCTACAACGGTGTGCTCTCCGAGCCGGTGTCCGCGACCATCTCCGAGCCCTGGCAGTCGGCACCGACCGCGTCCCGGGACATGGGCGAGACCACCGTCCACGCGCGATACCGCGGGACGAAGACGACCTGGACCGCGGTGAACCTCGCCACCGGCGGTCGCCGGGTGACCCGGATCGACACCACGTTCGACTCGCTCGGGCAGCCGATCCAGTCGGACGACCAGGGCGACGTCGACAGGACCGATGACGACAAGTGCACCGTGACGACCTACAACCGCAACACGTCGATCAACCTGCTCACGACGGTGGGCCGGGTCGAGGTGTACGGCCTGCGCTGCGGCGTGACGCCGACGACCGAGGCGCAGGTCATCTCCGACAAGCGCACCAGCTACGACGGCCAGGCCTATGGGGTCGCCCCGACCAAGGGCGAGGCGACCAAGGTCGAGGTGGCCAAGGCGTGGTCGCCGTCCGGGGGCTCGGTGTGGCTGACCCAGTCGACCGCCCAGTACGACGCCTACGGCCGGGCCACCGACATCACCGACGTGCGGGGCGAGCACACCATCACGGTCTACACCCCCAACAGCGGCGGACCGGTCACGAGCGTCGCGACCACCAATCCGTTGGGCACCAGCGCGACCACCATGGAACCGGCGTGGGGCAAGCCGACCGTGACGGTGGACATGAACAACAAGCGGGCGGAGGCCACCTATGACGCCCTCGGTCGCGCGCGACAGGTCTGGTACGCCAACCACACCAAGGCCGCGTACCCGAACGCGCCCAGCACCGAGTACACCTACCTGATCCGCAACAGCGGCGGGGTCAACGCGGTGACCACGGCGCGCCTCAACGCCGCCAGCACGTCGACCGCGCCCGTCTACACGACCACGATCCAGTTGCTCGACGGCCTGCTGCGTGAACGCCAGACCCAGAACCTGTCCATGGCCAACGGCAACGTCGGCACCGTCTTCACCGAGATCAAGTACGACGACCAGGGCCGCAAGATCCTGGAATCGAAACACTTCGACAACGCGGTGCAGCCGAGCACCGATCTGTTCACCATCGCCGACTGGCAGGGCATGCAGCAGAGCGCGACCGAGTACGATCGCGCGGGACGCGTCACGGCCACGGTGGTCCGCTCGCAGGGCGTCGAACTGTGGCGCACCACGACGACGTACGGCGGTGATCGAGCCAACCGGATCCCGCCCGCGGGCGGCATCGCCACGACGGTGATCACCGATGCCCTCGGCCGCACCACCGAGCTGCGCGAGTACCACGACGCGGCGAAGGTCGGTGTCGACGATCCCGCGTTCTACGACGTGGTCACCTACCACTACGACGCGCGCGGCAACCGCGACTGGATGAAGGACAACGACAACAACGTCTGGACCGACACCTACGACCTGCTGGGTCGCAAGACGGCGAGCCACGACCCCGACAAGGGCGACGTGGTGACGACCTACAACGACGCGGGTGATGTGCTCTCCACCACCGACGAACGTGGCCAGACCATCGTGTTCGAGTACGACTCGCACGGACGGCAGATCGGTGAGTACGTCGGATCCATCGCCCCGGCCAACAAGCTCGCCACCTGGTCGTACGACCCGCCCGGGTTCAAGGGCCAGCTCGCCTCGTCGAGCCGCTGGACCGACAACGGCACCGTCGAATACAAGGTGAAGATCCGGTCCTACACGCCGCTCTACCAGTCGACGGGCGAGGACTACGTCGTCCCCGCGGCGGTGACGGGGTTGGCCGGCACCTACACCATCACCCGGACCTTCCGCACCGACGGCTCGCCGTCCACGGTGACCTACCCAGCCGCCGGTGGGCTGTCGGCGGAGACGGTCACGACCACGTACGATCCCGTCTCCGGCCTGCCTGAGGCCCTGCTCACCAACTCCGGGCAGGGTCAGTACGTCGCCAACACCGACTACACGGCGTTCGGTGAAGTCGCGTTCCAGCAGTTCCAACTGCTCGCGGGCTCGTGGGTGCAGCGGTCGTTCACCTACGACGACCAGACCCGCCGGCTCATCCAGACGACGACGATCCGTCAGACCAGCCCGCAGGCGGTCGACAACACGCAGTACACCTACGACCCGGCAGGCAACATCATTCGCATCCAGTCGAACCCGGCGTCCGGTCCGACCGATACGCAGTGTTTCGCGACCGACTACGCCCAGCGGCTCGTCCAGGCCTGGACACCGGGCAGCGGCGACTGCGCCGCCACCAGGGACGCGGCGAGCCTCGGGGGTCCCGCGCCCTACTGGCTGTCGTGGACCTTCGACAAGGCGGGCAACCGCAAGACGCAGACCGCGCACACCGTCAGTGGTGACAACACCACCGAGTACGCCTATCCGGCCGCCGGGTCCGACCGGCCACACGCCGTGACGAGCACGACGGCCGGCGGCATCACCCAGACGTACGGCTACGACGCGACCGGCAACACCGTCTGCCGGCCGGCCGGCGCGGCCGCCAACACGTGTCCTGCCGGCAGCGGCAACCAGACGCTGACCTGGGATGCCGAGGGGCGGCTCGCCGCCAACACCAGTGACACCGGGACGAGTTCCTACATCTATACCCCTGACGGCACGCGCCTGATCGCGGACGACCCGACGAGCGTCACGCTCTACCTGCCCGGCATGGACATCACCGGCACCAAGGTCGGCGGAGTCGTCACCGCCAACCGGTACTACGAGTTCGGCGGCAGGACCTGCGCCATGAAGACCACCGGTGGCGCCGTCACCTGGCTGCTCCCGGACGAGCAGGGCACCCAGAACATCTCGGTGGCGGCGGGGACGCAGGCGATCACCGCCCGCCGCCAGCTGCCGTACGGTGGGACGCGGGGCACCCCGGCGGCGTGGCCCAACACCCGCGGCTTCGTCGGGGGGACCAACGATGTCACCGGCCTGACCCACATGGGAGCTCGCGAATACGATGCCAACCTGGGCCGGTTCCTGTCGGTCGACCCGGTGCTGGACGCCACCAATCCACAGTCGCTGAACGCCTACGGTTACGCGGGCAACAGTCCGATCACGTTCTCCGACCCGAGCGGAGAATGGTTCCTCGGCGGGCTCCTCGACTGGTTGAAGGCAGTGATCTCCACCATCAACGCCCTGCGCGGCCGGCACAACGGAGACCCGGCCACGGATGACTGCAGTTCGTCGGCGTGTCCCGATCGCACCGCCCTCTACTGCACGAACCTTTCCACCAACATCAAGATGGTCAGCGGCGCCAGCTACTGCCCGGGCGACGACACGGCGACGCGCTCCGTCCCGTACGGGTCGCTCGGCGCACCACCGAGTGGCTGGGACCAGTTCTGGTGCGAGGTGGACGTCATCTCCGCGCATCAGAGCGACTGTGACCGGTACTGGGTCGCGAAGACGTCGCTCGGGGAGTGGGAGGCGCTGTCGTGCCAGGTTGGCGACTTCGTGGGCAAGGACGTGTCCCTGTCCTGCCCTCTCATGCGCCACTACAAGGACCGATCGGGCACGGACTGGCAGCAGGACTTCGCCGCGATCCTCAAGGCGCCGGAGTTCACCGACACCGTCAACAAGACGATGAATGAGATCAGCGATCGGGCGATGGCGATGTGTCAGGCGCCGCCGTGCACCTACACCTTCGACAGCGGCTGGGTGGCGATGTCGTTCGAAGAGGGCATGAGCGCGGATCTGTACTTCGGCTACCGCGGGATGACCTATCAGGCGAAGGGCCAGGTCACTGTCTTGCGGGGCTCCGACGGCAAGCCCTACACCCAGGCCAACTACACGGTCAACGCCTACAAGGCGTGGAACTTCGACCGGGACGAGAGCCTCTCCGCGTACGGCATCACGTTCCCGTTCTCCGGCCCGGCGGACGCCGCGGGTTATGGTCTTGCCCAGGAGTTCGCGGTCACGAGCAAGAGTGGAGCGTTGACCTGGGATTCGAGGAGGGGGTAGCGGATGGCCCGACGGTTGCTGGTCGGTCTGTTGTCGGCGCTCCTGCTGGTGTCGGCCGCCGCCTGCGGGTCCGAAGGCGGCGCGCCGGCGCCGGGCACCACGCGCGATGACCGGGCCTATCCGGTGGACAGCGGGGAGCTGACCCTCGACACGGGGCTGGCCCGGGCGGGAATCCAGGTCCCCGACTGCCTGGCGGACGACCTGCGCTACGCGTTGATCAACGATGGGTTCAACTACTACTACCGGGTCTACCTGGGGTTGCGGACGTCCGAGGACTGCATGAACCAGTTCCTGGAGCGCAACGGCGTCAGTCACTACGTGACCAAGGCTCGTCAGGTCGAGAGCCGGGAATGGGAGAAACCGCTAAAATATCGCCCATTATGGATGGATAACGAGGTGGTCCGGCAGTTGGGCTGGCGGATCGGTGCCGACGAGCCCTTGCTGACCTACGGGGCGCGGACGGGGACCGACTACACGGTGGAGCTGTATCTCCAGCACGTGGCCGGGACCCCGGACGTGCTCGGCTACCTCTACGCCTTCCACGGCGGCTGAGCGCTCACAGCGCACGCGGTCGGGCCTCGGCTCGGATCGTCCTCCGCGGTTCCGGTGACGTCATCGGCACCCGTGGTCGCCCCAGGGCGACGCAGGGGATGATCCGAGCCGAGCGATCTATTCTCAGCCCCGCCGCCGACAATTCGTCTCCTGTGGACAGAAAGCTGGTCGATATAGGGAAATTCAGTTGGACGGGGTGCCAAAGTGGCGGCGGCTGACCGGCAGCGCGAGCAGTCCGGCGCAGGCCGCGGCCAGGGCGAGGAACACCAGCGCCGCCGACTCGCCGAAGACGAGCAGCTTGAGCAGGCTGAACGCGGTCTGCGCGGCGAGCAGGCCGAGGGCGATGCGCAGCTGGCGAGGTTGTCCCGTGCTGAGGCGCACGGCGGTGACGATGCAGGCGATCGACATGATCGGTGCCCAGATGGCCGGCAGATAGTCCTTGCCGTGCAGGCCGAGGACGAGCGAGAAGGCGATCGTCGCCCCCAGCTGGAACGCCCCGAGCGGGATCAGGAGAAGCAACTGGGCGCCCCGGACGGTAGCCGGCACACGCGGTCGCGTGGTCGTGGTCGGGGCCGTCTCGGCCCCGGTGGTCGCGGACATGTCTGCTCCGGAAGGGTTGCGGTGGAAGGGGCGCGGTCGCCGTACGGCGGCACACGCGTCTGGTCGCCACCGATCCTGCGGCGGCACCGCGCTCGCTCTCATCGATCCGCTGGCGGATCCTCGGGCTGATTTCTCGCGCTGGTCGGCTCCGCCCCGCGTGTGCGGCGGGTGGAGATCGGCGTCAGCCCGTGGGCTGATGGCAGGCTGACGTGAGCCGCCTACTGTATCGACGTGTCGCCCCGGCTCCGCTTTCCGCAGCACACCACCGTCGACCGGCTCGCCGCCGCCGCGCTGGCACTCGTCGCGCTCACCCAGGTCCTCGTCTTCCTGCCGATCGCGCCCCGCCCCGTGGGGGTGCTGATCGCCCTCGGCTCGACGGTGCCGATCGCCTGGCGGCGCAGCCATCCCGTGCTCGCCGCGCTCGTCGGCTCGGCGGTGTGGCTGATCCCCACCGACGGTTTCAGCCTCGTCGGCTACATCGCGGCGATACTGCTTTTCTCTGCCGTCACCGAGTACGTCGCGGACCGGTACCTCGCGGCGGCGATCGTCCTGCTCGGCTGCATCTTCGGCATCGCCGGCACGGCCCACCAGCCGGTCGGGGTGGGGGAGTATGTGGGCGCCGTCCTCGTCGTCATCGGCCCAGCCGGGGTGGGGCTGCTGGCGCGTCGCGAGCGGGAGCGCAACCGTCGGCTGGAGGAACTCGCCCGTTATCTGGAGCAGGAACGCGATCGGCGGGAGCGGGCGGCGGTGGCCGACGAACGGGCCCGCATCGCTCGGGAACTGCACGACCTGGTGTCGCACGCGGTCAGTGTGATCGCCGTGCAGGCGGACGCGGCCGACGCGGCACTGGCCGTCGACCCGGCGCTGGCGAAACGTGGCGGTGGACCTGACCTGGTCGGCCACGTCGCTGTGTATTAAGGTCGGCGACCGTGGTCCGGGGGCGCGCAGCCAGCCCTCACCCGACGCGCACGGCCTGGTCGGCATGCGGGAACGGGTGCGGATCCACGGCGGAGAGCTGACCTCGGGCAATCTGCCGGAGGGCGGGTTTGCGATCCAGGCTCTGCTGCCGATTGGGGCATGAATGACGAGCGTTCTCATCGCGGACGACCAGGACCTCATCCGGTCCGGTCTGCGGTTCGTACTGGAGGCCGCCGGACTGGACGTGGTTGGCGAGGCCGCGGATGGCGCCGAGGCGTTCGACCAGACACAACGGCTGCGGCCCGATGTGACGCTCATGGATGTGCGGATGCCAGGGACCGACGGCATCGAGGCGACCCGTCGCATCGTGGCCGCGGGGTTGGAGACACGGGTACTCATCCTCACCACGTTCGACCTGGACGAGCACGTGTTCGCGGCGCTGCAAGCCGGCGCGAGCGCCTTTCTGCTCAAGGATGTCGGCCGCGAGCAGTTGGTCGAAGCCGTACGGGTGGTGGCTGCCGGCGAGGCGCTCTACGCGCCGAGTGTGCTGCGTCGCCTGGTCCAGCACTACGTCAACCTGCGCGACCGGGTTCAGGCGGTCGTGCTCGCCTACGAGTCCGGCCTGGTCACGCCGGGGACGCCCCGCTGACGGCTGCGCGTCGAGCAGTCCTGCGTGCGAGTGTCGGATCGTGGTGGCGGCGTTCGTAGCCGAGGTGAGGGTGCCCCGAGTGGCGGGGCACAGGACGACAAGGGAATGATCCTCATGGCGAAGTACCTCGTTTCCGTGCTCGACGAGGACGCGGGCCTGGCCACGCCGGAAGAGATGGCCGCGATCGACGAGTTCAACGAGCAGTTGCGGGAAGGCGGGCACTGGGTCTTCGCCGGCGGGCTCGGGGAGCCCAGCAACGCCATCGTCATCGACGGCCGGTACGGCAAGCCGATCGTCACCGACGGTCCCTACGTGGAGTCGAAGGAGCACCTTGCCGGTTTCTGGATCATCGAGGCCCCCGATGCCGAGGTGGCGCGCCGGCTCGCCACGCTGGGCTCGATGCGGTGCAACCGCAAGGTCGAACTCCGGCCGTTTCTTGAGGCATGACCGACATTCATGAGCTGATCGCTCGGGTTCACCGCGAGGAGTGGGCCCGAGTGGTCGCCACTCTGGCCCGGCGCCTCAGCGACCTCGACCTCGCCGAGGAGATGGCGGCGGACGCGTTCGCGATCGCCGTCGAGCGTTGGCCTGCCGAGGGCGTTCCCCCGAATCCCGGTGCGTGGCTGACCACCACCGCTTATCGCAAGGCCGTGGACCGGCTGCGACGCGAGGCCAAACGCGACGAGAAGCACCGGGAGGCACTGATGTTGTCCGACACTCCCGAGCCGCTGGGCGCCATCGACGACGACCGGCTCCGTCTCATCTTCACCTGCTGTCACCCGGCACTCGCCATGCCGGCACGGGTGGCGCTCACGCTGCGGATGGTGGGCGGGCTCACCGTCGCGGAGATCGCCCGCGCGTTCCTGGTGCAGGAGTCCGCGATGGGACGGCGGATCACCCGGGCCAAGGAGAAGATCAAGGTGGCCGGGATCCCTTATCGCGTACCACTGCGGGAGGACCTGCCCACGCGGGTCGATGGGGTGCTCACCGTCCTCTACCTCATCTTCAACGAGGGCTACCTGGCCTCGGACCCGGCGCAGGTCGCTGTCCGCGCGGACCTGACGGCGGAAGCCATTCGACTGACACGCTTGGTCCGTGACCTTCTGCCGGCCGACGGTGAGGTGGTCGGGCTGCTGGCGTTGATGCTGCTGACGGAGGCGCGCCGGACGGCACGGGTGTCGGCCAACGGCGAACTCGTCACCCTGGCCGAACAGGACCGGGGCGCCTGGGATCGCGCGCTGATCGCCGAAGGCCATGCCCTCGTCCGGGCGCGATTGGTTTCCGGCCAGCCGCCGGGGCGTTACCAGATTCTCGCGGCGATCAATGCCGTGCACACCGACGCCCGGGACAGCCGGGACACCGACTGGTCGCAGATCGTCGCGCTCTACGACCAGTTGGTGCGCGTGGAGCCCTCGCCGATCGTGCGGCTCAACCGCGCGGTCGCCGTTGCCGAGGTCGACGGTCCGGAGGTGGCGCTGGCTGAGGTGGACCGGCTGCCCCTGACGGAGTATCACGCCTTTCACGCCACGCGCGCGGAGCTGTTGCGCCGCCTCGGTCGTAGCGAACAGTCACGGGCCGCCTACGAGCGGGCCATCACGTTGGCGGGCAACACCGCCGAGAAGGCCTATCTCAGCCGTCGGCGGGACCAACTGGTGAGTAGGCCGTAACCAATCCACAGTGGACGACCCCGGAGATCCGCGACCGAACCTTGGGCCCCACGTGGTCGAGACCACTTCCCGTACGGCCTGTGATCAAGCGGTGCCACAGCTACGGCGGGGAGCGGCCGTGCCGCCGTGGACCGGTGACATACTCCGGGGCGTGCTGACCCCCATTCTCGCCACACTCGTCTACGTCTGCAGTCCGGACCGTTCCGAGGTGCTGATGCTGCACCGCAACAAGCGGGCCGGCGACATCCACTACGGCAAGTACAACGGCCTGGGCGGCAAAGTGGAGCGCGACGAGGACGTCGCCTCCGGCGCGATCCGTGAGGTCTATGAGGAGTCTGGGCTCCAAGTGACCTCGATGTCCTTGCGCGGCACCATTTCCTGGCCCGGTTTCGGGCGCGGCGGCGAGGACTGGTTCGCCTTCATCTTCCTGGTGGATCAGTTCACCGGAACGCCGCACGAAGGAAACGACGAGGGAACGCTGTCCTGGCAGCGGCGGGAAAGCCTTGCCACGCTGCCGATGTGGGACAGCGACCAGCAGTGGCTGCCGCTGGTCTTCGACGACGACCCGCGACCGTTCCATGGCGTGATGCCGTGGCGGGACGGGCGATGGTTGAGCTGGAGCTATCGCCGCTGACCGGCACTGGTGACGGAAATCGTTGCGTAGAGCGCAACTTCGGGGAACTCAACGAGCGATCGGTACCGCGAATTTTGCCTCCACAGTGGAGCCACAGGGGCTCGCGCGCCTGTTCAGTGGCCTTCTGGCTGTCAGATCGCTTGCAAACTAAGAAAAGTTGAGGCATCCGTCGTTGAGTGTCAACAGTGGACCCATTACGCTATGCCTGCAACCGCTGATACTGAAGGACAGTAGCGGACGAAGGGAGAGTAAGTCGTGAACAAGGCCGAGCTCATCGAAGCGATGTCGGGGCGTCTGGGCGACCGGAAGTCCGCCACCGCGGCGCTCGACGCGGTTCTCAGCGAGATCCAGAACGCGGTCACCATGGGCGACAAGGTGTCCATCGCCGGGTTCGGTGTCTTCGAGAAGCGCGTTCGCGCCGCGCGCACCGCGCGCAACCCGCGGACCGGTGAGGCCGTGAAGGTGAAGAAGACCTCGGTGCCGGCGTTCCGGCCCGGCGCCACCTTCAAGGAGCTGGTCGCCGCCGGCAAGCTGCCGAAGGCCGCCGCCCCCGCCAAGGCCACCAAGGCCGCCACCGCGAAGAAGACCGCGGCTGCCGCTGCCGCGGCTCCGGCGAAGAAGGTCGCCGCTGCTCCGGCCAAGGCCACCGCGGCGAAGAAGGCCGCGCCCGCGAAGACGGCTCCGGCGAAGACCGCCCCGGCCCAGCGGACCGCGAGCACCGCCGCCAAGAAGGCTCCGGCGAAGACCGCGCGCGCCAAGTAAGGCACTCGCACCGCAAGCCCAGACGACGAGGGCGCCCACCACAGACGGTGGGCGCCCTTTGCGTCCTTAAATGTTCACCGCTGGTAATGGAAAGCCCCCTGGGCGGGGCGCCCAGGGGGTCGGCGGTGCCGTGGCGGAGGATACGAGATTCGAACTCGTGAGGGTTTTATCCCAACACGCTTTCCAAGCGTGCGCCCTAGGCCTCTAGGCGAATCCTCCGCCGACGAGGATACCGAAGCCGGTGGCTTGCCCGCACTCGGGTAGTCCGGGTAGCTTGGGGCCGCTGCCGTCCGGCGCCGCGCGCATCTGGTGAACCCCCCAGGGTGGAAGCAGCAAGGATGGGCGAGCTCTGCCGGGTGCACGGGCGGCCCCATCGGCCCTCTCGCCCAACGGCGGGCCGGGCTCGGGTAGAGTCTGTTCAGCCTCTCGTGCGGCGTGTACCTCGTGAACCTCCCCAGGGCCGGAAGGCAGCAAGGATAAGCGAGCTCTGGCGGGTGCACGGGAGGCCTTTTCGTGCCCGGGAGATCTCACCGCACACCCCGCGTGCGCCGACGTGAGGCTGTCCGGCCTCAGCGGTAGGGTCGGTACCGTCTCGCGAAACTGACGTGCCGGGAGGGGATGGTCGTGGCGCTCGCGCTGTACCGCAAGTACCGGCCGCGCACGTTCGCCGAGGTCATCGGCCAGGACCATGTGACTGAGCCCATCATGCAGGCGCTGCGTTCGGGTCGGCTGCACCACGCCTATCTGTTCTCCGGGCCGCGCGGCTGTGGCAAGACCTCGTCGGCCCGCATCCTGGCCCGCTCGCTGAACTGTGCGAAAGGCCCCACTCCGGAGCCCTGTGGCGAGTGTGACTCTTGTGTCGCGCTCGCGCCGGATGGTCCCGGTTCGGTCGACGTCATCGAGATCGACGCGGCCAGCCACGGTGGTGTCGACGACGCCCGGGAGCTGCGCGAGCGGGCGTTCTTCGCGCCCGTGGCCAGTCGCTACAAGGTGTACGTGATCGACGAGGCACACATGGTGACCTCGCAGGGGTTCAACGCTCTGCTCAAGCTGGTCGAGGAGCCACCGGAGTTCGTCGTCTTCGTCTTCGCCACCACTGAGCCGGACAAGGTGCTGGGCACCATCCGGTCCCGCACCCACCACTACCCGTTCCGTCTCATCCCGCCCAGCATCCTGCGGCCCTACCTGGAGAAGCTGTGCCTGCAGGAGGGCGTGACCGTGGAGCCCGCGGTCTTCCCGCTCGTCGTGCGCGCCGGTGGCGGTTCGGCTCGTGACTCGTTGTCGGTGCTGGACCAGCTCATCGCCGGCGCCGGGCCGGAGGGTGTGAGCTATGCCCGGGCCGTCGAGCTGCTCGGCGTCACCGACGTGGCGCTCATCGACGACATGGTCGACGCGCTGGCCGCCGGCGACGGCGCGGCCGTGTTCACCACCATCGACCGGGTGGCCGAAGCCGGCCACGACCCGCGACGCTTCACCAACGACCTGCTGGAACGGCTGCGGGACCTGATCGTGCTGCAGCGGGTGCCGGATGCGCAGGCCAGCGGCATCATCGACGCGCCCGTGGACCAGTTGGAGCGGATGACGGCGCAGGCGGGCCGGTTGGGCCCCGCGACGCTGTCCAGGCTCGCCGACATCGCCCACACCGGTCTCACCGAGATGCGCGGCGCCACGGCACCGCGGCTGCTGCTGGAACTCATCGCGGCCCGCATGCTGTTGCCGGGCGCCGACGATTCCCAGGCCGCGCTGCTGCAGCGGCTGGAGCGCGTGGAGCGCCGCCTCGGTGCCGCCGATGTGCGGGATGCGCCGGTGACCGCTGAACCCTCCGGTGCTCCGGTGGCCGGTCCCGCGCCGGCGGCACCCGAACGCCGTGCGCCCGCTGCCCAGGCCGCGCCCGTACGGTCGGCACCGCCTGCGCCGGCCCGACCCGTGCCGGCTCGCCCCGCGGCCGTTCCCTCCACTGTGGACACGCCAGCGCCCGCGACGCGTGCCGAGCCCGGTGCGGTCGACGGCGCGGCGGTGCGGCGGGTGTGGGACGAGATCCTGCGCACCATCCGCCAGCGCAACAAGCGGGCCGAGGCCTTCGTGAAGGAGGGCATCGTCCGGGAGGTCGAGGGCGACACGGTGGTGCTGCAGTTCAAGTCGGCCTTTCACGCCAAGTCGGTCGGGGACGACCCGAGCCTGCTGATCGAGGCACTGCACGGCATGTTCGGCGGCACGTGGCGGGTGCGGGTCGAGGTCGGCGGCGACGGGCGGGCGCCCGGCCCGTCCGGGCGGGTGGCACCGAGTGCACCGACCGCCGCCCGGTCCGGGGTGGCCGGCACCACCGGGCGTACCGGTCCGGAGGGCGCACGAGGACGCGCGACCGACGCGCGCCCGTCGAGCGGGGACGACGGTGACTGGCCGGAGACGGCCCGGCCGGGCGGTCAGGCGGCCAGCGTGACACCGCAGCGAGCGCCGGTTGGGCAGTCCGGCCGCGCTGGCGTCGCCCGACCGGCGGCGGCGCCGACGCGAGGCGCCGCACCGACCCGGACCGCCGCGCCGGCGAGGCCCGCCGGGCCAGCGCGGGCCGGCGCACCGCGCGACCGGGACGTGCCACCGCCCGACGAGCCACCCTTCGACCCGGACTACGACCAGGCACCGCCTGACCGGGCCACCTACGACGGCTTCGATCCCGGCGACGAACCGCTGGACGACGACGAGCCCGGCGCCCGCCGTTCGGGCGAGGAGCAGGCCATCCAGGCCGCCAGCGAATACTTCGACGTGGAGCCCATCGGCGATCCTGGCGGCCGTTACTGAGTCACCTGGCTAGTCTCATCGCAGTTCTCGAAGTCCCGACGAGGGGAGTAGGTCATGCGGCCTGGGGGTCAGCCGAACATGAAGCAGCTCATGAAGCTGCAACAGCAGCTCATGAAGGCCCAGGCCGAACTCGCGGAGACCGAGGTGACCGGCGCCGCGGGTGGTGGTCTGGTGACGGTCACCATGACCGCGTCCGGTGAGTTCCGTTCGGTCAAGATCGACCCCAAGGCGGTCGACCCGGACGACGTCGAGACGCTGGAAGACCTGGTGCTGGCGGCCATCACCAACGCCAGCGAGGCAGCCCGGACCACCACCGAACAGAAGATGGGCCCGCTCACCGGCGGCCTCGGCCTGCCGGGCTTCTGAACGGACGCCGCGCATGTACGAGGGTGCGATCCAGGACCTCATCGACGAGCTCGGCCGGTTGCCGGGCATCGGCCCCAAGAGCGCCCAGCGCCTCGCGTTCCACGTGTTGCAGTCCGAGGCCGCGGACGTGAACCGGCTGGCCACCGCGCTGACCCGGGTCAAGGAGCTGGTGCGGTTCTGCTCGGTCTGCTTCAACGTGGCCGAGTCCGAGCGCTGCCGCATCTGCCGCGATCCCCGGCGCACCGACGAGACGATCTGCGTCGTGGAGGAGCCCAAGGACGTCGTCGCGATCGAGAAGACCGGTGAGTTCCGCGGCCGCTACCACGTGCTCGGCGGCGCGATCAATCCGCTGGAGGGGGTCGGTCCGGACAGCCTGCGCATCCGGGAACTCATGGCCCGCCTGTCCGGCGGTGAGGTGAAGGAGCTCATCCTCGCCACCGATCCCAACACCGAGGGCGAGGCGACCGCCACCTACCTGGCGTTGCTGGTCAAGCCGATGGGGTTGGCGGTCACGCGGTTGGCCAGTGGCCTGCCGGTCGGTGGTGATCTCGAATACGCCGACGAGGTCACGCTGGGCCGGGCCTTCGAGGGTCGCCGGGCGGTCTGAGCCGGGCGCTCGATGGCCGGGTGCTCGATCAGGCGGACGGGTCGCCCACCGCGATGTGGATGCCGACGGTGCCCTCCAGCCCACGGCGCACGCGGCTCCCCCACAGCGTCAGCTTGCCGAGCAGGCCGTACTTGCTGGCCAGCGCCGCGCGGACCCGTGCCGTGCCCTCGGCGTCGAGGATGTGCGCCTGACCGGGCACCTCCTCGCCGGTCAACCGTCCGCGCGCGTCGCAGGGGCCGACGAGGACCGTGCCGTCGCGGCGGATCCGCTTCACCTTGCCGCTGTCCCGCGCGGTCCACACGGCGATGCCGTCGCCGTCCGGCACGACCCACACCGGCGTCGACACCGCCCGGCCGTCGCGCCGGTAGGAGGTGACGCGCACATAGGAGCCCGCGCCGAGGCTCTTCACGGTCGTGGTCATGGCCTACGCAGTCCTCGGCTCAACACGTCGAACGCCTCCTCGCGCAGTTGCTTGAGTGAGCGCGTCCCCCTCGACGCGGCCCAGATCTTGACCGCGGTGTCCCAGCACGCGGTAAAGGCAGCACCGACCATGAGCGGGTACGGGTCCTTGGTCGGATCGGTCCCGGTGCGGTCGGCGACAAAGTCGACCATCACCGTGCGGAGTTCGTCGACGATCTCCAGGTATCGGGTGGCCAACGACGGCTGGGCCGCCATGAGCTCCAGCCGCGCCATGATCGCCTCTTCCTCATCCGGACCCTTGAAGTCGAGCAGGTCCAGCACCGCGACGACCGAGGTGATGGGGTCCTCGTCCTCGGGGCGGGTCGCGAGGTCGGTGCGCAGGCGCGTGATGCGGTCGGTGACCACGTCGCCGAAGAGCACGTCCTGCTTGGAGGAGAAGTAGCGGAAGAAGGTGCGGACCGCGACGTCGGCTGCCTCGGCGATGTCCTCGACGGTGGTCTGTTCGTAGCCCTGCTGGGCAAACAGACGTAGCGCGGCCTGCTCCAGAGCCTGCCGCGTCTCCAGTTTCTTGCGCTCACGCCGGGTGGGCGTCTGGTCAATGGTCACAGCACCCCCATCCTGGCACAGGTCGCGCGCGGGACGGATCAGCCGGGGCCGCGGGAACCCACCCAGGTCCGCGCGTGTCGCGAACCTGGGGTGGGTTTGATCGCCCATATGCCGACATCTGCCGGCCGGGACCGAGGGAGATCGCGGCCGGTCGCGGTGGCATCAACGCGGGGAGAGACCGCCGTCGCCCTCGATGACCTGGTCGGGCGTGCCGTCCTGGTCGCGGTCGACGATCGTCAGGTCGACCTTGCCGTCGCCGTCGTGGTCGAACTGGAACACGTCGGCCTTGCCGTCGCCGTCGGTGTCCACGGCCCACAGGTCGGCCTTGCCGTCGTTGTTGGTGTCGGCGGCGACGAGTTCCACTCGCTCGTCGCCCCGCGTCTGCGCCGTGTCGTTGTCGGTCATGAGTCGGTCCTTCGTGGATGGCTGTCGGCCGGCGGGGACGTCCCCCGCCGGCCCGGGTGTGGCGAACTCTCGCAGGGTAGGACCTCCCGCGTCCATGGGGCACGCCGCAGGGTCTCTCACTTCGTGATGGAGCGGAATCCGTCGCGCAGGAGGGCGTCGAAGATGTTCGCCGTCTCGTCGAAGGCGACCAGCAGCACGCCGTCCGGGTCGAACGACCGGGCGTTGCCGCTGATCACGGTGAAGTCGGAGGTGTCCGGGTTGTACAGCAACGTCTGCACGTCGTCGACGGAGAGTCCGGCCGCGACGAGGGCGGACTTGACCGACTCCGCGAGGCCCTTACCGTACGAGTCGTCCCGGGCGATGATCGAGAGCCGCCGCACGCCGTCGCGCATGATCACGTCGGTGAGCGCCGCGGCCTGCAGGCCGTCCGGTGGCGCGGTGCGGAAGTAGAGGCCCTGATCGTCGACCGTGGTCAGCTCCGCCGACGTGTTGCTGGGAGAGAACAGGATCACGCCCGCGGCCATGACCGTCGGCAACACCGCGAGGCTGATGGAGGACGCGCCCGCGCCGATGATGACCTGGACCTTGTTCTCGGTGATGAGGCGGTTGGCCGTCTGCACCGCCTTCTCCGGGTCGGTGTAGTCGTCACCGTCGAACCACTGGACCTGCCTGCCGAGCACGCCGCCCGCGGCGTTGATCTCCTTGACGGCGAGCAGGGCAGCGGCGAACAGCGGTGGTCCCGCACTGGCGAGGGCACCCGTGTGCGGCATGAGCGCGCCGATGCGCAGCGGGTCACTCGACCCGCCCGAGGTCGGCGCGGGCGGTGGCGTCTTGGCGGCGTTGCCGGCGTCACCGGTGGGCACGTACTGGGTCTGCCTGATGTCGAGCTGGTTGCCGGTCGAGAACCGCAACACCCCGTAGGTGCTCGCGGACGGTTCTCCGGCGTCGGTGAATCCGCCCAGGCCGAGCGTGATGCCGCGGTAGGCGATGTCCTTGCCCTGCTTGAGCAGGGCGAAGCAGTCCGCCACCGTGTCGCAGGGCGTGCCGCCGACGGTGACGCCGTTGATCTGGGCGGCGATGGCCCTCGGGTTGGTGCTGCCCGCGGTCTGTGCCGCGAGAGCGCTGATGACGACGGCGTCGTAGGACTCGCCCGCGTAGGAGTAGTCCCTCAGCCCTGGGTCGATCGTGCGCAGTCGCTCGATGAAGCTGGCGCTGAGCGGGGTGAGCGGCGTCGTGCCCTTCATCCCCGCCATGGCGTTGGGATGATCCGGGCTCACGAGAGCGCCGACGCCGTTGAGCATGTTTCCGTCGGTGCCGTAGAAGTACACCTGGCCCGGCTGGCGGGCGAACGGGTCGGTCGGGCCGGTGGTCTCGCCGGAGCAGGCGGCCACGGACAGGACAGCGAGCGCCGCGACCGTAGACCAACGCCGACGCCAGCGCCGTTGGTGGGCAGCGGGCGAGCCCGCGCTCCCCGCCCGGCGATGCATCGGGAAGTTCCGGCGCATGGTTTCGCACTCTCCTTGCTTTGCGCGTCTCGCACCGGTGGGGCGAGAGGGGTGGTGTGCCGGATGGGCACCTCGGGCCCGCCAGCACAGCTGGTCGGGGCCAATGTGCCAGGGAGAGTAACCCGCCGTGACCCCGATGGTGTTGTTGCGATTCGATCACGAATCG
>Ga0164243_10003540_pt1 | contig 24930 bp, 25 predicted proteins | sample OricompcompostOP_FD_108781 | JGI IMG/M metagenome (GOLD analysis project Ga0164243, IMG submission 108781) | Organic Plus compost microbial communities from Emeryville, California, USA - Original compost - Organic plus compost (OP) | ecosystem: Engineered > Solid waste > Mixed feedstock >...
TAACGCGTTAGCCATGCGTCATCATCCGCTTGTCTTTACGAGATTGACGATGTCGCTTCGCGGTCTGTTTTGCCTGGCTATCGGCTCCGCATTCTTCATTCAGTCGCCGGCGCGCGCGCAGGAGCGGCGGCGCTGCAGAACGCACAGCCCGATGGTTACACCTTGCTGCTGTTCTCTGGTTCGCAACATGCCACCGTTCCGGCCATGAGCAGCACAGCGACATACGATCCGGTTAAAGGCGCACAACCGATCTCTGTTCTTTTCAATTTTGCCGCCATTGTCGCCGTGCCGGCGGATAGCCCGGTCAATTCCATCGCCGAGCTTGTGGCACTTGGAAAATCAAAAGCCGGTGGATTGAATTTCGGATCGCCCGGCGTCGGTACGCCGTCGCATCTCGCCGGCGCGAAGCTCGTCGCATCAGCCAATGCACCAGCCCAATTCGTTCACTACAAGGGCGGTTCGCCGATGATCACCGATCTCCTCGGCGGGCGGCTGGATGTGGCCTGGCCAAGCGCGCCCTTGGCCAAGAGCTTTCTTGTCGACAGGAAGCTCAGGGCCATCGCAATCGATGGTCCGCAGCGTTGGTCGATCATCGCGGATGTTCCGACCTTGCAGGAAGCCGGCTTTGGCAATGCTAGCGTTGCCAACTGGTTTGGCATTGCGGCCGCGCCGGGAACGCCCGCCGACATCATCAACAAGCTCAATGGCGCTTTCGTCGAGGCGGGACGCGACCCCGAGTTGAAGCGCAAGGTCGAGGATCTGGGTCTTTCGGTCGCGACCAGCACGCCCGAGGAACTGGGGCGCCTGATGGCCAAGGAAGCAGCCGATATCCACGACCTCGTGCAAACGTTGGGGCTGAAGCAATAGCGCTTGCGCCGCACGCGCGGTTCGCCATAAGACAGGCCCGGAACGTAATGCAAAAAACGCGGAGCCGGTTTCGGCCGACATCGCGGTTGTCAAGCACCAGGGCGGTTAGCTCAGCTGGTAGAGCATCTCGTTTACACCGAGAGGGTCGGCGGTTCGATCCCGTCACCGCCCACCATCACCTCCTCACGCGCAGCCAAATCCACCCCCGCCGGCAGTTTGCGCTTGGCTGGGCTACATTCCGCCTCAGCTCCAAATAGTACTCTCTCGTATTTACAACTTTAATTTTAATGATATCTTCTGCAACACGCTTGGGTTGTGGAGGGTAGCGTCAATGACCGTTGGAGTTCATCCCGATATCGTTTCATCGCTTGCGGCTATCCGGGGAGATGTCGAGCAACGCCTCGCCGAGGTCAGCCGCTATCGCGCCATGCGAAGCATCGAAAAGACGATGGCGGACATCACCGAATTCGAGGAGCTTGTTTTGCCGCTTCGCGACGTCCGAGAACGGATCGAACTCCAACTGCGCGAGACACGGGAATACCGCGCGCTTTGTGCATTGGACGCGATGGTTCCTCAACTGAGGGATGTGCTTGCCTTCCTCGGTGAAACACCCAACGCCAAATCGCCCCCGCACGATGGGCAAAAACCGGAAGAGGACGCCGGGACTGCAGACGGTGCGGCGGAAGCGCTCGTCGACGCGTATGAACGTGCGCGCGCTGAGCCCGCTGTCGAAACTGCGGAAGCGAGCGGATTGGAATTCATCGACATTGTGAGCGAGGGCCTCGGCGCGCAAGAGACACCCGACGATAACGGCATAACGCTGTTTTCTGCTCCTCATCCCGTAGCGTCTGAAACGACGGAGCAGACGGCCATGGCATCGATTGCGGCCAGCGCCGATGCCAATCGACCACTCGCTGCAACCGAACAGGGGACACCAGCGCCCGAGTCAGCTTCTCAGCCAACGGCTTCGCCACCTGTCGCAACGCTCGCTTACAACCTTGCCAACATGCTGGTTCAATCGCTGCCACCCGGCGAGGACAAAGCCGTGCCGAGCGATCATTCGCCAAGTGCACCGCCAGATGCGCCGATCGCGATCAAGGAAGGCCAAGCCGCGTAGAGCGCAGGCATCGATCAATCCGCAAGCAGAGCGATAAGGCAGCGGGCCTTAAAGCGGAAGGGCAAGGGGGAGGATAATCCATGAATCATCTCGAAGATTCCTATCTCGTCGAAGACGGACAGGTGATCGGGCCGGATCATCCGGCCTCCGCGCCTCGGCCTTCGTCACCATCCGATCAATCTTTGACCGTTCCGGATATCAACAAGAAGCTAGCTGGCTTCAGCAAATCGGCATCGGAGTGTCTGTGCAAGACACATCGTCTGGCACTCGAGCTCAATCATGGAACGGTGTCCGCCGCCCATCTCATTCTGGCGATGACGCTGATTCCCAACGCGACAGCGCAATTCGAATTGCGCAAGGTTGATATCAATAAGGCGTTTCAGGCCGCCATGACCGCACTGACTGCCATGGAACGTGGTTCGCCGGGCCGTGTCGGTGCGCGCTCGTCATCGGAGGAACTGAACAAAATTATCAACCTGGCTTTGGAATTCGCGAGGAACAGGGATAATCAGGAGGTGTCGGTCGATGATCTCCTCACAGCCTTGGACAAGCTGCCACCGGAATCATCCGCTGCAGAATTGATCCGTGGCGGGCGTAAGGTGGATCCGACTTACGACCTGCGCGAGCCGCTCGAACGTATGGGGGCCGAGATCAGTCAGCAGTTCCAGGCCATGACACAGGACATTCAGGATGTCGGCCAAATCATACGCTCTTCCAGCGTCGAGACCACGCTGAGCCGCGAACTCGCGGACATCAGGATCGCGCTGCAATCGCAATATTCAGACTTGCAACGATTGATCGAGTCGGAGCTAGCCGACATCAAGGGACAACTTCAATCGCTGAAAATTCCGGTGTCTGATAACAAACTCACGGCGCCGACGCCTGAGCCGGACAATGATCGGAATATGGAGCCGAAGTGGCTCGGCGGCATTTTCGGCAATGGTAAAGCCTGAGGGCGACGAAGGGCCCGCGACGCACCTTGAAGGCACACCAAGCCATTCGCTGGGAGCCTTTCCGGCTTTGATGGAATCAAAGCCGGGGCTCTCGCTTTTTCTTTTCACGCGTTTTGTTCACGCGAACCGGCCGCCGCCGGACGAAGCCGGCTATGGCCGGTAGCCACTTCGCTCGAAAACACTCTAGTTGAAGCGAATGGCTTGCGTGAAAGCGAGACGTGGTTGCGTTACGGCAGCGGGGAAGGCCGGCATCGGTGCCGCGCGTGAAATCGTCGCCATCGCTTCGGCGTCTGCCGCAGAATTACCGGAGGACCGAGCAAGGCTGCGCGATACCACCCGACCGCTGCGGTCAACCACGAAACTCACAATCGCTGTTCCTGTGCCCGCTGCTGGCCGCTTGAAGCGATTGATATGTGCGCTGATCAGGCTCTTGTAATCCGACAATGCGGCACGGGAGCCCGCGCTTCCGGGATTCGGAGCCACGGCCGAACGTGCACGCTTCTGTGTTTTCGGCGCCGATTGCTGGCTCTGGACGGACTTCTTTCTTACCTCAACCGGCTTCTCCTTGACCGGCTCAGGAGGCTTCGGTGTCGGTTCTTCCTTCTTCTCGACGACCTCTTCCTTCTTCGGCGGAATCACGATTTCCGGGTCCGGTGTTTCGGTCGGCGGCACATCCAGGATTGGCTCTTCGGCGACCTCCTGTTTGACCTCCGGCATTGGCGTTTCTTGCGACTCCACCGATTCTTCCCCCGGCGCGAGATCGTTTTCGGTCTCGGGCGCGGCAGCTTCCGGCGCGAAGTCGATCAGCACAGGAGGAGAGGCGGCCCCAGCCAATTCAGGCTCTGGCGCGAAAAACATGTAGCCGGCCACCAGACCGGCGTGGACCGCAACGACGATTCCGCCCGCAAGCGCCCAGCGGCCGAGATGCAGGTCCTCATCCGGGTCAACGCTCGCAGCCCACGCGATGACGTTCATTTCTTTTCGTCTCGCACTTCGAGACCGACAAGGCCGACCTTGAGGTAGCCGGCCGTTCTGAGCGCGTTCATGACCTCCATGACATCGCCGTAGCTGACGGCGCGATCCGCACGCACAAAGATGCGTTCATCCTTGTTGTTCTTCGTTGCAACCTCGAGCGCGGAAGCGAGATTCGCCCGCGTGATCATCTCCTCGCCGACTGCAAGCGACAGATCCGGCTTCACGGTCAGGAAGACCGGTTTGTCGGGCCGACGCGTTTGTTGCACCGAGGAGCTTGGCAAGTCGACGGGAATATCCACAGTCGCCAGCGGTGCTGCGACCATGAAGATGATCAGAAGAACCAGAATGACGTCGATGAATGGCGTGACGTTGATGTCATGGGTTTCGACATCTTCATCGTCCTTGGCGAAGTGAACAGCCACGATCGCTCACTCCGCTGCCTGCTGCGTTGGCTGTCGTAACTTCATGCTACCACGATCAAGATCGCGCGAGGCAAGACGCAAGGCATTAGCCGATGCATTACCGAGAATGAGGCGGTAGCCACCGATCGAGCGCGTAAACACGTTGTAAATAACGACAGCCGGAATCGCGGCCACGAGACCGATCGCCGTTGCGAGCAGCGCTTCGGCAATACCGGGAGCGACGACGGCAAGGCTGGTCGTGTGTGCTTTGGAAATGCCGATGAAGCTGTTCATGATGCCCCAGACGGTACCGAACAGGCCAACGAATGGCGATGTTGCGCCAATGGTGGCGAGGATTCCCATACCATTGCCGATGCGACGGCTGGCGCTCGCTTCGACACGCTCCAACTGCAAAATGATGCGTTCTTTCACACCTTCGGCGGGCAGGCCGTGAGACAATTCCACTTCATGCGCGGCCGCACGCACAAGACGAGCAACCGGATCTTTCTCCTTTGCAAATTCGCGCTCGGCGTCGGCAAGCGACTTCGCCGTTTCCAGCCAACGGTTCTTCTTTCTGGCGCGCCGCTTCTCAAAGCGAATTTCAAGACTTTTGGCGAGCCACACCGTCCACGTGACCAATGATGCGAAGGCAAGACCGACCATCACCGCTTTCACAACGATGTCGGCCTGCATGAACATGCCCCAAGGTGTCAGATCGTGCGGCAACATGCTTGCTGGAATTGCGCCGGCCTGCTGGGCAACATCGGACGCAATGCTGGCCGGTGCCACATCAGGAAGCGTTGCCGGAGAAACGGCTGGCGCAACAGATTCCGCCGGTGCTGTGCTCGGCGTTTCCGCAGCACCTGGTGCTTGTTCCGTTGCGGTTTGCGCGAACGCGACCGCCGACAAGGTAAGCGTCGAGAACAGACTCGAGATCGCAGCGAGCGATTTGAACGGCGAGATCATGGTTCGATCCTTCGCGCGATGTTGCATGGGACGCGCGCTTGATGTGAAGCGGCGAGTGCATGCCGCAAGATTTGTGATCGTTGTTCAATCGCAAAACGCGACGATAAATCAACAGCAAAAATACCTTTGAAGTCTTCCAGACTTAGTTCGGAGTCATTCCAATTTGAGAATGAGCAGGCATGCGTTGCGGTAATTGCTTAGCGCGCTCCATTGTTGGTAGCTAAATCACTGAATCGCAATAAGTTTTTACTCGTTCTAAGGAACGGGCCTGGGGGCTGAAATGGGTGGTGGTTTAATAGGTAACGTGCGTCTGCGAGAATTGAGTGACGACGTGATCGAGCGAAAGTCAGGGGAACATGTTGGCATTCGTTCGAGCGCTCGCAAGCCGTTGGTTCATGCCGCAATCGGTCTTGCGTCAGTCACGATGGCAGGTGGTGCGGTAGCGCAGGAAGCGCTTCCAACGATCGATGTGTCGGGCCAGAGCAGCGGCGGGCAGGGGGAAAGTCCAGCGAACACGCTTCAGGCACAAACAGGTTTGGGACGTCTGCCGGGCACCGTTCAGGATATTCCGCAAACTGTTCAGGTCATCACGCAGGAGACCATCCGTCAGCAAGGCGCCACGACTCTGGACCAAGCACTACGGTACGTTCCTGGCGTCACCGTAAACACCGGTGAAGGCGGCGGCGGTATGCAGGGCGATCAGTTCCGCATCCGTGGTTTCCAGGCAAAAGCCGACATCTACTCCGACGGTCTCCGCGACTTCGGTGTCTATGTGCGTGACAGCTTCGCGTTCGAGCAGATTCAGGTCTTCAAGGGCCCGACATCTGAGAGCTTCGGCATGGGAACGACGGGCGGTGCCATCAACTACACGCAGAAGACAGCCAAGCTCGGCAATTTCGCCGACCTTGAAGGAACGGCCGGCACCGGTCCCATGGGACGCGGCGTTTTTGATATCAACCGGCAACTTGATGCAACGACCGCCGTCCGTATTGTCGGCATGGTCCATGACCAGGACATCGTTGACCGCGATCATGTCTTCTCGGATCGTTGGGGTGTTCTCGGATCAGTCGGCTTCGGCTTGGGAACAAGCACCAGCTTGACCGTCAACTACCTGCATCAAAGCGGACACCGCCAGCCGGACTTTGGCGTTCCGTCAGTGACGCCGACGGGACGGATCGGCTTGCCGATCACCGAGTTTGGTGTTCCTCGCTCAAACTATTACGGCAAGGCGAGCGATAACGATCACCATGACGTTGATATGTTCACGGCGCGCTTCAAGTCGGACGTTAACAGCTGGTTGACCGTGACGAACGACTCGCGCCTGGCCTTCTATGGCCGTGATTTCACCCAAAGCGTTCCGGGAGGCGTGACAGGGAACAACGCAAACGCCATTGCCGGCGGCAATTTCAACATCCCCTACACACCGGGCGGCCCCGCCGGCTTCCTACAGGATGCAAAAGGCGCAGAGAACGTCACAACCGCGATCGCAAAATTCCATACCGGCTTTTTGCGGCACGAATTCATTGCTGGTGTCGATCTATTTTATCAAAGCGATGACCGCGTTTTGAAAGCAAATCAGGGCACGAAGACCGGCGGAACCTACGGCAATCCGTTCTTTCCTCAAGTCGGCTACACCGTCTACAACAACTACGCGACCGGAAAGCGCGTCTCCGACTCGACCAATATCGGTCTCTTCGCCAGCGATCGGGTCTGGTTCACCGATCAGTTCTCGCTGCTCGGCGGAGTCCGTTGGGACCGTTACGATGTCCACTCTGCCACAAACGCGGCGGGCGGCGTGTTCACGGCGGCCAATACATTTGATGCGACAACAGAATTCGTGAGCCCGAAGGCGAGCGCAATCTGGGAGCCGACGAAGGAACAGACCTACTACGTGAGCTGGGCGCGCTCGTACTCAAATCTGGCTGGGCAATATATCACGAACGAGCTGAATCCGGTCACTATCGACACGAAGAGCCTTCAGCCTGAAGAAAGCAATCTCTATGAAGCTGGTTTGAAATGGAGTTTGCTCGGCGGCAAGCTGGGCTTCACAACAGCGGTCTTCCGCGTCGATAAGTCCAATTCCGTTCAGCGCGATCCGAACACCGGCGACATTGTCCTGCCGAGCGGTTCCGGCGGCGAAGGCCAACGCGTGCAAGGTGTTGAAGTCGGCTTGACCGGAAAGATTACGGACCTCTGGGATGTTCAGGCCGCCTATGCCTACTACGATAGCGAGATAACAAGTTCGGGCGTCACGGGCGATATCGGTCATCGCGTGTCATTCGTGCCGGAAAATTCAGTCTCGCTGTGGACGACATACAACGTCGCTCCGCTGATGAATATACAAGGCAAGTTGCTGGTCGGCGGTGGCATTATCTACGCCGACGGGTTCTACGGTAATTCGGCGAACTCGATCTGGATACCGGAGACGTTCACCGTCAACGGCCTGATTTCATATGAATATCAGAAGTATCGCCTTGCGCTGAATGTCTACAACATCACCGACGAGCTCTATTACGACGCATCGATCGGCACTCGCTCGATTCCAACTGCAGGACGTACGGTCATGCTGACCGGCGGCGTGAAGTGGTAAGCGATACGGTCTGACTGCGTTGTTATCGCGCAGTCGGATCGAAATAGGGCGGGCGGAGGCCGAAACCCGGTCTTCGCTCGCCTCTTGATTTCAAGTCCTTGTCCAAGTGGTTCGAGTGCGTAAGAGACGATGCTTGTTCATATTCCCCAAGTCCTGACCGCCGATGAACTGCGCGACGTGCGTTCCATCATCGAAGCAGAGGCGTGGGTGGATGGAAAAGCAACCGCAGGTGATCAGGCCGCAAAGGCGAAGTTCAATCTTCAGATCACGGAAGGGTCGCCAGCGGGCATGAAGGCCGGCGACATCATTTTGAGGGCGCTCGGACGCAACCCGACCTTCAATGCCGCAGCGCTGCCGCTTCGTGTCCTGCCGCCGCTCTTCAATCGTTACGACGCGGGCATGAAATTCGATTCACATGTCGATGGTGCGATCCGCGCCGTTCCACATGCCGGCATTCGCATGCGGGCAGACGTATCCACGACGCTGTTTCTGACCGATCCAGCGGACTACGATGGCGGCGAACTCGTCGTCGATGACACTTATGGCTCGCATTCCGTGAAGCTTCCGGCCGGTGACATGATCGTCTATCCGGCCACTAGCCTGCACAATGTCACGCCGATCACGCGCGGCAGCCGTTGGTCGTCGTTCTTCTGGACGCAGTCCATGGTCAGGGACGATGGCCGGCGAACAATACTCTATGATCTGGATCTCGCGATCCGGGAGGTGCGTGGCAAGCTCGGCGACCACGAGCGCGCATCGGTGGCGTTGACCAGCCACTACCATAACCTTCTTCGTCACTGGGCCGAGCTATGAGCCGCCACCGGTTTTCTGATGTCAGCGCAGAGCCGATTTATTACACCTCGCTGCAAAAGCTCTCCTCGGACGATATCCGCGCCAGACTCTCGGCAAGTCCGGAGGACGCCGCGCGCATCGCTTATGCGGCGGCTGTCGGGGGCAGCCACGCGGCACAGGTGACATACGGGCAGATGCTGCTCGATGGACATGGCGTCGCGCGCGATCTGCAAGCTGCCTTCCGCTGGTTCGGCATCGCTGCCAAAGCCGATGATGTCGATGGCTTCAACATGCTGGGCCGCTGCTACGAGCTCGGTTGGGGCACACCAATAAACCCCGCTGAGGCGAAAACGTGTTATCAGCGCGCCGCTGCTAGGAATCATCACTGGGCGCAATACAATCTGGCAACATTGTTGCTGCGGGAGGAGGGCACACCGGGCGCAGCGGCAATGGCTCTGACATTACTCGTGCGGTCAGCGCGACAGGGCAATGCCAAGGCGATGAACATGATCGGCCGCTACCGCGAGTTCGGCTGGGCCGGACCGGTCAAGGTTCCCTCCGCTATCCGCTGGTATCGTCGCGCGGCTGAGCGCGGGTGCTACCGCGGCGCAGCGCATTCAGCGCGGTTCCTTCTCGAACAAGGACGAACCGAGGAGGCGCTGTCCTGGTATCGCCGTGCGGCCGAATGGGCTCATGTGGATTTTTGCCGGGATCTCGCGGCGCATCTCTTCACGTTCCAGCATCCCCGACTTCATGAGGTCGCCCGTTTCGCGCTCAGGCGGGCTGCGGAAGGCGACGACGCCGAAGACCTGTTCGCGTATGGCCATGCGCTGGCCTATGGCCGCGGAGGCCCGGTCAATGTGAAAGAAGCAGCGATCTGGCTCGGCCGCGCACAGGCCAAGGGTTTTCCCGGCGCGCTCTCGGTGCTTGATGAAGTGCGCCGGAAGCTGCCGACATAGCGTCATGCCGAACACGACCTCGCAGGAAAGAAAAACGCGCCGATCAAATCGGCGCGTTTCCTTGTAACGGGAGCGATGAGGATCGCGGCAGTGCGAATCAGATCGCGTCCTTCAATTCCTTTGCCGGACGGAAAGCCACCTTCTTCGAAGCCTTGATCTGGATTTCCTCGCCAGTCGCCGGATTGCGGCCGGTGCGAGCCGCGCGCGAGCGAACCTGCAGGATACCAAGGCCGCCAAGGCGAATGCGGTCACCATTCTTGAGATGCTCGGTGATCTTGGTCACGAGGTCCCCAAGCATCGCTTCGCTTTGCTTTTTCGACAACTGATGATCCTCGGCCAAACCAGCCGCGAGGTGTTTCAAAGTAATGGTGGGAGCTGTCGCCGGCTTTGCATCAGCCATAGGGGGCCCTCCTTTTTATCAGGCGCCGTAACAAAAAACCACGGATTGTGGCGTTTAGACGATTCGGCTCAGGCCGAAAACGCATTGAATATGAGGCTCAAGAGCATTTTTGCGGGCATGACGCAACGGGAAAGGCGGGTCGCGCTTGACTTCGCTTCGCCTGAGATTTAAGTCCGCGCCACTCCCTGATTGGGGGCGTAGCTCAGTTGGTTAGAGCGCCGGCCTGTCACGCCGGAGGCCGCGGGTTCGAGTCCCGTCGCTCCCGCCACGCAAGTGGCTGATTTTATTGGGAAATCGCTACCGCGATGCGGTACCAGCTCCCTGATACCGAGATACTAGGTCGAGCATCCGGCCACGCTGCGATTCGATTTTGATAAGGCGCGGGAGGCCATTCGCCGCACTCTCAAGCCGTGGGACATTTGTCTCTAATCCAAGGTCCGCTGGCTCCCGAGCGGCCCCGGACGATTTCAGGCTTCTTTGGCAGCCAGAGCATCGCGCTCCTTCTTTAGACGTTCCAGTTCCTCGGTCTGATGTGCGATCCTTTCGGATGCCAACGCCTCGTCGGCCGCTCCAGACTGGGCGGCCGCCTGCTCGATCAATTGCGTGAGATTGGCCCGCACGATGGCAATGCGCCGATCGAGTTCCGCAACTGAATTTGAACCAGCCATTTGTCGTCTCCACATGGGTCGGCGCTCACGAACCGTCGCCGGCAAAGTCGGGTAGCATCATAGTCAAAACAACAAAGAAGATCGATCCATATGATCTTCCGAAATTATCCCGCACAACCGGCAACGCTGCATTAAGCAAAAATTGTCTTTCCGTAGAAGCGTAGGGAGCCTCTCTGCAACCGAGCTGAGGGTTGAACGTCAACGATGTCCACGCTCTTTCTGTTGAACGGGAAGCGAGAATGGATGACGTGCAAACCATTCATTACTACGGTCGTAACCTTCGCCTGATTTACGATGACGGATTTCGCGTCGTTGTTTTCCACAATGACAAGGAAATCTATTCGACCTTCGCAAAATACGAAAATCGAAACGACGCTATTCGCTCGGCGAAAGAGTTTGTCGATGTCGAGTTGCAGGGGAGAAGAGTCACGCCGCCGACAGGTGAACGGCTCGAATAGGTTGTCGAGCAGCCAAGCCGATCTGCTGCCAATCAGATGGCAGACAATCGATAAGCGCTGCCATAGAGCCCGAAGTCATGACTGGTGACGTTGTTTCTGTTGCAGCCTTGATATTGCGACAGCGGCGCAACGGCCGTCACTTTCAGCACTGCGGTTTCGCCCACCTTGAGCAAGCCGGCATGCACAGCAGCCACGGAAAGCGCTGAGTCGCCGGTGTAAATATCGGTGCCCCACAGCGGACCTTCCGCTTCACCTCGGACACGAAAGTAGTAAGTTGCGCCGACGGTGCCGGCCAGGTCGAGCATGTTCGGTGGCGCATCGGATGCGAGATATCCTTTGTCGAGCAACTCACGCACATGCCGCTTCGATAATTGTCCGCGCCGATCGAAATAGGCGACCAATTCCTGGACGACTTTCATAGCCGGCTCCCGTCCATAGCAATAACGTGCCCATAAGGCGGATTGAAACTTAGAGCATGGCGCGCAGGCAGAACCCACAGCACGCCATACGGCATCGGATCGGTCGGAAAGGCGATTTCGCCATCCGTCACCACCACAGTCGCAGTGATTTGTGGATCTTCAGCCAGCATCAACATCGCCGGAGAAAGATCGCTGCCGCCAAAGCCGCTGATGGCAAATGTTGTGAGTTCTTCGGGAGACACGGTTTGGTCGGACGTCACCGTCGTGTCGCATTGAATGATACGGATCTGATCCACGCCGGCGGCATCGCAGAAATCAGCAATGGCGCCGAGGGCGAGGGGGACTTCTTCGGTCATCGAACCGCTGGTATCGAGGACGACATTCAGCATCCAGGATTCACGCTTGCGTCCTGGCAGGACGACGTCGCCCCGCTCAGCGCCGCGTCGCGATGGCCGCGTAAACGTGCGTTCGCCCGGCGATGAGGACTCGATCCACTTCTGTAGGGCGTTTTGCCATGCCGGGCGTAACGGGCCGCGTTGCGCTGTCACCGTAGCATGCATCGCACCGTCGCCAAGGCCGCGTCCTTTGAACGCCTTCATGGCCTCTGCAAGAGAAAGGCCGCGAGCTGTGATCGCGTCGATCACGGCCTTGTGTTTCGCCTGATCGTCGGCCTCAGCCGGAAACATCTCACGCTCCTTCTGATCGGCGAGAACGTCACCAGCGTCGTCATTCGTGTTGCGCTGATCGCCAAACACTTGACGCACTGATGTCTGAGCACCTTCGAAGACCTGGCTCCGCGAGGGCATCAGATCGGCATTGCGCCGCATCTCAATGACGATGTCTTCCGCGCTCCGTTCGCGTGCCCCCGGCATGTCGAGGCCGCCAGCGGGAATGGACGCAAAACCGAGCTCCGTGCGCAGGATGTCGTTGATAATGTAGTCGTGCGCGTAGTTGAACTCGAGACGGCCGCTGCCGCGCGCCCGATCATGCGTGCGCAGTGCGAGATGCAGCAATTCATGCGCCAGGACGAAGACAAGTTCATTGTCTTTCAGACGAGCGGCAAAGCCTGGATTGACCAGCAACCGTCCTGAGGCGAAGATTCCCATCGTCGGAATACGCCAATCGAGGTTTACACGGACGGCAGCGGCGAGTCCCGCCAGATGCGGCATCGGTACCGTGACCATGCGAAGGCCCTTCTCAATGCGCTTCAGCGTCGCGCGATCGGAGCCGGCTTGATTGAAGGCAACAACATTCATGACGCCGTCACCGTCTTGAGGAGGTCGCGCATCGCCTTGTCGGCACCGAGCGCTCCCCATTGCTCGACAAGGTCGGTCAGGAGTGTGAGCGCATGTTCCGGCGGCAGGCTGCGCAGGAAACGATTGATCGCGCGCGGCTTCACGTTGGTTAGCCGGCCGGCCTGCACATTCTGGCGAATGCAATTGAGGATGAACCAGCGCGCGGTGTCGCCCTTGGGCAGGGTTTCAGGCTTCTCGACATAACTTTCGATCGGCGCCATTGCGCCGACGGATTCTTCGGCGAGCGCACAGAAGACAGCTGCGTCCTCGGCTGATAGCCGGCCGAAGGCAAGGGCACGCCGCGTCTCGCGATTGAGGATGCCGGCGCTCTCGGCCATGTCGAGCGATTGCGAGAACAGTGACCACGCACGCGGGGTCGAAAACGGAACCGGCTCATTCGGCACCTCTCGCATCAAGGCGTCGGGCATGAAGGAGATGTAGCTGCGCACATCGCCGCGGACGCCATTGCGGCGCGCCCAGTCCTGCCACTCATTGGCATCGACCCGCAGGTTGAGGATCGTCACACGGTTGACGAGGGCTGAACTCATCGCCCGGACCAGCGCGCGATCCTGCTGACGATTGCCGGCCGCGACGACCCAGGTGCCAGCGGGCAGGGCATGTTCACCAAGACGGCGCTCCAAGAGGAGCGAATAGAACGCCTTCTGAACGTCCGGCGCACATGCCGGCAGCTCATCCAGAAAGAGGCAGAAGGTTTGCGGAATTTCCGGCAGAAGAATCCGTGGTGGGCAGAACACCGAACGCTCGCCGATAATCTTCGGTACGCCGCTGACGTCCTCCGGCGCGATCTGCGTGCCGAGCAGGGACCGGCAGGGCCGCCCGGCCTCAGCCGCTGCTTGCATCACCATCTCCGACTTGCCGACGCCGGGAGGCGACAACAGCAGGAAACTCTGTTCGTGCGCCATGCACTGAACCAGCTTCTTGGCCTGCTTGAGGGTGATGGAGGGCTGAAGAGCGCTTTGCGCTAAGGCGTCCATAGACGGCTCCTGGGTGAAGAACGCGGCGTTCCCTCACCAGGAACAGCGGAAATGTAAGGTCTCCGTGCCGCACGTCCACTGTGTACCAGGAGATTTTTTTTGCTGTGGCGGCCTCCTGCGGCAACGACCGCTCTTGCGATGACAATTTTATTACAGAATGATGACGTATGCAGGGGCGCCAACCTTTGGCGTGAAAAAAGTGACCTAACCGGCTATGTCGATTACAGATTTTCTGCGTTCGTCCCGCCGGTTCCAGGTCCTGCGCGTGCGCTCGGAGGGCTTCTGGCCCCGTGCGATATTGACCGCTTCCTTCCATCTCGTTGCTGTCGTCCGGATCCTTCAGACTGAAACCAGCCTGTTCGCAATCAGCCTGTGCCTGCTGACCTGGGTGTTCCTGAACTGTCTCTGGCTGTTGATCCTGCGCCGTCCGTCCGTCGCAGCAGCGCTGGCGCTCGGCATGATCGAGCTGCTGATCCTCGTCTCTCAGTTCAAGTTCAAGATCACCTGGATGACGGCGACCTTCCTCGACGTCATGGTGGTCGACCCGGACAGTGTCGCTTTTCTGCTGTCGGTGATGCCGGGTCTGCGCTTTACGGTCATCGCGTCTGTGTTGGCTGGCCTCGTTCTGCTGGTGCTGCTCTGGCGATTCGATCGCTTCCGGGTCAGCCGCGTCACATCGACCATCGCCGGTGCGCTGGCGCTCGGTGGCATCATCGGCCTGTCCAATGCCGTGCCCGAACAGCCCTGGGAGCCGTTCCAGGGCGTCAATCACGTGTCGGGCTTTGCGCGCTCGACCGTCGTGTCGCTGTCGGAATTCGCCAATGGTGGCTGGCTCGAGATCGATCGCGCGGTTGCCAGCAAGCTGAAGACCTTGCCGGCGGACGACACCTGTGCGCCGGCCGGGCGGCGTCCGCACATCATCATGGTGCTGGATGAATCGAGCTTCGATATCCGCCGCGCGCCGGATATCAATGTGCCGGAGAATTATGGCCGGCATTTCAAATCGATCGATGGCAAATCGCGTGTGCTGATCACCGAAGCGGCCGGCGGACCAACCTGGTACACCGAATACAATGTGCTGACGGGACTCTCGGCGCGCTCCTATGGCCGCATGATGTTCCATGTCACGCGGCTTGCCGCCGGCCGTGTCGAGCGCGGCCTGCCACAAGCGTTGCGCCGCTGCGGCTATAAGACGTTCACGCTGTATCCGGCCTATGGTGCCTTTCTCAGCGCCCGCCGTTTCCAGAAGACGGCCGGCATCGAGCGCATGATCGACTCCCACGAAATGGGAGCAGGGGATGTTGAGCCGGATAGCTTCTATTACGGCAAGGCCGCGCGGTTGATCGGCAAGGAACGCGGCAGCGATCCGCTCTTCGTGTTTGTCTACACGGTAGCCAATCATTTCCCATGGGACACGCGCTATCGCCCCGATCTGACACCGCAATGGAAGCCGCTCAACGCCAATGCGGAAGTGGATGAATATGTCCGCCGGCAGAGCATGAGCGCACGCGATTATCAGGCCTTCGTGGCGCGCCTGAAGCGCGACTATCCCGACGATGCCTTCCTGATCGTGCGGTTCGGAGATCACCCGCCGGCGATCGCGCCGCGCCTGCTCGCACCGAAATCATCCGATGCGCAGATCGCGCAGCGCATTATGGATCTGGACCCGGATTTCTTCACCGCCTATTACACGATCGACAGCATCAACTTCACGCCGGTCGATCTGTCGTCGGCGCGCGAAAAGCTTGACGCGCCTTATCTGCCGATCGTGGTGCAGGAGGCCGCGGGGTTACCGCTCGATTCATCCTTCGTCGAACAAAAGAATATCCTGCAGCGCTGCGACGGCATGTTCTATCGCTGCAAGGATGGCGCCGAAGCACGTCGCTTCAACCGGCTGCTCGTCGATTCCGGCGTGATCAAGGGTTTCTGACCAAGCCTATTCTTTCAGGATCGGCTGAAGCATCCGGTCGAACGACCAGATCACGACGCCCGCGAAAGCGGCGATGATCGCGATCATCATGAAGAAGTGGCTCTTGTCCATCGCGCTCCAGAAACTGCCGAGGAAGCCGCCGACGAAATTGCCGATGAAACTGGTCGCGAGCCACAATCCCATCAGCATCGACACAAGACGCCCAGGCGCGATCTTGGTTACGAGCGACAATCCGATCGGTGAGATGTAAAGCTCGCCCACGGTGATGATGGCAAAGAAGGCCAGCAGCCACCACCAACTCGCCTTGTCCGTGCCCGCGTGCCAAGCCGCCAGCACCAGCAGAAGATTGGCGAGCGCGACGCCAAAGCAACCCAGCGCCATCTTCACGACTGTCGACGGTTCGCTGTTGCGCTTGGCCTGCCACGCCCACAACGCCACGATGAACGGGGTGAAGACGAAGATCATGAACGGATTGAACGCCTGAAACCACGTCGTCGGGATTTCGCCGCGCCAGACCAGCAGATTGATCGTGCGGTCGGTATTCGCGTTGGCCCACAGCGCGATGGTGTTGCCCTGTTGCTCATAGGTGGCCCAGAACAGCGTCACCGGCAGGAACAGCATCGCCAGTGCCATGATCGCGCGCCATTCCTCGCGATCAAGCGGCTTCCTCGGCTCACGACTGTGTAAACGCACAGGGTCGGGCGGCAAACGCGGCAAGCCGGCGAGATAAATGACAAGGCCAAGTACCATGCCGACACCCGCAGCCGTGAAGCCGTAATGCCAGCCATAGTGTTCCCCCAGCGTGCCGCACACCAGCGGCGCCAGAAACGCACCGAGATTGATGCCGACATAGAAGATCGAGAAGGCGCGGTCACGCCGGCGATCTCCGGGCGCATAAAGACCGCCGACCTGCGTCGAGATATTCGGCTTGAACGCGCCGCTGCCGAGAATGAGAATGATCAGTGCCAGCAAAAACAATGTTTCGAACGCCATCATAAAATGGCCGACGGCCATCAGGGCGGCGCCGAGGATCACCGTCCGCCGCTGTCCCAACCAGCGATCGGCGAGCAATCCGCCAAAGATCGGCGTGAGATAAACAAGCGAAGAATAAAGGCCGTAGACATGTGACGAGAAAGGCTGGGCGCCAAGTGGGCCGAACAGAGCTTCGAGAATGCTCCTTAAGGCCGCCAAGCCGATGACAGTTTGCGGGTGGTCCTTGAGCAGCAGATAATCGACCATGTAGAGGACGAGCAGCGACCGCATCCCGTAATAGGAGAAGCGTTCCCACATCTCGGTCGTGAACAGGAAGGCAAGGCCCTTCGGATGACCGAAGAATTCCCGGCTCCGGGCAGCGGTTGTGTCATCGGCCGGCGCTGATGTCATGTCGAAATCCCGCGAGCGTGCAGGAAGTCTAAAACATAGAGCACAAAAGAGGAGGCCGCATTTCAGGCAAAGCGCGCCGGAAAAGCGCACAAGTTCAAAGCTGGCTTGGAACCTTAAGCCTTGGCTTTCTCAGCCTGTTCAGCATTGCGGACGATGCCGCCGGCGACGTCCGATAGCGTCGGCCTTGGCAGTGCGGCAAAGGGCAGGGGCCGTGTCACCTCGATCGCGGCAAGGCCAAGCCGTGCGGTGAGCAAGCCGTTCAGCACGCCTTCGCCGAGCCGCGCCGACAGTTTCGCCGCAAGTCCGTGGCCGACCACCTGCTGGATCAAGCTGTCGCCGGCTGCCATGCCGCCAGTGATGGTCAGATGGGTGATGACGTGGCGCATCAGCCGGAACAAGCCGAGTGTTCCCGGCCGCCCGCCATAGAGCAGCGCGAGTTGCCGGCAAAGGCCAAGCGCCGTGATCAGCACGAAGAAAATATCGACGGCGGCGCGTGGCGACACCGCCGTAACGATCGACACGCGCTTGGCCGCATTGCTGACAAGCTGACGCGCCTCGCGATCCAGCGGTGTCATCAATTCGCGTTCGGCCAGCCGGATCAGGTCGGCGCCGTCAATGATCTCGCCGAGATGAGCCTGCAGCTTGGCGCGACTTTGCGCCAGATGCGGCACCCTGCTTTCAATCGACAGAAGATCGCGCATGATCGCCTGGCCTTCGGCGCGATTGTCATTGACCAGGGTCTGCGTCGCACGTTCGCGCAGCTTCTCGATGGTTGCGAGCCGCGACAGACCGGCAAGTTCGCGCGCAAAGATCACGAGCAGGGCTAGCAACCCGACCCCGGCCAGCGCGAGCGCCAGCCAGCCGAGCGCCTCGAAACGGGCGAAGAGATCTTCGATCAGGCGTGTGACCGCGAGCCCGATGCCTAGCGAGACAAGACCGCCGACGGCACCGAACAGCAGCTTGCGCCAGGGCCAGCCGCGCTTCTGCTTGGTCGCCGATGTCAGCGCCGGCAGTTGCGGCTCGGCCTCTGTCCCCGTGACGATATCGAGCAACGGATCGTCCTTCGCCGCCGTCACCACCACACTGGGATCGTCCGGCGAGAAGATGGCAGGCTTGCGCGGGCGCGGTGAACTCATCGCAGGCGATCTCCGATCAGGAATTCCAGCGCGCGATCGAGACGGATATGCGGCAAGGCCGGAATGCCGGCCTCGGTGCGCTCGAGGATCGGCGGCCGGAAGCGCAGGAAGCGATAATCGGCATCTTCGGATGATGCCGACGCAAGACCGCGGAAGCCGCCCTCGCCACCATTGAAGATCATTTCGGGATCGTCCGGAAGATCGCCAGGATGGATGACGATTTCGGATTGTCCATCGAACACACGACCGCCCGCCTGTTCGCCGGCCAGCGGGGTGCCGATGATCGCCTGCAGCGAGCTACCGACATTGGCTTCGCGCGTTGCACGCACCGAGGCCATAGCGATCGCATCGATCTTCGCGCCGGTGAAATTCGCGCGTTTCACAGCATCGCTGACGAGGCGTTCGAGAATGCGCTCCAGCCTGTCGTGCGACGTGTGATGCAGCAGGTCAGCCTTGGTCGCTGCGAAAAGGATCCTGTCGATGCGCGGGGAAAACAGCGCCGAGATGATACTATTGCGCCCGATATTGAAGCTGTCGAGAATGGCAATCAGCGCGCGTTCGAGATCGCGCACGGCATCCGGTCCGGCATTCAGCGCCGTGAGCGCATCAACCAGTACCACCTGCCGGTCGAGCCGGGCGATGTGGTCGCGATAGAACGGACGCACAACGGCATCCTTGTAGGATTCATAGCGCCGCCGCATCATCGCCCACAGAGATCCAGACGGCGCACTGCCGTCCAACCGATCGAGCGGCGCGAAGGTGAGGGCGGGGGAATCGGCAAGTTCGCCGGGCATCAGGAAGCGGCCCGGCGGCAAGAGGCTCAACGCGAAGCGCTCATCGCGGCATGAGCGCAGATATTGCGTGAAATGTTGCGCCGAAATTTGCGCGGCCTGCTCATTCTCCGGCGCCATCGGATCAAGGATGGCAAGATCGCGATGCCAGTCGGCGGCAAGATGAGCGCGGTCCGGCTGCCGTGACAGGGCGATCGTTTGCCGCGACCAGTCCTCGTAGCTCTGTTTCAGCAGCGGCAGATCGAGCAGCCATTCGCCGGGATAGTCGACGATGTCGAGCGTCAGCTCGCGCATCGACCCGTTCTGCGACTGATAGTCGATGACGAGACGCAGCTCGCTGATCTGCTTGGTCGATTCCGGCCATTCACGGCCTTTCAACAGGGCGTCGAGATGTGCCTCATAGGCAAAGCGCGGAATGGTGTCGTCCGGCTGCGGTGACAGCCGCGCGCGCGCGATGCGGCCGGAGGCCAGCGCCTCAAAGACAGGAAAACGGCCCCCGCGCAGCAGGCCATGCACCAGCGCGGTGATGAACACGGTTTTGCCGGCACGAGACAGGCCGGTGACCCCCAGCCGCACCGTCGGTTCGAAGAGGTTGTTGCTGTATTCAATCAACGCCTGAGACGTCAGGCGAGCCTGTTCGAGAATGTTGGAAAAGACGTTCGCCATCCCTTTTAGCGCCGGCCGCATTTCAAGTGGGCCGCGCGGCGGAAATCACGCGCGGTCACAACCGGTTACAGATAAGGAAGCTTGGCGTCTATGCCAGCACGATGCTCAGATTTCGCTTTAAAGGTAGAATGTCGGGACGTTCGGACAGCCATTTGTTAAGCAAGTGACCCGCTTAGCGCTGGAGGGCGGCTAGTTGCCGCGGCGCTCCGCTTGCCAGGTACCGGAGCATTCACCCCTGGCCGATTTCCAGCGTCCGGCTCCAGCGGAGCGACCAATCCGGCCGCTGCCATTGGCGCTTTGATCACCACGCGCAACGCTGACGCTGATGGCGCCATTGCCAGACACGCGACCGCTGATGCGGAAGCTCGAACTGGCCGGATCGGCATGAGCAACCCGGCCACCCTTGATACGCACAGCGTAACGATAGCCACGGTCGCAGGTGCCCCGGTCGGTAATGATCAAGACGCTCCAAAGCCCGTCATAGGCACTCTGCGCTTTCGCGGGAGTCGCAAGACCGCTTGAGAGAGCAGCCGCAAGCAAAACAGCAGCAAAGCCCGTTTTTGAGGTTGTCATCGTACTTCTTTTTCCTTCCGGGCCCGTTTTTCATCGGGCAACGTTCCTTGGTTGATCCGAGAAGTCCGGCGGTTCACGTAAAAATGGATCGGGACCGCTGCCTTTGGCAAAACCGGCCGCATAAAGGGCTTTCATATACTCGGTATCGAATGGCCCCCGAGCGGGCGCCGAAAAATCTCGGTCGACGAATGCGAGGTAAAATCCGATGTTGTTGCGCTTGGCGGTCGCATAGACGCGATCGATAGCGTTGCGGATGACGATCCGGATCGCCGTGGCGACGGTTCGGCCGAGAATGCTCAGGGTGTTGCGCTCGGTGACTTCGAAATCAGAATCCAGCTTCATATTGGCAACGATATAGATATCGCTCGCGCGCAGGCTGGCGATACTCGTGCTGACAAGCATGGAATCAGGTGCGACATAAAACTGGGCGCCGAGACCGCCATCGACGTGCATTTCCTGAATCTTGCGTCCGTTCGCCTCGACATCGATCAGCGTGGGCGGGAAGGCGCCGGGAATGCTGATCGAGGCGATCATGACCTTGCGGACGAGTTCGACCGCCTTGTCGCCGCCATGTGTGGCGATGGCGCCAATGTCCCAGGCGACGGGCCGGCCGGCATCGAGATTGGTGGTCGTGATGAAGAGGCGGCGGCCCCGCGCATGTTCGGCAGCGATGGCCTTCAACAGATCGGGAGTGACACGCTTGGTGATGAGATCCCTCAGGGGCCAGGTGTCCAGAAAGCTCTCGCCCTTGCCGCCGACCTCAAAGATATCGACCGCGCCGATCGTCGTGTAGGCGTCGCGCAAGGCGTCGTCATATTTGGAACCAAGGAACGCGAAGGGGGCAATCAGCGCGCCAGTGCTGGTTCCAGTGACCAAGGTGAATTCAGGCCGGGTGCCGGCCTTGGTCCAGCCGTTCAATAACCCTGCGCCGAAAGCTCCATCCGAACCGCCCGTGGAGAGGATCAGCCAGGAGCCACGCGCCTGCGGCAGCGCGCGCAGATAGTCCTTCTCGGAATCGGCCCAGAAGCGCGCATCGGCCATACCAGGGATAGCCGCGACATCCTGATCAGCCGCCGTGAAGGGAATGCGGGCTGGCAAACCTTCCGGCTTTGCTCCTTCTTTAGCTGATTTCGTCGGAACGGCTTTCTTTTTTGCGGTCTTTTTCTTTGACTGGCTCGACAGCGACAGCGCCTCGTGATCCGAGGCGGCCGCGGCTAACCGCGGCGCGCTGACGCCGGCTAAAAGGATAAAGATGGCCAGCGCGACAGTGCCGGCGAATCGAATCCGGTGTTTCACGTCTGAATTCATCGCAGATAGTGTGTCGTATGCGCGGGGTAGTTGCAATTCACAGGCCTGCTGCGATCAATTTGATTCACATAGGAAATTCATGTGACAGGTTTCACGGCGAGAATGTGCCCTATGCCCGCGACCAACCATCTCGTGATCCTTTGGGTTGTTTACACCCCCCGCACGCAGCGATTTTCTGCATAGGACACGCCCGGAAATGCGGCAGTCGTCTGCGGTCATATTTGTGTCACACCGACCCAAGGGCCGCCCTGCATTCCGGTTGAGATCGGCCATCCCGTGGAGAGTAGAAGGTCTAACTTTTCCAGCGCTTGCGGGCGCGGAATCCCTGCGCTAAGGCTCCCCCGACTTCTTTCTTGGAACGAATCCGAGCTGCTTTGGGGGCTTGCGGAGGGCATCTGGTGGCGATCACGCCATCCAGATGGTCGATGGACGAGGTTTGCCGGTTCCGGCCGGGTTCCTCAGAGCCCACGTGAGGACTATGATGAGCGATCTGCTGCAGGACTATCTTCCGCTCGCCGTATTCATTGCCGTGGCGCTCGGCCTGAGTGCGGTGCTGCTGATCGTGCCCTTCATCGTCGCCTATCAGCAGCCGGATCCAGAAAAGATGTCGGCCTATGAATGCGGCTTCAACGCGTTCGACGACGCGCGCATGAAATTCGATGTCCGCTTTTATCTGGTTGCCATACTTTTCATTATCTTCGACCTCGAAGTGGCGTTTCTGTTCCCTTGGGCGGTGGCCTTCGGCCAACTCGGCGTTTTCGGCTTCTGGTCGATGATGGCCTTCCTTGCCGTTCTGACCATCGGCTTTATCTACGAGTGGAAGAAGGGGGCGCTCGAATGGGATTAACGAGCGAACCATGACCGCCGTCACATCACCTGCCGCCACCGGCATCCTCGATCCGCGCACCGGTAAACCGATCGGTTCCGACGATGCATTCTTCACCGGCCTGAATGCCGAGCTGGCCGACAAGGGCTTTCTCGTCACAACGGCGGACGATCTCATCACCTGGGCGCGCACCGGCTCGCTGATGTGGATGACGTTCGGTCTTGCCTGTTGTGCCGTCGAGATGATGCAGATGTCGATGCCGCGTTATGACGCGGAGCGCTTCGGCTTTGCGCCGCGCGCATCCCCGCGCCAGTCCGACGTCATGATCGTCGCCGGCACGCTGACCAACAAGATGGCGCCTGCGCTCCGCAAGGTCTACGACCAGATGCCGGAGCCGCGTTACGTCATCTCGATGGGAAGCTGCGCCAATGGCGGCGGCTATTATCACTATTCCTATTCTGTGGTGCGCGGCTGCGACCGCATCGTGCCGGTCGACATCTATGTGCCGGGCTGCCCGCCGACGGCGGAAGCGCTGCTCTATGGCGTGATGCTGCTGCAGAAGAAAATCCGTCGCGTCGGAACGATCGAGCGCTAGGCATGAGTGAAAAGCTTCAGGCGATCGGCGAAGCGATCTTGGGCGGGCTGCCGGGCAGTGCGACCGGCTTCGAGATTGCGTATGGCGAGTTGAACGTCACCGCAAAAGCCGCCGATATCATCAAGGTCGTGCGCTTCCTGCGCGACGATCCGCGCTGCCAGTTCTGGAACATCATCGACGTGACGGCGGTCGACTGGCCGCAGCGCGACCAGCGTTTCGACGTCGTCTATCACTTCCTGTCGCCGAAGCTGAACGCGCGCGTGCGGGTGAAGGTCATCACCGACGAGACGACGCCGGTGCCCTCGATCATCTCCGAATTTCCGGGAGCCGACTGGTTCGAGCGCGAGACCTACGATCTCTACGGCGTCCTGTTCACCGGTCATCCGGACATGCGCCGGCTGCTGACCGATTACGGCTTCGAGGGCCATCCGCTGCGCAAGGATTTCCCGCTCACGGGTTTTGTCGAAGTGCGCTGGGACGATCAGCAGAAGCGCGTGGTCTATGAGCCGGTGCGCCTCAATCAGGAATTCCGCAATTTCGATTTTCTCTCGCCGTGGGAAGGCACCGACTATGTGCTGCCCGGCGACGAGAAGGCGAAGTGAGTGAGCGATAATGGCTGACACGGCCGAACGTAATTTTACGATCAACTTTGGACCGCAGCATCCGGCGGCGCACGGCGTGCTGCGCCTCGTGCTGGAGCTGGATGGCGAAATCGTCGAGCGCGTCGATCCGCATATCGGCCTCCTGCATCGCGGCACCGAAAAGCTGATCGAGCAGAAGACCTATCTGCAGGCGATCCCGTATTTCGACCGGCTCGACTATGTCGCGCCGATGAATCAGGAGCACGCCTTCTGCCTCGCGGCGGAAAAGCTGCTCGGGCTTGAAGTGCCGCGGCGCGGGCAATTGATCCGCGTCCTGTATTGCGAGATCGGCCGTATTCTCTCGCATCTCCTCAACGTCACGACGCAGGCGATGGACGTCGGCGCGCTGACGCCGCCGCTCTGGGGCTTCGAGCCGCGCGAGCAGCTCATGGTGTTCTATGAGCGTGCGTCGGGTTCGCGCATGCATGCGGCGTTCTTCCGCGTCGGCGGCGTGCATCAGGATCTGCCGCAGAAGCTGATCGACGATATCGAGGCGTGGTGCGATCCGTTCCTGAAGACCGTCGACGACATCGATACGCTGCTGACCGGCAACCGCATTTTCAAGCAGCGCAACGTCGATATCGGCGTCGTCTCGCTCGAAGACGCCTGGAAATGGGGTTTCTCGGGCGTGATGGTGCGCGGCTCCGGCGCGGTCTGGGATCTGCGCAAGAACCAGCCTTACGAATGCTATGCCGAAATGGATTTCGACATTCCGATCGGCAAGAACGGCGACTGCTACGACCGCTATCTCATCCGCATGGAAGAGATGCGCCAGTCGGTCCGCATCATGAAGCAATGCATCGCCAAGCTGAATGCGCCCGAAGGCAAGGGCCGCGTCAGCGCCGACGATCAGAAAGTCGTGCCGCCGAAGCGCGGCGAGATGAAGAAGTCGATGGAAGCGCTGATCCATCACTTCAAGCTCTACACCGAAGGCTTCCACGTGCCGGCCGGCGAAGTCTACGCCGCCGTCGAAGCGCCGAAGGGCGAGTTCGGCGTCTATCTCGTCGCCGACGGCACCAACAAACCCTACAAGTGCAAAATCCGCGCACCCGGTTTCGCGCATCTGCAAGCCATGGACTTCCTGTGTAAAGGCCACATGCTGGCCGACGTGTCCGCCGTGCTCGGCTCACTCGATATCGTGTTCGGGGAGGTCGATCGCTAATGGCCGTCCGTCGTCTTGCTCCCAAGGAGTTGCAACCGAAGGAGTTTGCTTTCACGCCCGAAAA
>Ga0164243_10003542_pt1 | contig 24923 bp, 25 predicted proteins | sample OricompcompostOP_FD_108781 | JGI IMG/M metagenome (GOLD analysis project Ga0164243, IMG submission 108781) | Organic Plus compost microbial communities from Emeryville, California, USA - Original compost - Organic plus compost (OP) | ecosystem: Engineered > Solid waste > Mixed feedstock >...
AGCCGAGCTTCTTGCCCTTGGCGTCCTTGATGGTCTTGATGCCGGAGGACTTGAGAGCGAGACCGATCGAGTAATAGCCGGTCGCGCCGTCGGCCTGCTGCGTGGTCAGGATCGGGGTGACGGCCTTCGGATCCTTCAGGTAGACGGCCGCATAGCCGGAAGCGCCGAGTTCGGCGAAGTCGAGCGTGCCGCCGAGGAGGCCCTGAATGACGCCGTCATAGTCGGCGGCCGGGAACAGCGAGACCTTCTCGAAGCCGAATTCCTGCTTCAGGTGGTCGGCAAGGCAGGCATAGTTGCGCAGGCGGTCGGTTTCGTTCTCGCCGCCGAGGATGCCGACGCGGAATTCCTTGATGTCCGCAGCGTTGGCAGCGCCGGCCGCCAGCGCGACGAGCGCGGTCGCGGCAAAGAGTGCTTTCTTCAACATGAGTTCTCTCTCCTGATTGACCGGGGTCCCCGGGTCTTAGTTAAGAAGAAGTGTGCCCTTGACGCGGGCGAACGATCCTTCAGCGGCTCAGGCCCTGGCGCCGGCCAGGGTCTCGATGCTCACAGATTGCGGGACGCCGGTCGATGATGCGGCGCCGGAAATGCCGATGCTCGTCGATGTCATGGTTTCATCGATGCCGGCGCCGCCCTTGTCTGAACCGTAGATCTCGCGTACGGCGGCGGCGTCGAGCGTCTGCGGCGGGCCGTCGAAGACGACGCGGCCGGCGGCCATGCCGATGATGCGCTCGCAATAGCTGCGGGCGGTATCGAGCGTGTGCAGGTTGGTGATGACCGTGATGCCTTCGCGCTCGTTGATGTCGCGCAGCGCGTCCATCACGATCTTGGCGTTCAGCGGATCGAGCGAGGCGATCGGCTCGTCGGCGAGCACCATTTTCGGTGCCTGCATGAGGGCGCGGGCGATCGCCACACGCTGCTGCTGGCCGCCGGAAAGCGTTCCGGCAGGTTGCAGCGCCGTCTGCTCGATGCCGAGGCGCTCAAGGGCTGCGATCGCCATGATGCGTTCGTCGCGGGTGAAGACGTTGAGGAGGCTCATCGCCGTCGAACGGTGATTGAGCCTGCCCAGCAGCACGTTGGTCATCACGTCGAGGCGCGGCACCAGGTTGAACTGCTGGAAGATCATCGCGCAGTCGCGTTGCCAGTTGCGGAGCGCCATGCCCTTCAGCGCCGAGACCTCGACACCGCCGAAATGGATGGAGCCGGAGCTCGGCTCCTGCAGGCGGTTGATCATACGCAGGAGGGTAGACTTGCCGGCGCCGGAACGGCCGATGATGCCGACCATCTGGCCTTGGGGAATTTCGACATTTACCGAATTGACCGCGACGCGGTCGCCGAATCGGCGGGTGATGTTCCTCAGTTCGAACTTCATGCTTCTGCCCGTCCAACCATACTATACGGTTTCGATTAGCGGGGGTTCGTGAAGCCTGAATGTCGGTTTCATGTCGGTATTGTTACAATCCACCGGCATCTGTAGCGCTTCGTTACGACGCGTAGCGCGAAAGGAACTCTTCGGCCGAAAGTGCCCGGAAATCCTCGAGGGCAGTCCTCAATTTCAGGTGGTCCCAATCCCACCATGCAAGCCGGTCCATGGCCTCTCCGACCGCTTTTGTGAAACGCTCGCGAATGAGCTTCGCCGGCACGCCGCCGACGATCGTATAGGGTGGCACATCCTTCGAGACGACTGCACCGGCACCGATCACCGCGCCGTTGCCGACGGTGACGCCCGGCAGTACGGTGGCGCCGTGGCCGATCCACACGTCATGGCCGATGGTGACCCGATGATCACGCCGCCATTTGAAGAATTCCTCGTCGTTTTCGGCATCGTCCCAATAGTTCGCGGCGCGATAGGTGAAATGGTGCAGCGTCGCCCGCCAGGTCGGATGGTTGGTGGCGTTGAGGCGCACGGACGCGGCCATGTTGACGAACTTGCCGACCGTCGCGCACCAGATCGAGCCGTCCTGCATGATATAGGAATAATCGCCGATTTCGGCTTCGGAAATGCGGCAGCGTTCGGCGATTTCGGTGTAGCGGCCGAGCGTGGAACTGGTGACGCTGGCGCTTTCGTGGATCAGTGGTTCGATGCCAAGCTTCTTGCTCATGCTGCGGCTGCCTTTCGGGGAGAAAACTGCGTGACGTCGAGAATGCGGTCGGCAACGGCCTCGCGCACTTCCTCGTCGTGGAAGATGCCGAGAAGAGCGACGCCTTCCCGCTTCTTCTCAGCGATCATCCCAACGACGACCTTTCGGTTGACGGCATCGAGCGAGGCGGTCGGCTCGTCGAGAAGCAGGATGCGGTGGTCGGTGATGAAACCGCGGGCGATATTGACGCGCTGCTGCTCGCCGCCGGAGAAGGTCGCCGGCGGCAGCGACCAGAGTTCCTGCGGCAAGTTGAGCTTCGTCAGCAGTTCGGAGGCCCTTTGCCGCGCCTGCATCGTCTCGACGCCGCGGGCGACGAGCGGCTCGGCGACGACGTCGAGCGCCGCGACGCGCGGCACGGTGCGCAGGAACTGGCTGACATAGCCCATCGTATGCCTGCGCACGTCGAGAATGGTCCGCGGGTCGGCGCTGGCGATGTCGACGAGCCGGTCCTTGTGGTCGATGAGGATCTGGCCGGTGTCGACGGCATAGTTGCCATAGAGCATTTTCAGGATCGAGCTTTTGCCGATGCCGGACGGGCCACCGAGCACGACGCATTCGCCGCTTGCGACGGAGAAGTTGACGTCCTTGACGACCGGCAGCTTGATGCCGTCGCGCAGGTGCATGGTGAAGCTCTTGAAGACCTCCGAGACGACGAGAGGGGTGGCCATGTGCGTTCTCCTCACACCTGAAGAATGGAAGACACGAGAAGCTGCGTATAAGGCTCGCGCGGGTCGTCGAGCACGCGGTCGGTGAGCCCGTGCTCGATCACGTAGCCGTCTTTCATCACCATCATCCGATGCGAGAGCAGGCGCGCAACCGCGAGATCGTGGGTGACGACGATGGCGGACAGGCCGAGATCGTTGACGAGGCCGCGCACCAGGTCGAGCAGACGCGCCTGGACCGAGACGTCGAGACCACCGGTCGGCTCGTCCATGAAGACGAGACGTGGGTGTGTGACCAGATTGCGGGCGATCTGCAGGCGCTGCCGCATGCCGCCTGAAAAGGCGCGCGGCTGGTCGTCGATGCGGTCGGTGCCGATCTCGACGCGGGTGAGCCAGTCGCTCGCCCTCTCGCGGATATTGCCGTAATGCCGGTCGCCGATCGCCATCAGCCGCTCGCCGACATTGGCGCCGGCGGAAACCGTCATGCGCAGCCCGTCGGCCGGGTTCTGGTGGACAAAACCCCAGTCGGTGCGCATCAGGAAACGGCGTTCCGCCTCGCCCATGTGATAGAGATCGCGGAAATTGCCGTCGCGCATGCGGTATTCGACGCTGCCGGCCGTCGGCATGAGCCGCGTCGAAAGGCAGTTGAGCAGCGTCGTCTTGCCCGAGCCGGATTCCCCCACGACGGCAAGCACTTCGCCTGGCCAGAGCTCGAAGGAGACGTCCTTGCAGCCGATGCGGTTGCCGTAGAATTTCGAGACGCCGCTGACTTTGAGAAGAGGGGTATCGGTCATTCCGCGGCTTCCTTGCTGGGGGCGAGCATCGCGCCGACATGACCGTGTTCGCGGCGGTCCTCGCAATGGTCCGTATCGGAGCAGACGAACATGCGGCTGCCCTTGTCGTCGAGAACCACTTCATCGAGATAGACGCCCTCGGCACCGCAGAGCGCGCAGGGCTGCTCGAATTTCTGGATCTCGAACGGATGATCCTCGAAGTCGAGACTCACCACGTCGGTATAGGGCGGCACCGCATAGATGCGCTTTTCACGGCCTGCGCCGAAGAGCTGCAGCGCTTCCGACATGTGCATTTTCGGATTGTCGAATTTCGGCGTCGGCGAGGGGTCCATGACATAACGGCCGGCGACCTTCACCGGATAGGCATAGGTCGTGGAAATGCGGCCGTGACGGGCGATATCCTCGTAGAGCTTCACATGCATGAGGCCGTATTCTTCCAGCGCATGCATCTTGCGCGTCTCGGTCTCGCGCGGTTCGAGAAAACGCAACGGTTCCGGGATCGGCACCTGGTAGACAAGCACCTGGCCTTCGGTGAGCTTCTGTTCCGGAATGCGGTGGCGGGTCTGGATGACCGTCGCATCCTTGGTATGCGTCGTCACGGCGACGTCCGCGACTTTCTGGAAGAACGCGCGGATCGAGACGGCATTGGTCGTATCGTCGGCGCCCTGGTCGATCACCTTGAGCACGTCGTCCGGCCCGATGATCGAGGCGGTGACCTGCACACCGCCGGTACCCCAGCCGTAAGGCATGGGCATTTCGCGGGAGGCGAAGGGCACTTGGTAGCCAGGAATGGCGATCGCCTTCAGGATCGCGCGGCGGATCATCCGCTTCGTCTGCTCGTCGAGATAAGCGAAGTTGTAGGTGGCGAGGTCGTTCACTCGGCAGCCTCCTGAGTGGGTTTGTCGCTGCTGCGGGCCGCCTCGATATCGGCACGCATCTTGCGGACCAGGCCGAGCTCGGCCTGGAAATCGACGTAATGCGGCAGCTTCAGGTGCTCTACGAAGCCGGTGGCCTGGACATTGTCCGAATGGGAAATGACAAATTCCTCGTCCTGCGCTGGCGCCGTGATGTCCTCGCCGAGCTCCTCGGCGCGCAGCGCGCGATCGACCAGCGACATCGACATCGCCTTGCGTTCGCTCTGGCCGAAGACGAGGCCGTAACCGCGGGTGAACTGCGGCGGCGCTTTGGACGAGCCCTTGAACTGGTTGACCATCTGGCATTCGGTGATGCGGATGCGGCCGAGCGAGACGGCAAAGCCGAGTTCCGCGACATCCAGCTCCACCTCCACTTCGCCGATGCGGATTTCGCCGACGAAGGGATGGTTGCGGCCATAACCGCGCTGGGTGGAATAACCGAGCGCCAGCAGGAAACCTTCGTCGCCCCGGGCAAGCGCCTGCAGGCGAAGATCCCGGGTCATCGGGAATTCCATCGGTTCGCGGGTCAGGTCGCCGGCTTCGTGCTCTTCGGAAAATTCGCCGTCGGCTTCGATCAGGCCTTCATGGGCGAGGATGTCGGACACCCGCGTCATGTGTTCGTCCGAGGTCTCTCTGCGCATCGGTTCGTCCACCGATGCGTCGGTGAGCAGCGACGGATCGAGCAGGCGATGCGTATAATCGAAGGTCGGGCCGAGAAGCTGACCGCCGGGCAGATCCTTGTATGTCGCTGAAATGCGCCGCTCGATTTTCATGGTCGCAGTGTCGAGCGGAACCGAAGTTCCGAAGCGCGGCAGCGTCGTGCGGTAGGCGCGCAGCAGGAAAATCGCTTCGATCAGGTCGCCGCGCGCCTGCCGGACGGCGAGCGCCGCAAGCGCCCGGTCATAGAGCGAGGCTTCCGCCATCACGCGATCGACGGCCAGGCCGAGTTGCTCGACGACCTGCTCGATGGTGACGGAAGGGAGCGTGCGGTCCCCCCGGCGCCGGTCCGCCAGCAGCCTGTGAGCATTTGTGATGGCGGCCTCGCCACCCTTGACGGCAACATACATCCTTCATTCTCCTGCCCTTGCATCCAGCATCCTCGTAGATGCCGGAAAGGGTTGGTCACTTTGCCCGGGGCTTAAGAAAGCACCGGTTCATTGGATCGAGAGCTTCGTCGTCCGTGGCAGGCATAACAGGCTCTTGCCGGCCGTCAGGATAACGTCGACGCCGCGTGGAAACAGCGCCCGATTGTCGGCCCAGAGCCGCGGGAGGACTTCGGGCAGGCCTTTCACCTTGACGTTCGTGACGTGTTGAATTCCCGGGCCGCTCAGCGTGAGCGCCTGGCCTTCGCCGAGTGCTGCGATTTCGATGATCAGCGTCGCGGAACGGTCTGGATATTCCTGCGTGCCGGTCGAGAACAGGCCGAAGGAGGCGAGCGTCGCGCCCGCCTCCACGAAGGCGAAGCGGGCTTCTGCCTTTTCGCGGGTGATCGGTGCGCCGGTATGGAAGCCGATCCATTCGCCCACGGCGGATTTCGAAAGGCCGGCGCTGAGCCAGACCGGGGTTTCATGGTCGCAGAGCGTGAGCGCGATTGCGCCGGCCGCGCCCCCAAGCGGCTCCGGCTGGCCGACGTCAGGGCTTACGGCGCGGATCGTGCCCGGCCGCGCCATACCGTCCATCAGCATACGGAAGACGCTCTGGGATTCGAATACCGGCTTGCCGAACCCGCCGGACAGCGCTTCGGTCTTGATGCTCATCAGTCCTCCCCCCGTACCATTGTGAAGAAATCGACGCGGGTGGCCGCCGTCTCTTCCGCCTTTTGCTGATCCTCCGCCGCGATGCGGGCTTCGATGACGTCAAGCAAGGCGGTTTCCACGAAATGGCGTGTCTCCTCTTCCTGCCAGAGCGCATCGAAGATAGCCGCGAACCGAACCTTTGCCTTATCCGTGCCGAGCGCATGTGCGTGGCCGGCGGTGCCGGACGCGATGAGCACCGTCGCGCGCGTCACCGTCGCCTCGCCGAGATTGAAAGGGGCGCCGCCGCCGCCGATACGGCCGCGCACCATCACAAGTCCGGTTTCGGGTCCGCGCACCGGTTTCACCTCCGGCTTTGCCGGAAGCTCGTCCCAGGCGGCCTGCAGTTCATCGATCGTCGCGCGCGCGAGAAGGCCTGCCGCGCGGCGGCGGCCGTTCGTGTCTGCAGCCGTCCCGATTTGTTTTGCCAGGTCCATTGCCAAGCCCTCAAATGTCTATTAATATAGACAACCATACAAATTACATTATTCATAAACCTCGGATATAACAAGCGTGTGACATGGATGGGGGACAGATAAACGTCCAGCGGCAGAACGGTGTGGCCCTGTGGCGGCAGATCGCCGACCGCATCCGCACGTCGATCGCCGATGGCGAGTATGACACCGCGGGCAAGGTGCCGCCGGAATTCGCGCTTGCCGCCCAGTTCGGCGTGAACCGCCATACCGTGCGGAGCGCGCTCGCCGCGCTGGCCCAGGAGGGCATCGTCCGCTCGGTGCAGGGCCGCGGCACGCTGATTGTCCGCAAGGAGCGTCTCAACTTTCCGATTTCCCGGCGCACCCGCTTCAATCAGGGTCTCGGCGATCAGGCTCGCGAGAAGGAAGGGTTGCTCCTCCGTTCCGAGGAAGAGCCCGCATCGGCCGATCTTGCGGCACGTCTCAACATTCCTGAGGGCGCGACGGTCATCCGGCTGGAGACGTTGAGCAAGGCGGACCGGCGTCCGGTCTCGCGATCGACGAACTGGTTTCCGGCCGAGCGGTTCGCCGGCATCAAGGAGGCCTATCGGGCGAGCGGATCGATCACCGCGGCGCTCCGGACATTGGGTCTTTCCGATTATCTGCGGGTTTCGACGGAGATCACCGCGATCCATGCCGACGCGGCGGATCTCGCCGATCTGCAATTGTCGCCGGGCGCCATCATTCTTGTGTCCCGCGCACTGAACGCCGATCCGGCCGGCGTGCCGATACAATATGCCGTCAGCCGCTTCCCGGCCGACATGGTGCAGTTCACGATCGAGAGCTGAATGTCGGCTCTCATGGTGAAAGGGCCGACGTCAAGACGTCAAAAAGATGCGAAGCTAAGGTTCAATGCGCGCCGGACATGTCGCCCAAGATATCCTTGGACGCGACGGTCGAGTCCGCTTTGAGCTTGTAGACCATCGGCACGCCCGTCGCGAGGTTGAGTTTCAGGACCTCTTCCTTGCTCAGCCGGTCGAGCACCATCACCAGTGCGCGCAACGAATTGCCGTGCGCGGCGACGAGGACCTTCTGGCCGCGCAGCACGCGGGGCAGGATTTCCGTCATGTAATAGGGCCAGACGCGGGCTCCGGTATCGCGCAGGCTTTCGCCGCCCGGCGGCGGCACGTCGTAGGAACGGCGCCAGACATGCACCTGCTCCTCGCCCCACTTGGCGCGGGCGTCATCCTTGTTGAGGCCGGAGAGATCGCCGTAGTCGCGCTCGTTGAGAGCTTCGTCGCGGATCGTTTCGAGATCCGGCTGGCCGACCTTGTCGAGCACGATCGTCAGCGTGTTCTGGGCACGCTTCAGCGCCGAGGTGAAGGCGATGTCGAACTTGATGCCGGTGTCCGCCAGCGCCTGGCCGCCCGTTTCGGCTTCCTGGATACCGAGGGGGGTAAGGTCGACGTCGCGCCAGCCCGTGAACAGGTTCTTCAGGTTCCATTCGCTCTGGCCGTGGCGAACAAGGACAAGGGTTCCGCTCATACGATCAATACCTCCAGGATGATTTTTCAGGAAAGCCCGAGCACGTCGAGCATGGAATAATGGCCGGGTTTCTTGTCGCGCGCCCAGAGCGCTGCCGCCACTGCGCCGCGCGCGAAAATCGAGCGGTCCCGCGCGCTGTGCAAGAGGGTGACGAGTTCGCCTTCGCCGGCAAGAACGACGGAATGGTCACCGACGACCGAGCCGCCGCGCAGCGTCGCAAAGCCGATCGTGCCGGTCGGCCTTGGGCCGGTATGGCCGTCGCGCACCCGGACGGACTGGGTTTTCAGATCGACGCCGCGCCCCTTTGCCGCCGCTTCGCCGAGAAGCAGCGCAGTGCCGGACGGTGCATCGACCTTGTGCTTGTGGTGCATTTCCAGAACCTCGATATCCCATCCGGCTGCGGGCAGGGCTTTCGCTGCCTGTTCGGCAAGCACGCCGAGCAGGTTGACGCCGAGGCTCATATTGCCGGATTTGACGACACGTGCATGACGGGCGGCGGCCTTGAACTTCTCTTCGTCTTCCGCCGAGCAGCCCGTCGTGCCGATCACGTGCACGATGCGGGCCTGTGCGGCAAGACCGGAAAACGTGACGCTCGTCGCCGGCGTGGTGAAATCGAGCACTCCTTCGGCATCCAGGAACGCCTTGAGGGGATCGGCGGTCACCGGAACACCGAGCGTTCCGACGCCGGCAAGCTCGCCCGCGTCCTTGCCGATGAAGGCCGAACCCTCGCGTCCGACCGCCGCATGCAGGGTCACGCCGTCCGTCTCGTGGATCACGCGGATCAGGGCCTGGCCCATCCGGCCTGCCGCGCCGACCACCACCAGTCTCATGTCGTTTGCGGTCATGTACGGCGTAATCCTCTGTTCGTCAGGCACTCTTTTCGGGTACTTGCAGATTGTTGAGGCGAGCGTAAAGACCGTCCTTGCGCTGCGCAAGCACCTCGTGCTTGCCCTCTTCCACGACGCGGCCTTCATGCATGACGATGATCTTGTCCGCCTTGACCACCGTCGAAAGGCGGTGGGCGATGACGATCACGGTGCGGCCGCGCATGGCGGTATCGAGCGCCTTCTGCACGGCGGCTTCCGATTCGTTGTCGAGCGCCGAGGTCGCTTCGTCGAGAAGCAGGATCGGCGCATTGCGCACGAGCGCCCGGGCGATCGACAGCCGCTGGCGCTGGCCGCCTGAAAGCGTCATGCCGTTTTCGCCGACCGGCGTCTCGTAGCCGAACGGCTGGGCAAGGATGAAATCATGCGCGTAAGCCAGCCGCGCGGCCTCCTCGACCTCCGCATCCGTCGCATCCGGACGGCCGTAGCGGATATTGTCGCGGATCGTGCCTTCGAAGAGATAGGGCTGCTGCGAGACATAGGCGAGCTGGCGGCGCAACGACGCCTTTGTGACGTCGGCAATGTCCTGACCGTCGATCAGGAGCTGACCTTCCGTCGGATCGTAGAAGCGCGGGATCAGGTTGATGATCGTCGACTTGCCCGCGCCCGACTGGCCGACCAGCGCCGTCGTCTTGCCGCCCTCGGCGACAATGTCGACGCCGCGCAGGACGGGGCTGCCGTTGGCATAGGAGAAGGCGACGCCCTTCAGCTCGATGCGCGCATCGGTGACGGCGAGCTCCTTCGCATCGGGCTTCTCGCGCTGGTGCGGTTCCATGTCGAGCAGCGCATAGATCATCTGCGCATTGACGACGGCGCGGTCGATCTGCACCTGCAGCCTCGCAAGTCGCCGGGCGGGATCGTAGGCCAGCAGAAGCGCGGTGACGAAGGCGAAGAAAGCTCCAGGCGGCACGCCGTCATAGATCGACCGGAAGGCGGCATAGGCAAGCACGCTGGAGATCGCAAATCCCGCGAAGGTTTCAGTAAGCGGGGAGGTGCGTTCCGAGAGACGGGCGATACGGTTGGAGCGCCGCTCCGCCGTTTCGATGATGGTGCCGACCTTGCGCTCAAGCTCGTGCTCCATGGTGAAAGCCTTGACGATGGCAATCCCCTGGATCGTCTCCTGCATGGCGCCAAGCACGCGGCTGTTGACCTCAACTGCTTCCCGTGTGGCCAATCTGAGGCGGCGCGAGACATAGCGCAACGCATAGAGAAGCGGCGGCGCCACCGCGAAGACGATCAGCGACAGCACCCAGTCCTTCGTGACCATCACGAAGATCAGCGAGATCAGCGTCAGGAAGTCCCGTGCAGTCGAGGTGACCGTCAGATTGAGGACGTCGCGGATGCCGGAGACGTTCTGGCTGACCTGTGCGGCCAGATGCGCGGACCTGGCTTCTGCGAAAAAGCCGACCGAAAGCGTCATCAGGTGGGAGTAAAGCCGGCGCTGATAGCGGGCCACGATGTTGTTGCCGATCTTCGACAGCGTCACCGCCTGTCCGTAGGTCGCAAAGCCGCGCAGTATGAAAGCGGCGAGGATCGCTCCGCAGATCAGCCATACGACATCAGCGCGCCGGTTGGCGAAAGCCTCGTTGACGACGGATTCCATGATCCAGGCCGTGAACGCGGTGGTAAGCGCCGTGATCGCCAGACATAAGATCGCGAAAGCATATCCACGGATATGGTCCCGGCCATTTTCGGCGATCACCCGCTTCAATATGGCAACGACCGTGTTCGGATCGACCTGGCGCTTTTTGTCCTTGGCAGCTCTCAAAAGGATTTCCCGTTTCGGCACAGCGCCGACATTTCCCATGTGCGGCGCGTATTAAACGCTCAACGGCGCTTTTGAAAGCCACAGGACCAAGATTCGGTCCGGCTGTTGCATTCCGGCATGGTCGGGAATGCTCGTCACCTACGCTGCCAGCGGCGGCCATCCATGGAGAGGCCGTAGGCTGCAGGCGTGCGGGCGAAGCTCGCAAGTCCGGCAAGTGCTGCCTGCGGATGGGTCACCACGAAGGTGGGGATCGTGCCCATCAGTTCGGAATGCGGCGCCTTGTCCTCGAACGCCGCGCGGAACTCGGGGCCTTTCAGGGCTGGTATGATCTTCTGCGAAATGCCGCCGGCAAGATAAACGCCGCCACGCGCCATGAAGATCAGCGCCATGTCGCCCGCCACGCGGCCGAGATAGGTGGCGAAGAGCGAAAGCGTTTCGATGGCCTGCGGATTCGTGCCGTTGAGGCCGCGCGCAGTGATGTCCGCGGGATGGGAGAACGCCGGTGCCGCTCCGTCGGCCGCGCAGATGGCCTGGTAGATGTTCACGATGCCGCGGCCGCTCAGGATCTCTTCGGCGGACACGCGGCCTTCGATCGTTCTCAAATGCGGAAAGATCTCGAAATCCCGTTCCGATCGGGGGCCGACATCCACATGGCCGCCTTCGCCGGGAATTGGAAACCACATGTGCCGGGCATAGAGGAGGCCCGCAACGCCGAGACCCGTTCCAGGCCCGAGAACGACGCGGGATGCCATATGCGGCTCGTCGTTCTTGCCGAGCGTCTCGCGGTGTTCGTCCGGCAGCGCGGAGACGGCCAGCGCCTGCGCCTCGAAATCGTTGACGACCAGCACGTCCTCGAAGCCGAGATCGGCGATCATCGCTTTCGGCCGCACGACCCAGTCGCAATTCGTCAGATCGATCTCGTCCCCGTCAACCGGCCCCGCAATGGCGAGGATGGCCGAGCGCGGCTGCACCGGGCTCTTGTCGAGCACCACTTTTTTGATTGCCTCATCGAACGTCGGATAATCGGCGGTTTGGACGTTTGGAAACAACTTCGGTTCCGCGTTGGCGTCGATAAGGATGGAGAAGCGGGCATTGGTGCCGCCGATATCGCCGATCAGGATCGGAAAGGGCAGCTTGTCGGTCTTCATGCTATCGGCCATCGGGAAGTTCAGTCCTTCTGAAAGTCGATCAGTTTTTCGGCAGTGGCGCGGTTGAGCGCCATCGGAATGTCGTACACGGTCGCAAGCCGCGTCAGCGCTTTCACGTCGACATCATGGGGAAGCGCGCTCAACGGGTCGATGAAGAAGATCAGCATGTCGACCTCGCCGGTGGCTATCATCGCGCCGATCTGCTGGTCGCCGCCGAGCGGTCCGCTTTTCAGCCGCGTCACCTTGAGTTCCGGACAGGCTTCCTGAACCCTGCCGCCGGTCGTACCAGTCGCGACGATGCGGAAACGGGACAGCGCCGCCTGATGACGGCGGGCGAAATCCGCCATGTCGTCTTTCTTCTGGTCGTGCGCGATCAGCGCGATGCAGGGTTCGGCCGACATGACCTTGTGTCCTCGCCACGAACGGGTTTCAATCGATTTGCACTGCCTTCTAGCGTGCCGCTTCGTCCTTGGGAAGGTGGCGGAAGGGCCGGCGCTTTCCATTGCCGGCCTTTTGATGGTTATTGCAGCGGACGCGGTGTCGGGATCGGCACGGCCATGGATGCCGACAGCGGCTGGCCAATGATCGTCTCGATATTCTCCGCGGGCGAAGGCGCGGCCGGCTGCGACGTGTAGGCCATGGCGTTGCCTCCGAATGTCGCATCTTCCTCCGAGCGGGAAGGTGCCGCAAGCACAGCCGCACAGGCTTTCGGCAGATCGGAGAGCATGACCGGACGCGGCTTTACCGGCTTCTTGTTGGGGTCGGGCTTCGGAGGCGCCCAGGGCTCCTTGGTGAACCACCAGGCAAACGACTTGCTGCTGCAGTCGTCGCCCTTCGGCACCGCAGCCTGCTTCCGGCAGCTCGCGGAGCCCGGCGGGCAGGAAATGCGGATGTGGAAATGTTCGTCATGGCCGTACATCGGCCGCACCTTGCCGAGCAGGCTGCGGTCGCCGGTCCAGGTCTCGCAGAGCTGCTTCTTGATCGCCGGATTGACGAAAACCCGCTCCACCTGCGGATAGCTGGCCGCCTGCATGACGAGACGGGCGTGGGTATTCGTCCATTTCCTCGGATCGACCGTCAGGAATTTGCTCTTGTCGAGCATGGAGGTGAAAGGCAGGTCCTCGCGCTGCTGCACGGTCATCGGCTGGACAGGCTTCGGCGTGAACCAGACGTCCGCATCCAGGCCGATCTGATGCGAGGCATGGCCGTTGACCATCGGCCCGCCGCGCGGCTGCGAGATGTCGCCGACAAGGATGCCCGATCCCCAGCCGAGCTTGACGGCGTCACGGGAGAACTGCTCGAGGAGTGCTATCATTTCGGGATTGCCCCAGCGGCGGTTGCGCGAAAGGCGCATCGCCTGCCAGGTCGGCCCGTCGGTCGGAAGCGCCGTGGCACCCGACATGCAGCCCTTGGCGTAGAAGCCGAGCGGTTGCGCGTCCGCCCTGCTCGGCAGTTTCATCGCGCCGAAGAGCTGTTTCGCCGGACCGTTTTCCTGCGCCACGGACGTCCCGGCGAAAGTGCCGCAGAGAAAAACGGCTGCCGTGAGCCGCAGAATTGTATCTGAAATCGATGCCATGCCATCCGCCGCAAATCACCTGATCAACCCGAATCTACTGTGAAACGGGATTTTGGTGAAATGGAGATGGAAAGCATCCGTCGATTTTGGGAGATAAATACCGGATAAAATGGATGTGAGCGGGGAACTCCTGTTTTTTGCCGCCTTTTGCCCTATGCTTCGCTGCAACAAAGAAACTCGAAAAGGGGTACCGCATGGTCTTGGCCCGGCTCACGATAGGCTTCGCGATCGTTCTGACGGCAATCGCCGGCGCATCGTCCGTTACGGCTCAGGAGCCGAAATGGCGGCATGGCATCGCCGTCATCGACGATCTGAAGCTGCCGGAGGACTTTAAGCAGCTCCCTTACGTCGATGCGAACGCGCCGAAGGCCGGCGAACTTCGCCTGGGCGACGAAGGCACGTTCGACAACCTCAACCCGGTGATCGACAGGGGTGCTCCGGCCGCGGGCCTCGGCATGATCTTCGATACGCTCATGAAGCGATCCGAAGACGAGGTTTTCAGCACCTACGGCCTTCTCGCGGAAGCGGTATCCTACCCGGACGATCTGTCGTCGGTGACGTTCCGTCTGAGGCCGGAGGCGAAATGGGCCGACGGTCAGCCCGTCACACCGGAAGATGTGATCTTCAGTATGGAGAAGCTGAAGGAGCACAGCGCCTTCTATTCCGGCTACTATCGCCACGTCACTGCCACGGAAAAGACCGGCGATCGCGAAGTGACCTTCCGGTTCGATGAGAAGAACAACCGTGAACTGCCCTCCATCGTCGGGGACTTCCCGGTCCTGCCGAAGCACTGGTGGGAAGGCAAGGACGCACAGGGCAAGCAGCGGGACATTTCCCGCACGACGCTCGAATTGCCGATGGGGTCCGGTCCGTACAAGATTTCGTCTGTTCAGCCGGGCTCGGCCATCCGCTACGAATTGCGGGACGATTACTGGGGCAAGGACCTGCCGGTCAACGTCGGACAGAATAATTTCCGGACGATCGGCTATACGTATTTTGCCGATGCCGACGTGGAGTTCGAAGCTTTCCGTGCCGGTACGATCGACTATCGTCAGGAGAACAGTTCGAGCCGCTGGGTCACGCGTTATGACTTCGATGCGGCGAAGGACGGGCGAGTCATCAAGGAAGCGGTGACCAATCCGTTCAGGGCGACGGGTGTCATGCAGGCTTTCGTACCGAACATGCGACGCGACATCTTCAAGGATGCACGGGTACGCGAAGCCCTCAACTACGCCTACGACTTCGAGGATCTCAACAAGAACCTTGCCTATGGCGGCCTGAAACGCGTCGACAGCTTCTTCTGGGGCACCGAGCTTGCTTCATCCGGCCTGCCGCAGGGAAAAGAACTGGAGATACTCAACGAATTGAAGGACAAGGTTCCGGCAAGGGTCTTCACCACGCCGTACACCAATCCTGTGGGCGGCGACCCGAACAAGGTGCGCGATAACCTGCGCACGGCCATCAGCCTGCTGAAGGAGGCCGGCTGGGAGCTGAAGGGCAACCGGATGGTCAATGCCAGGACCGGCCAGCCCTTGAGCTTCGAAATCCTGCTGAACAGTCCTTCGCAGGAACGCACTGTGATGCCCTACGTGACAAGTCTCAAGAAAATCGGCATCGACGCTCGGATCCGGACGGTCGACGCATCGCAATACATCAATCGCATCCGTAACTTCGATTACGACATGATGTACGGCGTCTGGGCGCAGACAATGAATCCGGGCAATGAACAGACGGAATACTGGGGTTCTGAATCGGTGAACCGCCAGGGCTCGCGCAACTATGCCGGCATTGCCGATCCGGCGGTCGATGCCTTGATCCAGAAGATCGTCTTCGCACCCAATCGGGATGACCAGGTCGCGGCGATCAAGGCGCTGGATCGCGTGCTGCTCGCCAACCATTTCGTCGTTCCGATGTTCTATTCCGGCGAGGCAAAGCTCGCCTACTGGAGCCGGATCACGCATCCGGCGAGGCTGCCGGAATATGGGATAGGCTTCCCCGACATATGGTCGGCAAAGCCGGCCTCCAATTGACGAGACTTGCGCCGCACACCGCCACCTGTTCCAAATGCCACCTGTTCCAAATGAATGCCGATGATTCGCACGGAAGAACGAGGGAAAAGCCGTTTGATTTGCGCCGAGATACGCGGTGAGACGAAGCCCATGGCGACAGGCAGGACATTCTGATGGGCGCCTATATCCTCCGCCGTCTCTTGCTGATGATACCGACGATCGTCGGCATCATGGCGATCTCCTTCCTTGTCGTGCAGTTCGCGCCGGGCGGTCCGGTGGAGCAGGTGATAGCCCAGATCCAGGGGCAGGATACCGGCGACCGGCTGTCGGGCGGCGGCGACATGCCCGGCCAAGGCGGCGGCGAGGAAAGCCGGTACCGCGGCGCGCAAGGGCTCGATCCCGAATTCATCAAGAAGCTCGAGCAGCAGTTCGGCTTCGACAAGCCACCGTTGACGCGGTTCCTCGATATGATGTGGAACTACATCCGCTTCGACTTCGGCGAGAGCTTCTTCCGCAACACTTCGGTACTCGACCTCATCATCGATAAGATGCCGGTTTCGATCTCGCTCGGCTTCTGGATCCTTGTCGTTTCCTATCTGATTTCGATCCCGCTCGGCATCCGCAAGGCTGTGAAGGACGGTTCGACCTTCGACGTCTGGACCTCCGGCGTCATCGTCATCGGTTACGCCGTTCCAAGCTTCCTCTTCGGGATATTGCTGATCGTGCTCTTTGCCGGCGGCTCCTTCTTCGACTGGTTCCCGTTGCGCGGCCTCGTCTCGGACAATTTCTCCGAACTTTCCTGGTGGCAGAAGATCGTCGACTATTTCTGGCACCTGACGCTGCCGCTGATCGCGCTGTCCTTGTCGGCCTTCGCCACCACGACCCTGCTGACGAAGAATTCCTTCATCGACGAGATCAAGAAGCAGTATGTGACCACAGCCCGGGCCAAAGGCCTCAACGAGCGCCAGGTGCTCTACGGCCATGTTTTCCGCAATGCCATGCTGATCGTCATCGCAGGCTTTCCGAGCGCCTTCATCTCCGCCTTCTTCACCGGCTCGCTCTTGATCGAGAACATTTTCTCTCTGGACGGCCTGGGGCGGCTTGGTTATCTCGCTGTCATCAACCGCGACTATCCGATCGTCTTCGGCACGCTTTATATCTTTTCTTTGATGGGCCTCATCGTCAGCCTGATCTCGGACCTGATCTACACCTGGATCGATCCGCGCATCGATTTCGAGCGGAGGGACGTCTGATGGAGGCTCCCGTCGCAAAGACCGCGGCTCAGGCGGCCGCGCCGCGGAAGCGCCCCTGGCTCTCGCCGACCAATCGCCGGCGGCTCGCCAATTTTCGTGCCAACAAGCGCGGCTACTGGTCCTTCTGGATCTTCATGGTCCTCTTCGTGCTCAGCCTGTTTGCGGAATTCATCGCCAACGACCGGCCGATCATCGCTTCCTACAAGGGTGAAATTCTCTACCCGGTCTTCATCGATTATCCGGAAGAGAAGTTCGGCGGCTTCCTGGCGACGACCGACTACCGCTCCGACTTCATCCAGCAGGAGATCCAGGCGAATGGCTGGATGATCTGGCCGCCGATCCGCTATTCATACCAGACGGTCAATTCCAACATTCCCCATTCGGCTCCGACCGAACCGTTCTGGCTGATGGCGAAGGAGGACCGCTGCAGCGCCTATCCGGCGGGCGACCAGGATCCGAACTGCGTTCTCGGCAACATGAACTGGCTCGGCACCGACGACCAGGCGCGCGACGTGACCGCCCGGATGATATACGGCTTCCGCATCTCGGTTCTGTTCGGTCTGGCGCTCACCATCTGCTCGGCCATCATCGGCGTGACGGCCGGGGCGATCCAGGGCTATTTCGGTGGCTGGACAGACCTTCTGTTTCAGCGCTTCATCGAGATCTGGTCCTCCATGCCGGTTCTTTATATCCTGCTGATCATCGCCTCGATCCTGCCGCCCGGTTTCTTCATCCTGCTCGGCATATTGCTGCTTTTCTCCTGGGTCGGCTTCGTCGGCGTCGTGCGAGCGGAATTCCTGCGCGCCCGCAATTTCGAATATGTCCGGGCGGCACGCGCGCTCGGCGTTGGCAACTGGACGATCATGTTCCGGCATCTCCTGCCGAACGCCATGGTCGCGACGTTGACCTTCCTGCCGTTCATCCTCTCGGGCTCGATCGCGACGCTGACATCGCTCGACTTCCTCGGCTTCGGCCTGCCGCCGGGTTCGCCGTCGCTTGGAGAGATGATTTCGCAGGGCAAGAACAATCTGCAGGCGCCCTGGCTCGGCTTCACCGCCTTCTTCACCATGTCGATCATGCTGTCGCTCCTGATCTTCATCGGAGAGGCGGTGCGTGACGCCTTCGACCCCAGAAAGACGTTCGGGTGAGCCGATGACAGAACCTCTGCTTTCCGTCCGCGATCTGTCCGTCGCCTTTCACCAGGGCGGGGATATGTCGCTTGCCGTCGACAGGGTCTCCTTCGATATCCTGCCGGGCGAGGTCATGGCGCTGGTCGGCGAATCCGGCTCGGGCAAGTCGGTGACGGCCAGTTCCATCTTGAAACTGCTGCCCTATCCCTCCGCCAGCCATCCGTCCGGCGAAATCGTCTTCGACGGCAGGGACCTGTTGAAGGCTTCCGAACCGGAGCTGCGCCGCGTGCGGGGCGACGACATCACGATGATCTTCCAGGAGCCGATGACCTCGCTCAATCCGCTTCATACGGTCGAGAAGCAGATCGGCGAGATCCTCGAACTGCATAACGGCATCACCGGCCAGGCAGCTCGCATCCGGATTCTGGAATTATTGAACCAGGTCGGCATTCGCGAGCCGGAGAAGCGGCTGAAGGCCTATCCGCATGAGCTTTCCGGCGGCCAGCGCCAGCGCGTGATGATCGCCATGGCGCTCGCGAACCGTCCGAAGCTTTTGATCGCCGACGAGCCTACGACGGCGCTCGACGTCACCGTGCAGGCGCAGATTCTCGATCTCCTGAAGGGCCTCAAGGGAGAGCACGGCATGTCCATGCTGTTCATCACCCACGACCTCGGCATCGTCCGCAAGTTCGCCGACCGCGTTTGCGTCATGACCAAGGGCAGGATCGTCGAGGCGGGTACGGTGGAAGATGTCTTCACCGATCCGCAGCACGCCTATACCAGGCATCTGCTTTCCTCGGAACCGCGCGGCGAGCCGCCGCCGCTCGATCCTTCGAAGCCGGTGGTGATGGAAGGCAAGGACATCCGTGTCTGGTTTCCGATCAAGGCTGGCCTGCTCCGCAAGGTCGTCGATCACGTGAAGGCGGTGGACGGTGTCGATCTGACGCTCAGGGCCGGTGAGACGCTCGGCGTCGTCGGAGAATCCGGTTCCGGCAAGACGACGCTCGGGCTGGCGCTTGCCCGTCTCATTTCGTCGGAGGGTCGCATCGCCTTCATCGGCAACGACATCGACAGGTTCTCCTTCAAGGAGATGCGGCCGTTCCGCGACCGGCTGCAGGTCGTCTTCCAGGACCCCTATGGGTCGCTCAGCCCCCGCATGTCGGTCGGCGAGATCGTCGCGGAAGGGCTGAAGGTCCATGAAAGCGCACTTTCCGCGGACCAGCGGGACGAGCGCGTCGCCTGGGCTCTGACGGAAGTCGGCCTCGATCCGGCGACCCGCTGGCGTTATCCGCACGAGTTTTCGGGAGGCCAGCGGCAACGCATCGCGATCGCCCGCGCCATGGTGCTGAAACCGCGCTTCGTGATGCTCGACGAGCCGACCTCGGCGCTCGACATGACGGTCCAGGCCCAGGTGGTCGATCTCCTGCGCGACCTGCAGAAGAAACACGATCTCGCCTATCTCTTCATCAGCCACGACCTCAAGGTGGTGAAGGCGCTCGCCAACCATGTCATCGTCATGCGGCTCGGCAAGGTGGTGGAGGAAGGCCCTGCGGAGCAGATATTCAAGGCGCCGAAGCAGGATTATACCCGTGCCCTGATGGCAGCCGCCTTCAACATCGAAGCGGTCGAAACTGCGACCGTCAGCCAGTAACAAAGGTCGTTTCATGTCTGCAAGGAATTCGGTCGTCATCGATCTCAAGTTCGAACGCCGCGAGGTGGATGCCGCACTCGCTGATGCCTTCAGAGGCAGGACCGTCCTGCGCGCGTCCGATCCAGGTGCGGACTTGTCCGGTGCTCGCTATGCGATGATCTGGAGGCCCGATCCGAGCCTCTTTGAACGTGCTCCGAAACTGGAGATATTGTTTTCGGGCGGCGCGGGGGTCGACTACATCCTCACCATGCCCGGCCTGCCGGATATCCCGATCGTGCGGTTCGTGGACGAGAGCCTGACCACCCGTATGAGCGAATGGGTCGTGCTGCAGGCTTTGAGCCATCTGCGCCAGGTGCCGGCCTATCTGAAGCAGCAGCACGCACGCCAATGGCGCGAACTCCCGCAGCCGGAGGCGAAGGACCTGACCGTCGGCGTTATGGGGCTCGGTGTGCTTGGCCTGGATTCGGTCAGGAAGCTCAAGGTCATGGGTTTTAACGTCGTCGGCTGGTCGCGCAGCAGAAAGACGATCGAAGGTGTTGAGACTTTCGATGCCGGGGAGCTCACTGCCTTCCTGGCGAAAACGGATATTCTGGTCGGCTTGTTGCCGCTGACGCCGGAGACGCGCGGCATCTTCGATGCCTCGTTGTTTTCGAAGCTCCGCCAGGGCGGCGCGCTCGGCAGACCGGTCTTCATCAATGCCGGACGCGGCGGCAGCCAGGTGGAGGCTGATCTCATCGCTGCGCTGGAGAAGGGCGTTCTCGGCGGCGCATCGCTCGATGTCTTCGAGAAGGAGCCGCTGTCGTCCGACAGCCCGCTCTGGGCGATGGACAATGTCATCGTCACGCCGCATGCCGCTTCGGCCTCCGACATACGGGCGCTGTTCCGCAATGCCGAGGCCCAGATGGATCGCTACGAAGCGGGTGAGCCGCTTCAGCACGTGGTGGATCGCAAGAGCGGTTATTGAGTCCGTCGGAACATTCATTTCCCGAGACCGTTCCTTGTGCACGAGCCGGGCATTCCGGCTTTCACAAGGAGCGAAATCATGAATACCCGTTTCGATCCCGAGGACGCCGAAAACCGCCATCCGAATCCGATCGATTCGCCGCCGGTGGTGGAGACCGCCACCGAAGCGCGCCAGGGAAGCTGGGGGGCACCGGTATTGAAGGTGCTGATCGCGGGCCTCGTTCTTGCAATGATCGCCTGGGCCGGCGCCGAATGGTGGGGCGAGGCGACCGCGCCGCCGGCCGAACAGACCGCGACGCCGCCGGCCGGCAGCACGACGCCGGAAAACCCGGATGCGGCGCCGACAGCCAACCCGGCCACGCCGCCGGCACCGACACCGCCTGCTGAGAACGCCCCGGCCACCAACAATCCCTAGCCGCCGTAAAAGCGAGCATCTCTCGGCCGCGACCTCCCGCGGCCGAATTGCGGCTGGACTTCGTCTGCCTTTTTTCGATAAAAACTGCCCGGAGGTTGAGCAGCCGTTGCCTCCAATGCATCTCAGGCGGCGAGCCGGTCCTTGGAGGACCGGGGCAGGGGCAGGTATGACCAAAACCGATATCGCAACCAGGGTCTACAATCACACCTGGAAGCTCGACCCGATCATCCGCAGTCTGATCGATACGGATTTCTACAAGCTCCTGATGCTGCAGATGATCTGGAAGCTCTATCCGGATGTCGACGCCACCTTCTCGCTGATCAACCGTACCACCAGCGTCAAGCTGGCGGAGGAGATCGATGAGGGGGCGCTGCGCGAACAGCTCGACCATGCACGCACGGTCGGCCTTTCAAAGAAGGAGATGATCTGGCTCGCGGGTAACACGTTCTATGGCCGCAAGCAGATTTTCGAACCGGAATTCCTGAATTGGCTCTCGACCTACAAGCTGCCGGAATACGAGCTTTCCAAGCGGGATGGCCAGTACGAGCTCACCTTCCGGGGCAGGTGGACGGACACGACCATGTGGGAAATCCCGGCGCTCGCCATCATCAATGAACTGCGCTCGCGCTCGGCCATGCGCTCGCTCGGGTTCTTTACGCTTGATGTGCTTTATGCCCGCGCCAAGGCGAAGATGTGGGAAAAGGTCGAGCGGCTGCGCACGCTGCCGGGCCTGCGCATCTCCGATTTCGGCACCCGCCGCCGCCATTCGTTCCTGTGGCAGCGGTGGTGCGTGGAAGCGCTCAAGGAAGGGATCGGAGAAGCATTCACCGGCACCAGCAACGTTCTGCTCGCCATGGATTCCGATCTCGAAGCCGTCGGGACCAACGCGCATGAACTGCCAATGGTCGCCGCGGCACTTGCCGGCACGGATGAGGAACTCCGCCACGCGCCCTATGAGGTACTCAAGGACTGGAACCGTCTCTACCACGGCAATCTGCTGATCGTCCTGCCGGACGCTTTCGGCACGGCCGCCTTCCTGCGCGACGCGCCGGATTGGGTGGCCGATTGGACCGGCTTCCGCCCGGACAGCGCGCCGCCCATCGAAGGCGGCGAGAAGATCGTCGCCTGGTGGAAGAAGATGGGCCGTGATCCGAAGAAGAAGCTTCTGATCTTCTCCGATGGGCTTGATGTCGATGCGATCATCGACACCTACAAGCATTTCGAAGGGCGGGTGCGCATGAGCTTCGGCTGGGGCACCAACCTCACCAACGACTTTGCCGGTTGCGCACCGCGCGAGATCGCTGGCCTGATGCCGATTTCCATCGTCTGCAAGGTGAGCGAGGCGAACGGCCGCCCGGCGGTGAAGCTCTCCGACAATCCGCGTAAGGCGACCGGCGATTCCGCCGAGGTGGAGCGCTATCTGAAATTCTTCGGTCAGGAAGACCGCGTCGATCAGGCGGTACTGGTCTGACAACGCAAAAACAGGCTCCGCCGGAAGTAAGCGGAGCCTGCCTTGTTCCGGGGTGGCTCAGGGATTACTGAATGACCTGAACCACGGTGTGGGTCTTCGGATCGACGATGACCCGCTGATCGTTGACCACCGTATAGGCGTATTTCGGATCGCTCGGCACCGGGATCACCTCCACGGTCTGCGGCAGAGGCTTGCCGACGGCGATGGGCTGTTCGATCGTAACCGAGGTCGATGGAGCCGGTTGCTGTTCGACATAGGTGACGACTTCGCGAGGCGGCGGAGCGAGCGCAGTGCCGGCAATGGCACCGACGACGCCACCCACGGCTGCGCCGACAGGGCCGCCGACGATCGCACCCGTTACGGCACCGCCGGCGGCACCGTTGACCGTGCCCTGCTGTGCGCCGGCCTGGGTTGCAAATGCGGCGGCAAGAATGGCACAGGAAGCAACAATGATCTTTTTCATGGCTTTTCTCCGTTCGTTGAACTTCCGAATGGATAACCCGCCAGTTTTCGACTGGTTCCCGGCTGCAGCTCACCTTTCGTAAGTGGATGAAATCTCGGGAGAGGCGGGTTCGGAAGCGGAATTGCGCTTCTTTATCTCCCGCCGGACGGAGTTGGACTTGATGTTCCCTTGCACGGCGCGCAGCACCTGCCGCTTCGTGCTGCTCCGATCAAAAGTCGTAACCAGCCTTTGGTCCTATTGCCAAGTCGCGATCGGAATCTATCTGCCTCCTGGTACCCGGGAGGATTTGGCCGTGGAATACCGTTTCCTGATCGTCGAAGACAGCCTGCTGGTCGCCATGGATATCGAAGATGCGATCCAACGGAGCGGCCATGACGTGGTCGGCATCGCGCCCGATATGACGGTTGCGCTGAACTATACGCGCGAGACGGATATCGCCTTCGTGGACGTACGGCTCGCCGACGGAGAAACCGGTCCGGAGATCGCGCGGGCACTGGCCGAATATGGCATCGTGGTGATCATGATCACCGGCAATCCCGGCCTGGTGGCACCCGATGCCTCCGGCATCCTCGGTGTCATGCCGAAGCCGCTCACCGACGAGGCCTCCATGGACCTGATCCAGTTCGCCGTCGATCGTAAGAACGGCCGGCCGGGAACGCCGCCTGCGAGGCTGCGGCTTTTCCATTAAAAATCTGGGCGCATTCCCTCTGAAACGGCTGTCCAACCTTGAGATGACAGGGTATTGGATCGGTCACAAATGGCAGCGGGTTGATAGATGCGTTATTTCATTACCGGAACGGCGGGCTTTATCGGTTTCCACGTGGCGCGGCGCCTGTTGGAACAGGGTCATGAGGTTCTGGGCTTCGATGGCATGACGCCCTATTACAGCCTGCGCCTCAAGGAGGCCCGCAACGCGGCCCTCACGCAGTTTCCGTCGTTTCGCCCGGTGATCGGCATGCTGGAGGACAGGGTGCTCCTGGAAAACGCCGTCGCCGATTTCAGGCCGGACGTCCTCATCCATCTCGCCGCCCAGGCCGGCGTGCGCTACAGCCTGGAAAATCCCAAGGCTTATCTCGACTCCAATCTCGTCGGCTCATGGAACATCCTGGAAATCGCCCGTGCCTATGGCATGAGCCATTTGATGCTCGCCTCGACCTCCTCGGTCTACGGCGCCAATCCGGACGTCCCTTTCCGCGAGACCGACAAGGCCGACGAGCCCCTGACCTTCTATGCGGCGAGCAAGAAGGCCATGGAGATGATGGCTCATAGCTACGCGCATCTCTACAAGGTGCCGACTACGGCCTTCCGCTTCTTCACCGTTTACGGTCCCTGGGGGCGGCCGGACATGGCGCTCTTCAAGTTCGTCAAGGCGATGATCGAAGAGCGCGAGATCGAGATCTACGGCGAAGGCCGGATGAGCCGCGACTTCACCTATATCGACGATCTGGTGGATGCGATCGTCGACCTGTCGCGGATTCATCCCGGCGAGGACAATCGTGTCGCCGGGATCGACACGCTGTCCCGTCAGGCACCGTTCCGGGTGGTCAATATCGGCGGCGGCCAGCCGGCAGGCCTTCTCGATTTCGTCGAGACGATCGAGAAGATCATGGGCAGGCCGGCGAAACGCAAGCTGCTGCCGATGCAGAAAGGCGATGTTCCGCGCACCTTTGCCAGCCCCGACCTCCTTCTGGCGCTGACCGGCAGGAAGCCGGAGACCGGTCTGGAAGAAGGCGTCAAGGCCTTCGTTCAATGGTATCTCGACCACCGCAGCGAGATCGAGTGATCCGCAGCCACCGCTGAACGCGGTGGTGCCGCTCAGCCTCTTCCGAATTCGTCAGTGATTCTGATGATGTCGTCTTCTCCGAGGTATGAGCCTGTCTGGACCTCGATCATCTCGAGGGTGATCTTTCCCGGGTTTGCGAGGCGATGGACC
>Ga0164243_10003543_pt1 | contig 24921 bp, 27 predicted proteins | sample OricompcompostOP_FD_108781 | JGI IMG/M metagenome (GOLD analysis project Ga0164243, IMG submission 108781) | Organic Plus compost microbial communities from Emeryville, California, USA - Original compost - Organic plus compost (OP) | ecosystem: Engineered > Solid waste > Mixed feedstock >...
CTCGTAGGCGCTGCGGATGGGGATGAGGCGGCGGTGTTCCTGGGGGGAGTTCATGGCATCGTGGTTCCGGGGTGGATGTCGCGGCTCATTCGGGCTCCACGCCCGCGGCCTTCATCAGCGCCAGCCATTGCGGCGCGTCGCGCTCGTAGACGGCGGCCAGTTCCTCCGGCGTGCCGGCCACCGGGTCTTGTCCCTGGTCGATCAGGCGCTGCGACACCTCGGGCGTGCGGATGGCGGCCACGAAGGCCTGGTTCAGTTTGCGGATCACCGGCGCCGGCGTGCCGGCCGGCACGTACACGGCCACGTAGCCCGCCAGCTCGAAGCCCTCCAGGCCCTGCTCGCCGAAGGTGGGCAGCTCGGGCATGCCGCCCGAGCGGCGCGGCCCCGTCATGCCCAGCGCCTTGACGGCGTTGGCGCGCACCAGCGGCCGCGCGCTCACCGGGCTGCAGAAGGTGCTGTCGATCACGCCGCCGCGCAGGTCGGTGAGCGCGGCCACGTCGCCCTTGTAGGGCACGTGCTGCATCGGCAGTCCGTGGCGCATACGCAGCAGCTCGCCGAACAGGTGCGCCGAGGAGCCCTTGCCCCAACTGCCGTACGAGATCGGCCGGCCCTGCGCCTTCGCCCAGCGCACGAAGCCCTGCAGGTCGGCGTAAGGCGCATTGGCCGGGCCCGCGAACATCACGCTGCCCATCGACACCTGCGTCACGGGCGAGAAGCTGCGCGCCGGGTCGTAGGGCAGTTTCTTGTACGCCCCGGCGTTGTTGATGGTGGTGCTGCTGGTGGTGACGAGCACGGTGTAGCCGTCCGGCGCCGCGCTGGCCACCGCCTCGGCGCCGAGGATGGTGGCCGCACCCGGCTTGGCCTCCACCACCACGGGCTGGCGCACCTCCTGCGCGACGCGTTCGGTCATGGCGCGCACCGCCACGTCGATGGCGCCGCCGGCGGCGAAGGGCACGACCACGCGGATCGGCCGGGACGGGAAGGCTTCCTGCGCGCGCAGCGCGGGGCAGGCGGCCGCGGCCGCGCCGGCCGTGAGCAAGCGCAGCGCATCGCGCCGCCGCGCATCGAATCGAAAGGCTGTCATGGGCGTCTCCGTGGGGTTCGTTATTTTGTTGATGCTATCAACGAGTTGGACGCAGGTCAAACCGGCACTAGCATGGGCGCGTCGCACGCACTACGTCACCTTCCCGCCCGCACCCGCCCATGCGCATCGACCACATCGCCCTCTGGACCGAGGATCTCGACCGCTGCGTCCGCTTCTACGCCGAGCACTTCGGCGCCGAGGCCGGGCCGCTGTACCGCAACCCCGCCAAGGGCTTCGCCTCGCGCTTCCTGTCTTTCGCGGGCGGGGCGCGCATCGAGGCGATGAGCACCACCGTGCTGCGCCCCGAGCCGGCCGCGCCCGGCGCGCAGCGCATGGGCTGGACGCACGTGGCGATGGCGGTCGGCTCCGAGGCGCAGGTCGACACGCTCACGGCACGGCTGCGCGAGGCCGGCCATCCGGTGCTCGACGGCCCGCGCCGCACCGGCGACGGCTATTACGAGAGCGTGGTGCTCGATCCCGACGGCAACCGCATCGAGATCACGGCATGAGCCCGCGCCCGGCCGTTCCGAAGGGGGCTCGCACCGCAGTGCGGAGCACGGAGGCTGCCCGATGAGCCAATTGAGCGACACCCTGCACGACGTCTTCGCCAGCCTGGGGCCGGTGCGCATCGCGCGCATGTTCAGCGGCTACGGCGTCTATCACGACGACCTGATGTTCGCGCTGGTGGTGCGCGACGTGCTCTACCTGAAGACCGACGCGCAGACGCTGCCGCACTTCGAGGCGCTGGCGCTGCCGGCCTTCAGCTTCGAGCGCCAGGGCAGGCTCATGACGACCTCCTACCGCCAGGCGCCCGAAACGGTGTTCGAGGACCGGCAGGCGGCCGCGCTGTGGGCGCGGCGCGCGGTCGAGGCGGCCCTGCGCACGGCCAACGCCCCCAGGCCGACGCGCAAGACGAAGAAGAAGCCTGGCCGCTGAAGGTCAGAACAGGCTGCCCTGCCCGTCCTCCCGCGGCGGGCGGAAGGCCGAGAGGTCCATCACGATGCGCTCGCGGTTGAAGCCGATGCGCCGCGTGGCCTTGGCGAAGCGCTGCCCGATCAGTTCGGCCCAGGTGCCGGTGCCCTTCATGCGGGTGCCCCAGTCGGCGTCGTAGTCCTTGCCGCCGCGCATCTCGCGGATGCGCGCCATGATGCGCGCCGCGCGCTGCGGGTGGTGCACGTCGAGCCACTCGCGGAACAGCGGCGCCACCTCCCACGGCAGGCGGATCACTGTGTAGAAGGCGCTGCGCGCGCCGGCGTCCCAGGCGGCCTCGAGCACCTGCTCCATGTCCTCGGTGACGAAGGGGATCTGCGGCGCCACGCTCACGCCCACCGGCACGCCCGCCTCGGCCAGCGTGCGGATGGTGCGCAGCCGACGGTACGGCGCGGCGGCGCGCGGCTCCAGCGTGCGTGCGACCTCGCCGTCGAGCGTGGTCACGGTCACGTAGACGGCCGCCAGGTGCTGCGCGGCCATGGGCGCGATCAGGTCGAGGTCGCGCTCCACGGCGCTGGACTTGGTGACCAGCGCGAAGGGGTGCCGCGCCTGCTGCAGCACCTCGATCACCGAGCGGGTGAGGCGCAGCTCGCGCTCGATGGGCTGGTAGCAGTCGGTGGCGGTGCCGATGGCGATCTCGGCCGGGCGGTAGCGCGGGCGGGCCAGTTCCTGGCGCAGCACCTGGGCGATGTTGCGCTTGGCGATCAGCTTGGTCTCGAAGTCCAGGCCCGGCGAGAGGTTGAGGTAGCTGTGCGTGGGCCGGGCGAAGCAGTAGATGCAGCCGTGCTCGCAGCCGCGGTACGGGTTGAGCGAGCGCTCGAAAGGGATGTCGGGCGAGTCGTTGCCGCCGAGCACGGACTTCGCGTCCTCGAAGCGCACCTCGGTGGCCACGGCGTCCGGGGCGGCGGTGACGAAGTCCTCTTCCTCGAGCGTGCCCCAGCCGTCGTCGAAGCTGCCCCGCGCCTCCTTCTCGAAGCGGTGCGCCAGCCGCGAGGCCGCGCCGCGGCCCTTGATGGCATGCAGGGGAATGTGGGCGTCGGCCATGAAATACTGTACATAAATACAGTTATTCGCGCTCATCGACATTTCAACGACAGCGCTCCCTTCGATTAATTTCTTTGTTGACAGAAATTTCGGAAACCATACACTGAGCGCCATGGAACTGACCGAACTGCAACGCAAGTTCGTCCTGCACTGGGGCGAGATGGGCTCGATGTGGGGCGTCAACCGCACCGTCTCGCAGATCCACGCCCTGCTCTTCGTGCACGGCAAGCCCATGCACGCCGAGGCGCTGTCGGAAACGCTGAACGTCGCCCGCTCCAACGTGAGCAACAGCCTCAAGGAACTGCAGGCCTGGAACCTGGTGCGCGTGACGCACGTGCTGGGCGACCGGCGCGACTACTTCGAGACCAGCGTCGACGTGTGGGAGCTGTTCCGCACCGTGGTGCGCGAGCGCAAGGAGCGCGAGTTCGACCCCACCACCCGCCTGCTGCGCGAGATCGTCGCCAGCCCCGACTTCGCCCGCGAGCCGGCCGATGCGCAGGACCGCATCCGCGCGACGATGGAACTGATGGACAAGCTCGGCGCCTGGGCCGACGAGATGCTGCGCCTGTCGCCCGGCACGCTGGACAAGGTGCTCAGCCTCGGCGCCAGCGTGCAGCGCTTCGTGCGCGGCGACGCGGCGGCCAGGGCGCCCCGGCCCGGCGGCCCGGACGGCGACGACGAGGCCGACCGCCATGCCAGCCTGCCCATGCTCTGAGATCGCTTTCCGGTCTCTTTTTTTGCACCTTTATTTCTGTTTTGACTGAAATATCGAAAGTGACGATCATGCAGACCAGCCCCGCCTATCCGCTCACCCTCTACTACGACGGCAGCTGCCGCCTGTGCAGCGGCGAGATCCGCCACCTCCAGGCGCGCGACCGCGCCGGCCGGCTCGCCTTCGTGGACTGCTCGCCGGCGGACTTCACCGGCGGCCCCGCCCCGCGCGCCGCGCTGATGGAGGCCATCCACGCGGTCGACGCGGCAGGCCGCGTCTACGTCGGCGTCGACACCTTCCGCGCCGCCTACGCCGCCGCCGGCCTGCCGCTGGTGAGCGGCCTGCTCGGCCTGCCGCTCGTCTCGCAGGCCGCGCGGCGCGCCTACCCGGTGCTGGTGCGCCACAGGTACCGCCTGCCGGGCTGGCTGATCGGCCCGCTGTTCGAACGTGCGGCGCGCCGTGCCGCGCGCCGCAGCGCAGGCTGCCGGGAGGGCATCTGCACCGTCCCCGGCGGCGCACGGGGGGGCCGCTGATGCGCGTCCTGCTCGCCGGTGCCAGCGGCTTCGTCGGCCGCGCCGTGGCGCACGCACTCGCCGGCGCGGGGCACGAGGTCGTGGCCCGCAGCCGCCGCAGCGCGCCCGCGCTGGACTTCATCCACGCCACGCTGCCGCAGGACTGGCTGCCCCACCTCGCCGGCATCGACGCCGTGGTCAACGCGGTCGGCGTGCTGCGCGATTCGCCGCGCGCGCCGATGGCGGCCGTCCATGCCGCCGCCCCGCAGGCGCTGTTCGAGGCCTGCGCGCAGGCCGGCGTGCGGCGCGTCGTGCACGTCTCGGCGCTGGGCATCGAGCGCAACCCGACGCGCTACGCGCAGACCAAGCGCGCGGCCGACGCGGCGCTGCTGCGGCTGACGCAGGCCGGCGCGCTCGACGGCCTGGTGCTGCGGCCGAGCCTGGTCTTCGGCAGCGGCGGCGCGAGCAGCCGGCTGTTCGTCGCGCTGTCGCACCTGCCGCTGCTGACGCTGCCGCGCCCCGTGCTGCACGCCCGCGTGCAGCCGCTCGCGGTGGACGAGCTGGCCGAGGCCGTCGCCGCGCTGCTCCCGACGCGCGGGCAGTGCGGGCTGATGGAACTCGGTGGACCCGAGGCGCTGACGCTGGCCGGTTTCATCGCCACCCTGCGCGCGCAGCGCGGCGCCGCCCCGGCCCGCGTGCTGCCCCTGCCCGGCTGGGCCACCCGCGCCAGCGCCTGGCTGGGCGACCAGGTGCCCGTCTCGCCCTGGTGCAGCGAGACGCTGGCGCTGCTGGCCACCGACAACATCGCCGCACCGGGCCGGCTCGCGCAACTGCTCAGCCGGCCGGCCACGCCGCCTTCCACCCTGCTCGCCACGCTGGCCAGGCCGCTGGCTGCCCACGCCGCATGAACCCCATTCGCGCCCTGCACCTGAGCCTGGTCGCCGTCTGGCTGGGCACGGCGCTGGCGAGCGCCCTCGAAGCACATGGCCAGGGCGCGCAACTGCTGCACGACGCGGGCATCGCCGACCCACGCTGGCAGTCCGCGCTGATCTGGGCCGGCGTCGCCGCCGACACGGCCGTGGGCCTTGCGCTGTGGCGGCGGCCGGGCCGCGTCAGCTATGCGGCCGCCCTGGCGCTGATGGTGCTGATGACCGCCGTCGCCACCGTGCTGCAGCCGGCGCTGTGGCTGCATCCGCTCGGCCCGCTGCTCAAGAACCTGCCCATCGCCGCCGCCCTGTGGCTGCTGATGAACGTCCACGACCACCGAGGGAGAACCGCGTGAACACCTACCTGCTCCTGAAGACCGCCCACATCGTCTCCAGCGTGGTCCTGGTGGGCACGGGCTTCGGCTCGGCCTTCTACCTGTTTTTCGCCAACCGCAGCGGCGACGTGCGGGCGCAGGCCGTCGTCGCACGGCTGGTGGTGCGGGCCGACCTGTGGTTCACCACGCCGGCCGTGGTCGCCCAGCCCGCCACCGGCATCGCGCTGGCCCACATGGCGGGCTGGCCGCTGACGACGCCGTGGCTGGCCTGGTCGATCGCGCTGTACCTGCTGGCCGGAGCCTGCTGGCTGCCGGTGCTGTGGCTGCAACTGCGCATGGCCCGCATGGCGCAGCAGGCGGCCGCGCACGACGCGGCACTGCCCGCCGGCTACCTGCGCCTGGCGCGCTGGTGGGAAGGGCTGGGCTACCCCGCCTTCGCCGCCATGCTGGCCGTGTACTGGCTGATGGTGAACAAGCCGGCCCTGTAAGCGCCCCCAGAGAAAGGACTGCCGATGACACACGCTCCCACCTGCACGCCCTCCGGCGCGCCCGCGGCGGCGCACCGCGCCCCGACAGCGCAGGACACGCAGGCCTACTTCACCGAGACCGCGCACGACTACCGCGCCTGGAGCCCGGGCTACAACATGCACTTCGGCTTCTGGCGCGCGGGGCTGAATCCGCTGCGGCGCGAGACCATGCTGGAGGCGATGAACCACGCGGTGGGCGAGGCCCTGGCCCTGCCCGCCGGCACGCCCGCCTGCGTGGTGGACCTGGGCTGCGGCGCCGGCGCGGCGGCACGCACGCTGCTGCGCCGCTGGCCGCTGCTGCATGCGGTGACGGTGACCAACGTGCCGGTGCAGAACGACATCGCCCGCGCGCTCGACGCGCCGGCCGGCGTGGCCGGTCGGGCGGTGCACCTGGCGGCCGACTTCACCCGCACCGGCCTGCCCGCGGCCCAGGCCGACGGCGCCTGGGCGCTGGAAAGCGCCTGCTACGCGCCCGGCGACGACAAGCGCGCCTTCTGCCGCGAGGCGGCGCGGCTGCTCAAGCCCGGCGCGCGGCTGGTCGTGGTCGACGGCTTCCTGCTGCGCGGGCGGCCCGGGCGCATCGCCGGCCGGCTGCACCGCCTCTGGGCCGACAGTTGGGCGGTGCCCACCCTGGCGCGCAGGGACGACTTCCTCGCCGCGCTGCGCGCCGAGGGCTTCGAGCAGGTGCGCTTCCGTTCGTTGCGCTGGCGCATCGCGCCGAGCGCGCTGCACGTGCCCTGGCTCGCCACGCGCTTCGCCATCGCCGCGCTATGGAGGGCGCGCGGGCGCCTCACGCCCTGGCGCCGCAGGCACATCGTCGCCAGCTACTGCGCGCTGGCGCTGGGCCTGTTCTGGCGCGATTTCGACTATGGCATGGTCACGGCCGTGCGAGCACACGACAAGACATGAACGACACGACCGACCTGCCGCAGCCTGCGCAGTCCCGCACCCTGGCCTTCTCCGGCTGGTACCCGTACCTGATGGGCGCCGCCGTCGGGCTGGGCCTGCGGCTGGTGTTCAGCGGCAGCCCCGGCGGCCGCTACTCGGCCATGCTGGCGGCCTTCATCTACCTGGCGCCGGCGCTGTGCGGCGCGGTGACGGTGTACGTGGCCGAGCACCGCGCGCGCCGCGGCTGGCGCTACTACCTGTTCGCGCCCTGGCTCTCCACGGCGCTGATGGTGGCCGGCGCGCTGACGATCCTGATCGAGGGCTGGATCTGCGCCATCGTCATCTTTCCCCTGTTCATGCTGCTGGGCAGCGTGGGCGGCCTGCTGATGGGGCTGCTGTGCCGGCTCACCCGCTGGCCGCGCCATGCGCTCCACGGCTTCGCCGTGCTGCCCCTGGCGCTGGGCCTGGTGGAGCCGGACCTGCCCAACCCCGTGGCGCGCTCGCAGGCCAGCCACGCCACCTTCATCGCCGCGCCGCCCGACAGCGTGTGGGCGGCGCTCAACGACGTGCGCGGCATCCGCGAGGAGGAACTGGCCGGCGTGTGGGCCTACCGCATCGGGGTGCCGCGCCCGCTGGAGAGCATCACCGAGACCGTCGCCCTCGGCCCCGACACGCCCGCGGGCCGCATCCGCCGCATGCAGTGGGACCGCGGCGTGCGCTTCGACGGCCTCGTCACGACGTGGCAGCCGGGGCGCGAACTGGCCTGGCGCTACCGCTTCGGGCCCGGCTCGGTGCCGCCCGGCGCGCTGGACGACCACGTGCAGGTCGGCGGCCACTACTTCGACCTGAACGAGACCCGCTTCACGCTGACGCCCCGGGACGGCGGCACCGAGCTGCGTATCGACGTGCACTGGCGCACCAGCACGCACTTCAACTGGTACGCGAACGCCGCCGCGCGCCTGCTGATCGGCAACTTCACCGAGGGGATCCTGGACTTCTACAAGGCCCGCGCGGAGCAATTGGCGCTGGAGGACGGACAGCGATGACGCAAGCACCCGTCTTCCGCACCGTGCTGGGCGAGGTCGCCTGGCAGCGCCTGGGCGAGGTGGTGCGCCGCCACTACAGCCTGCGCGCCTTCTCCGGCGACAGCGTGACGGTGCGGGGCCGCATGGACGAGGTCTGGCGCGGCCGCTGGGCCTGGCTGCTGCTGCCCGCGGGCCGCCTGTTCGGCGCGCTGGTGCCCTATCAGGGGCGCGACGTGCCGATCGAGGTGCACTACCGCTGCCACCCCGACAGCGCGCGGCTGTCCTGGGACCGCTGCTTCCACTTCGCGGGCCGGCCGGTCTTTCATTTCCGCTCCTTCATGGAAGCCGCGCCGGACGCGCGCCACGAGGTCGTCGAGTACGTGCGCTTCGGCCTGGGCCTGCGGCTGCGCGTGAGCGCGGAGGACGGCGCGCTGGTGTTCCGCGACGCCGGCTACGTGTGGCGGCTCGGCCGCGGTCCGCGTGTGCCGCTGCCGCTGCACCTGCTGCTCGGCCGCGCCTACGTGGAGGAGCGCCCCGTGCCGGGCGACGACGGCGCCTTCACGATGCAGATGCGCATCCGCCACCCGTGGTGGGGCGACGTCTTCCGCTACAGCGGGCGCTTCCGGCTGGACTGAGAAGGTGTGAACACCGGCGTCAGCGCCGCCGCGTGTCGGCCATCGCCTTGGCGATGCCGCGCAGGATGTGGATCTCCTCCGGCGTGGGCTGCGCGCGGTTGAAGAGCTGCGTCAGGCGCGGCATCAGCTTCTTGGGTGCGGCCGGGTCGAGGAAGCCGATGTCCACCAGCGCGCGCTCCCAATGGTCCAGCATGCCCGCCACGGCCGCGGCATCGGCGGCCGGCGGCACGGGCGTCGCGTCGCGCACGGCGAAGCCGCCCAGCGCGCAGCGCCACTCGTAGGCGATCACCTGGATCGCCGCGCCCAGGTTGAGCGAGCCGAAGTCCGGCGCGGTGGGGATCGAGAGCGCGACGTGGCAGCGATAGACGTCCTCGTTGCGCATGCCGAAGCGCTCGGAGCCGAACAGCAGGCCCACGTGCTGCGGCGTGCCCTCGGCCACCAGCGAGGCGAAGTGCTCGCGCGGCGCCCGCGTGGGCGGGCCGAAGTCGCGCGGCACCATCGCGGTGGCGGCCAGGTGCGTCAGGCCGTCCAGCGCCTCGTCCAGCGTGTCGACGATGCGGGCCTTCTCCAGCACGTCGAGCGCCCCGCTGGCGCGCTGGATCGTCTCCTCGCGCCGCAGCACGTTGGGCCAGCGCGGCGCCACCAGCACCAAGTCGTCGAAGCCCATGGTGCGCATGGCGCGCGCGGCGGCGCCGACGTTGCCGGCATGGCTGGTCTGGATGAGGATGAAGCGGGTGCGCATCGGAGGCGGGGCAGAGACGGGAAACGGGCCGCCATTGTGGCCGCGCCGCCCGCCCTCGCCGCCGCCTCAGCGCGCCTTGCGGCGCTCCCAGGCGACGAGCGCGAGGATGACCACCCCGGCGCTCAGGCTGATGTGGCCGCACCAGGCCACCAGGCCCAGTGACCAGCCCTGCGCGTCGACGGCGATGGTCAGCGAGGCCAGCAGCGCCGCCCAGCCGCCGATGCGCAGCGCGCGCGAGCGGCGGGGTTCGAGTTCGCGGCCGAACAGGTCCTGCTGGTGGCGGTCCATCGCCAGCGCCAGCAGCGCGAAGGCCAGCAGTGAGACGACGGAGACGGCGGCGTGGCTCATCGGGCGGCCTCCTGCAGCGCCGGCTCGCCCACCGGCTCGTCCGGCGGCGGCGGTGCTGCCGGGCGGCGCGCGGCCGCGGCCTGGCGCTGCGGGCGCAGCTTGGGCTTGTGGCGCGCCGTGCGGATCGCCAGCGCCACGTGCAGCGCAGCCAGCGCCAGCAGCGTGAGTTCCAGCCCGGCGAAGATCCAGTCGCCGGCGCGCAGGCTGGCGAGCAGGCCCCGATCGGTGGTCAGGGCATTGAGCAACGGCAGCAGCGCCAGCGCCGCAGCGCCCGTCCACAGCAGTTCGATCCAGGCCCGCCGGGCCGGCCGCAGCAGCGCCCAGGCCAGCGTCGCGCCCCACACGATGAAGAAGGCGTGCACCTCCCACTCGGCGCGCTGCGCCAGCCCCAGCGGCAGCAGCCGGTTGGCCCACAGCATGCCGGCCATGGCGATCGACAGGCCGGCGATGGCGGCGATGTTCAGCCGCTCCACCAGCCGGAAGCCGAAGTACGGCCGCTCGGGGTCGGGCAGCTTCGCCCTGCGCTTGACGGTCCACAGCACCAGCCCCGTGCCCACCATCGCCGTGCCGGCCAGGCTGACGAGGAAGTACAGCCAGCGCGTCACCGTGTCGCCGAAGCGGCCCAGGTGCAGCGCGTACATCACGCCGCGCGTCTCGGCGGCGGGGCCGACGCTGTCCTTGGCCTGCAGCAGCCGCCCGGTGGGGCCCTCGAAGAGCAGGAACTGCGGGCTGACCGAGGCGCGGCCCTCGTCGCCGCGGGTGATGCTCACGCGCGCACTGGCGTCGCCGGGGTGGGTGATGGTCACGCGGTTGATGTTGTCGCGGCCCCAGCGCGCCTGGGCCTGGCGCACCATGTCCTCGATCGGCGCCAGCGCCGCGGCCTGCCCGCTGGGCTTGCCGGGCTGGACGAAGGCGCTGGTCTCGGCGCGCAGTTGCTGGCGCTCGGCCGGCGTCTTGAAGGCCGCCTGCTCGCCCCACGGCATGTACAGCGACATCAGCGTCACCAGGCCGGTGTAGGTGATCATGGCGTGGAAGGGCAGCCCGAAGACCGACAGCGCGTTGTGCGCGTCCAGCCAGCTTCGCTGGCCCTTGCCCCAGCGGAAGGTGAAGAAGTCGATGAAGATCTTCTTGTGCGTGATCACCCCGCTGACGATGGCCACCAGCATGAACATCGCGCAGAAGCCCGCCAGCCAGCGCGCCCACAGCACCGGCATGTAGTGGAACTGGAAGTGGAAGCGGTAGAAGAACTCGCCGCCGCCGGTGTCGCGCGCCGCCACCTTGTGGCCGGTGGCGGGGTCGAAGGTGGCGCTCTGGAAGGCGCGCCGCCCTTCCACGCCGGGCTTGCGCCAGAAGGCGCTGGCGGTGTTGTTGCGTGCGTCGGGCAGGCCGATGCTCCACTGCGGGCTGCCCGCGGCCACCGTCTGCAGCTCGCCGGCGATGCGCGCCGCCACCAGCGCCGGATCGGGCACCTCGGCCTGGTGCGCCAGCTCGGGCCGCATCCACTGCGAGATCTCGTCCTTGAAGTAGCTCACCGTGCCGGTGAGGAACATGGCGTAGAGGATCCATCCCACCAGCAGCCCGGCCCAGATGTGCAGGTCGGACATGGTCTGGCGGATGCCGCGCGGCTGCGGCGCGGTCCTGGCCTTGGCCGGCTTCGTGTCGTTGGGGCGGCGGCTCACGAGGGGGATCCTCCATTCCAGACGGACCAGGCCGCCAGCCCCAGCGGCACCGCCGCCGCCAGCAGCCCGGCCCAGGCGCGGCGCGCGCTGCGCACGGCGAACACCCAGATCACCGCGCCCGCGTACACGACGAAGCTGGCCAGCATGCCCGTCAGCACGGCCTGCGCGCGGTCGATCGGCAGCGCCACCGCGGCCACGCTGGTCAGCGCCGCCAGCGCGTAGCCGCCCAGCACCGCGGCGACGATGCGCGAGACGAGCGGCCCCGCGCCCAGGGCCTTGGCGAGCACCGCGCTCACTTGTTCGGCGCCGCCGCCGGGCCGGCGGGGATCGGCGCCACGCCGCCCGCCTTCACGTAGGTCAGCGTGGTCACGTAGCTCACGCCGTCGTACTTCTCGCCGCCCCGCTCGCCCGGCGTGCGGTCGATGTGGCTCACCTCGGCCACGTACTGGCCCTTCCAGGGCATGTCGAACTTCACCAGCCCCTGCTCGTCGGTGTGGCCTTCCTTGGCCCAGCCCGACTGCGTGACCAACGCGACCTTGGCCTTGGGCAGCGGCTGGCCCTTGAAGAACAGCTTGAACTCACCCGGCTGGCCGGCCGGCACCAGGTCCAGCGCCAGCTTCGGCTGCTGCGCGGCGAAGCCGGTGATCAGGCGCGCGCCGGGGTGGTACCAGCTCGTCACCTCCTTGTCGCCCTGCTTGAACTTGCGCAGCGGGTAGCTCGCGTCCTCGGCCACGATGGACTCGCCCTGGCGCGCGGCGAAGGGCAGCGCGAAGCCGCTGGCGGTCTTGCTGCCGTCGGCGCTCTTCTCCTCGCCCTTGGCCGACACCAGCGTGGCAGCGGGCTTGCCGAACTTGTCGAGCAGGCCCGGCGAGGCCTCGCGCAGGTTGTCGCCGAACTCGCCGAAGCGGATCACGGCACCGCCCTTGGCGGGCTGTTCGAGCCAGATCTGGTGGGCGCTGGCCGAGGCGGCGGCGAAGCCGAGGGCGGCGGCCAGAAGGGTCAGGGTCCTGGTCATGCGTTTCTCCTTTGAAGTCAAGCGTTGGCCCCGGCCTGGCGCAGGATGGCCGGCAGGGTGCAGATGAAGGTGCTCATGTGGTTCTCGTCGTCCAGTTCGAGCAGGCGGGCCTGCAGGCCCCGCGCGTGCAGCGGCCGCAGGCGCCCGTGCATGGCGCGCGCCGTGGACAGCATGCGCCGCGAGCGCTCGGGATGGCCGGGCACCTCGTCGCGGGCGACGGCCAGCAGCACCCGCGCGGGCAGGCGCGGCGCGGCTGCCAGCGCCTCGGCGCCGGCGAGGAGCGCGGGCTCGTTCACCCAGATGGACGGGCTGATCGCCGCGATCGAATGGAAGGCTGCCGGGCGCTCGAGCAGCGCGTGCAGCGCGAACAGCCCGCCCAGCGAATGGCCGGCCAGCGACACGCGCCGCGCGTCGACCGCATGGTGTGCCGCCAGCGCCGGCACCAGTTCCTCCAGCAGGAAGGCGAGGAAGGCGTCGGCCCCGCCGGGGCGGGCGCCCAGGCGCACGCCCTCCTCGGCACCCAGCGCGGTGGGCACGGGCACGAGGTCGAAGGTGCGGCGTTCGAGGTGCAGCGGTGCGTCGCCCGGGTAGCCGATGCCGACCACCAGCGGCACTGCGCCCGCGGCGCCGGGCATGGACGGCAGACGGACCAGCGAGGCGGCCGCCCCGAAGTAGGCGTTGCCGTCGGTGAAGAGCAGCACCGGCCGGCCGCCCGCCGGCGCCGCGGCGAGCGGCTCGGCCACGAAGACGCGGTAGTCCCGGCCGCCGCGCGAGCGCATGTCGAAGGCCTGCGTGCCGGGCAGCGGTACCGGCGCCGCGGGGTCGTGCGGCGCGGCGTTCTGCGCGGCAGCCTGCCCCGCGAACAGGGCCGCGCCGGATGCGGACAGGCCGCGCAGCCATTGCCGGCGATGGCTCGGCATCGGCGCGAAGGGGCGGACTGCTGCAGGACGGCTCATGTGCGCAGGCGCCCTCAGAAATCGACCGAGGCCGACAGCAGGAAGGTGCGCGGCGTGCTGACCTGAAGCAGGCCGTCGCGGAAGCCGGCATCCCAGTAGGCCTTGTTCGTCGCGTTCTGCACGGTGGCGCGGAAGGTCACCGGCTTGCCCGACACCTCCGTCGCATACCGCACGCCGAGGTCGTAGCGCGTCCAGGCCGGCAGGCGCTGCGTGTTGGCGGCGTTGCCCCAGGACCAACTGTTGTGGATGGCCAGCGCGGTCAGCGTCAGGCCCGGCACGCCGGGCACGTCCCATTCGCCGCCGAGGTTGAACTTCCACTTGGGCGATGCGAAGGGAATGTTGCCCTCGTTCACGCCGTTGGCGGTGCGGGTGAGCTTGCCGGCAGTGAAGGCCGCGCCGCCCAGCACGCGCACGCCCCTGGCGACCTCGCCGAACACGCTCCACTCGAAGCCGCGGTTGCGCTGCTCGCCCGAGCCGTCCACGGCGTAGCGGCTGCCGGTGTAGACGTTGATGAAGCTGGGCTTCTTCAGCTCGTAGACGGCGAAGGTGTTGGTCCAGGTACCCAGGTCCCACTTCACGCCGACCTCGGCCTGCTTGGTCTTCACGGGCGGGAAGACCTCGCCGTAGTTGGTGGCGTTGACGTCGGACACCTGCTGGCCGCTGGTCAGGCCCTCGATGTAGTTCGCGTACACCGAGACGTTCGGCGCCGGCTTGAACACCACGCCCACCATCGGCGTGGTCGCCTTGGCGGCGTAGTGGCTGCTCTCGCGGACCAGCAGGTTCAGCGGGCTGTTGACATTGTTCGACAGCGGCGAGAAGCCCCTGACCGACACGCGCTGCTCGCGCGCGCCCAGCGTCAGGCGCAGGCGATCGCCGGCGAAGCTCAGGGTATCGGCCACGGCGATGCTGCTCAGTTCGGTCGACGTGCTGGGAACCGTGGGGAAGTCCGAGCCGGTGAGCTGCATCTGCGCGGGCGCGTAGAGGTTCGATCTGTAGAACGGCGTCGGGCGCGAGTTGGAAATGCCGTAGTCCAGCGACAGGCTCGTGCCGCCGATGTTCCATTCGTGCTTCACCGGGCCGGTGCGCAGCGTGCCGCGCAGCCCGGCCTCCAGGGCGCGCGTGTCGTGGTAGCTACTGCTCGGGTAGAGGTTCCCGCTGAAGTTGCCCCACGGATCGACGTTGCGCGCCGCCGAGGAGGTGTAGCCGGTGTTCACGTGGTGCCGCTGGCCGATGGCGGCGTAAGCCGTGAGGTTGTCGAGGATGTCCACCTCCCCGCGCACGGCGCCGCCGGCGTCGCGGGCGTCGTGGTAGGTGCCGGGGAACAGGTTGGTGCCGGGATCGGGCGGGGTGGTCACCCAGGCGGTGGTGTGCGTCACGCCGCCGTTCATGCCGCCGTTGACGCGGTAGTGCATGTCGTAGGCGTCCAGCGAGAAGCGCACGCGATCGCCGCGGTAGTCGACGGCCACCGCGCCCAGCTGGCGGCGGATCGACTGGCCGTCGATGGCCGTGCCGCCGCTGCTGCTGGCGCCGTTGACGCGCACGCCCCATTGCTTGCGCTCGCCGAAGCGCCTGCCGATGTCCACCGCCAGCCCGGCCTGCGAATCCGAGGCGTAGCTGGTGGTCAGGCGCGTGAGGGGCTCGTCCTCGGCGCGCTTGGGCACGATGTTGATGCCGCCACCCACCGCGCCGCTGGGCGCCTGGCCGTAGAGCATGCCGCTGGGCCCGCGCAGGACCTCCACCCGCTCGGCGATCTCCACCGGGACGCGGCTGTAGGGCAGCACCCCGTACATGCCGGACAGTGAGATGTCGTAGCCGTAGAGCGTGAAGCTGCGCGCCTGGTAGAACTCCAGCACGTAGCTCGACGAGCTGGCCTGCCGGATGGAGGGTTCGGCCGCCAGCACGTCGAACACGGTGCGCGCCTGCTGGTCCTCGATGGTCTTGGCGGTGTAGGCGGTGACGCTGAAGGGCGCGTCCATGACGTCCACGTTGCCCAGCAGGCCCAGGCGCGCCGCCTTGGCCACCTGCCCGCCCGCATAGACCGGCGGCGCACCGCTCACCGAGGTGGCCGTCACGGTCACCGCGGCCAGCGTCGGGTCGTCGGCCGCGGCGGGACCGGAAGGCACCGCAGCGGCGGCCGTACGCGCCTGCACGCTCAGCGTGCCGTTGGCGGTGCGCACCAGGCTCAGGGCGCTGCCCTGCAGGGCGGCCTCCAGCGCCTGTTCGGCGGTCAGCGTGCCCTGCACGGCCGGCGCGCTCAGGCCGCGCACCAGTTCGGGCGCGACGGAGATGGACTGGCCGCTCTGCTCGGCGATGCGCAGCAGCGTGGCGCCCAGCGGCCCGGCCGGAAGGTCGAAGCGATGCGAAGCGGCCGCCAGCTGGGCCGGCGCCTGGGCGCAGGCCAGCAGGCAGGCGCAGGCCAGCAGCGCGGTGCGCAGCCGGCGGCGGGATCGGAAATGCAGTGGCATGGTGTGGTCACTCTTCGGGGTCGTTGGTCGGATGGCTCTCAAGCCATCTGTGCAACGACGCACCCGAAAGTGATCACCCGCGCGGCGGACGGCGGCTCGCGCGGCCGTGCGCGCCGACGGCCGGAACGCGCCGCAGCGCCCGTTCATGCCGCCCCTCGCGCCGCGCCGCCTCATGTCTCGTCCCGCGTGCTGATCGCGGTGAGCCAGCCGCCGTAGCGCGCCAGCCGGATCGGCAGCGTCTGGGCCAGCGAATCGAGCACGCGCTCCGGTTCCTCGAGCGCGAACGCGCCCAGCACCCGCAGCGAGGCGGCGCGCCGCGAGACGCGGATGAAGCCCGCGCGGTAGGGCCGCAGCTGCGCCACCACCTCGCCCAGCGGCAGGTCGTCGGCCACCAGCATGCCGCAGCCCCAGGCGGCCAGGCCGGCGGCCGGGCCGGGCACGTCGGCGACGGCGGCCGCGTCGAAACGCACCGCCTCGCCCTCCTGCAGCCGCCGCTCCCGGCCGGCGCGCGTGCGCACCTGCGCCGGGCGCGCCAGGGCCCCGGCCAGGGTCCACGCCTCTTCCTGCCGCACCAGGAGGCGCGCCGCATCGGCGCGCACCTCGCCTTCGGCCGTGCGCACGACGAAGGGCCGCGCGGCATCGGGCTCGGCCGTGGCCACCAGCGCGCCGGCGCGCAGGACGACCAGCCGCTCCGCCGCGCCGAAGCGCACGTCCACCGCCGAGCCGGCATTGAGTAGCAGGCGGCTGCCGTCCTCCAGCGCGAATTCGCGGCGCTCTCCGATGCCGGTGCGCAGATCGGCCAGCCAGGCGCCGGCCGGCCCGTGGCGGTATGCCAGCCAGCCCGCGGCGGTGCCGACGCCGGCCAGCGCCAGCACCCCGCCGAGCGCACGGCGCCGGCCCGGCAGCGCCAGTGCGGCCCGGCGCGCGGCGGCATCCGCCTTGACGGGCGCGACCGCGCGGCGCACGCCCTGCTCGACCTCGGCCCAGGCCTGCCGGTGGCGCGCGTCGGCCTGCAGCCAGGCCCGGTGGCGCTCCCGGTCGGCGGCGCCGGCCTCGCCCGAGTGCAGCGTCACCATCCAGTCGATGGCGACGTCGCGCAGGCTCGGGGCGGCAGCGGCGCGGCGACCCATGACCCTCACGCCCCGGCCGCCGCGCAGCAGGCGGCGATGGCGCGCGCCATGGCCCGGCGCACGCTGATGACGGGCATGCCCAGGCGCTCGCCGATCTCGCGGTAGCCCAGGTCCTCGAGCTGGTTCAGCATGAACACCTGACGCGTGCGCAGCGGCAGGCGGCCGAGCACGGCGTCCAGCCGCTGCAGCGCCTGCAGCACCGCGACGCGGTCCTCGGCGGAAGGCGCCACCTCCTCCGGCTGCGCGGCCAGGGCCTCCAGCCAGGCCCGCTCCAGATCGCGCCGGCGCCAGAACTCGTACAGCACCCGGCGCGCCACCACCGTCAGGTAGGCCCGCGGCTCGCGCAGCGGCACCTGGCGGCCGCCGCGCTCGGCGCGCAGCAACTGCTCGAAGGTGTCATGCGACAGGTCGGCGGCCTGGTGCGCGCAGCCGATGTGCCGGCGCAGCCAGTTCTCCAGCCAACCGTGGTGCGCCTCGTAGAGAGCCTGCACGGAGTTTGCAGCAAATGGGAATTGTTCTCATTCTATATGGCATGGAGCCGCGGCGTCGGTAGAATCCCGAGGTTTCGCACGCATCGCCGTGCGCGCCTGGCCCGGCTGTCCGCGGCTGCTTCGTTCCTCGCACAACCCATGTCGTCCAACCTGCACCCCATGCTCAACGTGGCCATCAAGGCCGCACGCGCCGCCGGCGCGCTCATCAACCGCGCCGCGCTCGACGTTGAGGCCGTGCGCGTCTCGCAGAAGCAGGTGAACGACTTCGTGACCGAGGTGGACCACGCCAGCGAGGCGGCGGTCATCGAGACGCTGCTGTCCGCCTACCCCGGCCACGGCATCCTGGCCGAGGAATCCGGCCGCGAGCACGGCGCGAAGAACGCCGACCACGTCTGGATCATCGACCCGCTGGACGGCACCACCAACTTCATCCACGGCTTCCCGTTCTACTGCGTGTCGATCGCGCTCGCGGTGCGCGGGCGCATCGAGCAGGCGGTGGTCTACGACCCGACGCGCAACGACCTGTTCACCGCCTCGCGCGGGCGCGGCGCCTTCGTCAACGACCGGCGCATCCGGGTCAGCAAGCGCACGCGGCTCTCGGAATCGCTGATCTCCACCGGCTTCCCCTTCCGCACGGGCGACAACTTCAAGCAGTACCTGGCCATCATGGCCGACCTGATGCCGCGCGCCGCCGGCCTGCGCCGCCCCGGCGCCGCCGCGCTGGACCTGGCCTACGTGGCCGCCGGCCACGCCGACGCCTTCTTCGAGACCGGCCTGAACATCTGGGACGTGGCCGCCGGCTCGCTGCTGGTGACGGAGGCGGGCGGCCTGATCGGCAACTTCGCGGGCGAGGCGGACTTCCTCGAGCAGCGCGAGTGCCTGGCCGGCAACCCGCGCATCTACGGCCAGCTCGTGCCGCTGCTGGGCAAGTACAGCAAGTTCGCCGGCGTCGACGACAAGCTCGCCGCCACCGAGCGCATGCGCGCGGTCGATCCCTCCCGCCAGGGCGGCGGCGCGGACGTCTACGCCCGCTCCACCGTCGGGCTGCACGAGGAGGCGTCCGCCGCCGAGGCAGAAGCGCCGGCCGCCCCCGCCGAGCCGCAGCGCCCCGCGCGCCGCCTGATCCGCGCGCCCCGCCCCGCCGGCGACACGCAGGAGCCCGGCGCCGAGTGATCGAGGGCGCCCGCCGCACCGCCTCGCAGCGCACGCGCGCGGCGCTGCGCCTGCTGCTGGGCACCGACCTGGCCTGCGGGCTGTCGGTGGCGCTCGGCCTGTTCCTGATCTCCGGCGGCGTGCACCTGTGGCTGGGCGCGGCCGCCGCGGCCTCGGCCGCCACCGGCGTCATCATCGCCAGCCCGCCCGACCGCCCCTGGCCGCGCCGCGGCAAGCTGCGCCAGCTGCTGCCGGCACCGCTGCTGGGCGTGCCCCTGTTCTTCGCGGTGCAGTTGCTGCACCACGCGCCGTGGCGGCTGGGTCTGCTGCTGGTGCCGGCCACCTTCCTCGCCTTCCTGGCGATGGCCTGGGGCAAGCGCGGCATCGGCATCGCCATCGCGGTGATGCTGGCGATGGTGTTCTCCATGGCGACGCCCGCCCCGGCCGACTGGCACGAGGCGCTGCAGCGCAGCTGGCACGCGGCGCTGGGCGCGGCGCTGTACGTGGTCTACGCCACGCTGATGAACCTGGCTCTCAACGCGCGCTACCGGGTGCAGGCGATGGCCGAGCTGCTGCTGGCGCTGGCGGCGCTGATGCGCACCGAGGCGCGGCAGTTCACCGCGCGCGACGAGTCCAGCGACGTGCGCGAGGTGGCCCGCCCCCTGCTGGGCCTGTTGCTGCGGCAGCAGGCCGCGCTGGCCGACCAGCAGCAGGCCACGCGCGACCTGGTCTTCGAGTCGCTGCGCACGCCGCGCCGCCAGCGCCTGGCCGGCATGCTGCTGACGGTGCTGGAGATGCGCGACCACCTGCTGGCCAGCGAACTGGACCTGGAGACGCTGCGCAGCCACCCGCGCCAGGCGCCGGTGCTGGCCGCCCTGCGCGAGCTGTTCGAGGCCATGGCGCAGGACGTGGAGGACCTGGCCGACGCGATGCTGGCCTTCCGCACGCCGGCGCCCATCCCCGACCGCCGCGCCCAGCTCGGCGCCATCCGCGCCGGCCACGCCGAGGAGACGCACGAGGCCGCCGCGCCCACCGCCGGCCCCTCCCCCGCCATGCTGGCGCGCGGCCTGGCCAACCGCCTGGGCCACCTGAACGACGAGACGGTGCGCCTGGCGGCCCTGGCGCGCGGCGACGCCGCGCCCGACCTGGCCATCGTGCGCGCCCACTGGCGGCTGTTCGTCAGCCCCACCGACTGGTCGCTGGCGCCCTTCCTGGCGCTGTGGCGCTGGGACGCGCCGCCGCTGCGCCATGCCATCCGCGCGGCGCTGGCGCTGGGCGCGGGCTACCTCGTCGCGCTGGCGATGCCCTGGGGCTCGCACGACTACTGGATCCTGCTGACCATCGTGGTGGTGCTGCGCGGCAGCCTGGCGCAGACGCTGGAGCGGCGCAACCAGCGCGTGGCCGGCACGCTGGCCGGCTGCGTGCTCGCGGTCGCGCTGCTGGCCTCGCACCCCGGCGCCGGCGAACTGCTGCTGGTGATGAGCTTCGCGCAGGCCATCGCGCACGGCATGGCGGTGCGCAACTACACCGTCACCGCCGTCGGCGCCACGGTGCTCGGGCTGGTGCAGGCGCACATGCTGTTCGCCGGCGCCAGCCCCACCTTCGCCCTGTTCGAGCGCATCGGCGACACGCTGATCGGCGCCGGCCTGGCCTGGGCCTTCTGCTACGTGCTGCCCTCGTGGGAGCGCACCCAGCTGCCGGCGCTGGTGCGGCGCACGCTGGCGGCGCAGTCGCGCCACGCACGGCTGGCGCTGGCGCTGGGCCAGCAGCACGCGGTCGACAGCCGGCCCGAGCTGGACTGGCGGCTGGCCCGGCGCGAGGCCTTCGACGCGCTCTCGGCGCTGGTGCAGGCCACGCAGCGCGCGCTGTCGGAGCCGCGCGCCGTGCAGCCGCCGCTGGAATACCTGCAGCGCCTGCAGGCCCACTGCTACCAGTTGCTGGCGCAACTGTCGGCGGTCAAGTCGATGCTGCTGCTGCGCCAGGACCGCCTGCAGCGCGAGGCCATCGAGGGCCCGCTGGCGCGCGCCGCCACGCACATCGAGGCGGCCATCGGCAGCGCCGCGCAACAGACCGGCCAGGCCCTGCAGGACGACACAGCGCCGGCCTCGCTGGCGGCCGGCCCGGTGCCGCTGCTCGATCCCTTCGACAACGACATCACCCCCTGGCTGCTGCGCCGGCTGGACCTGGCCGTCGGCCTGGCCGGCCAACTGCGCGACGACGCGGCCCGCATCCTGCAGCACACGGCCAGCGGGCTGCCCGATTCGCCCTCGCCCCCGGCCCGCCCCGGCACGGCCGCCTGATTCCCCGCACCGCCCCGGCCGCCGAGCGCCGGCGGCGGCTTTCCCACCGCCGCGCCATGCGGCCGATTCCCTGGAGGACTTCCATCCGATGACCCTGAACACCCTGCTCGACCACCCCTGGTTCCACACCTGGGTCGCCGCCCTGATCGCCATCGTCGCCGCCGGCATCGCCCACCGCATCGCGCAGGCGGTGCTGGTGCGCGTCACCCGGCCCATGCCGGCGCTGCAGTCGGCGGTGCGCACGGCCCGGGCCGCCGCCGCCTTCGTGCTGCCGCTGCTGGCGCTGCAGGCGGTGTGGCAGGCCGCGCCGGACGACCTGCACTTCATCGGCCGCGTGCGGCACTTCAACGGCCTGGCGCTCATCGCCTGCGCCACCTGGCTGGTGGTGAGCGTGATCCGCGGCTTCGCCGACGGGCTGATCGCCGCCCATCCGGTGGACGTGGCCGACAACATGAACGCCCGCCGCATCCACACGCAGACCCGCGTGATCGCGCGCACCACGATGGTCATCGTGGGCATCATCGGCGCGGCGATGATGCTGATGACCTTCCCCGGCGCGCGGCAGGTGGGGGCCAGCCTGCTGGCCTCGGCCGGCGTGATCGGCATCGTCGGCGGCCTGGCGGCCAAGCCGGTGTTCAGCAACCTCATCGCCGGGCTGCAGATCGCGCTGACGCAGCCCATCCGCATCGACGACGTGCTGATCGTCGACGGCGAGTGGGGCCGCGTGGAGGAGATCACCGGCACCTACGTCGTGCTGCGCATCTGGGACGAGCGGCGGCTGATCATCCCGCTGAACTACTTCATCGAGAACACCTTCCAGAACTGGACGCGCAACAGCGCGCAACTGCTGGGCTCGGTGTACTTCCACGTCGACTACGGCATGCCGCTGGCGCCGCTGCGCGCCGAACTGGAGCGCGTGGTGAAGGCGGCGCCCGAATGGGACGGCCGCTTCTTCAACCTGGTGGTGACCGACGCCACCGAGCGCACCATGCAGATCCGCGTGCTGTGCACCGCCGCCAGTTCGGGCCAGGCCTGGGACCTGCGCTGCCGCGTGCGCGAGGGGCTGATCGACTACATGCAGCGCGAACACCCGCAGCACCTGCCGCGCCTGCGCATCGAGGGCGAGAAGGACGCCGGCACGGCGCCGCCGGCCACCGCTGCCGCGGCCTGACGCGAAGGCCGGCTACGCGCGGGTGCGCCGCGCCCGGTCCGCCTTGGGCAGTTCCGCCTGCGCGACCATCGCCTCGGCGCGCGCCTGCAGCGCCGTCAACGACGCGTCCAGGCCGCTCGCTGCCTCGCCGTCGAGCACCGCCAGCAGTTGCGCGTTGATCTGCGAGACCAGCGGGAACAGCTCGCCGTGCAGCGCGCGCCCCTCGGCCGTGAGGTCGAGCAGCACTTGGCGCCGGTCGCAGCCCGGCTGGGTGCGCGAGATCAGGCGCTTGGCCACCAGCGAGCCGATCGCCTTGGAGGTGCGCGCCCGGTCCAGGCGCGCCTGCTCCGCGAGCTGCGACGAACTTAGCGCCCCCCGGTTGGCGAGCGTGGCGATCAGCCGCCACTCGCGCCGCGTGATGCCGAAGCGGCCCTCGCACAGCCGGATGACCATGCTGCCGGCCACCGACAGCAGCCGGCTGATGCGGTAGAGCAGCAGCCCGTCCAGTGGCGGCGGCGCAGGTGTGGACATGGGGTTAACACGGAAGACAGTTGATTAGAACAATCGATTGTGGGACTTCCAGAATGCCGGATGCTCCCGGGACCGCCCCGGACGAACGCCCCTACGCTGGAGACACCCATGAACGCTCTCGCCCTGCGCCGCCGCGACGCGCTGGCCGCCCTCGCAGGCCTGGCCTGCACCGCCCCCTTCGCCCCGGCCCATGCCTTCACGCCCGGCCAGCCGATCAAGGTGCTGATCGGCGTGCCCGCCGGCGGCACCCAGGACGTGCTGACCCGCGCCATCGCCCAGCAGGTGCGCGATTCGCTCGGCCCGGTCGTCATCGACAACCGCTCCGGCGCCGCCGGGCGCATCGCGGTGGAGGCGGTGAAGAACGCCGCGCCCGACGGCCACACGCTGCTGCTGGGCACGGCCAGCATGATGACCATGTTCCCCAGCGCCTACCGCAACCTGAGCTACGACCCGATCCGGGACTTCCAGCCCCTCATCAACGCCGCCCGCTTCGAGCTGGCGCTGGTGGTGCACCAGTCGGTGCCCGCGAACAACCTGGCCGAGTTCATCGCCTGGGCCAAGGCGCAGGGCGATGCGCTGAGCTTCGGCTCCTACGGCGCCGGCACGCCCTCGCACTTCCTGGGCGAGATGCTCAACCGCGCGGCCGGGCTGAAGATGGTGCACGTGCCCTACCGCGGCTCCACCCCGGCGCGGCAGGACGTGATGGGCGGCCAGGTGCCGGTCTACTTCGACACCGTCGGCGGCGCGCTGCAGATGCGCCCCGGCGGCCGCGTGAAGGTGCTGGCCACCAGCGGCGAGAAGCGCTCGCCGCTCATGCCCGACCTGCCCTGCCTCGTCGAGGCCGGCTACAAGGACGTGGTGGCCACCGCCTGGTTCGCCTACTACGCGCCGCTGAAGACGCCGAAGGACGTGGTCGAGAAGCTGCGCGCCGAACTCATGCGTGCCGTGAACACGCGCGAGGTGCGCCAGCAGCTGCTGGCCAACGGCATGTACCCCGCCGCCGACGACGCGCAAGCGCTGCTGAAGACCATGCGCGAGGACACGGCGCGCTGGAGCGCGATCATGAAGGCCGTCAACTTCCAGGCCAACGATTGAACAGGACGCCACGCATGAAAGCCCTTTCCCGACTCGTCACCCTGATCGGCGCGGCCCTGCTCGCCGCCGCCGCCCCCGCCCAGCCGCTGGACGGCCCGCTGCGCATCGTGGTCGGCTACGCGCCGGGCGGCGCCACCGACCGGGTGGCGCGCCTCGTCGGCGACCGCCTGGCGCAGAAGCTGGGCGTACCGGTGGTGGTGGAGAACAAGCCGGGCGCCGGCGGGCGGCTGGCGGCGCAGCAGGTCAAGGCCACGCCCGCGGGCCAGAACGTGCTGATGGTCGCCAACCCCGCCGTGATGGTGGTGGCGCCGCTGGTCTTCAAGGACAGCGGCTATGACCCGGAGCGCGACTTCCACGCCGTCTCGCACGTCAACGACTACGAGTTCGGCGTCGTGGTCTCCGGCGCCGTGCCGGTGAAGGAGCTGCCCCACCTGCTGGCCTGGATGCGCGCCAACCCCACCAAGGCCAACGTCGGCGTGCCCGCCACCGGCAGCCTGCCGCACTTCTTCGCGCTGATGCTGGGCCAGAAGGCGCAGGTGCCCACCGAGGTGGTCGGCTACCGCGGCTCGGCCGCGGTGATGACCGACCTGATCGGCGGCCAGTTGCCCATCGCGGTCGACACCTTCGACGTGCTGCTGCCGCAGCACGAGGCGGGCAAGGCGCGCATCCTCGCGATGTCGGGCACCAAGCGCTCGGCCTTCGCGCCCGACGTGCCGACCTTCAAGGAGGCCGGGCTCGACCTCGCGGCCCTCGGCTGGAACGCCTTCTTCGCGCCGGCCTCGATGCCCGCGGACAAGGTCGACCGCCTCGCCAGGGAGATCGAGGCCGTCATGCGCGAGCCCGAGACGCAGCGCAAGTTCACCGACGCCAAGATGATGCCGGTGGTCAGCACGCGCGCCCAGACCGAGGCCATGCTCAAGGCCTATCGCGCGCAGTGGGCGCCCGTCGTCAAGACCTCCGGGTACCAGCCATGAAGCGTCCGAACCTCATCTTCATCGTTGCCGACGACCTGGGCTACGCCGACCTGGGCTGCTACGGCGGGCGCGAGGCCTCCTTCGGCCCCGTCTCCCCCGTGCTCGACCGCCTGGCCGCACGCGGCATCCGCTTCACCCAGGGCTACGCCAACTCCCCCGTGTGCTCGCCCACCCGCTTCGGCCTGATCACCGCGCGCTACCAGTACCGCCTGCGC
>Ga0164243_10003544_pt1 | contig 24921 bp, 31 predicted proteins | sample OricompcompostOP_FD_108781 | JGI IMG/M metagenome (GOLD analysis project Ga0164243, IMG submission 108781) | Organic Plus compost microbial communities from Emeryville, California, USA - Original compost - Organic plus compost (OP) | ecosystem: Engineered > Solid waste > Mixed feedstock >...
CCTCAAAATTCCTCCGGGGGGATATTTCGGCAGACATTGGTGACCCCCGAGGGTCCGAAACCCCTCCCTTTCCCCTGTGACCCTTAACCTACCCCAAGCTTTCTTGGCATGAACTCAACCGAAAGGAGTTGATACCGTGCCGCCTCCGAAGAGAACTAATGGGAAAAACATCGAAAGGCGAATGAAAGTCGCGGCAACTCCTGAAGGCCGCGAGAGCAAGATGATCGCGCTGGCGGCGAGACTGGCCGAACAGCAGCTTACGGAGGGAACCGCCTCCGCACAGGTGATCACTCACTACCTAAAGCTTGGGTCGACTCGCGAACAGTTGGAGCAAGAGAGACTCAGGCACGAGAACGAGCTGCTGAGGGTTAAGCGAGAGGCGATCGAGTCTCAGAAGCGCATCGAGGAACTCTACCTCAAGGCCATAGATGCCATGCGAGCCTACTCCGGCCACGGAAAGCTTCAGCACGAAGACGACAGTCAAAATGATGAGTAGGAGTTACCGAGATCTTCGACGGCTCTCGACCTTCGAAGAACGCTTTCGCTATCTCGCCCTTGGGGGTCGAGTCGGAAGAGAGACCTTCGGGTTCGACCGCTGGGTGAATCAAGGCTTCTACAAGTCCCGAGAGTGGCGCCAAGCCAGAGACCAAACGATCGTTCGGGATAACGGCTGCGATCTCGGCGTCGAGGGTTACGAGATCTACGACAAGATTTATATCCATCATATCAACCCGGTCACTCTTGAGCAGATCGAACGTGGCGATCCTTGTCTTGTCGATCCTGACAACCTGATCACAGTCACCCATCGAACTCACAACGCCATTCACTACGGAAACGAGAGGCTACTTCCAAGTCCTCTCGTTGAGCGACGAGCCGGAGACACAAAGCTCTGGTGAGAGGAGGGTCCGTGCCCAACAAGAACACCGGTCCTTGTGAGGACGCCTTCGACGACCTGGACGACAAGGTCGCCGAGGAGACCGAGGCCAACTACGAAGCCGAGGAGAAGAACGAGTGAGCACCTACGAGTACGTCAGCGCCAAGCTCGGGAAGGTAGCTCCCGCTACCAAGTCCATCTCCAAGGAGATCTACGACGCCGCGAAGGCTGCGGGCCATGAGATCTGGTACATGTGGGGTATGGGCACCAGCTCGGAGCACGCGACCGGGCGGGCGCTCGACCTGATGGTCCGCAACAAGGCCGCCGGGGACTGGATCCGAGACTACATCTGGAAGAACCGACAGCGCCTTCGTCTCCAGCACGTCATCTGGTGGCAGCACATCACGTCGACTGTCACGCAGCCCGGCGTGGTTCGGAAGATGAAGGATCGCGGCAGCGTCACGGAGAACCACAAGGATCATGTTCACGTTCTCTTCTTCCCCGGCGACTACGTCCCTCCGAGCGGCAAGTCTTCTTCCGGTTCTTCCAAGAAGCCGGTTACCAAGAAGAGCGTCGCTGAGGTCGCGCGCGACGTTATTGCCGGGAAGTACGGCAACGGCCAGACTCGCATCGACAAGCTTCGTGCCGAGGGTTACAACCCCGCCGAGGTTCAGGTTGAGGTCAACCGTCTAATGGCGGGACTGAAGGCGCCGAAGAAGTCCATCCGTCAGGTCGCGGGAGAAGTCATCGCTGGTAAGTACGGCAACGGTGAGGAGCGCAAGAAGCGTCTCGAGGCGGCTGGCTACGACCCGGCCGCTGTGCAGAAGGAAGTGAACCGACTTCTCGGCATGAGGGTCGACAAGTCCTTCAATGATGTCGTGATCGATGTGATCAAGGGTAAGTACGGCAACGGCGAAGAGCGAAGGAAGCGTCTGGAGCGCGAAGGCTACGACTACACCAAGGTCCAGGCCGAGATCAACCGTCGTCTCCGGCGCTAATCCGTCAAAATGAAAGGAGGTGTCTCACATGGCACAGAGTATTCTCAACAGCATTAAGAAGGTCATCGGAATACACCCGGATGACGTCTCGTTCGACGAGGACATCGTAATGCACGTGAACTCGGCGTTCTCGACACTGGCACAACTGGGCGTGGGACCTGCCGAAGGCTTCATGATCGAAGACGACTTGGCTACGTGGGACACCTTCCTCGGCGCCGACCCGAGACTCCTCAACTCGGTGAAGACCTACGTCTACCTCAAGGTTCGTTTGGTCTTCGATCCGCCGAATACTTCCTTCGTCATCGAATCGATGAACAAGCAGATCCAGGAGCTCGAATGGCGCCTGAACGTACAGAGGGAGGAGGAGTCGTGGACCGATCCACTTACGTCAGTGGCTTGAAGCTCAACGAGGTGAGAATGAGCGATCTCGAGGAAGCTCTCGCCCACTACGGCATCAAAGGCATGAAGTGGGGTGTGAGGAGAAGCGAGGCTGAACTGTCACGGGCTCGAGACGGAAAGCCGCCTGCCGAGAAGCCTCGGCCTCCCGCTTCGAAAGACTTCGAGGCCGTCGCCAAGCTCAATCAGAAGATCAAGGAAGGAGGGACTCGGTCACTCAGCAACCAGGAATTGAGGCAGTACCTGGAGAGGGTCGAACTCGAGCGCCGCTACCAGACGGTTATGGCGGCTTCGGTCCCTCACCCCAACTCCGGAGGACAGAAGAAGTCCGCGCTGGAGAAGGGGCATGACGCCACACGGACCATTCTCAAGTACGGCAAGACGATCAACGACGCTAGAAAGTTCTTGAATACTCCGACCGGAAGGGCTGTGAAGACCGGTCTCTCTACTGCCGCCGCTGCTACGGCTGCGTATTTGACCGGAGGAACTTCGGCTGCTGTGGCTGCTGGTGGTAGCACGCTTCTTCGAAAGGCGGGCCGCAAGATCGACGAGGACGACGAGTAGAACTCTGGAAGGGAGGGTAGACGATGGCGCTGTCGAATACGGCGACCCCATACTACTATGGCAAGTTCCGAGACGCTGTCATACGAGGCGAGATCCCGGTAAACCGAGAGATCTCGATGGAGATGAACCGTATCGACGCTCTCATCGCCAACCCGAACATCTATTACGACCCCGACCCAGTCGAAGGTTTCATCAGCTTCTGCGAGAACGAGCTTACTCTCACTGACGGAAGCGACCTTCATCTGCTCGACACGTTCAAGCTCTGGGCCGAGCAGATATTTTGCTGGTACTACTTCGTGAAACGGACGGTCTACGAGCCTTACCCGGACAATCGCGGAGGCCGGTACGTCGAGAAAACGATCAAGAAGCGTCTGACCACGAAGCAGTACCTGATCGTAGCCCGAGGGGCCGCCAAGTCTCTGTACGAGTCTTGTCTACAGAGTTACTTTCTCAACGTGGACACATCGACGACTCATCAGATCACTACGGCTCCCACGATGAAGCAGGCCGAAGAGGTGCTGCAGCCCATCCGGACTGCCATCACTCGAAGCCGAGGGCCGCTCTTCCAGTTCCTGACTGAGGGGTCACTTCAGAACACCACCGGCTCGAAAGCCAACCGGGTGAAACTAGCCGCCACCAAGAAGGGAATAGAGAACTTCCTGACAGGTTCTCTACTTGAGGTTCGTCCAATGACCATCAACAAGCTTCAGGGTCTGAGGACGAAGATGGCGACGATTGATGAATGGCTGTCCGGCGACCTCCGAGAGGACGTCATCGGCGCGATCGAGCAGGGCTCGTCCAAGCTCGACGACTATCTTATCGTCGCGGTCAGCTCGGAGGGTACCGTCCGTAACGGAAGCGGCGACACCATCAAAATGGAACTAGCCAGCATCCTCAAGGGCGAGTACCAGGCTCCTCATGTCTCGATCTGGCACTACAAGCTTGATGAGATCGAGGAAGTCAACAATCCCGAGATGTGGTTGAAGGCGAATCCCAACCTCGGTAAGACCGTCACCTACGACGTGTACCAGCTGGACGTCGAGAGGGCGGAGAAGGCGCCTGCTTCCCGGAACGACATTCTGGCGAAGCGCTTCGGGATTCCCATGGAGGGCTACACGTACTTCTTCACCTACGAAGAAACCATCCCCCACCATCACCGAGAGTACTGGGGTATGCCCTGCGCTCTTGGCGCGGACCTTTCGCAGGGTGACGACTTCTGCGCGTTCACCTTCTTGTTCCCTCTCCCTGATGGGAAGTTCGGCGTTAAGACCCGTAGCTACATCAGCTCCCTGACGATGATGAAGCTTCCGGGTGCGATGCGGCACAAGTACGAGGAGTTTGTCAACGAAGGGAGTCTGCACGTACTCGAGGGTACGATCCTCGACATGATGGAGGTCTACGATGACCTGGATGTTCACATCCAGGAGTGTGACTATGACGTGCGCGCACTTGGTTTCGACCCCTACAACGCAAAGGAGTTCGTAGCCCGCTGGGAGGCGGAGAACGGTCCATATGGTATCGAGAAAGTCATTCAGGGGGCGCGTACAGAGTCTGTCCCGCTTGGGGAACTGAAGGCTCTGAGTGGACAACGGATGTTGTTGTTTGATCAGGAGCTCATGAGCTTTGCGATGGGTAACGCCATCACGCTCGAGGATACCAACGGAAACCGCAAGCTCCTTAAGAAGCGACACGAGGCGAAGATCGACAACGTAGCCGCGATGATGGATGCTTTCGTGGCGTACAAGCTGAACAAGGAGGCGTTCGAGTGAGCGAAAGGGGGCGTGGACAGATTGGAAGCCGAGATCGAGAGAGTCGTCCAAAGTGATCCTCAGTATGCTTCGGCAGTCACGGCATTTGTCGCGAGCGACGCCCTGGCGCCCCGCAAGATCGGAATCGACAAGATCATTCTCAGCGCCGGAAAGCAGGCGTATTCCAAGGCTGCTGATCCGAATGGTCACAAAGCGGCCAAGAAGCTTCTGAAGAACATCGGCATCAGCTGACACGATCGCATACTTTTTAGAAAGGGGGTGACCAATGGCAGGCTTTCTAACTCGAGTCAAGGAAGGATTCAAACATAGCTGGAACATCTTCCGAGACGCCGACTACCTAGACGGGCTTCACGCTCAGAGCGCACACGGCCTCGGATATTTCGGAATGCCCAGCCGGAGTCGAACCACGTATTCGAGCGAGCGGTCGATCATCTCCTCGATCTATACTCGCTTGAGTATCGATGTTTCCGGGGTCGATATTCGCCACGTTCGGCTTGACAAGGATGGGAGGTATCAGGAGGACATTCGAGGCGCTCTGCAGGATTGTCTTACTGTAGATCCGAACCTGGATCAGGGTCCTCGTCAGTTCCGTCAGGACATCGCAATGACTCTTTTCGAAAAGGGCGTCGCTGCGATCGTTCCTGTCGAAACAGATGTTGATCCTTCGGTCTCGTCGAGCTACATCATTAAGTCACTTCGCGTCGGGGAGATCGTCGGATGGCACCCCCAGCATGTAACAGTCGACCTTTACGACGAACGAACTGGTGAGCGAAAGCAGGTAACCGTTCCGAAGAGGATGGTCGCAATTGTCGAGAATCCTCTTTACGCGGTGATGAACGAGCCAAACTCGACTCTTCAGCGACTGATTCGCAAGTTGAACATGCTGGACTCAGTCGATGAACAGACGAGTTCTGGGAAGCTCGATCTGATCATTCAGCTCCCCTACGTGATCAAGTCTGAAGCCCGAAGGAAGCAGGCCGAACAGCGCCGCAAGGAGATTGAGTTCCAACTCAAGGGCAGTAAGTACGGCATCGCTTACACCGACGGCACCGAGAAGATCACGCAGCTGAACCGTCCGGTCGAGAACAACCTCTTGAAACAGATCGAGTACCTGACCGCGCAGTTGTACTCGCAGCTGGGTCTGACCGAAGAGGTGATGAACGGTACGGCCGACGAAAAGGCCATGATCAACTACTTCAACCGCACCATCAAGCCGGTTGTACAGGCGATTACGGAAGCCATGAAGAAGTCGTTCCTGACAAAGACCGCTCGGTCGCAGGGGCAGTCGATCATGTACTTCCGCAATCCGTTTGATCTCGTACCCATGGAGCAGGTTGCCGAAATCGCGGACAAGTTCACCCGGAACGAGATTCTCTCGGCGAACGAAGTCCGTCAAGGAATCGGTTTCAAACCGTCGAAGGATCCGAAGGCCGATCAACTCATCAACAGCAACATGCCTCAGCCTGTCGAGGCGCCTATGGACATAGGAGACAGTCAAAATGGAAACAGCTGACTTCGGCGGCTGGGCCACCAAGGCTGGGCTCAAGTGCTCTGACGGTCGCGTCATCATGCGCGGTGCTTTCGAGCACATGGACCAGCAGCAGGTTCCCCTGGTCTGGCAGCACGGACATCACAGCGCGGAGAACGTCCTGGGTCACGCCATTCTCGAGACCCGTGACGAGGGCGTTTACGCCTACGCGTTTTTCAACGACACCAAGCAGGGGCAGAACGCCAAGGAACTCGTCCAGCACGGCGACATCAAGCACCTCTCCATCTACGCCAACAATCTGGTGGAGAAGGGGAAGAACGTCATCCACGGTATGATCCGAGAGGTCTCGCTGGTTCTGGCAGGAGCGAATCCGGGCGCTGTCATCGACTACGTCCGTCTCGCTCACTCAGACGGAAGCTACGACGACCTCGAGGACGAGGCGGTCATCACCACCGGCATTGAGATCGAGAAGGCGGATGAGTACGCCCTCGAACACGCCGATTCCGAGAGCAACGATGGCGACGATGGCGACGATGGCGAACTCACTGTTCAGGACGTCTACGACACCCTGGACGAACAGCAGAAGAACGTTGTTCACTACCTGATCGGCGTTGCACTGGAGGCCGCTATCGCTTCCGGCGCCGAAAGCGAGAAGAAGAGCGCGCAGCACTCCGACGACGAAACAAGCCTGAAGACGACCGACCCCGAAGGAGGCGACGCAATGTCGCGCAACGTTTTCGACCAGTCCGACGCCATCCGGAAGGGCGGCTCGGGTTCCCTGAAGCACAAGCTCACCGAGGACGACATGAAGGCGATCGTCGCCGACGCCATGAAGGTGGGCTCCCTTAAGGAGGCAGTGAACAACTACGCCCTCCAGCACGGCATCACCAGCGTCGAGACGCTGTTCCCCGACGCCAAGTCCCTGACCAACACGCCTGAGTTCAACAAGCGTCAGACCGAGTGGGTTCCCAAGGTTCTGGACTCTGTTCGCCGCAGCCCGTTCTCCCGCGTGAAGACGCTGATGGCTGACATCACGATGGACGAGGCGCGCGCTAAGGGTTACATCAAGGGGAACTTCAAGAAGGAAGAGTGGTTCGGCGTCACCAAGCGTACGACCACTCCGACCACCATCTACAAGAAGCAGCAGCTCGACCGGGACGACGTCGTCGACATCACCGACTTTGACGTCGTAGCCTGGATCCGTGGCGAGATGCGGATGATGCTGGAGGAGGAGATCGCTCGCGCGATCCTGATCGGCGACGGCCGTGACGTCTCCAGCGAGGACAAGATCAAGGACCCGATGGCTGCGGCCGACGGTTCCGGCATCCGTTCGATCCTGAACGAGCACGAGCTGTACGCGACTACGGTCAACGTCAACCTCGGTTCGCCGGCGGACTACCTGAACGTCGTTGAGGAGATCCTCCGCGCCCGCCGCTTCTACAAGGGTACCGGCACGCCGACCCTCTACACCACAAACCAGACCGTGGTGGAGATGCTCCTGACCAAGGACGAGATGGGGCGCCGCTACTGGAACACCAAGCAGGAGCTGGCTTCGGCCCTCATGGTCAACGACATCGTCGAGGTCGAGGTCATGGAGGAGGAGCCGGACCTCCTCGGCATCATCGTCAACCTGGCCGACTACAACGTCGGCGCGGACAAGGGCGGCGAGGTCAGCCTCTTCGACGACTTCGACATCGACTACAACCAGTACAAGTACCTCATCGAGACTCGCATCTCGGGAGCGCTTGTCAAGCTGAAGTCCGCTCTGGTCATCAAGAAGGCTGCCAACACCGGCGTCGTGGTCACTCCGGGCAGCCCGACCTTCAACGAGACCACCTACGTGGTGACGATCCCGAAGAAGACTGGCGTGGTCTACAAGAACAACAGCACCAGCGAGGTGCTGAACCCCGGTCCGCAGGACGCTCTGGGCGAGAACGAGACGCTGACGGTCAAGGCCGTTCCGGCATCCGGCTTCGACTTCCCGGTTGGCGTGACGACCGAGTGGGCCTTCGAGGGGCCGACGGGCGGCTGAGATATTTAGGCTCAGTCTATGACTCGATTCTACGGAAAGGTGGGATACGGCGTAACAGTTGAGACCTCTCCCGGCGTATACGAGGATGTAATCACTGAATTCCCATATTTTGGGGACGTAGTGCGAAACTCGGTAAAGTTCAGGGAGGGGCAGAGCGTCAACAACGACCTCTCATTGAGTCACTCAATCAGTATCGTTGCGGACGCGTATGCGAACGAAAATTTCTTCGCGATTCGTTACGTGTCCTGGGGTGGGGCTCTGTGGTCTGTCACTGAGGTGGAAGTGCAGAGCCCCCGCCTCGTTTTGCGTCTGGGAGGCGTCTACAATGGGCCGACGCCTTGATCTGCAGGCGCTTTTTGAGGGGTTGCTGGGAAGCGAGAACGTATATTTTCAGCCCCCTTCCAACTTGCAGATGAAGTATCCCTGCATAGTCTACGCAAGGGACAACGCGAAGACAGAGTTCGCAGACAACAAACCTTACAGTTACGCCAAGCGCTACCAAGTCACGGTGATCGACAGGAACCCGGACACCGATATTCCTGACAAGATCGCTGCGCTGCCGTTGTCCAACCTGAACCGCGTGTTCACGGCTGGCAACCTCCATCACTACGTCTTCAACCTATATTTCTGAGGAGCGAGGAGCAAAACACATGGCCAGGCTCTCTTGGGACAAGGTCGGTGAGCGGTACTACGAGACCGGTGTCGACCGTGGCGTCCTCTACCTCCCTGACTCTCAGGGCGCATACACGACGGGCTACGCCTGGAACGGTCTGACGACCGTAACCGAGTCGCCCTCGGGCGCCGAGTCCAACCCGCAGTACGCGGACAACATCAAGTATCTGAACCTCATCTCGACTGAGGAGTTCGGCGGGACCATCGAGGCGTTCACCTACCCGGACGCCTTCGCCGAGTGTGATGGTACGGCCACCCCGACGCCGGGTGTCGGTATCGGTCAGCAGACCCGGAAGACGTTTGGTCTCTGCTACCGCACCAAGGTCGGCAACGACCTGGATGGTCAGGACCACGGCTACAAGCTGCATCTGGTCTACGGCGCTCTCGCGGCGCCTTCGGAGAAGGAATATTCCACGATCAACGACTCGCCTGAGGCGATCACCCTCAGCTGGGAGTTCACCACCACGCCGGTCGAGGTGGGCACCATCGCCGGTGTCACCTACAAGCCGACGTCGAACATCGTGATCGACTCGACCAAGGTCGACGCCGAGGCGCTGGAGACACTGGAGGAGTTCCTCTACGGCACCGTGGGTTCGGATCCGTCGCTTCCGTTGCCCGCGGCTGTCATCGCGATCTTCTCCAGCACCGTGACCGAGGTTTCTCCGGTGCCGCCTTCCTACGACGACGCCACTCACACGATCACGATCCCGACTGTCACCGGCGTCGAGTACTACATCAACGGCGTTCTGGTCACTGGCGAGGTCATCATCAACCAGGACACGCTCGTCACGGCTCGGCCGGCGATCGGTTACAAGTTCCCGGCACTCGTCGACGTCGACTGGCTCATCAAGTACAGCTGACAAGTCGTCTGAAAGGAGGTCCAGGGAGTGCTTGTCGTCAAAGTTCCTATGGAGGAGTCGCTCGTTGGGAACGAGTTCGTCGTCACGGAGTCTTTCAAGCTGGAACTCGAGCACTCCCTGGTCTCTCTGTCAAAATGGGAGTCAAAGTTCGAAAAACCCTTCCTCGGTAGGGAAGAAAAGACTCCTGAAGAATCCCTCTGGTATGTGAAAGCCATGACGCTCACACCAGATGTTCCGGAGCAGGTCTACCAGAACCTCACTCAGGAGAATCTGGATGAGATCGCCGCCTATATCAACGCCAAGATGACGGCGACCTGGTTCAACGAGAGGGAACAACAACGCCCGAGTCGAGAGATCATCACTGCCGAGCTGATTTACTACTGGATGATCAGCCACGGCATTCCTTTCGAGTGTCAGCACTGGCATCTTAACCGCCTTCTGACACTCATTAAGGTCTGCAACATCAAGAATTCTCCTCCGAAGAAGACGTCTAGGGCAGAGATGATCGCCCAACGTCGCAAACTGAATGCTCAGCGGAGGAGTATGTACGGAACCAGCGGGTGAAAGGAGGTTGTTGAGTGCCCAGATTGACTTGGGGCAGTCCCGGAACCCGGGCGTTCGAGACCGGCGTCGATCGTGGCGTTATTTACGTCGGGAATCAACCTGGGATTCCCTGGGTTGGATTGACCTCCGTCGATGAATCGCCCGATGGTGGAGGCACCAAGTCGTACTACTTCGACGGCGTCAAGTACGCCCACACGACGGCCTCCGAGGAGTTCTCGGCGACCATTACAGCCTACACCTATCCGGAGATCTTTGCTCATTGCGACGGTACTGCCCAGCTGAGAACCGGACTTTTCCTTACTCAGCAGAAACGGAAGACGTTCGGCTTGAGCTACCGGACCAGGGTGGGGAATGACCAGGACCCGGAGCGTGGGTACAAGATCCACATCGTTTACAACGCGCTGGCTGAACCTTCGCAGAGGAACTACTCCTCGGTCGGGGAGACGGCGGAACCCGTCGAGTTCAGCTGGACTGTGACGACTCGTCCTCCGGTGATTCCAGGTTACAAGCCGACGGCGCATGTCGTAATCGACTCGAGAAGTACTGACGCAGACGTGTTGAAAGCCGTGGAGGATGCGCTTTACGGCGATGACGAGAACACGGCCAGACTTCCCACTCTGGACGATATTCTCGCCATGTACGACGCGTTCTACCACTTCGAGGTTACGGATCTCGGCGATGGCGTATACACCATTTCCGGTCCGGATGAAGCGATCACGCTTCTCGAGAACAACATGATTCAGTTCGACTGGCATACGGTGGTTCAGGTCGACGAAGAAACATACACCATCAGTTCGGGGTAGAAAGGAGGTTTTGTGGGCTACACTCCGGCGTTGATCGATGACTTCGACGACGATATTCTCGACACCAACAAGTGGACGATCACTCAGAGTCCGGGCGCCACGGAATCCGATGGAACCCTGAACATGGCTTGTGTCGCGGACTACCCGAGAGTCGAGGGAAGCGCCCTCTACGATCTCACCAGTGGTATTCTCGCGGCGAAGCTCTCCGCTTCGGGGACTCGATCTTCTGGCACCGAGTTCTATATTGGCGCCAGAGATGGATCTGGAAACGCGGTCTCTGCACTGGGAACCCCTCTCACTGCTTACGTCGCCTTCCAACCCAGCGGATCCGCAACCATCAGTAACGAGGAGATCATCGACACTGAGGTAGGCGTAGGACCGAACTGGGTGGACGGAACCTGGTGGGGAATTGGAAACATGGGGAACGACAATGTCGTCCGCATGTACAACTCCCCCGATGGCGAAACCTGGTACGAGATGGCCAACTGCAAGGTCGGCGGGACGTTCGATAAGTCCCACGCCGGTCTTGTGTTCATGGCTGGCGTTTGGGATGGCACCACTCCAGACCTGGTCGCGCATTTCGACGACGCAACCTACTGGGTCGTCGAATCACTCTCGTATCAGAAGAGGAGGGTACGCAGCGGAGGAGTCTGGGTCTACGCGACTCCCAAGGTTCGTGTGAATGGGGAGTGGGTTGTGGCATCCCCCAAGCCCAAGATCGATGGCGAATGGTTCCTTCCTTGGAAGTCTGACGCCTAAGATAAGAGGAAGAGGGTATATTTATGGCTACAGTAACCGTGCTGGACGCCACCAGGACCCTGCAGATCGAAGCTGCATCGATCGTGGGTGGCTACATCAACAGCGAGGGCCACCTTGTTCTCCAGAAGCACGACGAGACGGAAGTCGATCTGGGTCCAGTCTCGAGCATGAGGTACTACGATGGCGAGGAGTACCAACCCGTCGAGACATATTCTTACATCGGGTCTGCTGACCCCGGTGCCGTACCCGACGGAACTGTCTGGTTCGACACCAACGACGTCGGAGGTCCTTCGGCGACGACTTCTCAGAAGGGGCTCGTCGAGCTCGCGACCGACGCTGAGACCGCCGCTGGTACCGACAACACCCGAGCCGTCACTCCTGCTGGACTGAACGCCGCTGTTTCAGCGACATATTTGAAGCTGGAAGGAGGGAACGTCACTGGAACGATCGAAGGAGCCATCGCTTCCGCAGGAACTCCTTTTTTGGGTACTCTCCTGAGCGGCGAGGTCTTCGACCGAGCGCGTCTGTATCCTGACGGTTCTCTCGAATTCGGTCCTGGGAACGCCGCTCGCGACATCAAGTTGCTTCGCCTCGGCGCGAACCGCTTCGGTATCCAAGGTGGAGATTTTGTAGTCGACACCGTAGGGCGAGGAATCAGGATCGCTGAGGGCACGAACGCCAGGATGGGTACTGCGACGCTGGTCGCTGGTACCGCTACGGTGAACACCGCTGCGGTCACGTCCAACAGTCGCATATTTCTGACGGCTCAGAACGCGGGCGGCACACCAGGGGCTCTTTATGTTAGCGCACGAACGCCTGGAACGTCGTTCACCATCGCTTCGACCAGCAACACCGACACGAGTCTGGTGGCTTGGGAGATCAAGGAACCGGCTTAGATCAAGGGAGAAGTCATGATTTCGTTCGCAGTCCGCCGTTCGGGCAAGCGAACGGAAGACTCTCTCAGAAGATTGCAGCGAGGTGATATTTACAAGAGTCTCGATTCGGCAGCTCAGGAAGGCGTCAGGGCTCTGGCGTCTTCCACGCCGGTCGACACAGGACTTGCCGAGGATTCCTGGGGCTACGAGATCGAATATTCTCGCGGCCGGGTGACCATTCGGTGGACGAACAGTGACATCGAGAACGGCTTCCCCGTTGCCATCATGCTTCAGTACGGCTATGGGACTGGAACGGGCGGCTACGTACAGGGTCGTGACTACATCAACCCGGCCATGAGGCCAGTATTCGACCGTATTGCAGATCAGGTTTGGAAGGCGGTGACAATGGTATGAGCAGCATCGACGAGCGCGTCGTTCAAATGAGGTTTGAGGACGCCGAGTTTCGGCGTGGTGTCCAGCAAACTCTCAATGCTCTAAATCAGTTGAACCAAGCACTGAAGCTTCAGGGCGCTACGCAAGGTTTTCAGGAAGTCGCCGCCGCGAGTCGGCAGTTCGACGTCAACATGTCCCGCAACAGGGACGCTATGGGTCGCTTCACCGCGAGTATGGCTCAGGTGACCACGGCGACGACCCAGTTCGATCAAAATGTAGGTAGAAACCGTGACTCGCTCGGACGCTTCACCGCTTCGGTCGAGCAAGTCTCGACATCTACCAACGGTTTTTCCCAGAAGATCGAGTCGAGCAAAGAGAAGATCGAGCGTTTCGCCACCGGCGTTTCCTCCGCCATCCAGACCTTCGGTGAAAAGATCAACCTGGGTAGGGAGCACGTCAACAGCTTCGCCGACAAGCTCAACGACATCGGCAAGGAAGCTGACAAGCAAAACGGCGCCCTCAAGAGGATAGGCGACAACGTCCAGAACATAGCGAGTCGGTTCACTAAGCTCGGTACCGTAGCCACCGGCGCGCTCATGAACATCGGCGCCAGGGCTCAGGAAGCCGGTATGCGGATGCTCAACTCGTTTAGTTTCGGACCCATCATGGATGGTTTTCGAGAGTACGAGCTGAACATCAACTCGATCCAGACGATCCTCGCCAATACTCAGGCCGCTGGTACCACTCTGAAAGACGTCACTGGCGCTCTTGACCAGCTGAACACCTACGCCGACCAGACCATCTACAACTTCGCCGAGATGACGAGGAACATCGGTACCTTCACGGCCGCCGGCGTTGGTCTGAAGGAGTCGGTCGCCGCAATCAAGGGTATTGCCAACCTCGCCGCCATCTCCGGCTCCAATTCGGAGCAGGCTGCTGGCGCTATGTACCAGCTTTCACAGGCCATCGCTGCGAACCGGGTCACCCTGGAGGACTGGAACTCGGTAGTCAACGCTGGTATGGGCGGTACTGTCTTCCAGCGCGCCCTCGCGCAGACAGCTGTTGCGCTCGGAAAGCTTGACAAGAATGCGGTCAAGCTGGACGGCGCGATGAAGAACGTCACCGTAAACGGCAAGTCCTTCCGCGAATCCATATCTGCGGAGAACGGAAAGTCGTGGTTGGACTCCGAGGTCCTCACCAAGACCTTGGCCCAGTTCACCGGTGATCTTAAGGATGCCGATCTTGCTGCTATGGGTTTCAACAAGCATCAGATCAAGGCCATCCAGGAACAGGCCAAGATGGCAAAAGCAGCCGCCACCGAGGTCAAGACGCTATCTCACCTGTTCGACACCTTCAAGGAGCAGCTCGGCTCCGGATGGGCTCAGACCTGGCAGATCATATTTGGTGACTTCGCCGAAGCTAAGGGGCTCTTCACTGGCATCAGCAACTCTGTTGGCGATATGCTGCAGAAGTCTTCGGACGCCAGGAACAAGATGCTCCAGGACTGGAAGTCGTTCGGTGGACGAGATGCTCTGATCAAGGGTATCACCAACGTATTCCAGGCCCTGGTCGGGGTTCTCAAGCCCGTCAAGGACGCCTTCCGGGAGATATTTCCTCCCACCACTGGTAAGCAACTCGCCGAGATGACGAAGTCGTTCCGGGACTTCACCGAACGACTCAAGATTGGTAGTGATACTGCTGAGAAATTGAAGCGCACCTTCGCTGGCGTCTTCGCCATATTTGGTCTGGCGTGGGACGTCATCAAGGGTGTCGTTGGTGTTATATTTGATCTGGTTGGTGCCGCTTCAAAGGGTTCTGGCGGAATCCTCAGCTTTACCGCCAAGATCGGAGACTTCCTCGTAGCCATCCGCAAGGGCATCAAGGAAGGAAAGGGGCTCACCAACTTCTTCAAGGGTTTGGGCGATATTCTTGCCGTGCCCATCAAGTTGGTCGTGAAGCTTGGCGAGCTTCTCGGAAAGCTGTTTAAGGACACCGACACCAAGGGCGTTGAGAAGAGCGTCGAAAACCTCTCGGCCAAGCTCGATCCTCTCGGGAAGATCGGAGAGGTGGTCTCTAAGGTCTGGGGGAAGGTTCTCACGGTCATGAAGAACGTGGCGAACGTCTTCAGGGATCTTGGCGATCGCATCTCACGTGTCTTCGAGGGGCTGGGTCTCGACATCTCCACGATGTTCAGCGGCTTGGACTACGGGAAGATCTTGGCAGGAATCAACACCGGCCTCTTCGCTGGTCTGGTTCTCATGTTCAAGAACTTCTTCGACAGCTTCGACGACGGGCCGTCTGGCCTCCTCGACAAGCTGAGCGAGGGGGTCGAGAACCTGACCGACGCCATCGGGGCGATGCAGGATACTCTTCGCGCGGCGACTCTGCTTCAGATCGCCGTTGCGATCGGAATTCTGGCCGTCTCGATGAATATCCTCTCGAAGATCGACGCGGACGGTCTTACAAGGGCTTCCGCTGCTATGGCTGGCCTGTTCACCCAGCTGATTGGCGCTCTTCTGGTCTTCGAGAAGCTCTCAAGCTTCAAGGGTTTCGCCAAGATGCCCTTCGTTGCTGCTTCGATGATTCTCCTGTCCACAGCCATCGTTATTCTTGCTCAGGCTGTGGAAGACCTCGCAGCTCTGAATTGGAAGGAGCTTGCTAAGGGTCTTACCGGCACGGTGGTGCTTCTCGCCGCAGTCGGCGGCGTGACGCAGCTGATCAAGAACCCCGGCGGTCTTATTTCCGTGGGGCTCGGTATGATCGCCATCGGTGCCGCCATCAAGATCCTCGCGAGCGCTGCCAAGGACATGGCCGCGTTGAACTGGGAGGAGATCGGGAAGGGACTTCTCGGGGTCGGAACGCTCCTCACGTCCCTGGCTATATTTACAAGATTCGGCAACATCAACAAAGCCGGACTTATGCAGGGAGCCGGGATCATATTGCTTGCGACCGGGCTCAAGATTCTTGCCAGCGCGACCAAGGACTTCGCCAAGATGTCCTGGGATGAGATCGGAAGAGGACTCGCCGCGCTCTCCGGCGGTCTTGTGTTGGTCGCCGGCGCGCTCAAGCTCATCCCGCCGACGGCTCCTCTTGCTGCCGCCGGTATTCTCCTGACTTCGCTTTCTCTGGGGATGGTTGCGGACGCCCTCAAGAAGATGGCGAAGATGAGCTGGTCAGACATCGGTAAGAGTCTTACGACCATGCTCGGCGTTCTCACCCTCATCACGGCGGCTCTGTATGTCATTCCGCCCACCGCACCTCTTGGCGCTGCCGGGATATTTACCACGGTTCTGGCACTTAAGCAGGTGTCTGATGTTCTGAAGGAGATGTCTCAGTACTCCTGGGAAGAGATCGGCAAGTCCATGGTCATGCTCGCCGGTACTCTCGGGATCATATCTGGCGCGCTTCTTCTTTCGTCCGGCGCTCTTTCAGGAGCAGCGGCAATCATCGTCATCGCTGGTGCACTTGGCATCCTTCAGCCGGTGCTGCTGTCGTTCAGCCAGATGTCGTGGGAGGAGATCGGAAAAGGTCTTCTCATGCTCGCCGGTGCTCTTACGGTTATCGGTGTCGCTGGCGCGCTTCTGGCACCTGTGGTGCCGGCAATCCTGGGGCTTGGCGCCGGTATCGCCCTTCTGGGCGTCGGCCTTGCGGCCGCAGGTGCTGGAACACTCTTGTTCGCAACAGCTCTGACTGCGCTGGCCGCAGCTGGCGGCGCGGCTGTAGCCGTGGTCGTCGGTATCGTGACAGGTCTGATAGACCTCATCCCTCGCTTCATGAAGAGAGTGGGCGAGGGGCTGGTCGAATTCGCCAAGGTTATCGAGAAATCCGGCCCGGCTATTACCAAGGCTCTGGTCGTGGTTATCGAATCGCTTATTTCTGCGATCACAACGCTTACGCCCAAGATCGTGGACGCGCTTCTGAGAATGCTCACAATGATGCTTCAGAAGATGTCTCAGTATATTCCACGGATGGTGGATGCTGGTCTGAAGCTTCTGAACGGTATTCTCAGGGGTATCTCGAACAACATCGGAAAGGTTCTGGACACCGCGACGAAGGTCGTTGTGAACTTCATCAACGGCGTTGGAAGGAATCTTCCGAAGGTTGTCGACGCCGGTGTGAAGCTCATCATCAACTTCGTCAATGGCGTCGCCAAGGCGATCGATCGGAATTCTACGGCCCTTGGTCAGGCTGGTGGTCGCCTAGGCGTGGCCATCGTCAAGGGTATGGCCAAGGGCATAATGGGCGGTCTCGGCGAGATCAAGAACGCCGCAATGAGCGTCGCACGTACTGCGCTCAACAGCGCTAAGAACTACCTCGGTATTCATTCTCCTTCGAAGGAGTTCGAGAAGGTTGGTAAGTTCGTTGTCGACGGTTTCCGCAAGGGGCTCGACGGCAACAAGGAGCAGATCAACAAGGCGTTCAGCGATCTCAAGACGATGATCAGTGATGCCAGGAAGGCTGCTTCTGAGGACGTCACCAAGCTCGAGGCGAAGCTCAAGAAGCTCAATTCGGCTCGTAAGAAGGACTGGGGTGAGATTCGTAAGACCAAGAACGAACTCGCTCAGGCCAGGAAGGAAGTTAAGGCCACAAGCGCCGCCTACACCGAGCTGACCAAGAACCTTGTCAACAAAAAGACGGAACTTGGAAAGCTCGCCGACAAGTACGACCAGTACACCGAGAAGATCAAGTCTGCCCAGGAGGCGTACGACAATGCGGTGAAGACTCGCGACGACTATCGCAAGTCCATTACCGAGCAGTACTCCGACATGGAGACGCCGACCGGTGAGACCCAGCTGACCGACTATATTTCGAATCTGAAGAAGCAGATCGAGGACACCAAGCAGTTCTCGAATGTGCTTCAGAGGCTTCGTGCGTTCGGTCTGAACGACGAGACGTACAAGGACCTTCTCACTGCGGGTACGAGTGCCCTCCCGTTCATGGAGCAGCTTCTCGACAGCGGCAAGGACGGTATCGCGGAGCTGAACCAGCTGGCGAAGGAGCTGGACGAGGCCGGTGGGCACCTCGGCAAGACGGCTTCTACGAGTCTGTACCAGGCGGCAGTCGACTCTGCAAAGGGCTTCCTCGACGGGCTCAAGAAGGAGCAGGCGAACATCGAGAAGCAAATGGACAAGATCGCCGACGGGATGGTCAAAGCCATCAAGAAGAAGCTGGGCATCAAGTCTCCTTCGCGGGTCTTCATGGAGATCGGCGAATATTCTGCGGAGGGGCTTGTCAAGGGCGTGGACAAAATGTCCGGTGTTGTCGAGAATTCGGCGACTCGTGCCGGTTCTGCGGCAGTCGAAGCTCTTCGGAAGTCTATCTCCGGGTTCTCCGACCTCGTCAGCAGCGATCTCGACTCGAAGCTAGTCATCACCCCGGTGCTGGATCTCTCCAGCGTCCGTAAGGATGCCGCTCAGGTCGGTAGGATGTTTGAGGCTCAACCGATCAAGGTGGACTCGGCATATTCCAAGGCGAAGTACGTCGCTTCTCAGTACGCATCCAATCAGACGGCTAGGGAGGAACTGGCTACAACACCCAACCTTATTTCCTACGTTCAGAACAACTACTCGCCGAAGGCTCTGTCCTCGGCTGAGATCTACCGTCAGACCAAGAATCAGTTGTCTACGATGAAGGGAGCTCTGACGACGTAATGCTCAGCAGGGTCGAAGTCCGAACTCGTCAGGGCGACCTGCTCAAGCTTCCCCTCCTGGAGGAGAACGACTCCGGCTATATTATTGCGGAGATGGATGGGATCGGACCGGTCAAGGCCACCCTGGTCTCTTCGAGCTTTGCAGGAGTGGACGGAGAGATCTACCAGTCCGCCAGGAGGGAAGCTCGAAACATCACCATGAAACTGGAACTCGACCCTGATCCAGCAACCGACAGCGTATGGGGACTTCGGAACAGGCTGTACGACTTCTTCATGCCAAAGTCTGAAGTCTCCCTGCGCTATATTCTCCAAACCGGGCTCGCGGTTGAGATCATGGGACGGGTGGAATCCTGCTCTCCTGACCACTTCTCACGGGAGCCTATGGTGGATATTTCCATCATGTGCTTCCAGCCGGATTTTTACGAGCTCGGGTCGAGGACCCTGTCCGGTCTCCTCACGGACGACGCCGACTACACGCAATTCGAGTACGAAGGCACCGTGGAAACCGGTATTGTCGTCACGGTGAAGCCGGACAGGTCCTTGGATGAACTCACCGTCTACCATCTTCGCCCCGACGGTGAAACGGAGACGCTGACGTATGACAACGCTCCCTTGCAATCCGGCGACGAGCTGACCATCAGCACCGTCTTCGGCGAGAAGGGAGCGACTCTCAAGCGGAGTGGCGTTGTCAGCTCGGTTCTCTATGGCATCTCGCCGGTGTCCAAGTGGATCGAGTTGCAGCCCGGACTCAACGGAATCCGTGTCTACGCGACAGGAACCGGAGTTCCCGTGACCATCGAGTACGTCACTAAGTACGGAGGGTTGTGATGGAAGCCTATATTCTTGACCCCCTCCTCCGTCGGCAGGAAGTCATCGACAGCTTCGAGTCTTTCATCTGGACCGAGAGATTCCAGGCGTACGGTGACTTCCAGCTGGATCTTCTCCCGAACACCAGATACCGGTCGCTCATCAAGACTGGCACCCGACTCGCCATGAACGAGTCCTACAGGGTAATGGAGGTCGAAACCCTAGAGGATACCGTCGATACAGAAGGGAGGCAGATACTCACTATCAAGGGGCGCTCGATCGAGTCCATTCTCGAGAGCCGCGTCGCCAAGGAATCAGACGACGATTTGGAAACCTCTCCTAAGTGGGTGATTACCGACGAACCAGCCAAGGTAGCCAGGAAGATCTTCCACGATATTTGCGTCGAAGGAGTTCTTGATCCGGGCGACGTGATTCCGTTCATCGTCGAGGGAACCTTCATGCCGGAGGACACGCTCGCCGAGCCGGTAGATCCGATCACAGTAGAGCTGGAACCCACCACAGTCTACGACGCGATCAAAGAGATCTGCGAAGTCTGGAATCTCGGTTTCCGAATCCTTCGACAGACGGACGATTCCAAGCTCTACTTCGACGTTTATTCCGGAAGTGATCGTACCACGGGTCAGACGACTCTTCCGCCGGTTATATTTGCGCCGGGACTGGACAACCTCCAGAACATCAAAGAGCTGACCACGGTTGAGAAGGCGAAGAACGTTGCCTATGTATTTTCTCCGGCGGGTTTTCAGAAGGTGTATGCGCTGGACGTCGAGGAAGATATTTCAGGCTTTGATCGCCGCGTCCTCGTCGTCAACGCAAGCGACATCACCACCGACAACCCGAACCCCGTCTCGGCCATGATTCAGCGGGGTAAGGAGGAACTCGCCAAGAACAAGGCTATGCAGAGTCTCGATGGCGAGATCAGCCAGTTCAGTCAGTATCGGTACGGCGTCGACTACAACCTCGGCGACATCGTGGAGATGCGTAACTCGAATGGTGTGACGAATAACATGCGCGTCACGGAGCAGATATTTGTACAGGACCGGGAAGGTCAGCGCTCCTACCCGACGCTCACCGTCAACACCTTCATCACGACCGGATCCTGGCTGTCCTGGCTCAACAACAAGGTCTGGTCTGAACTCACGGATGAGGAATGGGCCGACCAGCCTTGATATTTGGAAGGGAGGTACGTCATGGCTGTTGGCGATCAGGCGCAAGCCGCCGGTTACCCCATCGTCCCGGAGACGGGCGAAGAGGGTCGAGTCCGCTGGGGCGCCAGGGAGATCAACCGCACGCGTGACTTCATCGCGGCTCTCAAGGCCCTCATCCCTACTGGAAAGGCTGGCTACCGTACCGCTGGTGGAATTACCTCGGGTACGGCCGACCCGTCCGGTGGGAACGACGGGGATATTTACTTCAAGATCATCAACTAAGGTGGTGTCGTGACCGACTACACGAAAACCACCGGCGTAAACGGCAAGATGATGATCCGGGACTTGAACCCGAAGATCGAGTTCTGGTTCAAGGCCGGTTACGCCAGCGACTGGTGGAACGGTATGCCGTTCAACTGGACGGCCAACGGTAAGACCACCTACAAGACCATCAACTACCCGAAGGGCGCCGAATGGTACAAGGTTGGCGAGGTCACCGTCACGACCTCCCAGACCGTCACCTTCAGGCTTCTTGAGAAGTCAAGCGCCACGGGTATCGGTGGACCGACTACATTTAGCCAGTATATTCAGCGGGCGACGGTACCGGCAAAGCCGACCACCCCGGTTATTTCCCAGATCAAGGCTAACTCGGTCTACGTAACGTTCTCGGATGGTTCCAACGGCGGGTCTGCCATCACTTCAAGGCAGATCGGTTACGGCACCAACTCCTCAACGCCTCAGACCACCGTCAGCTCCAACAAGGCTACGACGATCACAGGGCTGACGCCGGGAACGACATACTACTTCTGGGCCAGGACGAGAAACGCAATCGGTTGGTCGTCTTGGTCTGGAAGGGCAAGTGCTAAGACACTCAAGGTTCCGGATGCTCCCACTACGCCACTGTTGGCTGCTGTGCGCATGACTAGCGTGGATGTTGCCTTCACTGCGAATGGGAACGGCGGTTCCGCGATTACCGGCTTCGAGATCGGCTATAGCACAAGCTCGAGTGGCGACCCCACAACGCGTGTAGCCGCTACATCACCTGCCACGGTAACCGGGCTGACGCCGGGCACCACGTACTATTTTCGCGCCAGAGCCAAAAACTCGGTGGGATGGGGTCCGTGGTCTGGAGCCAGCAGCATCAGAACGATCGCGGGCGCTTACGTCAAGGTAGGCGCTCAGTGGAAGCTTGCAGTTCCTTATGTGAACGTAGGCGGTACTTGGAAACTAGCGGAACCGTGGGTCAGGAGCGTGGGGGTCTGGAAGAGAACAACATAAGAAATGTATATTTAGGGGAGGGTGCGCATGGAGACGTGGGTGCAGCTGGGCGTCACCTCTTTGGTTACGCTTTGCGCATCATCGGGCTTCTGGGGCTACGTGATGTACAAAGACAGAGCTAGAACGGCGATGTCGCGCCTCCTGATGGGAATGGCATACGGAACCATCACGACCCTTGGGATCTCCTACATCGAACGGGGATGGATTACCAAGGACGAATATGAGGAGTTGCGCAAGTACTTCTTCGAGCCCTACAAGACACTCGGAGGCAATGGGGTCGCCGAGCGCATCATGTCGGAAGTCTCAAAGCTTCCCTTCCGATCGAACAGCCAGTATTCCGACATATTCCGGAATCCTACTGAGGGAGCAATCAACGATGTCCGGATCATCACACGCCGCGAAACCCAAAACGCCCCTCCTCAGTAATGGGGCTTACGACGTTCTGAAGAGAGCCGTCACGATCGTTCTTCCGGCTCTGAGCACGCTATATTTCACGCTGGCTCAGATCTGGAGTCTTCCGAAGTCCGAGGAGGTCGTGGGAACCATCGCGGCGGTCAACACCTTCCTCGGCGTGATCCTGGGTGTCTCGTCGAAGACGTACAACAATAGCGATGCGAAGTATACCGGTGAGATCCAGGTCGAAGATACGGGAGAACGGAAGGTAGTATCGCTGGTTGTCAATGGCGACCCGTACGATCTCGAACACATGAACGAGGCCACCTTCAAGATCAGTCGGGAAGGTCAAGCACTCTCTTAGCAGGAGTGCCGGTTCGTCACGGGGCTCGCACGTTTTGCAGGCCCTTTAATGAGACCCCTCGGAAAGGAACGGAACTGATGTTCACTTTCACCGGCAAGGAAAAGGATCAGAAGCCGACCTCCCTGGAGATGGAGATCGAGCGACTGTTCGGAATTCTTGAGGAACTGGACCCGACGAGCGAGGACTACGAGAGGGCTGCGAACCAGCTCGCCAAGCTGTACAAGTTGAAGGAGATCGACAACAACTCCAACAAGCCTGTCAGCAAGGACGAGGCGCTCAAGGCCCTCACGAACCTCACCGGGATTCTTCTGATCCTCAACTACGAACGGTTGAGCGTCATCACCACCAAGGCGTTCGGACTGATCAGGAAGGTGTGACGAACTAACCATCCGCCCGACCGAAAGGAAGACAGAGGCGTGTAGACCCTAGCACGGTTTACACGCCTTCTGTTTTTTTTCTCCCGTTGCGTTCGGAGTTCAAAATGCGAAACAAGCTGGCGATCGCTGTTATATTCTCTCCCCTTGCTGCCACCGCTTTTCTGATCCTCAAGGACGCCAGGAGACGCTACAAGAACCAGAAGCGTAAGGAATTCGAAATCAACGCGAGAAATCACGCTACTTTCGTCACGCTTCGGCTCTGGCTCGAAGGGGAAATCAACAGCAAGAAGGAACTCGACGAGGTTTGGCAGTTCGCCTATATGACCTACGGCCTCTGATCGTATTTTCCTTCAAGTTATAGAAGACGAGTCCACGTCGGAACGTCTGATCGAGGCGAGGGACTAGTCTCGCCAGGCCGAAAGATCAACCCCCCCTGTACGGGGGTTTTGGGTTTTATATTTTTGCGGATCGCACGAAATACACGTGCTTTTATGAGACCCCTAGAGGAAGGCACGAAATGATCCGCGAAATCCACGTGCAGGAAACCGCCAACCCGCTGAACTCCGGCATCATAGCCATATCGCCCGACGGCCGACAGGCTGCTTACATGCTTGTCGAGGAAGGGTGTGTGGTTGGTACCGTGTTCATCGGGCAGGGTGATTTCCACCGCATGACCGATCATCAGATCATCGAGCACGTCGCCAGAATTCTCTACTGATCGCAAAAAGCCCGGCCCCTACAAGGGGTTTGGGTTTTATATTTTCGACCTCGCGTCCGAGATTCCGAAGGAGACCAAAGACTGGCCTCGCATATTCTACACGCGCTTTTATGAGACCCCGTCGAAAGGAAGCGCCGTGTTCGGTAAGAAGAACAAGAAGGCTCTGCAGATTTCTGTCGTAAACCACCCCAAGACTGACGAAGGTGCGGTTTGCGAGGAGAGCAAGAAGGTCATCGATCCCGAAACCGTTCGGAACATCGCCGAACAGGGGAAGGAGTTCGCCAAGAAGCTTGCTCTCATCGCAATCGGCACCTACGCCGCCATCAAGGCTATCGACACAGCGAGCCAAGTGATCGTCAACAAAACCAAGAACGGCAAGGAAGACTGATCTCAACCCGGCCCCTACAAGGGGTTTGGGTTTTCGCCGGAGAGGATGCTTTCGTGCACAGAAAGGCTTATCATTACGTCATAACCATCGAAGGTAGAAAGATCAACCCCGAGCCTGGCGCTTCTGAGATCGGATGGATTACTCTCGACGGGGTCGTCAAACTCAGCGAGGTCGCCACCCGTAAGGGTGTATACGATTACGCTCTCGCCAACGCTTGCGCAATCGCCGGTCTTGAACGGGAGAATCCCAAAGTCCTGTTCTTCTCCGCAGAGCCGCAGTACTTCACCTAGAGAGGAATATTTTCATGGCGAGGAACAACGAAGCGAACTTCACCTTTCCGAACCTCACGCCGCAGCTCATTGTCGCGCCGAACTTCGATCAGGCTCGTAGGTTCTGCGAGAAGATGGGGTGGAACCCTCGCTACGTCGAGGTCGCGATTTCGCCGAAGTACCTCGATGTTTTCTATACCCTGAAGGGATGGGAGGTTTGGTTCCTCGACGGCGAGTGGCCATGCAGAACATACGAGCAGGTTCGGATAAGAGGGATCATGGAGAAGAAGCTCAGAAGACTCGACGCCGACATTCGCCACTGGTGGGCGTAAGTCCGAAAGAGAAAACCATATTTTCCCCGGTGGGGTTTTCCGGAAAAAACTTTCCGGGCTCGCAAAAAATACAAGCCCTATAATGAGACCCCTACGAAAGGAGCATCCTGATGCACATCATCCCTGTCATC
>Ga0164243_10003545_pt1 | contig 24920 bp, 19 predicted proteins | sample OricompcompostOP_FD_108781 | JGI IMG/M metagenome (GOLD analysis project Ga0164243, IMG submission 108781) | Organic Plus compost microbial communities from Emeryville, California, USA - Original compost - Organic plus compost (OP) | ecosystem: Engineered > Solid waste > Mixed feedstock >...
ATCGACATCCCCGACGAGGCGCGGCAGGATCCGACCTTCGCGCGCACCGCGGGCGAGTCCTACGGCCGGGACGGCTGCCGCGTGCCGATCCCGTGGGAGGCGGATGCCCCCGCCTTCGGCTTCAACGCGACGGGCGCGAGCTGGCTGCCGCAGCCCTCGGACTGGGGCTCCTTCGCGCGCGATGCGCAGCGCGGCGTCGCGGGATCGACGCTCGAGTTCTACCGGGCGGCGCTGCGGCTGCGGCGCGAGCGGGGCCTGGGATCCGGCACGCTCGAGTGGACGCCGACCGATCCGGGCGCGATGGCGTTCCGGAACGGTGCGATGACGGTCGTCGCGAACGCGGGGGCGCATCCCGTGCCGCTCCCGGAGGGCGAGGTGCTGCTCGCGAGCGAGCCGCTCGAGCCGGGCGCGCGCGTCGTCCCGCCGGACGTCACGGTCTGGGTCGCCCTCTAGCGTCCCCGCCCGCCCGCGAAAGGGTCGGATCCGGCACCCGCGTGCGCGACCCGCGCCCCGGCACCGCCGAAGACGACCCTCTCGCGGAGCGGCGGGTCAGTTCGCGTTCTTCTGGAGCCAGACGAAGGGGTCGACCTTGACCCCGTCGACCCAGATCTCCAGGTGCAGGTGCGGGCCGGTCGCCTCGCCCGTCGCGCCGACGAGGCCGATGATGTCGCCGACCTCCACCTGATCGCCCACCTGCAGCTCGCTGGATCCGCGCTGCATGTGGCCGTACAGGCTCGTGATCGTGTGGCCCTGGTAGTCCATCTCGATCTCGACGTAGTTGCCGTAGCTCCAGTTGTCCTCCTCGTGGAGCACGACGGTGCCGCCGAACACGGCGAAGATCGGCGTCGCGTTGCCCGCGAGGAAGTCGGTGCCCTGGTGGTAGCTGGAGCAGCCGATGCACGGGCTCACCCGGTAGCCGTAACCGTCGCCGATCGGCACGACGTAGGGGAACGGCCAGCGGATCGAGCCGCTCGTGATCGTGTAGCTGTAGTTGCGTCCGAGCGCGCGATCCTTGAGCAGCTCCGCCCAGGACTTGACCTCGTAGTCGTCGCGGCCCGCCGCGAGGTCGGCCGAGTCGTCGGAGGCCGCGAAGGACTGCGCCGCGAGCGGCCCGGCCTCCGCGACGAGGGGCGACGCGTCGGCCGCCCCCTGGTTGAAGGCGTTCGCGGGAAGGGAGACGCCGACCACGAAGGCCGCCGCGAGGGTCATGGCCGCGGCGGAGAGCAGGCGCGAGGCGACGCCTCGGCGCGGGGCCGAGGGCCGCGTCTCGACGACGTGCCGGACGGCCGGGAGCGGCAGGCGATCGACGGCCGGATCGGGGAAGGCGAGGGGCGGAGCCGGCGGCAGGTCGGCGAGCGGCGCGGGCGCCGCCGCGGCCACCGTGAGCGGCGCGCCCTGCTGCAGAGCCCGCGCCTCCCGGCGGCTCCGCGGCTGGTAGGGAGCGGCCTCCCCCGGGTGCTCGAGCGTCATCCTCTATCGACGATCTCGGAGCCCCGCAAGCCGCGCGCGAGCGTCAAGGCTCGGGAAACGGCCATCGCGGGCTCTCCTCACACGTGCGGGCACGGTCGGACGGGCGACCGGTGAGAGCCCCCAGCGTAACGAAAGAGCAACGATCCGGGCAATTCCCGGATCACAGCTGGTCGGCCAGGCCGAGCTCCTCGAACAGCGCCTCCAGCGGTGCGGCGACCTCGGGATGCGCGGCGAGCAGGAAGCGGCTGCTCGGCTGCGGCTCGCGGAAGCCCGTGACGCGCGCCCCCGCCTCCCGCGCAACGAGCGCCCCGGCGGCCTGGTCCCACGGGTTGAGGGTGCGCTCGAAGTAGGCGTCCACGCGGCCCGCGCCGACCGCGCACAGGTCGAGGGCGGCCGATCCGGCCCGCCGGATGTCGCGCACCCGGGAGAGCAGTCGCGTGACGAGCGCGCCCTGCGCGGTGCGCGTCGCGGCGTCGTAGGAGAAGCCCGTCGCGACGAGCACCCGCTCGAGCGGCACGGGCTCCGCGACCCGCAGCTCCCGCTCGCCGAGCCACGCCCCGCCGCCCGCGACGGCCGTGTAGACCTCCCCGAGGACGGGGTTCACGACGCAGCCCGCGAGCGCGCGCCAGGTCGTCGGGTCGGGCTCCCCCTCGACCACGGCGATGCTCACCGCGTACTGCGGGATGCCGTAGAGGTAATTGACCGTGCCGTCGATCGGATCGACGACCCAGGTCAGCCCGCTCGTGCCGGACTCGGCGCCGCTCTCCTCCCCGAGGAACCCGTCGGCCGGGCGCGCGGCGGAGATCCGGCCGCGGATGAGCGCCTCGACCTCGCGGTCCGCCTCCGTCACGACGTCGACGATCGACGACTTCGTCGCGGCGACGCTCACGCCCTCCGCCCGGCGCCGCGCCGCGAGCTCCGCGGCCTCCAGGGCGATCGAGCGGGCGAGGTCGAGGAGGTCGGAGGTCACGATCCCGAGCCTACGCGGGGCGGCGCGAGCGACGCGTGAGCACGAGGTCCGCGACCCACGCGACGAGAGCAAGACCGGCCGCGCCCCCGATCCACGGGAACACCGGCTCGTCCTCCGACATCTCCGCGCTCGCCCACACGAACAGGACGGCGGTCGCGAGCGTCGCCCCCGTCGCGAGCCAGCGGACCAGGTCGCGCGGCACGCCCGGCTCGAAGACCCGGCGCGCGCGGCGGGCGCCCGCGACGACGCCCGCGGCCCCGAGCAGCACGGCGAGCGCGCCGACCGCGAGGATCACGGCGAACGGCGCCGCGGCGAGCGCCTCGCTCCGGCCCAGCGCCGACTCGTCCGGCCCGACGAAGGTGCCCGCCGGGAAGTCGAGGCTCGCTCCCACGTCGTCGTTCGTGATCGCGAAGGGGTAGGCGCCGTACTCGTTCTGCCGCAGGTCGAGGCGGACCAGGCGGGATCCGCCCTGCTCCTGCACGGTCTCCTCGGTCGGCTCGTCCCGCCCGATCTCGGCCGCGACCGACCCGAAGGGCACGACGGACTGCGGCCAGTCGCGCGCGCGATCCGCGCCGTCGGGGTCCCGCGTGATCCAGCCCGCGCGGAGCGCCTCCTCGACGAGGTCGTCGGGCAGCCGCAGCTCGACGCGCAGCGGGTCGGGAGCCTCCTGGCCCCAGCCGTGGTCGTACTCCCAGCCGTCCAGCAGGGCGGCCCAGCGCACCCGGTCGACGACGCCGTCCGGCGTCCGGGCCGCGACCGCCGCGGAGCCGACCTCGTAGTCGACGCGCACGTCGTGGCGCCCGGAGAGCACGGTGGACATCGTGGTGCGCATGAGGAGGGTGTCGGCGTCCTGCTGGGTCGTGAAGGGCACCGCCTCGCCGTCGATCCGCACGTCCGTCACGCGCACGTCGAGGCTCTGCCCGTCGACCAGGTCGGGCCACTGCTGGGCGAACTGCGGGACGACGGCGACGCTGTCGTCGAAGGAGACGGCGAGCCGCTCGCTCACCCCGACGCGCGCCCGCCCGTCGTCGGTGCGGGTCAGCTCGGCGGAGATCTCCGCGGACTCCACCGTCGACCAGTACACGCCGGGCAGGTCCGCCGCGTACGACGCGTACTCGGGCAGGCGGGCGTACGGGTTCGGGACGATCGCGACGACGACGATCGCCCCCACGACGAGCAGGACGGACAGCGCGCGGATCACGAGCCGCGACCGCGTGAGGAACTCGCGCGTGCGCCACCCGGTCCGCGCGATCCCCTCCTCGCCGAGCTCGTGCTCCACGAGCGCCACGATCCGCTCCCCCGCTCGCCGCGGCGGGGCGAGCAGCACGGCGTAGGGCAGCAACCGGTCGTCCGCGGTCGCCCGGTCGAGCAACGCGGTGCGCTCCGCGTAGACCCGGACGCCGCGCAGGTGCTGCACGACGAGCGCGCCCTGCCGGGTGAGCGGCCGGGCGGAGAGCGCGATCACGAGCACGACCGCCGCGATCGCCGTCGACACGACCACGAAGGCGACCGGCCACCACACGACCGCGAGCTTCGCCTGGTGGGAGAGCTGGCGCACGAGCCCCCACTGCACGAGGGTGAGCGCGAGCGGCGCGGCGATGAAGAGGTCGCGCACGAAGCCGCGCGGCACCCGCCGCAGGCCGCGCGAGAGCTGCTCGCGCCGCTCCGGCGCGGAGAGGTAGCGGGAGAGCGCCCGCGGCCGGTCGCCGAGTCGGCCCGTGCGGTTCGCCACCCGGGCGGCCGCGACGCGCGTCTCGCGGCGCCGCGTGCGCCGGCGTTCGGCACGCACGACCTGCAGCGCCTCCGCGAGCTCGACGGCCGCGGGTGCGCGCAGCAGCTGGGCCGCGAGCCGCGGGGTCACGCCCTCCGGCGGCTCGTCCTGCGCGACATACCACGGGCGTCCCCGCGCGTCGCTCCACGCGACGGCGCGCGCCGCGAGGGCGAGCAGCAGGGTCAGCGCGAGCAGCACGAGCGGCAGGAGGGGGCCGAACGTCTGCAGCCAGAACAGCGGGGTGCGCGGCGGCATCGTGAAGGTGCCCGCCTCGAAGGGCATCGTGAACCAGGCGCTCGCATGCGGGGGCATGTTCTGGTCGTTCTCGAAGCGGTAGACGACGCGGCCCGGCGGGGAGTCCTCTTCGGGCTGGAGCCAGGCGCCGGCGCCGATCAGGGTCCAGGCGAGTCCGCCGCGCGGGGAGCGGATGAGGCGGTCGTCGAGGTCGCGGGGCAGGCTCACGCTCACCTGGATCCCGGCGAGGCCCTGCGGCCAGGACGGCCCGAACACGTCCCAGTCGAGCAGGTCGACCTCCTGACCCGAGGCCTCGTCGACCGTCGGATAGGCGAGGTCACGCAGGTCGTAGCCGAGCATGAACTCGTGGTCGCCCGTGAGCCGCTCGCCCGCGTCGAGGGCGAGCGTGAGCCGGTCCGCGCCGGCCGAGGCGACCGGGTCGATCGGTCGGCCGTCGAGGGTCGCCGTGATCCCGGAGGGGGAGAGCGCGTGCCCCTGATAGTCGGTCGCGAGCACCCGGTCGATGCCGGTCTCGTCCGCGTCCGCGGGGAAGAAGGCGTCGATGCGCTCCTCGACGTGCGCCCGCAGCGCGCCGCCCTCGTCGCGGGAGAGCTCGTAGTCGACGGAGAACTGCCGCGCGATCCAGCGATCGGAGACGTGCTCCGCCGAGGAGGTGATGTCGTCCAGGGTGGGCGGCGGGATGATGACCGGCCCGACGAGCAGCACGACGCCGCCCGCCGCGACGACGGCCCAGAAGGCGCGGATCCCGAGCCGGAGCCGACTGCCGCCGTGCGAGCGCAGCCACGCCTCGAGGGCGAGCAGCCAGCGGGAGAGGAGCGCCCAGAGCGGGGTGTACCGCGGGCGCTCGTCGGGGATCCGCTCCGGCTCGCCGTCCGGGGGCGCGGGCTCGTCCGGACGGTCGGGGGTCATGCCGTCGACTCTACGGCGAGGCGCCCGCCGTTATGGCACCCTTGTATATAGGGCAGCCGAGTCCCCCGCACCCCACGGCACCGCCCCCGAGGAGCCCCCATGAGCCCGCCAGACGACCGCGTCCACGCGACGCGAGCGGGATCGGCGGAGGCGTTCGCGCAGCTCTGGGAGGAGTACCGCCGCCGCGCCTTCGCCTTCGCGGCGCGGACCGCGCCCGCCGGCACCGTCGAGGACGTCGTCTCGGAGGCCTTCGCGCGCATCTTCCGGCTCATCGGCGAGGGCCGCGGGCCGGCGAGCGAGGAGGACTTCCTCCCCTACCTGTTCCGCACTCTCCGGACGATCGGGGCCGACGAGTGGCGGGTCACCAATCCGGTGCAGGAGCTCGACGAGGCCGACGCGCCGAGCAACGATCACGACCCGGCCGGCCAGATCGACAACGCCTACGCACGCCAGGCGTTCCGCAGCCTGCCCGCGCCGACCCGGCACCTGCTCTGGCTGAGCGACGTCGAGGGCCGGCCGCCGCGGGATCTCGCCGACGAGCTCGGCGTACGGTCGAACACCGCCGCGCAGATGGTGCGTCGCGCCCGGGTGTCGTTCAGCCACGCCTGGGTGCAGGCGCAGCTCTCCCGGACGGGCGTGAGCCGAGAGTGCCAGGACGTGCTCCCGAAGCTCTCCCGCTTCGCGCGCGGCGAGCTGTCCGAGCGCGCCGCCGCGGCCGTCTCCGCGCACCTCGCGACCTGCGAGCACTGCACCGCGGCCGCGGAGGAGGCGAAGACGCTGCGGCAGGGCCTCTCCCTCGTGCTGCTGCCCTTCCTCATCGGGGTGCCGGCCGCCGCCGGGACCCTGCGGCAGAACAGCTCGTCGTCGTCGCAGACCGATGCCGCCGCGGCGCGCAGCGCGGCGTCGCGGAGCACCGCCTCCCGCGGCACCGCCTCCCGGGGCACCGCATCCCGGGGCACCGCGGCGCGCGGCGCGATCGCGCGCGAGGCGTCCGAGCGGGGCGCGGCCTCCCGCTGGACGGAGTCGCTCGGCCGCGGCGTGCGCCGGGTCGCGAGCGCATCCCGCCGACCGCTCCCGCTCATCGCGGGCGGATCGGCGCTCGTCGCCGTCGTCGCCGCGGCGCTGCTCTCGTTCAGCATCCCCGGTGCCCCCGCGGAGACGCCGACGCCGCGGCCGACCGGAACGGTCGCACCCGCTCCCACTCCGACCCCCACGCCCACCGAGACCCCCACGCCGACGCCCACGCCGACCTCCGAGCCGATCAAGCCCGTCACCTCGCCGCCGCGTGCGGTACGACCGGTGCCGCCCGTCGCGGATCCCGTCGAGCCTCCCGCCGAGGAGATGTGCACCGCGTTCTCCGCCGTGCTCGCCTCGCCCGTCTGGGGCTACCACGTGCTCACCGGCACGGGCGAGCCGGGGGCGAGCTACCAGATCGTCGACGGCTCGACGACGGTGACCGTCGTGGCCGGGGATGACGGCACCTGGACATCCGACCCCATCGAGCCCGTCTCGTCGAGCGACACCCTTACGGCCTCCGACCCGAGCGGGGCCTGCGACGATGTCGTGGTGACGGCGGACTACGAGCCGCTCGAGGGGATCGAGCTGGAGTACACCTACACGGTCTCCGGAAGCGGCGTCTACCAGACCTTCGTCGACTACACGATCCCGCCCGGCTACACGCTCTCCGTGCGCTTCGACGGCGATCCGGCCGATTACGAGATGCCCAACCAGGAGAGCGGCGAGTACTACTTCGAACCGGACGTCCGGCCAACCTTCTACACGGCGACGCTCACCGCCGAGGACGGCACCTCCGGCGTCGTGGGGATCGTCTCAGCCGTCGAAGAGCCCATCTGAGCCTCTCCGAATATTTTTCTGCCGGATCGTGTCACGAAACGGTCCCGACCCCGTTTGCCTTCTTGGCCGACGCCCGCACGTCGGCTGCGCAGGCCCGGAACACCCCAGCCCCGGGCCTGCGCCTGCCCGGATCGCCGACCCGCCGGAGGCGCTCCCCCGAGCCTCCGCGGCAGCCGGGCAGGCGCGGGGCGCGTCCCCCGCACGAATGGAAAACCTCGCCCCCACACCCCGGCCCGTGCTCTCCCTAGGAGCACGGGCCTTCGTGTGTCGGCTCAGCGCACCCGCGCGTCCCTCCCTTCTCTTCCGAGGAGCAGGACCTCCTCAAGAGGTCGTCCCCCTTCGCGAGAACAGCGATCGCCCGCAGACGAAGTAGCCGGCACCCGCCGCGGCGAGCGGGGCGACGGCATCGGCCGTGACCCCTCCGTCGGCGCCGAGCGGCAGCAGGGAACGCGCGAGATCCCAGGCCGGGGTGTCGACGCGCGCGAGGTCGATGACCTGCGCCGCGGTGGCCGGCGCGACGGTGAGCATGAGCACTCCCGAGGGCCGCACGTCGGCGATCGCGACCCTCAGGAGATCGGCGCTCCATCGCTGCGGCTCCACCGAGATCCAGCGCTCCTCTCCGAGCTCGGCGGTGTCGGCGGCCAGCGCGAGATCCCCGGGATCGCGCAGGTGGACGGTGACCCGCCCGGAGCGGAAGCGGCGCACGAACTCCGGCACCCGATCGACCATGAGATGCAGGTCGACGGATCCCGCCCACGGGGCGAGGCCCCGGAACAGCTCCTCGCCGACCCCGCTGCCCATCGGGTACGCCTCGTCGATGACGTCGACATGGATGCGTCCGCCCGCCCGCACGAGACTCGCCGCCGACTCCAGGCCCTGGTCGAGGTCCTGGCCGAGGATGCTGCCGCCGAGCTCTCCTCCGACCGCGGCGACCGCGGCGACGACGTCGGGCCTCAGCCCGCCGATGCCGTCTCCTGAAGGTCGGCGTCAGCCCAGGCGAGCTCGCGCAGCTCGGCGGGAGACAGTGCGTGGGAGGGGTGGGACGCTCCATCGGTCGCGCCGGCGCGGAACACGACGATGCGGTCGGCGACCGTGATGAGCTCCTCCTCCTCCGTGCTCACGACGAGCACCGCGACGCCCTTCTCCCGCGCGAGTCCGCGGATGATCGCGTAGATCTCCGACTTCGCTCCGATGTCGACGCCCTTGGTGGGCTCGTCGAGCAGCAGGAGCCGCGGAGCCTGCAGGGTGGCGCGGGCGAACAGCACCTTCTGCTGGTTGCCGCCCGACAGGGAGGTCACGGGCAGGGTTTCGTCGCCGCGCACCTGCACCCGCCGAAGACTCTCGGCCGCGCTCTCGTGCAGGCGGTTCCACTGCAGCCACCCGGCACGCGCGAAGCGCTGCAGCACCGGCAGCACGACGTTGTCGCGGGCGGAGAGCTGCGGGAAGATCCCGTCGGTCTTGCGCTCCTCGGCGACGAAGGCGACTCCGGCGCGAATCGCGTCCCGGGGCCGGCGAGGAGTGTAGGGGGCTCCCCCGAGGCTCATGACTCCCCCGGTTCGGGGCTCCACGCCGTAGACGGTGCGGAGGAACCGGGTGCGACCGGCCCCGACGAGGCCGTAGATGCCGACCACCTCTCCCGCGTGCACCGCAAGGGAGACGTCGCTCAATCTCGGCCCCGCGACGTGCTCGGCCGAGAATACGAGCGCGCCGCTCGCGACCGGCGGCTCCTCGCGGGGGCTCTCGGCGTCCGCGCCGATCTCATGGGCCGCACGGTCGCCGACGACGGCGCGGATGACAGCGGCGCGGTCGACCGTGTCGACCCCGCCGTCGAGCACCGTGCGGCCGTTCGCGAGGCCGACGACGTGATCCGCGACCGCGAACACCTCGTCGAGCTTGTGGTCGACGAACAGCACGCCGAGCCCGCGCTCGCGAGTCAGTCGCCGAATGGTGGCGAACAGCTCTTCCACCTGCTGCTGCTCGAGCGCGGTGGTCGGTTCGTCGAGCAGGAGGTATCTGCTGCCGCGGTTGACGGCCCGGATGACCTCGATCATCTGCTTCTGAGCGACCGGGAGGCCCTCCACCGGGTCCGTGCCGCGCGCCGGGATCCCGTACTCCGCGCAGAGCCGATCGGCGGCGGCGTTCATCTCGCGCCGATTGAGCCGACCCGCGGTGACGGACTCCCGTCCGAGGAAGAGGTTCTGGGCGACCGTGAGCTGATCGATGAGGCTCAGCTCCTGGTAGACGCAGGCGATTCCCGCGGCCGTCGCGTCGGAGGGTCCGGCGAAGGAGACCTCCTCGCCGTCGACCAGGATGGTTCCGCGGTCAGGGCGCTCCGCGCCGGAGAGAGAGCGCAGCAGGGTCGATTTGCCGGCGCCGTTGTGCCCGACCAGGGCGACGACGCTGCCCCGCTCGATCGTCAGGCTGACATCGCTCAGCGCGGCCGTGGTCCCGTAGGACTTGGACACGTGCTGCAGCACGAGACCAGATGCGGTGTCGTTCATGATGTCCTTTCGATTCGAGCGGGGCGGCGCCGGAGTCAGCCGACCTCGCCCGGACCCGGGGTCTGGCCGCTCAGGAACACCTTGGGAGCCTGCAGGACCGTTTCGTCGACGCTCTCGCCGCCGAGGTAGGCCTTGAGGTTCTCGAGTGCGGTCTTGGCGTACTCCGCCGGCTCCTGCGCCGCGCAGGCGACGTAGAAGTCGGTGAGCGCCGTGTCGGCGGCACAGAACGCGTAGAGCTTGATGCTCGCCCCGCGACCCGACTGCTGGATCGCCTGGATCGCGCCCACCGCGCCGGGGCCGGTGTCCGCGAAGACGACATTGATGTCGGGGTTGGACTGCAGCAGGTCGCCCGTCACCTGGAGGGCGACATTCGGGTCGACCTTGCTGTTGACGGTGGGTAGCACTGTGACGTTCGGATTCGCCTTCTGGAGCGCCTCGACGAAGCCCTGGTCGCGCTGGTTGGTCGGGATCTGGTCGGGGTCGCCCACGATGCCGACGACGAGCGAGGCGTCCGCACCTAGATCCTTGGCCGCCTGCTCGCCCATCTCCGTGCCGCCTGCGGTCTGGTCGGCGCCGACGTACTGCACGATGGAGGCGTTCTGCGCCGCGAGGCTGTCGGGGTCGACCGTCACGTTCACGGTGAACACCGGAATGCCCGCCTGGTTGAGCGCCGCGACGCTCGCGGCCGCAGGGCCGGAGTTGACGCCGTTGAGCACGACCGCACAGACTTTCTGCTGGATGAACGCCTGAACCTGCGACAGCTGCGTCGAGTCGCTGTCGTTGGCGATGGCGACGTTCACGTCGAACCCGAGGTCAGCGCCATTGTCCTGGAACGACTTCTGCATGGCGATGTAGTAGGGGTTGACGGTGTTGGGCAGTGCAACGCCGACGGTGGGCGTCGCGTCCGAGCAACTCTCGGGGAGCGCCGACGTCCCGCCGCTCGGTGGCGGGTTGTCGGTGGCGGCATTGCTGCACCCGGCGAGGAGAGCCGCTGCCAGCGCTCCCGCCGCAGCCAGCGCCGCGACACTGCGTGTCTTCATTGACTGCATTTCCTTTCTCGGTGAGGCCCGCCCGGTCAGGCGGACGCGCTCTTCTCCAGCGACGGCGCGGAGTCCGGCGTCGCAGGTCGAGGGGGCTGGGATGGCGTCGTGATCGTCCGGGCGCGAGCGGCGCGCAGCCGTCGGAAGGTGTCGACCGAGACCCCGGCGAGGATGATGACGCCGATCACGAGGGACTGCCAGTAGCTCTGCACGTTGAGCACGTTCATCCCGTTGCTCACGGCGGCGATGAGCACCGCGCCGATCATCGCCCCCAGCACGCTGCCCACGCCGCCGAACAGCGAGACCCCTCCGACGACCGCGGCGGCGATGGAGTAGAACAGCTCGTTCCCGGTCCCCGTGGCCGGGAAGCCGACCATGAGCCGCGACGTGGCGATGAGGCCCCCGAACCCGGCGCAGAAGCCACTCACGGCATAGACGAGCACCGTGGTCCCCGCGATGTTCACCCCGGCGAGCCGGGCGGCCGCCTTGTTGCCGCCGAGGGCGTAGACGTGCACTCCCGGCCGTGTCATCCGGAGGAACAGCGCCGCGACGACCGCGACGAGCACGAGCAGGAGGACCGGCAGGGGGATCCCGGCGATCCTGCCCTGTCCGAGCCAGGAGAAGCCAGGCTGCAGCACCGGGATCGAGCTCGCCTGGGTGATGATGAGCGGGATCGCGAGAGCGACCCCCTGCGTCGAGAACGTGACGATGAACGCTGGAATGCGCACGTAGTGCACGAGCAGTCCGTTGAGGACCCCGAGCGCGGTGCCCGCGGCGACGGCGATGACGGCGGCGAGCCCCCAGGGCACGTCGGCCCGCATGAGGAGCGCCGCGAGCACGCCCGTCATCGCGATGTTGCTCCCCGTGGACAGGTCGATGCCCCCCGTGAGCAGCACGAAGGTCTGGCCGAGGGCGAGGAACGCGATGACGGTGCCGTTGATGAGCAGCACGCTGAAGTTGTCGAGGGTGCGGAAGTTCGGGGACAGAACGCTGAACACCGCGAGCACGACGATGAGCACGCCGAAGATGCCGGTCTCATCCGGCAGCCGGAGCCGGCGGCGCGGAGCGGTCGGGGCCTGAGTTGTCACGAGTCGAGTCCTTCCCACTGGGCGAGGGTCGTGTAGCGGTCGAAGACGGTCGGATCGAGGGGGGTCGTGGGAGAGGCCGCGCTACGCGTGGGCGGCGCCCATTCGTCCCGCACGCGGGCGACCGGCGCCTCGCTCAGGCAGGCGACGGCCTGAATGGCTGCGCCCCGGGCGACCGGCTGTGGCGCCGCCACGAGGAGGACCTCGGATCCCACGGTGTCCGCGAGCACGCGCAGGTAGCCCGCCGACCCGGAGCCGCCCCCGGTCGCGATGATCCGCCCGCCGAGCGGGACGCCGAGTCCCGCGAGGATCCGTCGCCCCGCCTCGAGGCCGAACACGACGCCCTCCACGGCCGCGAGCGCGATCTCCTCCCGGCTCGTGGCGGTGGACAGCCCTGCGAGGATGCCGCGCGCACCCGGACGGTCCGGCGTGCGCTCTCCGTCGAGGTAGGCGGCGAGCACCGGGCGGTCGGGCCGCCGCCCCGCGGCGAGCACGAGATCCGAGAACCCGTCGTGGTCGACCCCGAGCAGACGGGCGAATCCGTCGGTGACCTTGGCGGCGTTGAGCGTGCACACGAGCGGCTGGTAGCCGCCTGTGACGTCCGCGACGGAGGTGACGGCGGCCCCGCCGTCGTGCACCTCGTGATCGCTGAGCCCATAGACGACGCCGCTCGTGCCGAAGACGAAGACAACGTCCCCGGGGACGACACCGAGGCCCGCCGCACCCGCGTGCTGATCCCCGGCTCCGGGGCCGACGAGCGCGCCGGGCGCGACGCCCAGCTCGGCCGCCGCCGCGGGCCGGATCGTGCCCGCCGGCTGGGAGGGTCCGAGCACCTCGGGAAGGAGCGGGCGCCAGTCCCTCTCGGGGTCGATCAGCTCGAGGATGCCGAGATCGTAGGCGCCGCGCGAGGCGCTGTAGTAGCCCGTTCCCGAGGCATCCGAGCGGTCGGTGACGCGACGGCCGGTGAGCCGGTAGGTGAGCCAGTCGTGCGGCAGCAGCACGGACGCGAGGCGCGCATAACTCTCGGGCTCGTCCTCCTTGAGCCAGGCGAGCTTGCTCACCGTGAAGGCGGGCGGCGGGACCGAGCCCACCCGATCCGCCCAGGCCTGCGCGCCGAGGGCGGCGATGAGCCGTTGCGACTGCGCCGACGAGGTCGTGTCGTTCCACAGCTTGACCGGCCGGATGACCTCGCCCTCCGCGTCGAGGGCGACGAGACCGTGGCACTGGGCGGCGACGCTCACGCCGACGATGTCGGCGGGAGCCACGTGCGCCGCCTCCCGCGCCGCCGCAGTCGCGGCGACAAGCGCCTGCCACCACGACTCCGGTTCCTGCTCGCTCACGGGCGGGAAGGTGGGCGCGTGCGGCGCCGAGCCGACGCCGAGCAGCTCCCCGGTGTCCTGGTCGTGGAGGGCGACCGTGCAGGACTGGGTGGAGGAGTCGACTCCCGCGACGACCGCCATCAGATTGCCTCGATCCCGGGGACGCGCAGCGGCTCGAGCGGGGCGGGGAGATCGCGCAGCCGTCCGACGGCTCCGCCCGGGTGCGTGAAGAGCACCTCGTCCCATCCGTATCCGCGCGCCCGCATGAGCACGTAGGCGAGGGCGTCGAGCCAGGCGGCGTGCGAGAGCGTGCTGCCCATAGCGATGATGCCGCCGGGGTCGGCCTCGGAGTCGACGGGCAGGACGACGACCTCGTCGGCGAGCTCCGCGAGGGGGGACTCGGAGCGCGCGGTGATCGCGACGACCGGGACGCCCTCGTGCTTGGCGAGGGTCACGAAGGTGTTGAGCTCGTCGGACCCGCCGCCCTTGGAGATCGCGATGACGAGGTCGTCGGGCTGCACGGCGCCGACCGAGCCATGCATGCCCTCGGTCGGGTGGATGAAGACCGCCGGCGTGCCGGAGACGGAGAGGATGTGCGCCGCACGACGGGCCATGAAGCCGCTCGTGCCCGCGCCGGCGAGGATGATCTTCCCACCCCGGGAGTAGAGCAGCGCCGCGACCCGGGCGAACTGCTCGTCGACGGTCGTCGCGACCGCCGAGAGCGCCTGCGCCTCCGCGCGGATGAAGTCCCGGGCGGCCTCGGTGAGGCGTGCTGCGTCGTCCTGCGTCATTGCGGTCCTTGTTCGATCAACGGTGATGCCCGGTCAGTATCGATCTGCTTTCACTCAAATGTCAAACACCCCGCTCAAATGAGCGAAAACGCGCTACGCTATCGTCGCAATCGCGCGCAGCGGCAGGAAGGGGTGGGTTCGATGGCGACCCGCATGGGACCCGGGGCGATGATGCTCGCCGCCACGATCTGCCGGCGGTATTACATCGACGGCGACAGCAAGATCCGGATTGCCGAGGACCTCGGCATCTCGCGCTTCCAGGTGGCGCGGCTGCTCGACCTCGCCGTCGAGCGCGGCATCATCACCTTCCACATCGAGACGCCCGGCTCCTTCGACCCGGAGCTCTCCGAGGAGCTGCGCAAGGGTCTCGGGCTGCGGCGCGCGGTCGTCATCGACATCCCCGACGCGGAGCTGAGCGCGCAGACCATCCGGGACCGTGTCGGCCGCGCCGCGGGCGCGGTGCTCGCCGAGACGGTGACCGAGAACGACGTGCTCGGCATCGGCTGGGGTCGCACGCTCTCCTCGATGGCCGGCTCGCTCGAGACCCTCGCGCGCTGCCCGGTCGTGCAGATGGTGGGCATGGTGGGGTCGGTGCACGACAACTCGCTCGAACTCGTCCGACAGGTGAGCGCAGTCGGACACGGCCGGCCCTATCCGCTCTACGTGCCCCTGCTGCTCGACACACCGCGTCAGGCGCAGGAGCTGCGGAGGCAGTCGGATGTCGCGGCCGCGATGAAGCTCTTCGAGTCGATCACGGTCGGCGCGGTCGCGGTCGGAGCCTGGGATCCGCCGGACTCCCAGGTCATGGAGGGGCTGAGCGCCGGAGATCGCACGATGCTCTCGGGAAGGGGGATCGTCGGGGAGATCTGCTCCTGCCTGCTGCGCGACGACGGATCGACCGTGACCGACCTCGAGGAACGAGCCGTGGCGATCCGCATCGACCAGCTGCGCAGCATCGAGGAGCTCATCCTGGTCGCGGGCGGAGCGAACAAGGCGAGGGCGGTGCGAGCCGCGACCCGTGCCGGGCTGGGTACGACCCTGGTGACCGACCGCTCCCTCGCTCGTGCCGTCCTCGACGCCCTATGAGGCGGGCGCGACGAGCGCTCGGGCGGTCGCGGCGTCGGTGACGAGGGTCTCGATGAGTCCGCTGCGCAGCGCGGCCCGGATCGCGGCGACCTTGTCTGCTCCGTAGGCGACGGCGACGACGTTCGGGATCCGACGCAGCTCCGCCTCGCCGATCCCGATCGTGCGCTCGGAGAGCGGACCCTCGACGAGGCTCCCGTCGGAGGCGAGGGAGAGGGCGCAGATGTCGGCGACCGCGCCCGCTGCCAGGAGCTCCGCGCGGTCGTCCTCGTCGAGCTCGGCGAGCAGCGCGGACCGCGGCGGGCGCCACGAGCCGATGCCCACGAGCGCGAAGGAGAGTCGGTCGAAGCGCTCCAGCGCCGGGGTGAGGCTCGGATCGCGGCGCAGCTGCGCCGCCACCTCCGCCGAGCCGACGACGAGGGGCGCATGCAGCGGGAAGGCCCGCCCTCCGGAGACCCGCGCCATGCGGCGCACGAGTTCCACCCCGCCGATGTCGAGGCCTGCGCCGTGCACGCCTCCGACGAGCTGGACGATCTCCGCGGGGGCGAGCGAGTCCAACTCGTCGACGACGCCCGTGACGCTCGAGCCCCAGGAGACGCCGAGCACGTCCTGCGCGCCGACCGCCTCCGAGAGGTACCCCGCGCACGCCGCGCTGATGAGCGCGCGGCCCGCAGCGGGCTCGGCCGCGGGCACCGGGACGGCGAGTACGCGGCCGATCCCGAAGGCCTGCGACACCGCCTCGCCGGCCTCCACGTCGACGACCGTCGGCATCCGCACCGTGATCTGCACGATGCCGCGCGCACGCGCCTCGTCGAGCAGACGGGCGACCCGGAATCGCGAGATCCCGAGCTCCTGCGCGATCTCGCTCTTCTGCTTGTCGTCGAGGTAGTAGCGCCGCGCGATGATCGCGGCCTCGATGGCATCCGTGTCGCGCAGCGACGGCTCCGCCGGATTCCGTTCGGACATGCCGCCCCTTCCCGTGACGTTGACGCCCGCCCGGTGCCAGTGTACGGTGGGCGTCGCTGCTCGTCCGAGCGTACAACTCACATATGAGCGGAGTGTCATGGCCACCGACGTGCGAGTCCCCACGACTGGCAACTCCGGGGAGGACGTCGTCGTCGCGGGGTGGGCCGCCGCCGTCGGCAGCCGCGTTGAGCAGGGCGACGTGCTCGCCACCCTCGAGACCGCGAAGGCCGTCATCGAGGTCGAGGCCCCGACGTCGGGCACGCTGCTGAGCATCCTCCACGACGAGGGCGACGAGGTGGGCGAGCACGAGGTGCTCGCCGTCATCGGGGAGCCCGGAGAGGCGACCGCCCCGTCCGAGCACCCGTCCGCGGCCCCGCCCGCGGCCTCCGCGGAGTCGGCCGCCTCGCCGCAGGAGTCCCCGCCCGCTGGGCCCGCGACTCGCGCACCCGCACCGTCGCGCACCCGGATCGCCGCCTCGCCGCGCGCACGCGTCCTCGCCGAGCGCCGCGGGATCGACCTCGGCGCACTGCGCGGCAGCGGACCGGGCGGTCGCGTCATCGTCGGGGATGTCCTCGCGGCGACCGCGACCCCGACCGTCCTCACGTCGGAGGCCGCGCCCGCCGAGGAGGGCGACGTTGAGATCGTCCCCGTGCGCGGCGCCCGCCGGATCACGGCTCAGCGGATGTACGACTCCCTGCAGCAGTCCGCGCAGGTCACCCTTACCCGCTACGCCGACGCGAGCGCCTTGCTCGGCTATGCCGCCCGGCTCAAGGAGATCACCGAGGCGCGCGGGCTGTCTCGCATCGGGGTGAACGAGCTCGTGCTGCTCGCCACAGCGCGCGTGCTCGCCCGCCATCCGGAGGCGAACTCCACCTTCGACTGGGACGGCATCCGTCGTTTCCGCCGGGTCAACCTCGGCTTCGCCGTCGACACCGGGCAGGCACTGCTCGTGCCGGTCGTGCGCGACGCGGACCGACTGCGCCTCCGCGAGCTCGCGCAACGCGTGCGCGAGCTCGTCGACGCCGCCCGGGGAGGCGGCCTCGCCGCCGAGCAGATGGAGGGCGGCACCTTCACCGTCTCGAATCTCGGGAGTCTCGGCGTGCACTGGTTCACCCCCGTCCTCAACCCGCCGCAGTCGGGCATCCTCGGCGTCGGCGCCGTCCACCGCGACCATCCGGACGCCCCCGCGCTGCTGCCCCTCTCGTACACCTTCGACCACCGCGCGATCGACGGAGCCGCCGCCGCTCGCGTGCTCGCCGACCTCGCCGACGAGCTCGCCGCGATCGACGTGCTCGCCGCCCTCTGACAGGAGAGACATGACCAAGGAGCTCATCATCGACCCGGCGGTCGTGCGCAGCCGCTCGGAGCTGACCATCGACCCGATCCCGGTCAACGCCTACGAGCCGAACCTCCCCCGGGAGCGGAAGCAGTACGGCGACGAGGCGCTCGTCCGCGTCGGCCGCGACATGCTCCTCGTGCGCGAGTTCGAGACGATGCTCAACGCGATCAAGCGCGAGGGCGCCTATCGGGGCATCCCCTACGTGCACGCGGGCCCGGCCCACCTCTCCATCGGGCAGGAGGCCGCCGCCGTCGGCCAGGCGCTCACCCTGAGACGCGAGGACAAGGTCTTCGGCAGCCATCGCAGCCACGGCGAGGTCATCGCGAAGGGGCTCTCGGCGATCTGGTCGACCGATCCGGAGGAGCTTCGTGCGGCGCTCCGCGGCTGGTCGGACGGCGCGATCTGGGAGGTCGTCTCGGCGCGACGCCCCGCGGACGACCCGCTCGAGTTCGCCGTCGACTACCTCATGTACGGCATGACGGCCGAGACCTTCGGGCGCCGCACGGGCTTCAACCGCGGGCTCGGCGGAAGCATGCACGCCTTCCTACCGCCGCTCGGCATCTACCCCAACAACGCCATCGTCGGCGGCTCCGCGCCGCTCGCCGCCGGCGCCGCCCTCTACAACCGGCTGCACGCCCGGCCGGGGCTCGTCGTCGCGAGCATCGGCGACGCCTCCACCGGGACCGGCCCGGTCTGGGAGTCGTTCAATCTCGCGAGCATGGCCCAGTGGCGCACCCTCATGGACGAGGGGCACAGCGGAGGCCTGCCCGTCGTGTTCTTCGTCGTGGACAACTTCTACGGCATGGGCGGCCAGACCCTGGGCGAGACGATGGGCTACGACCGCCTGGCGCGGATCGGGGCCGGCGTCAACCCGCAGAACATGCACGCCGAGACGGTGGACGGCAACGACCCGCTCGCCGTGGCCGACGCGATGGCGCGCGCCCGCACCCTCATCGAGAACGGAGACGGACCGGTGCTGCTCGACGTGCAGGCGTATCGGCAGTCCGGACACTCCCCGAGTGACGCGTCCTCGTACCGCACGCGCGAGGAGCTGGAGCTGTGGGCCGCCGTCGACCCGGTGTCGACCTATCTCGACCGGCTGCAGAAGGGGCGCCTCCTCACGGCCGCGCGCCGGGAGGAGCTCTCCGCCTGGGCCGTCGAGAAGGTCGAGACGGCGCTGCGGCTCGCGATCGACCCCGAGGTCTCGCCCCGGCTCGAGCTGCGGCGCGACCCGGCAGTCATGGCCTCTGCGACCTTCAACGACGTCGTGATCGATCTCGCCTCCGCCCCCGCGCCGCAGACCCTGGTCCCTCTCGCCGAGCTGCCGCAGCTGAGCTCTCTCGCGAAGAAGTCGCGCCAGGGGGTCGTCGACGGGCAGGTCCTCGGCGGGATGAAGGCCGTCACCTTCCGCGACGCCCTGTTCGAGGCGGTCGTCGCCCATGCCGCCGCGGACGATCGGCTCGCGATCTGGGGCGAGGAGAACCGCGATTGGGGCGGGGCCTTCGGGGTCTACCGCGGCCTCACCGAGCTCCTGCCGCGGCACCGGCTGTTCAACTCCCCCATCTCGGAGGCCGCGATCGTCGGATCCGGGGTGGGGTACGCGCTCAGCGGCGGGCGCGCCCTCGTGGAGCTCATGTACGCCGACTTCATCGGTCGCGCGGGCGACGAGATCTTCAACCAGATGGCGAAGTGGCAGGCGATGTCCGGCGGGCTCATCACGGTGCCCATGGTGCTCCGCGTGTCGGTGGGGTCGAAGTACGGCGCTCAGCACTCGCAGGACTGGAGCTCGATGGTCGCCGGCGTTCCCGGCCTCAAGGTCGTGTTCCCCGCGACGCCCCGGGACGCCAAGGGGCTGCTCGCCTCGGCGCTGTCCGGCGACGATCCCGTCGTGTTCTTCGAGAGTCAACGCCTCTACGACGTGACGGAGACCCTCGCGCCGGACGGAGTTCCCGCGGAGTACTACCGCATCCCCATCGGCCTGCCCAACGTGGTGCGCGAGGGCGACGACCTGACGATCCTCACCGTGGGGGCGGCGCTGTACCGAGCGCTCGACGCGGCGCGAGAGCTCGACGAGCGTTACGGCGTGAGGGCGGAGGTCGTCGACGCGCGCAGCCTCGTGCCCTTCGACTATGCCCCGTTGCTCGACTCGATCGCCAAGACCGGGCGCCTGCTCTGCGTCTCGGACGCGAACCTGCGCGGGAGCTGGCTCAACACGGTCGCGGCGAAGGTCGGCGAGGAAGCCTTCGACGATCTCGACGCGCCCGTCGTCGTCCTCGGCGCCCGCAACTGGATCGCCCCGCCCGCCGAGCTCGAGTGGGAGTACTTCGTGACCGCCGCCGACATCCTGGACGCCGTGCACACCCGGATCGTCCCGCTGCCCGATCACCGCGTGCAGCCCGGCCCCGGAGCGGACGGCACCCTGGAGGAGTGGCGCAGGGGGCTGTAGCCGTTCGCCGCCGTTTTCGATAGCCCGACGATATGCCCCGACTCCTAGCATCGAGAGGGTGCGTGTACTGGTCGTGGAGGATGAGCCCTTTCTCGCGGAGGCGATCCGCGACGGCCTGCGCCTGGAGGCGATCGCGGCCGACCTCGCGGGCGACGGGGACGTCGCGCTCGAGCTGCTCGGCGTCAACTCCTACGACATCGCGATCCTCGACCGCGACATCCCCGGCCCGTCGGGCGACGAGATCGCCGCTCACATCGTCGCCTCCGGCAGCGGCCTGCCCATCCTCATGCTCACCGCCGCGGATCGGCTCGACGACAAGGAGTCCGGCTTCGAGCTCGGCGCCGACGACTACCTCACCAAGCCCTTCGAGCTGCGCGAGCTCGTGCTCCGGCTCCGGGCGCTCGACCGGCGGCGCGCGCGGAGCCGCCCGCCCGTCCGGGAGCTCGCGGGCCTGCGGCTCGACCCGTTCCGCCGCGAGGTCTATCGCGACGGCCGCTACGTCGCCCTGACCCGCAAGCAGTTCGCCGTGCTCGAGGTCCTCATCTCGGCGGAGGGCGGCGTCGTGAGCGCCGAGGAGCTGCTCGAGCGGGCCTGGGACGAGAACGCCGACCCGTTCACGAACGCCGTGCGCATCACGGTCTCCGCCCTGCGGAAGCGGCTCGGGGAGCCCTGGCTGATCGTCACGGTGCCCGGCGTCGGCTACCGGATCGAGACCGGGGACCAGGAGCCCTCCCGTGCGTAGGCGGCGCGGGCTGAGCGCCCGGCTCCGCCTCGCGCTCAGCTACACCGCGGTCTTCGTGCTCGTCGGGATCGTGCTGTGCTCTGCCTTCTACCTCTTCGTCGTGCGCTACGTGCCGATCAACGAGGCCGTCTACGAGATCTTCGGAATCCGGACCCGGGCGCTCTGGTGGTTCCCGCCGGGCGCCGCGGTCGTGCTGATCCTGCTCCTGGTCGTCGGCTTCGCGGTCGGGTGGTTCCTCGCCGGGCGCTTCCTCGCCCCGCTCACGCGCATCACGGCCGCGACGCGCAAGGCCGCGAGCGGCTCGCTCTCGCACCGGATCGAGCTGGAGGGCCGCGACGACGAGTTCCGCGAGCTCGCGGACGCCTTCGACGCGATGCTCGCCCGGCTCGAGGCGCAGGCGGAGGAGCAGGAGCGATTCGCGGCGAACGCCTCGCACGAGCTGCGCACCCCGCTCGCGATCATGCAGGCGCTGCTCGACGTCGCTCGCAGCGATCCGGATCACGACGACCGCGAGCTCATCGCGCGGCTCCGCACGGTCAACGCGCGCGCGATCGATCTGACCGAGGCGCTGCTCGTCCTGAGCCGCAGCGACCGGCGGACCTTCGCGCGCGAGAGCGTGGACCTGTCGCTCCTCGCCGAGGAGGCGGTCGAGACGCTGCTCCCGCTCGCGGAGCGGCACGGCGTCGCGGTCGAGGCGGTCGGCGACGTCGCCCCGACCGCGGGCTCGCCGACGCTCCTGCTCCAGATGGTCTCGAATCTCGTGCACAACGCGATCGTCCACAACCTGCCGGAGCAGGGGAGCGTCCGGGTCGAGGCGACGACGGGCACGGCAGCCACGCTGCTCACCGTGGAGAACACCGGCCCCCGGCTCGCGCCCCAGCTCGTCTCCACCCTCACCGAGCCGTTCCAGCGCGGCTCCGAGCGCGCCCGCGGCGACCACGCCGGGGTCGGCCTCGGCCTCGCGATCGTGAAGAGCATCGTCGAGGCGCACGACGGCACGCTCTACCTCGCCCCGCGTCCCGAGGGCGGGCTGCGGGTCACGGTGCGACTGCCGCGCGTCAGGTGATCGGGAAGTCGAAGTAGGTGTCGGGGTAGGGCTCGTCGCGCAGCGCGTAGTGCCACCACTCCCAGGGGTGGGCGACGAAGCCGGCCGACTCCATGATCGCGCGCAGGGTGCGGCGGTTCTCGGCGGCGGCCTCCGGGATCCCCGCGGCGCCGTGATGCGAGACGGCGTCCATGAGGTCGTGCCTGCCGCCCATCTCGACGAGCGCGCCCGCCGCGAGGTCGTAGAGGGTCAAGTCGACCGCGCCTCCCCGGCTGTGCCCCGAGCGCGCGGCGACATAGCCGAGCTCGACCATCGCGGCGCGGTCGATGTTCGGATAGTGCCGCGACTTGGTACGACCGTCCTCCGCCGCCCGCGACCAGCGCAGGAAGTCCTCGACGGCGCGCTGCGGACGGTAGCCGTCCCACAGCAGCAGGCCGACGCCGCGCCGCGCCGCCTCGTCGCGCGCCCGCGCCAGGGATCCCGCGAGGGCCGCGGTGCCGATCACGCGGTTGGCGAGATAGCCGTCCACCGGGCGGCCCGTGAAGTTGTCCCAGGTGGCGTACTTCGCATCCCAGCGGATTCCCGGGATCCGCTCGTCGAGATAGCCGAAGTCCGCGGTCACCGCGACGGGCCCTCGAGGGCGAAGGAGATGAGCCGGTCGAGCACCTCCGCAAGCGGGAGGCCCGCCGCGGCCATCATGCGCGGGTAGCGGCTGTAGGAGGTCAGCCCCGGGAAGGTGTTGACCTCGTTGAGCACGACCTCGCCGTCCGCCGTGAGGAACATGTCCACGCGCGCGAGCCCGCGACAGCCCAGCGCGCGGTAGATCGTCCTCGCGGTGCGCTGCACGAGCAGGCGGGTCTCGGCGGGGATCTCCGCGGGCACGACGAAGGTCGCGTTCTCGGAGCCGGACTCGGGCGCCTGCTCCTGATGGATCCGGAAGAAGCCGTGCGAGAGCCGCACCTCGTCGACCTCGCCGACCACGAGCCCCGTCGGGCTCTCGAGCACGGCGCACCCGATCTCGCGACCGGCGACCGCCCCCTCGACGAGGACCTTCGAGTCGAATCGCCTCGCCTCCTCGATCGCGGCGGCGAGGTCCTCCCGCCGGTCGACGCGACTCACCCCGAAGGACGATCCGGAGCGGGCGGGCTTCACGAAGACCGGGTAGCCCAGGCGCACGTCGTCCACGGGCCCGTCCGCGGAGACCGTCCGGAAGGTCGGGGTCGCGACGCCCGCGCTGCGGACCACGAGGTAGGCGAGCGACTTGTCCATGCAGAGCACCGAGCTCGGGATGTCGCAGCCGACGTAGGGGATCCCGGAGAGCTCCAGGAGCCCCTGGATCGCGCCGTCCTCGCCGAGCCTGCCGTGCAAGACGGGCAGCACGACGTCCACCGGGACGGAGCGCCACCCGTCGTCGTCCTGCACGAGCAGCGCGCGAGCGCCGCGGTCCGGGGAGAGCATCGCGGGGCGGCCGCTCTCCCAGCCCTCGTCGGGATCGTCGCAGAGCCGCCACTCGCCCTCGGCGGTGATCCCGACGTAGATCGGCCGATACCGGGCGAGGTTGAGGTTCCGGGCGACCTCCCGGGCGGACTTGACCGAGACGGGGTGCTCCTCGGACGCACCCCCGAAGAGGACGGCGACGGCGAGCCTAGGCATGTCGGACTCCTTCGAAGTCGAGGCAGGTGCGGATCGTGCTCTCGACCGTGTCCCGCAGGGCGCGGTCGGTGTAGTAGGCGGTGTGCGGGGTGATGAGCACGTTCGGCAGGCGCCGCAGCCGGAGGAACAGCTCGTCCTCGACGGGCCGATCCCTCCGGTCGACGTAGAAGACGCCCTCCTCCCCCTCCACGACGTCGAGCGCGGCCCCGCCCAGCCGGCCGGCCTCGAGCGCGGCGACGAGCGCTCCCGTGTCGATGAGCGCGCCACGGCCCGTGTTCACGACGATCGCGTCGGGCCGCATCCGAGCGAGCCGCTCGCGGTCGAGCAGGTGCTCCGTCTCCGCGGTGAGCGGGACGTGGAGGCTCACGATGTCGCTGCGCTCGAGGAGCTCGTCCAGGCCGCCGGCTCCCGCCGCGGCCACGCGGTCGTAGCCGAGCACCCGGCAGCCGAAACCCCGCAGCCGCGTCATGACGGCCGTCCCGATGCGGCCGGTCCCGATGACGCCGACCGTCAGGTCGCGCAGTTCCCTGCTGCGGCGGTCGCCGGGCGTGAAGTCCTGCGCCTCCGCGCGGACGACCGCCGAGCGGGCGTTCCGCAGCGCCATGAGCATGAGCATGAGGGTGTGATCGGCGACGCCGTCGGGCGAGTAGGAGACGCCGTCCACCTCGATGCCGAGACTCCTCGCGTGCGCCGCGTCGACGTGGTCGGTCCCGGCGCTCCGGGTGGAGAGGTAGCGGACCCCCGCCGCGCCGAGCAGGTCCAGGACGGCGTTTGGGATGCGCGCCTTGTGGCTCACGCTCACGCATCGGCTCCCCACGGCGAGCGCGACGGTCGCGGCGGACGGCGGGGCATCCGTGATCGTGAGCGCGACACCGTAGCGAGGGGCCAGCTCGCGGAACACGGCGGCCTCGTCGGCCGCGCAGTCGTAGACGGTGATCCGGATCGGGGCCGCGACGCGGTCCCCGCCGTGCGGGCCGCCGCTCTGCGCGGGTGCGATGAGCATCCCGCCTCTCCTTCTCCGTTCCACGCTCCCAGCCAACCCGGCGAACCGTTGCCCCGACGTATCCGTTTTCCGATATGTCCGCGATATCCGGATCACCGCCGGCCTTGCGAGAGCGGCGAGCGGCCGCGCCGCCTATCGTCCGCATATCCGAAAGCGCATACGCGCCCGCAACGCGGCGCCGTCTTGACTCGGCGCATGATCGATGACGGCCTGCGGTGCGTCTCCCAGTGGGGCGACCTGGCGCGGAACGACGACGTCGTGATGCGGCGCCTCGAGCCGTCCGGCCTCGAGGTCACGCTGGGCGACGCCGACCGGCCGCCGCTGCACGACTGGGCCTCCGACGGGTACCTCTCGCGGGAGGAGTACTTGTTCTGGTCGCGCAAGGTCTGCGGCCTCGCGTGCCTGCAGTCGCTGCTCCACGCCTGGACGGACGTGCGGCTGCCGATGCGCGACCTGCTCGAGCTCGCCCTCGAGGCCGGCTGCTACGTCGTGGAGCCGTCCGGCGCGGTCACGGGGATGCTCTACCGGCCGTTCATGGCATGGGTCGGCGCACAGTTCGGCTTCGACTGCCGCCTGGTCGAGCGCACGCCGATCGAGGTGTCGTCCCGCGAGGTGCGGCCGGATCAGGTCATGATCGCGTCGGTCTCCGCCGAGATCCGCGACCCCGACACCCCCGAT
>Ga0164243_10003546_pt1 | contig 24914 bp, 18 predicted proteins | sample OricompcompostOP_FD_108781 | JGI IMG/M metagenome (GOLD analysis project Ga0164243, IMG submission 108781) | Organic Plus compost microbial communities from Emeryville, California, USA - Original compost - Organic plus compost (OP) | ecosystem: Engineered > Solid waste > Mixed feedstock >...
CAGCAGGTCGTGCAGGAACATGAAGCTCATCACGACGTCGGCCGCGTCGCCGCCGTCGATCTCCTGCCCGTTGAAGAGGATGTCCAGCACGTCCGCGCACACCGGCTCCACCGTGCCGGCCAGTCCGTACCCGGCCACGGTGTCGCGGGCCAGCTCGGTGGCGGGCCGGCTGATGTCGATGCCGATGCCGCGCGTGCCCGGGCGCGCCTTGACCAGCCGGGAGACCCGCTCGCTGACCCCGGCTCCCAGATCGACCAGGGTGCGGAAGTCGATGCCGGCGATCTCCTCGTCGAGGATGTGGCGCATCAGCGCCGTGTCCGCCTGGGCCGAGCCGAGCGCGACCATGCCCTCGTCGCGGTGCAGGTCGACGCCGAAGCGGCGTTCGCCGCGGGCGACGGGGGCGGCACTCGCGAAGATGTCGTGGTAGCCGCCGACGCCCCAGGTGAAGAAGCCCAGGTACCGGGCGACGTCCTCACCGACGGACGTCGCCCGGACCTGTGCTCCGCGGACGTCGAGATAGCCGAACGACTCCGCGGCCCCGACCAGTGCCCGGAAGACGGCGGAATCCAGGCCGTTCGTTTCGCAGAACCGGTCCATGTCGAGGGATTTCTCGTCCCGCAACAGCTCGAAGACCCCCAGTCGTTCGAGCCCGTGCAGCACATTCGCGCAGATGTAGCCGTTGAACGCGGTGTCCGGGTTCAACGGGGTCGGTGCCTGGCCTTGCCATTCCGAAGGAAGCGTGTTCAGCGGCGACACTCGTTCACACCTCTCTGTTCGCACCGCGGGTTGCCGGCCCGACGGCGGAGGCCGTGCCTCGGACGCCCTCCGCCGTCGCCGCCCCGCGGCTGGGGAGCGGCGGGCAGCGTGTCCCGGCTGCCCGCCGCGGGATGTGGGCTCAAGCCGGTTTGGCCGCCAGGTTCGTGGCCACCGAGAAGGGGCTGAGGTCGACACCGGGCCGGTCACCGCGGTACAGGTCGCGGATGATGCGGCCGGTGATCGGCGCGTGGGCCAGCCCGTGGCCGGTGAACCCGGCCGCGAACAGGATGCGCTCGTGCTCCCCCTCGCCCCGGCCGATCAGCGCCGACTTCGTGGGCGTGACGTCCAGGGTTCCGGTCCAGGCGCTGTGCAGCTCCACGTTCTCCAGCTTCGGATACCACTTCGGGAGCTCGTCGACGGCGGCCTTGAACCAGATGTCCCGCATGCCCTTCTGCTTGGAGATGCGCTCCAGACCGACGAGGAAGGACTTGCCCATCCCCATCGTCTTGAGCCCGGAGACCGGGTGGAACGTGAAGGGCGTGTCGGTGTCGCTCTCGGAGATCGGATCGGTGTGCAGCAGTTCGGCGAACTGGCCCCACACCGGCAGCTCCATGCCGGTCAGCTTGGCGACCTCGCCGCTCCACGGTCCGGCAGCGATGACGACGGCGTCGGCGGTGAAGTCCCCCCGCGTGGTGGTCACCTCACCGGTACGCGCGTCGAGGCCGGTCACGGTGGTTCCGCTCAGCAGCCGTGCGCCGAGTTTCTCCGCGGCATCCGCGTACCCCTTGACCAGGGCTTCCGGCTTGAGGCGGTAGCTGTCCGGGGACCAGACGGCGGCCTCGATGGTGTCGGGGTCCAGCCAGGGGTTGTACTCGCAGGCCTGGTCGGCGGTCAGCAGCTCCAGGTTGACGCCCACCTCGCGGTGCGCCGGCAGCAGCGCCTCGATCTCGGCCGCCTGCTCCGGGCTGGTCAGCACGGTGAGCAGGCCCAGCTCCGCCAGGGCGAGGTCGGTGTCCATCTTCTCGGCGAACGAGCGGAACTCGGCGAGGCTCAGCGCCGCCAGTTCCGAGTCGTGGACCTTCTTGGGGAAGTAGGTGCGGAAGGCGCGCGCGGTCTGCGACGTCGTCGCGGTGCCGAACTGCTCCTTCTCCAGCAGGACGACGTCGATGCCGGCCTTCGCGCAGTGGTAGGCGATCGAGACGCCGATGACGCCGCCGCCTATGATCAGCAGCTCGGTCTGGTTCTTCCGGTCAGGCATGCGCACTCCTCGTGATGGTCGGACGGAAGGTCCACGTGTCGCCCCCCAGCTCCCACGGGAAGAGCTGCAGGTTCCACGCGCCGAGAGCGTTGGTGTAGGTGGCCATGTGGGACATCAGCGCGATGAAGTCCTCACGGGAGGTGGTCTCGGCGAGCAGGGCCACCATGTCCTGGGTGAGGTCCCACAGCGTGTTCAGCCCGCAGTAGCCGAGGAACTCGGTGGGCTTGACGAGCAGGATCTTGGCCATCTCGACCAGCGCGCTGAGCGGTACGTCGGTCAGACGGGCGGCCCGGACGAGTCCGGTGTGGGAGACGTAGCCCAGCGGCCGGGTCTCGCCGTTGATGCAGACGAGGGTGGTCAGCACCGAGTTCTTCGTGCCCGCTCCCTGGTCGAAGCGGCCCTCGTGCGCGGCGACCAGTTCGTCGGTCGGCTCGATGAGCACCCGCTCCGTCTCCGCGGCGATCCGCTCGATCAGGTCCCGGGCGCTCGCGGACTCGGCGGGCATACGGCGGACCCCGTGACCGGCCTCGCCGTCCACCCGGCGCACCTGCGCGATGATCGGAGCCCCGTTCCCGTGCACGGAGTCCCAGACCATCTGGCCGATCTTCGGCAGCGCGTCGACGTCCTCGGGAACCACGGAACCGATCGGTGAGGTGGGCATCGGTTCGGTGAGGTCCCCGTACTTGATCGTGAGGTGCTGCACCGAGGAACAGAACACGGTGCCGTTGGGCTGGATCTTGCGGTCGACGCGGTGGTCCGGCACGGCGTGGAGGAGGTCGTGCGCCGGGGGAACGTGATAAATGCAGTCACCGGCGACGAGTGCATGCCCCTGCAAGGTCTGATAGGGGAGCGCTGCCCACAGCGGCTCGACGAGTTCGGCATTACGGCCTTCGTCGAGAGTGATACGTACCTTGGCGCCGATCGACTGCCAGGCGATCTCGATTTGGCGCATTATTCCTACCCCGTTCTACTCGGTCCCTCCGATGACGCGCACGCGTTTCGGAAGAAGTGGAGGGCCGGTCGGATAGTGACGTGGGGACGTTATCAGCGCCCGGAATCCCGGGGTAGGGAAAAACTTCCACCGCCCGCGACCAGCCGCGCACTTTGTCACGTCGATATCGCGGTGAAAAACTTGCTGTTTGTCAGTCCCGGCGCTTCCGCTGTGCCCGCACCGGTATTCCGGTCCCCGACCTGACATATTCCGGCGCCGCTGTTTCCGGCCGGGAGGGCCGCAGCGCCGAGGCGCACACAACGGCGGCCAGCGAGACGGCCAGCGGAAGCACCGCCGTCTCCCGCAGCGCCTCGGTGAGCCCTTGGCGGAACACTTCGGCGGCCACCTGTCCGGCCTTGTCGGCGACCTCGGGCGGCAGCCCGGACGGCAGGGCGTCGGTCACCGCCCGGCCGCTGTGGACGTCGAGCGCCGTCAGACGGCCGAAGTGCCCGGTGAGCGCGTCCCGTGCCTCGTGCGGCAGCCCGTCGGCGCGCTGTGCCGCGAGGCGGGGCAGCGCGGTGCCGAGCCGGTTCTGGAGCAGCGCGCCGACGGCCGCACTGCCCACCACGGCGCCGAGCTGGCGGGTGGTGTTGAACACGCCGGACCCCGCACCGGTGAGCGCCGGCTCCAGGTCACCGACCGCCAGCTTGGCCATCAGCACGAAGACACAGGCGATGCCCACGCCCGCGGCCACCAGCGCGGGCACGAACTGTCCCGGCCCCGCCCCGGCACCGGTCCGGCCGGCCACCACGGTCAGCCCTGCCGCGTAGCAGGCCAGACCGAGGACGAGCAGCGCCTTGCGGCCCACCCGCTCGCCGATCCGGTCGACGAAGGGCGCCGCCACCCCGGAGGCGAACGACGCCACCGCCAGGACCACTCCCGCCTCACCGGGCGAAAGGCCGCGCACGGCCTGGAGGTAGAGCGTCAGCGGCAGCATGAGCCCGGCCATCGCGACGCCGAAGCAGAGCATCACGGCGTTGGCGAGGGCGAAGTTGCGGTCGGCGAACAGCCGCAGGGGGACGAGCGGATGGCGCGCCCGGCGCGGTGCACGTCCGACGCCCCGTTGCAGCACGACGAAGGCGGCCAGGAACACCACGCCGAGGGCGAGCAGCAGCGGGATGGTGACCGGGCCGGCGACGGTGCCCCACCGGTAGCGCTCGCCCTCCAGGAGCCCGAAGCTGACCGCGAGCATGGCCAGACAGATCAGGACGAGGCCGGGCAGGTCGATCCGGTGGGTGCCGCCCGGCCGGTGCCGCGGGGCGAGCGCCAGGGCCGCGACCGCGGAGAGGGCGCCGACCGGCAGGTTGACCAGGAAGATCCACCGCCAGCCGAACGCGTCCACCAGCACCCCGCCCAGCAGCGGGCCCGCCACGGTGGACAGTCCCGCGACCATGCCCCACACCCCGAACGCGGTGCCACGCTCCCGGGGCGGGAAGAGCACCGTGATGAAGGTGAAGGTCTGCGGCGTGAGCAGCGCGGCGCCCAGCCCCTGGAGCACGCGTGCGGCGATCAACTGGTGCACGTCCGTGGCGGCCCCGCACAGTGCCGACGCGACGGTGAACACGACCAGCCCCGTCACGTAGAGGCGTCTGACACCGAACCGGTCACCGAGCCTCGCCGCCGCGATCAGCGGGACGGCCAGTGCGAGCAGATAGCCGTTGACGACCCACAGCACCTGGTCGAAGCGCGCGTCGAGATCGCTCTGGAGGGAGGGCACCGCCACGTTGACGATCCCGGCGTCCAGCAGCGTCATGAAGAAGCCGCCGCAGAGCACGGCGAACACCGTGCGGGGGCCGGCGGCCGGGCGGCGCGGTCGGCCGCCCCGGTTCCGGCGGCCGGTCACGGGCGGCTCGGGACAGGGCTGAACGGCGCCAGGTCGAGGCCCGGGGAGCGGCCGAGATACAGGTCGCGGACGATGCGGCCGGTGGCCGGTGCCTGACCGAGCTCCTGACCGGTGTAACCGGCCGCGACGAAGACCCGCTCGTGCGCCTGCCCGATCAGTGCCGTCCTCGACGGGGTGACGTCCACGGAACCGGTCCACATGCTGCGCAGCCCCGCGTCCTTGAGCTTCGGGTACCGCTTGGCCACCTCGGCGACGGTCTCCTGGAACCACACCTCCCGCATGCCCTCCTGGCGCGAGATCCGCTCCAGACCGACCAGGAAGGACCGGCCGGTGCCCAGTGTCTTGAGACCGGACTCCGGGTGCACGGTGAAGGGCGCCTCGATCTCCTCGCCGGTGACGACGGGATCGGTGCGGAACAGTTCCGCGGTCTGCGCCCACAGCGGCAGATCGAGCCCGGCTGCCTCGGCGAGCGCTCCGCTCGCGGCTCCGGCGGCGAGCACGATCACGTCCGCCTCGAAGGTGCCGTCGGCCACCGCGAGCTGGCCGCTGCGCGGGTCCAGCCCCGTCACCGTCTTCCCGGACAGCCGACGGGCGCCCGCCTCCCGCGCCCCCGCGGCGTAACCCCGCACCACCTTGTCCACGTCGAGGAGATAGGACTGGGGGCACCACAGGGCGGACTCGACACCGGCCGGGTCCAGCCAGGGATTGCGGGCACAGGCACCGGCTGCCGTGAGGAGCTCCAGTTCGACACCCGCCTCCCGCTGGGCGGCGACTTCCTGCTCCAGCGCGGCGGACCGCCCCCGGCCGGTGGGCAGGACCAGCCACCCGACGTCCGAGAGCACGAGATCGGCACCCCCCGCCGGGGCGAACGAACGGTAGTCGGCGAGGCTGCGCACCGTGAGCTGTGAATTGTGCACCTTGCCCGGCTGGTAGGCGCGGACCGGGCGGGGCGCCTGCGGGGCGCCGGCCCCGGTCTCGCCGTCCGGGTCGACCAGGACGACGGTGACACCCGCCCGCGCACAGTGGTAGGCGATGGACAGTGCTGTCACCCCGCCGCCGACTATCAGCATTTCGGTGGTGTTCTTGCGGCCAGGCATGGGCGCTCCCTGTCAGTGAGAATTCCCGGTGTCGCAGTGCCACAGTCGGTCGGCCCGGTAATCGGTCCGGGCGAGCAGACGCACGAGATGGGCCGCGGAGGCCAGCGTGACGTGCCGGTGCCAGCCGGGAAACGACCGGCCGCTGAAATCCCAGATACCGACGTGCTGGGAAACCGCGTCCAGATCCCGGTCCACGCGGCGTACCAGCCTCGCCAGTTTCAAAAGGGTCGCGGCCGGCATCGTCGTCAAAGTGGTGAGCCACAGTTCTTCGCACACGTTCTCCCCCAGCGGACTGACCGCGATCAGCCGCAGGGGCGTGTCCGCGCCCTGGCCGGGTGCGCCGGTGCCGGCGGGCCACCGCACGTCGACGGTCGTCACCATGTGGCCCCTCGCGTCGCCGGGGTCGGGGCAGGTGACCGGCCGGCGCCGGAAGCGGGCCGCTTCCACGATCCGGCGCGCGGTGAGCGGGCCGGGCGCGCGGTTCCCCGCCAGGGCCGGATCGTCGATCCGCAGCGGCAGCGTCGCAGGAATCCTGACGAGCAGCGGCGCCTCGGCGGCGCGCAGCGGCCACAGGAGCTGTGCGGGTTCCATGTCGCGGCCGTCGAGCACCGCCGGCCGGGCGGGACCGCCGGTACGGGCCAGGACGTGCAGGAAAGCCTGAGCCGTGCACTCCCCGAGGGACTCCGCGCCGATGTCGTCGGGCAGCGCGGCCCGTGCGCGCCGGTGCGGGTCCTCGACCCACTCCTTGGGCACCTGGAGCCGCCAGCTGACCGGGGTGCTGGCCGTCTCCGACATGGCCAGCACGCCGACGGCCTGCTGGCCGTGCACGGCTTTGCCGCGGGTCGGGCAGAAGCGCCGGCTCACGGCCACGGCCTGCTGGCCCGCCTTGGGGATCATCACGGGCCGGATCACCCACGCCTCGGGCTCCATGGTGCGCGCCACATACCGGGTCAGTGCGGTGCGGACCGGTTCCCAGTCCCAAGTGGAGTCGCTGATGAAGTGGTGCAGGCGCTGGTCGACCCCCGGCTCGTCGACGAACGCGGCGATGTTGCGGATCGTCTTCCTGCCGGGCGTCTCCAGCAGCCCCCGCAGATACTGGCGGGCCCGCAGGCGCTGGTCTCGCCGGGTGAACGTCGCGAACAGCTCGTCGCACACCCGGTCGAGCACGAGTTCCATCGCCTCGGCCGGCCCGAGATCACGGGGCCGGACCGTCCGTTCGGCCACCGCGTACGGCACCGCCAGGGGGCCGTGCAGCACCGGGGCGGGGCTCTCCGTCTGCTCCCCGGACGCTTGGCCGGGCGCTGCGCGACGACTCCGGCGCAGGCTGCTCAGCACATCGACGACCGTGCGCGGTTCGAGTTCGAACTCCGCCGCCACCTGGTGGACCGGTGCGCTCGGCCACGGGTCCGGCGCGCCGCCGGCGGGTGTCTCTGACCCGGGAGCCGCCGTACGCGCAGGGCGTTCGAGCGGCACCAGATTGGTCGGCTGCGGGGCGGGGACGCCCGAACGGCTGCGCAGAGCACGCACGGTGCGCGGGTCCAGCCCGGTCACCGTGGCGATGGTGCGGTCCGGCCAGTGGGGGCGGGAGTGGAGGATGCGGGTGGCAGCCGCGGCGCGGTCGTCGTAGGAGAGGGGCATGCCGTGCCGGGCGTTGGAGTACACCGCGGCGACGAACGCGTCCTCCTCGTCCCCGTCGAAGAAGACCACCTCGATGGACCGGTCACCGCGCAGTTGTGCGGCCTTCAGCCGGTGCATCCCGTCGAGTATCCGCATGGTTCCGCGGTGCACGAATATGGGCGGGAGGGCGACCGGTGACTGCGCGAGAGTGGTGACGTACTCCCGGTCCTCGCCGTGCGTTCTGAGATTCTCCCCGTGTTGCAGAATCCGTATCGGAATGGTGCATGTCTGCAAGGGGGCGGGCGGTTCGGATGGTGTCAGGGCTTCGGCGACACTGCCGGCCTGAGTTGCCGCAGCATGTTTCCAGCGCATCGGTGTCCCCTCATCCAGTCAGTCCGTTTCTCGGGTACCTGGGGAACGCAAAGTGGTGGGGTTGGGCGGTTGCCGCGCTGTTTGTCCGGCGCGCAGCGGAACGTGGCCACGCAATACTGGAATCGGAAAACTTCCCCAGACGGGACCCCCGGTCCGAACAAAAGCGGGGATCTTGCCACAGGCTATACAAGCCCCCGCTGGACAACAAGTGTGTGGACTGGCCATCGGTGTCAAGGGAGTGGGTAATTCTCCCCAGTCGGACGCGACTTCAAAAAATAAGCAATAAGAGCGGCCGGTGCCGTGCGGCTGCGACCGCGCGACAGTGCGGGCGGCCGGCCGGAGCACCGACGACCAAGTGCGCACCGACCAGCCCGTCAGCCGGGAAACCGCTGCAACCGTGGCTGTTGACCTGGGCCGCAGACCGGCACGTTCCGGCAATCCGCCGTCCCGGACGCTACGTCGGACAGGCAGGGCCCGCAACCGGGTTGTGCACGGCTTCGGACTGCTTGACATGATTGCCGGACGGGCACTTCCAGCGCCGCGGAGCCCGTAATTGGCGAAGGTCATGACGGGCCGGTCGGGAGTCCGCGGACCGACCTGATGAGGAAAACCGTCACCTGACACAGTGCGGTGAGGGCCATTTGCCGCTCTGTGGAAGAGCGCATAACACTGAAGCGCAGTCAGCCGGCCACCCGATCGGTGAAGCCGACCGGGTGGCTCCCCGCCATGACGGATTCCGCCGGCAACGTGCGTCGAATGCCGCCGGACCGAGTGGGGCCGCCGCCGTCGGACAGCGGTGGCGGGCAGCAATGTCCGGCCGTCCGTGGCCGCGCCGTTCCGCGCCGGACGGCATCCGTCGAGCAAGTCCGGGAGAGATCACTGTGCTCACTCGTTCGTCACCGGGGGATTCAGCGGACGACACCGTGCTCGGCATGCCGCCGGGCCCGGCCGGGCAGCAGCCCCCGTGGCCCGACGCGGCGACGGTCCGCCGGGTCCGGCGCCGGCTGGCCGCACTCCCCGCACTGCTCGACGCCGAGGACGTGCTCGCGCTGCGCACCCGGCTGGCCGAGGTCGCCGCCGGCGGGGCACAGGTTCTCCAGGCCGGTGACTGCGCGGAGGACCCCGCCGAATGCGCACCCGGCGACGTCGTGCGCAAGGCCGGTCTGCTGGAACTGCTCGCGGGGCGGATGGAGAGCATCACCGGCAAGCCCGTGCTGCGGGTCGGCCGGCTGGCAGGCCAGTTCGCGAAGCCCCGTTCCCTCGCGGTCGAACGCGTCGGGGACCTCGAACTGCCCGCCTACCGGGGGCACATGGTCAACGAGTTCGAGCCCGACGCGGAGCGGAGGCGGCCCGACCCGCGTCGGCTCCTGTGCGGCTACCGGCTCTCCGGCACGGTCATGCGGTCCTTGGGCCGGGCCGGCGGCGGGACACACCCGCACACCGGGGCACGGGTGTGGACCAGCCACGAGGCCCTGCTGCTCGACTACGAGGTGCCGATGGTGCGCCGCGCCGGGACGGGCCGGGCGTGGCTGTCGTCCACGCACTGGCCGTGGATCGGTGAACGCACCCGGCAGCCGGACGGAGCCCACGTCGCTCTCCTGGCGGGCGTCGTCAACCCGGTGGCCTGCAAAGTGGGGCCCACCACGACGACAGGCGAGCTGCTGGCCCTGTGCGCACGGCTCGACCCGCGGCGGGAGGCGGGCCGGCTCACGCTGATCGCCCGGATGGGGGCCGGCGAGGGCGGCGGCAGGCTGGCCGCCCTCGTGGCTGCGGTGAGGGCCGAGGGGCACCCCGTGATTTGGCTGTGCGACCCCATGCACGGCAACACCTTCAAGACGCCGGACGGGTTCAAGACCCGGCTCGTGCCGGACATCGTGCGGGAGGTGCGGCACTTCCGGCACGCGGTCGCCGCCGGCGGCGGCGTCGCCGGCGGACTGCACCTGGAGACCACCCCCGACGACGTCACCGAATGCGTCCGCACCCAGGCGGACATCCCCCGCGTCGGGGACAAGTACACCAGCCTCTGCGACCCGCGCCTCAGCCCTGACCAGGCCCTCACGGTGGTCTCGGCGTGGCGCGGATGAGCACCGGCCGGACCGGTACCGGCCGTGCGGAACCGGAACGTCGTCGCGCACACCCAGCAATGGAGGTCGGAACGATGGAGGACAAAGTCGCCCTGGTCACCGGGGCAGCGGGCGGGATCGGCGCGGCCGTCGCCCGCGCGCTGGCCCGGCGGGGCGCACGGGTCGCCGCCGTGGACCTGCACACCGGTCGGCTCACCGAGGAGGTGGGGAAGCTGACCGCCGACGGACTGGCCGTCGAGGCGTTCCCCGCCGACGTCACCCGTGCCGCCGCGGTGGAAGAGCTGGTCGAGGGGGTGGAAACCCGGCTGGGACCGGTGGACCTGCTGGTCAACGCGGCCGGTGTGCTGCGCCTGGGACCGGTTCACCGGCTCGGCGACGAGGACTGGGCCGCCACCTTCGCGGTCAACACGACGGGTGTGTTCCTGGTCTCCCGCGCGGTGGCCGGCCGGATGATGCCGCGCTCCCGCGGAGCGATCGTCACAGTGGCGTCCAACGCGGCCGGCACCCCCCGTACCGAAATGGCGGCCTACGCCGCGTCGAAGGCGGCGGCGACGATGTTCACCAAATGCCTCGCCCTGGAAGTCGCGGGCCACGGCATCCGGTGCAACGTCGTGGCCCCCGGATCGACCGACACCGCGATGCTGCGCTCGATGTGGCAGGACGAGTCCGGCGCGCGCGCGACGATCGAGGGCCGGCCCGAGGCGTACAAACTGGGCATCCCGCTGGGCAAACTGGCGCGGCCGGCGGACATCGCGGACGCCGTCGTCTTCCTGCTCTCCGACCGGGCCGGGCACATCACGATGCACGAACTGACCGTTGACGGCGGCGCCACCTTGGGCGCGTGACGAACTGTGGGCGTGAAGGAGATGGCCATGGCAGGGATACCTCCCATCGAGCCCTATCTGTTGCCGACGGCGGGCGACCTGCCCGAGAACGTCGCGCGGTGGGCCGTCGACCCGGACCGGGCGGTGCTGCTCGTCCACGACATGCAGCGCTACTTCCTGCGCCCGTTCCCGGACACCGTCCGCGGCCCGCTGGTGCGGAACGCGGCGCAACTGACCGAGCACTGCCGCGGCCTGGGCATCCCGGTCGCCTACACCGCGCAGCCCGGCGGGATGAGTGAGCAGGACCGCGGCCTGCTCAAGGACTTCTGGGGCCCCGGCATGAAGGTCGACCCCGCCGACCGCACGGTCGTCGACGAACTGCGGCCCGCCGCGGACGACTGGACGTTCACCAAGTGGCGCTACAGCGCGTTCTTCCGGTCCGGACTGCTGGCGGAGCTGGAGCGGCACGGCCGCGACCAGCTGCTGGTCTGCGGGGTCTACGGGCACGTCGGGGTGCTGACCACGGCCGTGGAGGCGTTCAGCAACGACATCGAGACCTTCCTCGTCGCCGACGCGATCGCCGACTTCTCCGCGGACCACCACCGGATGGCGCTCGCCTACGCGGCCCAGCGCTGCGCGGTGGTCACCACCGTCAAGGAGCTGGACGCATGACGGGCCACACGACCCCCGCGGGGCCGCATCCGCTGGCCCGGATCCTCGCACCCCGGCCCCCCGCGTTCGCGCTGATCCACCGTCCGGAGCGGACCGGCGGCGAGGTGGTGGACGTTCTCGTCGGCGATGTGTCCGCGCACGACACCCTGGCCCGCATCCCGCTGCCGGAGGACACCGGCGGCCCCGCCGGGCAGGACGTGCTGGTGCTCGTACCGTTCCGGCAGCTCGCCGAGCGCGGGTTCGCCTGCAACGACGACGGCGAGCCGCTGCTCGCCATGACCGTGACGGAACAGGCCGCCGTGCCCCGTCACGAGGCGCTGGCGATGCTGCCCGACCTGCCGACCCGGGTGACCGGCCAGCACTTCGACGTGACCGACGACGAGTACGCCGAACTGGTGCGGAAGGTCGTCACCGAGGAGATCGGCCGGGGCGAGGGCGGCAACTTCGTCCTCAAACGCTCCTACGTCGCCCGGATCACGGACTACTCGCCCCGGCGCGGACTGTCGCTGTTCCGCAGGCTGCTCCAGCGGGAGACCGGCGCCTACTGGACGTTCATCGTGCACACCGGCGAGCGGACATTCGTCGGTGCCACACCGGAGCGGCACATCAGCGTGCACGGCGGCACCGCCGTGATGAACCCGATCAGCGGCACCTACCGCTACCCGCCGTCCGGTCCCGACCTGGCCCAGGTGCTGGCGTTCCTCGACGACCGCAAGGAGACCGACGAGCTCTACATGGTCCTCGACGAGGAACTCAAGATGATGGCCGGCATCTGCGACGGCGGCGGCCACGTCGTCGGCCCCTGTCTGAAGGAGATGGCGCGGCTGGCGCACACCGAGTACTTCATCGAGGGGCGCACCGGCCGCGATCCCCGGGAGATCCTCCGGCAGACGATGTTCGCGCCCACCGTGACCGGCAGCCCGCTGGAGAACGCCTGCCGGGCCATCAGCCGGCACGAGCCGCTGGGCCGCGGCTACTACAGCGGCGTGGCCGCGCTCATCGGCCGTGACGGCGACGGCGGTCGCACCCTGGACTCCGCCATCATGATCCGCACCGCCGACATCGAGCGGAGCGGCCGGACACGGATCGGGGTCGGCGCCACTCTCGTGCGCCACTCCGACCCGGCTTCGGAGGTCGCCGAGACCCGGGCCAAGGCCGCCGGACTGCTGGCCGCGTTGCAGGCGGAGGAACCCGCGCGTCTCGGGGACCACCCCCGGGTCCGGGCGGCGCTGGCACGCCGCAACACCGGCATCTCCGGCTTCTGGCTGACCCGGGCGGGCCGACGGAGCACGCCGTGGCCCACGATGAGCGGCCTGCGGGTTCTCGTCGTCGACGCCGAGGACACCTTCACCGCGATGCTGTACCACCAGCTCCGCGCGCTGGGTGCCGAGGTGACGGTCAGAAGGTTCGACGAACCGTACGACGCCGGCAGTCACGATCTGGTCGTCATGGGCCCGGGACCCGGTGACCCGCTGGACGTGGCCCACCCCAAGATCGCCCGCCTGTACGAGGCGACGGACCGGCTGCTGGCCCAGCGGCGGCCCTTCCTCGCGGTCTGCCTCAGCCACCAGGTGCTCAGCGCGCGCCTCGGACTCGAGGTGGTCCGCAAGCGGGTCCCGAACCAGGGCATGCAGCGGGACATCGACCTGTTCGGCGTTCCGGAACGGGTCGGCTTCTACAACTCGTTCACCGCGCGCAGTGAGGACGACAAGATCGAATGCCCGGGGCTCGGCATGGTCGAGATCAGCCGCGATCCGGCGACAGGCGAGGTGCACGCGCTGCGCGGCCCCCGGTTCTCCTCCGTGCAGTTCCACGCCGAATCGGTCCTCACCGTCGACGGCGTGCGCATCATCGCCGACCGGCTGGGCGAAGCCCTGGGCCGGTGACCGTGAGGGGCCCCGCCGAAGCCGGCGGGGCCCCTCGGGTCCCGGTGCGCGGGCGTGCCGTGCGGGACGCCGCTCCTGTCATCTCCTCAGTACCCGGTTCGGGTCCCGGTGTGCGGGCGGCGTGCGGGACGCCGCCCCTGTCATCTCCTCAGCACCCGGTCGACCAGCGGACCGGCGGCGCCGGTGTACCGGGCCGGATCGCACAGCAGCCCGAGTTCCCCGACGGAGAACCGGCCGGCGAGCTCCGGCGCCTCGGCGAGCACCGCCGAGAGCGGACGGCCGGACCGTTCCGCGACCGCGGCGGCATCGGTCAGCAGCTGCCGTGCGGCGGCCTTGCCCAGGACATGTCCCAGTACGGCGGCGATCCGCTCCGAGACGATCCGCCCCTCGGTGAGTGCGAGGTTGCCGCGCATCCGGTCCGGCCGCACCTCCAGCCCCTCGGCGAGTTCCGCCGCGGTGTGCGCGGCTCCGCCCGTCAGACGCAGACACTCACGCAGCAGCTGCCACTCCGCGTGCCAGCCGCCGGCCGAGCGTTCGTCCTCGGCCGACAGGCACTGCGTCAGTCCCGCCGCGAGCACGGGGACCTGGAGCGCCGCACTCCTGATGAGGGTGGCGAGCACCGGATTGCGCTTGTGCGGCATGGCGGAGGACCCGCCGCGGCCGGGGGCTCCCGGTTCGGTCACCTCCGCGATCTCGGTCCGGCTGAGGGTCTGCACGTCCACCGCGAGCTTGCCCAGCGCGCCTGCCGTGAAGGACAGCGCGGCGGCCAGATCGGCGACCGGGGTGCGCAGCACGTGCCAGGGCAACGGCGGCCGGGTCAGCCCCGTCTCCGCCGCGAACGCGTCCGCCAGCGCCTCGGCGTACACGCCGGGGTCCGGGCCGCTGTCCGGGCCCGCGTGTTCGAGGTAGCCGGCGAGGGTACCGGCGGCCCCGCCGAGTGACACCGGCAGGCCCTCCCGCAGCAACCGGTCCACCCGGTCGGAGGCGTCCCGCACCAGGCTGCGCCAGCCGGCGGCCTTGAGCCCGAACGTGGTGGGCACGGCATGCAGGGCGAGCGTCCGGCCGGCCATCACGGTGTCCCGGTGCCGGCGTGCGAGGCGGCCGAGCGCCTCGGTCGTCCGTTTGAGGTCACGGCGGACCAGGCGCAGCGCCCGGCGGGCGACCAGCATCGCGGCGGTGTCGAGGATGTCCTGACTGGTGGACCCCTGGTGGACGTACGCGGCGGCGTCCGGGGCCTCGTCGGCGACGACCCGGGTGAGCGCCCTGACCAGACCGACCACCGGATTGGCCGTCTCCCGTGCCAGTACGGCGAGTTCCCGAAGGTCGAGGCGGTCGGCCCGGGCCGCTGCGGTGATGGCGGCGGCTGCCGGACCCGGGATGCTGCCCAGACCTGCCTGGGCCCGCGCCAGCGCCGCTTCCGCGTCGAGCATGGCCTGCAACCAGGCCCGGTCCCCGACGACGGCCTCGACGGGCGTGCCGGCCCTCACCGGCGAGAGCAGACCGGCATCGAGGTCGGCCACGGCCGGTCGCCGGCCGGAGCCGGCTTCGGGCGGCGTCATATCGGTACTCCCGTCAGGTCGGTGGTGCCGCGTGCCGAGCCGAACGCGTCGGCCTCGTGCACGGGCGGTGGTACGGCCAGGGCGGCACGGGCGATCGCGTCCGCGTCGCCGAGGGTCACCGAGTCCACGCCCGGGCGGATGCCGGCGGCCGTGACCCAGTGCACCGCCTCGGTGGGGACGCCGTAGGCGAAGCGGCGCGGGTGGGCGTGGCCGTGTGCGTCCAGCAGCCGGTAGGGGCGCTCGGTGACGGCGAGCCCGCCCGTCTCGTGACTGCCGCCTTCGGCGTCCGGGACGCGGTGGGTGGTGCACTGTTCGGTGCGCAGCAGGTGGAGCAGGAGCGGGTCCGCAGTGCGGCGGATGTCCGGTTCGGGCAGCCGCGCCTCGATGAGCACGGCGGACCGTACGGCGGGCCCGGGGGCGAGCGGCGAGTTGGCGACGAACGCCGGTGCGGTGGTGTCGATCCGCACCTGCGTGCCGGGCCCGGTGACGACCAGGACGCCCGCCTCGATCAGCGCGATCATCTCCTCGACGCGGGAGGCGGGCGGGCCGATGGACAGGAAGGCGTTGAGCGGTGTGTACCAGCCGTCGAGCTCGTCCCGGTGCGAGCGGCCCTCCAGACCACCGTGGTCCACCACGAGCCGGATCTCGTTGCGCAGATCGCGCAGCACGTCGAGGGCCGCCTTCAGCGGGCCGCTGACGTTGCCCGCCCTGGCCTCCCGCACATCCCGGGCCAGATACGCCAGCAGCCAGGCACGGAAGTCGTCGCGGGTGCGGAACGTCTCACCGGCGCAGGGCCTGGCGATCCGCTCCCAGTCCCAGCGGTCCGCCGGGGCGATACCCGCCTCGTCGAGCAACCGGGCCCGCCCGCCGGCGTCCGGCCGCGCCAGATAGCGCTCGGTGAAGGCGTCCTTGTCCTGGTGCCGGCCCCGGGACGCCAGCAGAGTGCCGTAGTACACGGCCTCCACCTCCCGGGAGACGAGCGGCCACAGGTCGGCGCCGAAACGGACGTGGCCGCCGGCCCGGGACCGGCGGCGCAGAGCGGCGATGTGTTCGCGCGTCAGCAGCCGGGAACGGTACCGGCCGAAGGCGCCCTTCTCGTTCTCACCCCGCGCGTGGTGGGGGACGCCCCGGCGGGAGAAGGCGTGGAGTACCGGCTCCTGACCGGAGGGCCGGTAGACCAGACGGCCGTCGTGACGTTCGAAGACGCCGCCGCGGCCGACGCTCAGCAGCGCCATGTAGTCGAAGAAGTTCAGCCCGAGACCGCGCAGCAGCACGGGGCGGCCCGGCTCCACCACGCTCAGATCGGCGTCCGCCGGATTGCCGCAGGGCAGGTAGGTGAGGTGGTGGATGCGGGCCAGACTGGCCGTCCGCTCCTCGCGCGGGGTGAGCCTGGCCGGGAGGTGGCCCTGGGCCAGTACGACGGCGTCGAGGCTGTCGAGCCGGGTACGGTTCTCCAGCCGCACCCCTTGCACGCCGTCGGGCAGACCGTGGGTGTCGGCCATGGCGACGGCCCGGGATCGGTGCACCCGTATCCGCACGTGCCCGGGGGCGTTCGCGACGACACGGCGGAAGGCGTCCCGCAGATAGTGCCCGTACAGGGCCCGGGTCGGATAGGAGTCGGGCCCCAGCTCCCTGGCCTCCGCGAGGATCTCCGCGCCGTAGTCCTCGGGCGAGCCGAGTACCGCCACGCTCCGCGCCCAGTCGTGGAGGCCGGGGCCCGGCTCGACCGGCCCGGCCATGTGCACGCTCTCGTCGGTGTGCACGGTGATCTGCGAGGCCACGGTGTTGGCCAGCAGAAGACGGGACTGCCCGGTCCGCCACACGGCGCCGGCGCCGGGGGCCGCCGGGTCGACGACGTGCACGGTGAGCGTGGCGCAGCGCCTCTCGTACCGTTCGTTGGCGCACAGCCGTTCGAGGACGGACAGTCCACGGGGACCGGCACCGACGATGCACACCTCCAGGTGCCGGTCTCTCATCGTGCCGCTCCGCGGTGGGGGAGGGCGGGCGGGACGGTGGTGAAGTCCCGCTCGCCGTGCATCCAGGCGAGGTGGTCGTGCAGTTCGTCCGTCGACATCCCCGACAGCGCCGCGTTCCTGGCCTCGGCCGCCGCGCCCGCCGGGTGCCACAGCGCGATGCTGTCGCGGGAGATCTTCTGCACCGCCGCCGTACGGCTGCGCCGCTGCTGGTTGTACCGGTTGAACCACCGGGCGAACTCCGCCCGGCCGCCGTCGAGCAGCTCGCCCAGCACGACCGCGTCCTCCAGCGCCTGACAGGCGCCTTGGGCCGCGTAGTGCAGCATCGGGTGGGCCGCGTCCCCCAGCAGCGTGACCGGACCGTCGGTCCAGCAGTCGACGGGCGCGCGGTCGATCAGCACCCAGGACTTCCACTGCTCGCCCAGGGCCAGGAGCCGCCGCGGGGTCTCGTCCAGCATCGTGAACAGCCCGTCGACGACCCGCCTGTCCACCGGTACCCCGGCGAGCGCCCGGGTGGCCCCGTCGTGGAAGCTGGCGGCCAGGTTGAGGTACTTGCCCCCGGCGATCGCGTAGTGCACGAAGTGACACCCGGGGCCGGCCCACCACGTCACCGCGTTCCACCGCAGATGCTCGGGCACCTGTTCCATGGGAATGATCGCGCGGTGGACGGTGATGCCGGAGATCCGTGGCTCCCCGTCGCCGACGAGCTGCCGGCGGACGGCGGAGTGGATGCCGTCCGCGCCGATCAACGCGTCCCCCTCGACCCGCTCGCCGCCCTCCATGACGGCTGTCACGCGCCTGCCGTCGTGGGTGTAGCCGGCCACGGACCGGCTGGTGCACAGCTCGATCCCCGACGTGTCCCGGCACGCAGCGAGCAGCAGCCCGTGGAGTTCGCCGCGGTGCACGACGACGTACGGGTTGCCGAAGCGCTCCCGGTAGCGCCCGGTCAGGGGGACGTGGGTGACGTACTCACCGGTGACCCCGTCCATGAACCGGAGCTGCTCCACGTGCACGGCGAGCGCCCGCACTTCGGCACCCAGCCCGAGGCGTTCCAGGGCGTGCATCCCGTTCGGGGCCAGTTGCAGTCCGGCGCCGAGCTCGGCGAAGTGCTCGCTGCGTTCCAGCACCACTGCCTCATGCCCCTGCCGGGCGACGCTCAACGCGGCGGCCAGCCCACCGATGCCGCCTCCTGCGACGATGACCTTGCCCATCCTCACAGGCCCCGGTTCCTGCTGCCGAGAGCCTTGGCCAGCTCCAGCCGCTTGATCTTGGTGGTGGCCGTCTGGGGCAGATCGGTCTGACGCCACTGGACCGGCTCCGCCATGGCGGGCAGGGAGGCGGTGGCGCGGCTCCAGGCGGCCATGTCGAGCGGCGCGTTGTCGCGGGTGCACACCACAGGGACGGGCTTGCCGTCCGGGTCCGGCACGATGATGACCTCGACCAGCTCGTCGAGCCGGGAGAAGAGGGCGTCCTCGGCGGCCAGTGTGCTGCCGAAGCCGGGGATCACATCGACCTCGCGGTCGAGCAGGTGGAGGCAGCCCCACCGGGAGCGGTAGCCCACGTCGCCCATCCGCCACCACTGGTCGTGCTCCTGCTTGGCGTAGCGCTCCGGTTCGCCCAGGTAGGTCAGGACCCGGCCGTCGGTGCGGACCTCGATGTACCCGGGGGAGGACTCGGAAACCGGCTGTCCGTCCCGGCTGACCACGCGGACACCGGTCATACCGGGGAACGCGTGGCCGACGCAGCGGCCGTCGGCGTCCTTGCCGCGCCGCCGGGTGAAGATCCGTCCGACCACCGGCCCGGCCTCGCTCTGGCCGTAGAGCTGGGCGAAGACCGGTGCGCGGTGCCGGGAGGCCCGCAGCATCCGGTGCACGGTTCTGGGGTGGATGGCGTCGAAGGTGCTGCTGAAGTACTTCACGTCCGCCAGGGGCCGGCGGGGATCGTCGATCAGGCGCTCCCACCGCATGAAGGTGTTGGGGTGGGCCTCGACCACGCCGGGGCGCACCCGGGCGAAGATGCCGGCGACGTGCTCGGGATCGTCGTCGGCCAGCATCACCAGCGGGAATCCGCGCAGCATCGCGATGGCCAAAGCGGTGAAGAGCCGTGAGTGCACGAACGAGACGTGCACCGCCACCGGGCGCCGTTTGCGGACCAGCGCGGTCGCGGCGGCCTGTGGCCGGTAGCGGGCCTGCAGGGTCCAGCCGGTGTGGACGGCCAGTTTCGGGATACCGGTGGTGCCGGAGGTGTGCGTGATCAGCGTCGGGTGGTGCGCGGACATCCGGACGGGCGCCACCCGCGGCGCGCCGGCCAGGTCGGCCAGCCGCTGGGCCTCCGGGTGGTCGCCCGCGGCCAGGAGTACGCGGCGTGCGTGACCGAAGACGGCGGCGGGCAGTTCGCTCTCCAGTTTGGCCTGGTCGGTCACGAGGTAGGGCCGGTCCACCCGGCGCACGAGTTCGCTGACCGTCGCACCGTCGAGCGTCGGTGACAGCAGCACCGGCACCGCGCCGATCCTGGCCGCCACGCATGCCAGCAGCGTGATGTCGAAGCTGTTCGTCTTGTAGACGACCACCCGGTCCGCCGGGCGGACCCCGGCCGCCCACAGCCGGGACGCGAAGTCGTCGACAAGGTCCGCGATTTCCGTGACGGTCGCCCGGCTTCCCAGCCGGGGCGCCAGGTCCAGTTCGTGGTCGAGGACCACGACGTTGCCCGGATGCCGGGCGGCGGCCCGGTCGAAGAGCGTGCCCAGCCGGATTCCCCGATTTCCCACGCGCTGCAGCAGCATGTTCCACCCCTCCAGGTCACGCTTTTTCGACTACCGCCTTGATGCGGAGCAGCGTGGTTTCAAGATCCCCCGCCAGCTTGGCCGTCCAGTCGGTGAAGAACTTCTCCTTGCCGGCGTCGTCCATCTCCGCGGTGATGCCGCGGATGCCCTCGGTGGCGCCGGCCATCCGGAATCCGTGCACCAGCACGCACCCGTCACCGTCCGGTTCGATCTCGTAGGACCAGACGCTGTCCTGGACCTTTCCCGACCTGTCGCGCACGGCCCAGCGGAAGACGCGCCCGGGTTCGGCGGCGACCACCTGGGATTCGGTCTGCCAGGTGCCGCGTACGACCGGTGCCCAGGCGACGACATCCTCCGCGCGGACGTTGTCGCCGCGGAAGACGGCGCCCACCGTCGCCGGCCGGCCCGAGACCCATGCGCCACCCGTGCATTCCGGGCTCCATTCGGCGCTGCGGGGCAGATCGCTGACCACCGCGTAGACGGCGGCCGGCGCCGCCCGGACGCGGATTCTCGCCCGAAGGTCGAACAACGGCTTGGCCGGGGCATTCGATTGACTCATGCGTCGAATTTCGAGGAGGCGGCGCCGGGCGTCAAAACGTGGAAAGCGGGTCCGTCAAGTCGGCGTTCTTTGTTGGACTTTTCCCGGAGTTGACGAACGCCGAGGGGTTTTCCCCGCGTGCCCTGTCGCGGTGCCAGAATCGGCAGGGTGCTGGCTGCCTTCGTGAACCGACTCGGAACCCCCGACGAGATTCGTTGCGGTGAACTGCCGGCCCCGCGGCCCGGGCGGGACGACGTGCTCGTCGATGTCACCGCCACAACGGTCAATCCGGTGGACACCTTCGTCCGGTCCGGCGACTACCCGACGCGGGTGAGCTTCCCGTTCGTCATCGGCCGGGACCTGGTCGGTGTCGTCACCGGAACCGGCGCCGGCGTCCACGGCTTCGCGCCGGGCGACGTGGTCTGGTGCAACAGTCTCGGCCATGACGGGCGGCAGGGCGCCGCGGCGGAACAGGCGGTCGTGCCGGCCGACCGGCTCTACCACCTGCCCGAGGGGGTGGAGCCGGCCGCCGCGGTCGCCGTGGTGCACCCGGCGGCCACCGCCTGGCTCGCTCTCTTCCGGCACGGCTGTGTCCGCCCGGGAGAGACCGTCTTCGTGGCCGGAGCCGCCGGCAACGTGGGCAGCGCGCTCGTCGTGCTGGCCGCCGACGCGGGGGCACGGGTGATCGCCACAGCCGCGGGCCGCGATCTGGAGTACTGCCTCGGGCTCGGTGCCGCCGAAGCCCACGACTACGCCGATCCTTCTCTTCCCGCACGTCTCGGATCGGTGTGCCCGCGGGGCATCGACGTGTACCTGGACACCTCCGGCCGCAACGACCTGGGCACCGCCGTCGGGCTCCTGGCCCCCGGGGGGCGGATCGTGCTCCTCGCCGGGGCACACACCCGTCCGGTCCTGCCGGCGGGAGAGTTGTACATGAAGGACGGCTCCGTCCGTGGTTTCGTCATCTCCCGCGCCACCACGGGCGAACTCGCCGAGGCGGCGGACACCGTCAACCGGCTGCTCGCCACGGGCAGGCTCCGCGCCCGGACGACGGAGACCCTCCCGCTGTGCGCCGCGGCCGAGGCCCACCGGCGCATGGAGAAGGGCGAACTGCACGGCAGACGACTCATCCTGCGGATCGCCGGGGCCACGGCGCCGTGACCGCCACGAAGTGAGGAGGCACCGCCCGATGGAACGCCGTTGGTGGACGCTGCTGGTGGTGTGCGCGGCCATGTTCATGCTCCTCCTGGACGTCAACGTGGTCGTCGTCGCCCTGCCCGACATCCAAGAGGAACTGGACGCGGGGCTCGGCAGCCTCCAGTGGATGACGGACGCCTACGCCCTGACGCTGGCGGCACTGCTGCTGACAGCCGGCTTCCTCGCCGACAAGTACGGCAGGAGGCGGCTGTTCGCCCTCGGTCTGGTCCTCTTCACGGGCGGCTCGCTGCTGTGCGGCCTCGCGCAGGACGCCCGCGCGCTGATCGCGTGCCGCGCGGTCCAGGGGATCGGGGGCGCGACCCTGTCCGCCACCTCCCTCGCCCTGCTCGCCGGTTCCTTCCGGGGCAGGCAGCGCGGCGTCGCGTTCGGCGTATGGGGAGCGGTCGCCGGAGTCGCCATCGGCCTGGGCCCGGTGCTCGGCGGGTTGCTCACCGACAGCGTCGGCTGGCGGGGCATCTTCCTGGTGAACGTCCCGGTGGGTGCCGCCGCACTCGTGATCACGCTGCGCCGCGTGGAGGAGTCCCGGGCCCCGCACACCGGGCGGATCGACTGGCTGGGCGTGGTCACACTGACCGCCGGGCTGTTCAGCCTCGTCCACGGGCTCATCACGGCGGGCGAGGCCGGCTGGGACGAGGAAGGCGTGATCGTCCGGCTCGCCCTGGCCGCGGTGTTCCTCACGGCTTTCGCGCTGGCCGAGCGGCGTGCGGCCGAGCCGATGTTCAGCCTGTCGCTGCTGCGTATCCCGACCTTCCTCGGCGGCTCGGTCGCGGCGTTCGCGATGAACGCCTCGCTCTACGCGGTCTTCATGTACCTCGTGCTGTACCTGCAGAACGGCCTCGGGGACGGCCCCCTGGTCACCGGTCTTCGGCTGCTGGTCGGTTCCGCCTTCACCTTCGTGGCCGCGTTCGTCGCGGGCCGGCTGTCGAGCCGGGTCCCGGTGCGCTGGCTGATCGGCCCTGGCCTGCTCCTGGTGGGCCTCGGCCTGCTGCTGATGCGGGGTCTGACAGCCGGATCCGGGTGGACGCATCTGATCGCCGGACTCATCGTCTCCGGTACGGGTGCCGGCCTGGTCAATCCGCCGCTCGCCTCCACGGCGGTCGGTGTGGTGCCGCCGCACCGCTCCGGCATGGCGTCCGGGGTCAACCAGACCTTCCGTCAGATCGGTCTCGCGGTCGGGGTCGCCTGCTACGGCACGGTGTTCTCCGCGACCTTGCACGCGACACTCCAGCGCCGTCTCGCCGCCGTCCCCGGGCAGGGCGGCCGGGCCGGGGAGCTCGCCGAGGCGGTACACCGGGGGGTCGCTGACCGGGTGACGGCCCAGGCGCCGCCCGCGGTCCGCGACGCGCAGGCCGAGGCCGTCCGCGCCGGGTTCGCGGAGGCCCTGAACGCCGTGCTGCTGACCGGCGGAGTGCTGGCGCTCGTCGGCGGGGTGCTGGCCGGCGTACTGATCCGGAGCCGGGACTCCGCCGCCCACCGGCAGCCGTCCGCGGCACAGGGGGAGACCGCGGGACCGGAAGAAACCGCGGAGCGGCGGCCGGGGCTGGAGGCGTCAGGTGGTCGCTAGCAGGAACGACTCGCCGACCTCCGGACGGAGCCCGTCGGGGCGCTCGGCGAAGTAGCGCCGCGTGATGTCCGCCGTCGAGATGTGCCGTGCTTCCGGGAAGCCGCACTCCCGCGCCAGCCGGAGCATCTCCTCGGCGGTGAAGTAGCTGCGGAAGCGGATCCGGCGCCGCTGCGCCTCACCGCCCGGCCCGACGAGGTGTGGCGGCAGCAGGAACGTCATGGCGAAGGTGGAGCCGGGGGCGGTCTTCGCCGCCTTGGCGAGGGTGTCCGCCACGGCGTCCTTCGTGAGATACATGCTGACGCCGGTGCTCGCCAGGACCGCGGGCCGGGACGGGTCGAACCCGGCGTCGGTCAGGCGCTGCCACCAGTCGTCGTCCGCCTCGAAGTCGACCGGCACCATCCGCAGCCACTCGGGAACGCCGTAACCGAGCTCGGTCAGCCGCCGCCGCTTCCATTCCTGCGGGCCGGGCTGGTCGATCTCGAAGACCCGCAGCCGGGAGGCGAGTTCCGTACGACGCTGGGCGAAGGTGTCCAGCCCGGCCCCGAGGATCACGTACTGCCGTACCCCGGCGTCGAACCGTTCGGCCACCAGGTCCTCCACGAACCGGGCCCGGGCGACGACACCGGCGCGGAAACCGCTGGTGGCCTTCCGGCCCATGTCGGGACGGCGGCGCCAGCCGTCGCCGGGCGCGGCCAGCCGCAGGCCGACCTCGTCCTCCAGCACATGGGGTGGCTCGTCCACGTCGAGGTGCATGGCCCGCCACAGGGCCACTCGCACAGCGGTCTTCTCCGGCGTGATGCTTTGCTGGGCAGACACGGTGTTCTTTCTCTCGGTTCACGGAACGTCACTCACCGTACGGCAGGCGCGGGACACCTGCCGTACCCGGAGGAGTGCGCTCCGCCGTGCCCGGGCCACTTCTTCGGGCGTCCGGCCACCGGCTTCACCTGATGGGGTGACACCTGGTGGCCGGCGACGCGGAGCCGGCCGGGCGGAGGCTCATTCCGGCTCGTCGCGGAAGAGACGCAGCACGGCCACGCCGCCGGCCGCGCCCAGGGCCATGGCGCCGAGCCCCCAGGCGGGGCCTGTCCGCTCGCGTCCGAGCGCGCGGTCGGCGGACAGGGCGCCCGGGCCGTCCCAGGCGAGACAGGCCGCGGCTGTGGCGAGCACCAGCGGATACTCGTAGCCGCCGTCCTCGGCCCACGGGCCCTCTCGTCGGTGCACTGCCGCGGCGTTGACCATCTCGCCGATGAAGGCGGAGGCGGCCAGGGGGGTGGCCAGCCCGGCGAGGAGTCCCACGCCGGTGCTCAGGTCGGTGATCCCGGCCACGGTGGCCATCACCCGGCTGTGGCGGTAGCCGAAGGACTCGAAGGTCCGGGCGGTCCGGTCACGGCCCGGCCCGCCGAACCAGCCGAACAGCTTCCGGCCGCCGCGGCCGATGGCCAGCCCGCCGACGACGCCTCTGATGATCAACCGGCCCGTGTCCGCCATCGCTGCCCTTCCTTCGCCTCCGGCGTCCGTACGGGCCCCGACGACCGGTCCGCCTCGGACTTTCCGGCCATGCCGGGCGGAGGCGTCCGCGTGTACGCCGGCCACCCCGGCGCCGGCCCGCAGAACCGATACTAGCAACCTAGCTTCCGGTTTCCGGTGATGTCGGTGTGCGAGTGGGGAGTTTCCCCACTCGCACACCGGCCGGTCACGAGGAGGGCTGGCTCTTGGCCGGATACATGCCGGTGAGCGGCTTGGTCGGCGGGGGAGGGGGAGCCATCTCCAGCCGCTCGGGCGACACCGGGATGTCGAGGCTGCGCTCCGACCCGGCGAGCGCGCGCTCGACCGTCCGGTGGATCTCCGTCTTGTCGGCGCTCAGATACAGGGCAGCGGTC
>Ga0164243_10003547_pt1 | contig 24914 bp, 23 predicted proteins | sample OricompcompostOP_FD_108781 | JGI IMG/M metagenome (GOLD analysis project Ga0164243, IMG submission 108781) | Organic Plus compost microbial communities from Emeryville, California, USA - Original compost - Organic plus compost (OP) | ecosystem: Engineered > Solid waste > Mixed feedstock >...
GCGCACCGCCTCGGCGTAGTTGCCGAGCTTGTAATGAGCCCAGCCAAGGCTGTCGACGATGTAGCCGTCGTCGGGCTTCAGCGCCACGGCCTTCTCGATCAGCGACATGCCCTCCTTGAGGTTGCGGTTCTGATCGACCCAGCTATAGCCGAGGTAGTTCAGCGCCAGAGGCTGATCGGGATAGAGCTCGAGGGCCTTCCTCAGGTCGACCTCCGCGGCCGGCCAGTTCTTCAGGCGCTCGTAGCAGGTGCCGCGCGAGTAGAAGATGCTCCAGTGCCGCTTGTCGGGATTGGGGATCAGCTTGATCGCCTGCGTGTAGACGTCAGCCGCCTCTCCATAGCGCTTGCGCGCCCGCAGAATGTTGCCGAGCGCATCGAGCGGCTTCAGGTCGGTCGGGCTATCCTTGATGAGGCGATCGAGGATCACCTTGGCCTCATCGACCTTCTCGAGCGAGTTGAGGTCGAACGCCTTGCGGATGTCGATAGCCGGCTGCAAGGCGCTGCCGGCCGGAATGCGGTTGTAGGCGTCGATGGCATCCTGATAGCGCTGGCCCGTCTCATAGGCGCTGGCGAGCGCGGCCAGGGCAAAGGCGTGGTTCGGCTTGGCGTAGAGCGCGAGCTGCAAATAGAGAATGCCCATCGAAAGGCCGCCTTCGCTCGTCAGCGCTTCGCCGAGGCCGTAGAACACCTCGGCCATCCCTTCCGCCGGCGTGGTGACGAGCAGGTCTATCTTCTTCCCGGGGCCGATCTGATCGCGCAGATCGCGCACCAGGACGTGCGGCTCGGCCTGGGTGCGTTCGGTCTGCTGATTGAGGATGTCATTGGCGAGCTTCAGGTTGCCGCCGCGCGCCGCGTGACGGGCATAGGCGAGCGCGATGCGCAGTGTCGTCGCGTCCTGACGCATGGAATGCTCGAAGGCCGCCTCGGCCTCCTGGGTGCGGCCGAGGACGTCGGCGATGAGTGCTTTGTGATAGTTGAGATAGAACTGTGCCCACTCGGCCTGCTTGGGCATGTCCAGCAGCTTCATGGCACGTGACGCGTTGCCCTCGGCGGCGGCCGTCCAGGCGCGCGCGAGCGCGCTCGTCAGCTCGCCGATGGGGCCATCGCTGGCCTTTTTGAATTCCTCGTCGGATTTCTGGTAGTCGCGCCCTCTGAAGGCATCGAGGCCGAGCAGGAGGTGCGCCATGCGGTTGTTGGCGTCCTTGGCGATGAGCTGGCGTGCAAGCGGCACGGCGCGGTCCCAATGCCCCTCGGTAGCCTCGGTCTGGAAGGCCTGCTCGATGATCACCGGGTTCGCAGGATCGAGCGCCAGGGCACTGCGGTAGAAGGCGGCAGCGCTATCGCTGTCGTTGACGCTCTTGGCCACGTTGGCGGCCAGATAGCTGCCGAGGAGGGAATGAAAGTCAGTCTCGGTGGTGAAGTCGGTGGCTGCTTGTGCTGCGCCAAGGCCGAGGGCGAGGATACCGGCGGCGGTTGCCGATGTGTGCAACACCTTGCGAAGGCTGGCCCGCATTCAAACTGATCCTTCTAGGAGGTGGAGGCTGATTCCCGCAGCCTCGTACCGTAGCAAACAACGCGGCGATTTGGCGACCTCCGCGCGGTGGGTAACGTTGAATCCGCATATTCTTTCGCGGCATCCCGCCCCGGCGCAGAGGCGGCTGCCGCTCACATTCCCGCGTAGTTGGGGCCGCCCCCGCCCTCGGGGCATACCCACGTGATGTTCTGGCTCGGGTCCTTGATATCGCACGTCTTGCAGTGCACGCAGTTCTGGGCGTTGATCTGAAAACGTGGCTCCCCATCCGATCCGGCGACGACCTCGTAGACCGCAGCCGGACAGTAGCGCTGAGCTGGCTCGGCAAATTCGGGCAGGTTGATGGCGACCGGCACGCGCGGATCGGTAAGCTTAAGGTGAACCGGCTGATTTTCCTCGTGATTGGTGCCGGAGAACGACACGTTGGTCAGCCGGTCGAAGGTCAGCACGCCGTCCGGCTTTGGGTAGGCGATCGGCTTGGCGTCCTGGGCGCGCTTCAAGGTCGCATAGTCCGGCTTTTTGTGGCCGAGCGTGAAAAGCCCCCCAGGGATCAGTGTGTTTATCCACATGTCGAGCCCACCGAGCGCGATGCCGAGGTAGGTGCCAAAGCGCGACCATAGCGGCTTGGCATTGCGCACCGGCCGCAAGTCGCGGGCTATGTCGCCCGTGCGCACGGCGTCCTCGTAGGCGACGAGCTCGTCCTGCGCCCGCCCCTCGCCGATGGCGGCGAACGTCGCCTCGGCGGCGGCGATGCCGGAGAGGATGGCATTGTGGCTGCCCTTGATGCGCGGCACGTTCACGAAGCCCGCGGCACAGCCGAGCAGCGCGCCGCCCGGGAAAGTGAGCTTGGGTATCGATTGCCAACCGCCCTCGGTGATGGCGCGCGCGCCGTAGCCGATGCGCTTGCCGCCCTCGAACGTAGTGCGGATCATCGGGTGCGTCTTGAAGCGCTGGAACTCCTCGTAAGGCGATAGATAGGGGTTCTCATAGTTGAGGTGCAGCACGAAGCCGACGGCAACCAGATCCTCCCCATAGTGGTAGAGGAACGAGCCGCCGCCGGTGCGGTCATCGAGCGGCCAGCCGAAAGAGTGCTGCACCAGGCCAGGCTGGTGCCTCTCCGGGGCGACGCGCCACAACTCCTTGAGGCCGATGCCGAACTTCTGCGGCTCGCGACCGTCGCTGAGGCGGAACTCCTCGATGAGCTCCTTGGTCAGCGAGCCGCGTGCGCCTTCGGCAAAGAGCGTGTACTTGCCGCGCAGCTCCATACCGCGCACGAAGCTGTCGAGGGGCTGGCCGTCGCGGCCAACGCCCATGTCACCGGTTGCAATGCCGACAACGGCGCCGTTCTCGTCGTAGAGGACCTCGCTGGCGGCAAAGCCGGGATAGACCTCGACGCCGAGCTCCGCTGCCTGCTCGCCGAGCCAAGTGACGAGCGCGCCGAGGCTGACGATATAGTTGCCGTGATTACTCATCAGCGGCGGCATGAAAATGTTCGGCAGCCGCAGCGCTTTTGTCTCCGTCAGGAAATAGAAGCGGTCATCGGTCACGACCGTCTCGACGGGAGCGCCCTTCTCTTTCCAGTCGGGAATGAGGCGATTGAGGCCCTTTGGATCGATGACGGCGCCAGAAAGAATGTGGGCGCCGACCGCGGAGCCCTTCTCCACTACGACGACGGAAATCTCGCTGCCGGCTTCGGCGGCGAGCTGCTTCAGACGGATGGCGGCCGCGAGCCCTGCCGGCCCCGCACCCACGATGACGACGTCGAACTCCATCGCCTCTCTGGGCGGCAGCTCGGCTGCGGTCTCGGCCATCTTGGTCGTCACCTCATTGTCGGGGGAACTTCAAATGCCTCTAAACTGGTCCTAGGTCGCCTGGGGCGGCAGCGTCAAGCACTGCAGGGCCGCGACATTGCTGCGACTTGGGTATCGGTGCGCGCGGGCGCTGTCGGGCGGGGGCGTGCTGCTGTAGGGTGCCCCTCGTCATGACCAAGGACGAGACAACTCGCAAGGCGGCCGGGCGGATCCTCGCATGGTACGAGGCCATGGGCGTCGACGCGGCGCTGGCGGATGAGCCCGTCGACTGGCTGACACGTGGCGACAATGCACCTGGCGCGGACTTCTCGCTGGCCGGCGCTCCAACGCCCCCTGCGCCACCGGCCGTCTCACGCACTGCCCCGACGGCCCCTCCCGCGCGCGCTCCGCTCAATGCTCCTGCACGCCCCTCGGCGCCGCCGGCGCGGCAGTTTTCCGGCCGTGCACCAACCTCTCCCGCCCCAACCACGGACCTTGGCTCAGTTCGAAGCCTCACGGAGTTGAGGACTCGGCTCGAAGGCTTCGACGGCTGCGGACTGAAGGCGACGGCCAAGAACTTGTGCCTCTATCGGGGGGCCGAGCACGCGCCGCTGATGATCATCGGCGAGGCGCCGGGGCGCGAGGAGGACCTCGAAGGCAAGCCATTCGTCGGCCGCGCCGGACAACTGCTCGACAAGATGCTCGCCGCCATCGGCGTGAGCGAAGAGAACGTGCACATCACCAACATCGTGTATTGGCGCCCGCCGGGAAACCGCACGCCGACACCGCAAGAGGCGCTGGCTTGCCGGCCGTTCCTCGAGCGGCAGGTTGCGCTGGTCGCACCCAAAGTGGTGCTGGCGCTCGGCGGGGCGGCGGCCAAGCACCTGTTCGACGTCGCCGACGGCATCATGCGCATCCGCGGCAAGTGGCGCGATATCGACATGGGCGGGCACAGCGTGAAGGCGATGGCGACGTTGCACCCGGCCTACCTCTTGCGCACGCCGGCGGCGAAAGGCATGGCGTGGCGGGACCTGCTCGCCGTCAAGGCGGCGTTGAAATAACAAGAGCTGGATATGGCGAAGATAGACGAGAGCTACGAGTTCAAGCCGCTACGCTTTGCGACGCTGACCGTGTCGGATACGCGCGACAAGGCGACCGACAAGTCCGGCGACGCGCTCGAGGAGATGATCCGCGAGGCGGGTCACGCGCTGATCAAGCGTGAGATCGTCACCGACGACATCACGCAGATCCGCGCCAAGGTGGAAAGCTGGATCGCCGATCCCGGTATCGAGGCGATTATCACCACCGGCGGCACGGGGTTGACGGGGAGGGACGTCACGCCGGAGGCCGTAAGGCCGTTATTCGAGAAGGAGATAGACGGCTTCTCGGTGATCTTTCACATGATTTCGTTCAAGAGCGTTGAGACCTCGACGATCCAGTCGCGTGCCTGCGGCGGCACGGCCAACGGCACCTATATCTTCTGCCTGCCGGGCTCGACGGGGGCGTGCAAGGACGCTTGGCACGGCATCCTCAAGTGGCAGTTCGATAGCCGCCACAAGCCGTGCAATCTCATCGAGATCCTGCCGCGCCTCAAAGAGGGGCGCGGCTGAGGCGTCGGATCAGAAGCCGGTGCGGCCGCGCTCAAACGCGGCCAGCTCGAGCGTCGCGTTGGCGCTCTCGAAGAGAGCCGCGGCGAGCTGCCCGGCAACGACGAGCACGAGGCCGAGAACGATGGCCGGCACACCCAATAGAACGCCGAACGGCGCGCCGAGCAGGGCAATGGCGGACAGCTCGCCGATAAAGCCCGCAAAGCCGGCTCCTGCGGAGAAGAGACCCCCCAGCAACGTGAGCCAGCCGAAGCCGCTCAAAGCGTGGGCGAGGTAGCGCGCCATGCGGAAGCGCTCGAGGAACAGTGGCGCCTCCTCGCTGGCGGCTGCCTGCTGACGGGCGATGATCTGCGGCATGGCACCAGGACCCGCAGCGGCGGCTTGCGGGTGCTGGTCGGCGGGATAGCCCGCGGGCGAGGGATTGTTGGCGACGTTGTAGACACGTTGGCTGGCTGCCGGCGGGCCGGGTGGGGCCTGAGGCTGCGGCTGCGGCGCCGCGGGGGCGCCGCCGGTGCGCGCGACGCGGGCCTCGCCCCAACGCCACTCGGCGATGCGGAACAGGCCTTCGCGCGCCTCCTGCGCCTCGGGGCTGCCCCCGTGCTGCTCAACGAGATGGCGATAAAATTGGAGGGCGTAGTCCATCTTGCCCTCGGCCTCGGCGCGACGCGCTGCCTGAAGCACCTGGACCGGCGTGAACTGCACCGATGTTTGCACCATGACACAACCCCCTACACGCTCACTCGAGCGGTGCAATGCTACCACTGTCAACCGCAAATGTCCGCGCAATGATCGCGGAACGCACGGCAAAATCACAATCTTTGCTAACGCGCCTCGGAAGCGCTGCCCTCCACGGCACCAAAGTGCCCGCTCATCCTCCTCATTGCCCGCTTGTTCTAAAGCTCGGCCGGCGAGCCGATACGCGTGATATGCAGTCCCGGAAAGCCGATCAGCGTTTCTGCAAGGCGGGCAACGGCTGGGCGCGCTGGACGTTCCCGTGCCTCGACCAGCCAATAGCCGCGTGCGCCGCGCGCTTTCAGTGCCGCGCTGACCTGCTCCACCTTGAATGCCGGCACGCCACGGTCAACGACAAGCACGGGAAAATCGAGCGGCATGTCGCTGACGCGAGGGAAGCCACTACTCTCTCCAGCGATTTTGCCGGCAGTCTCCCGATCGATGCAGAGAAGGCGTCCGCTGGCAGCGCGGGCAACTCTTTTGCGCTGGTGGACGGCCAAGGCGCGCGGTGGCAGCGGCAGAGACGCCAGGCGCGGTGACGTCGGTACGGACACGGACTTTCCCCCGAAAGACGCTGATCTTGGTTAAAGCAGCAAAATCTGACGGCTGAATTACGACGGCCAGCGAGCTACGGCTGCAATTATTAGTGTTCGCCGCCGCTGAGAGACGCGGTGCGCGCGGGTGCAAGATGCAACGCATAAAGCAAGCGCTGCAGTTGGTTGGCGAGCACGCCTCGCAGATAACCTCCGCGACGATAGCCCGCCGCATTGTTGATGGCGCGCGCCTTGAGCAGCTTCACCCGCCGTGCACCGAGGCGGCGAACAAGATCGATATCCTCCATCCACGCCACGGGGCGGTGGCCACCGACCTCGTCGTAGCGGCGCTTAGGAATGAGCAGACCCTGGTCGCCATAGGGAGCTCCAAAGAGCCTGCAGCGCAGGCTCACGAGAGTTTCCAACGCACGAGGGGCAAAGCCGTCATCGTCAAGCGCGAAGCGAAATGCTGCAGCCGCGTGGCGCGAGGCGCCGCGGTCGACCCGCTCCATGAAATGATCTGCCTCGCGCTCCCAGCCGCCGTCGAGGATGGTGTCGGCGTTGAGAAACAGAAGCCAGGGATGACGTGCAGCCGCAGCGCCAGCGCGCATCTGCGCGCCGCGGTTGGCTGGTGCGGCAATGACCTCAGCACCGGCGTGATCGGCAATCTCCCGGGTGCGGTCAGACGAGCCGCCATCGACAACGATCACCTCCCGCACGACACCCTCGAGCGCCGCCGGGACGAGCGCGGTGAGAGTAGCGGGCAGGCTCTCCTCGACATTGGTGGCGGGGATGATGACGGAAATCATCGGATTTCTCTGCCACGGGCGCACCGCCGCAACAACTGCAGATACGGCGTTGTCTGAACGCAGCGGCTTGTGTTCTTGATTTGTTCTGATGGATCGACTAGCTTTTCTTGACAGCGCATCGAGGTGCTTGGCAGTGGGCAAGAGGCAACGCGAAGATCCGACAGTTGAGGCAACACCAGGCGGACTCGTCGAACGCGAGAGACGGCGCGGGCGCGGAGCGCGCTCCAACCACACCGGGCGCTTCGAGGCCGAGCGGCGCGAGGCCTTCGATGACGGCTGGGACGGGCTGGGCGATCTCGACGCCTTCAAGACGACGGTGTTCGATGATCCTGCGCGCACGATCATTACGCGCAACGACAGTCCCGACATCTCTTTCGACCGCTCGATCAATCCCTATCGGGGCTGCGAGCACGGCTGCATCTATTGCTTTGCGCGCCCGACGCATTGCTTCCTCGGGCACTCAGCCGGACTAGATTTCGAGACCAAGCTCTATGCACGCACCAACGCGGCGGAGCTGCTGCAACGCGAACTCGCAAACCCGCGCTATCAGCCGGCGTGCATGGCTATCGGCACCAACACCGATCCCTATCAGCCAATCGAGCGCGAGCGGCGCATCATGCGGTCGATCCTCGAGGTGCTCGACTGCACCAATCATCCCGTCGGCATCGTCACCAAGTCGGCGCTCATAACACGCGACATCGACATCCTGTCGCGCATGGCGGAGCGAAGCCTCGTGCGGGTGGCGATCTCAGTGACGACGCTCGACGCAAAAATCGCGCGAGCCATGGAACCGCGCGCCCCGACGCCGAGGCTTCGGCTCGAGGCCGTGCGGCAGCTCGCCGCCGCCGGCATCCCGACGGCAGTGATGATGGCGCCAATCGTTCCAGCGATCAACGACAGCGAGATCGAGAGCATTCTGAGAGTGGCAAAGGCGGCAGGCGCGCGCTCAGTGGGCTACGTCATGCTGCGGCTGCCGCTGGAAATCAGCGTGCTGTTTCGCGAATGGCTGGCAGCGGAGTTCCCTGACCGCGCGGATCGCGTCATGCATCTCATGCAGTCGATGCACGGCGGGCGGGACTACAATTCCGCTTTCGGCATACGCCAGCGCGGCACGGGACCCTATGCCGAGCAGATCGGCGCCCGCTTCCGGCTTGCCATCAAGCGCCTCAAGCTCAACGAGGAGCACACGGAGCTGTGCACCGACCTCTTCCGGCGCCCCGTGCTCGCGGGGCAACAAATGCAGCTTTTCTGAGGGTTTTCCTCAGGCATCTCTACACCGCGCTTTGACTTGGCACCCTAACCGGCCGAACTTGCTTGGCCATGGGGAATGCTGCTGCCGAGACGAGACCGCGACCGACCTTCGAACTGGAGGCGGCAGAGCTGCAACTACATGGTGGTCCCGTCGCCGGCGTCGATGAAGCCGGGAGAGGTCCGCTGGCCGGCCCAGTAGTCGCCGCGGCCGTCATTCTCGATCCAGAGCGCATCCCCGACGGCATCGACGATTCCAAAGTGCTCGATGAGGAAACGCGTGAGTTCCTCTATGGGCGCATCAGGGCGACGGCCGTCTTCGGCGTCGGCATCGCCGACGTGAAGCGCATCGACCGGCAGAACATCCTGCACGCAACCATGTGGGCGATGGCGCAGGCCGTGGCGCAGCTACCGCAGATGCCGAAGCTCGTTGCCATCGACGGCAACCGTGCACCGAAGCTCAAGTGCCCTTCCCGCACAATCGTGAAAGGCGATGCACGCTGCCTGTCCATCGCCGCCGCCTCGATCGTCGCCAAAGTGACGCGCGATCGGCTGATGGTGAAGCTCGGCGCCGAGCATCCGGGCTACGGCTTCGAGCGGCACAAAGGCTATGCGACGCCCGAACATCACGACGCCATCAAGCGCCTCGGCATTACCATCCATCACCGGCGCTCTTTCCGCACCGTGCAGCTGGCGCTCGGCCTCGTCACCGACGATGAGGAGCTCGTTTAGATTTCCCTTGCCAAGCAAAGGGGCTCTTTAGCGCCTCTCAGCAAGCTCTTTCATAGCCGCTCTTTCGTCCAGGGCATCTGCGTACCCTAAATCCTCTCGAATCTTCGTCGTGTCGAGGACCAGGGGCTGACGATAGTCAAACGGCGGCGGATCGGACGGTTCACCATTTGCGGCAGGCAGCAACGCCAACCTCTCACCCACGGAGGGGGTCGCCTCCTCGCCGACGTTGAAAATGGCGTTGCGCGCCTTGGGATGCGACACGGCGGTCGCGATCGCCGCCGCGACATTTCCGACGTGACCGTGCGTCCAACGCCAATCGGGCACAGCGGAGAATCCGTAGACGGTAGAGAGATCGCCGTTGTCTTCCCGACCATATACCTTCGGCAGACGCAGAACGGTCCAGTCGAGTCCTCGGGCGCTTTGCACCGTTCTCTCGACCAGAATCTTATCGTAATCGTGCGCATAGGGGCCAATCCGCTCTTCCATTCCCCGATAGGGATAGAGGATCGAACGGAGTGGTGCGTCCTCCTTCAACGGGACGGGGTCGGGCGCCCCCGGCTCCATTTTGGTCAATCGACCGTAAGCGCGGTAGACATCGCAACTCGACACGATCACTAGGCGTTGCGCACGCCCAGAGAAAGTCTGCACGGCCGCTTCGGCATCGGCGCTGCCCATCGCAACCATGTGCACCACAACCTCCCAATCCCGGCGAACCGCGGCAGGGAAATTGGTGATTGGATAGGCTGCCTCAGCATGCAGAAGATGCTGCACTTCGGGCAGGATAGGATTGATGTGCGATCCGCGATGGAAAACGGTCAGCTCGTCTCCGGCATCGTGGAGATAGCGAACGACGTGCGCGCCGATGAAACGTGTGCCGCCAATCACTAGGATCTTCATTGAACGAAGCCTCTCATTGATGGGCGCCTCGTCGCCACCCGTGCATCACCGAGGCTCGTTCCAGACTGCCACCGAGGATGACGAAGCCGTTTAGAATCCTCTAACGGCGCCAAGTGCCTGACAGGATTCATCTCTGCATCGGCAACCGATAAATCGCTGGTCAAGCGAGTCCGCGCTTGGTTAGAATCCCACGGCTGGCGGGCTCGATGCGCGCCGACGTTCGTTGCTTCCCCCCCTTGCTTTGAGAGTTGCGTCCCCATGGTTCTGCGTCGTTCGCCTGCGGCCCAAGCGGCCAATCGCGTCATCGTCGGTGATTGCATTGCCGCCCTGAAGAAGCTTCCCGACGCTTCGGCCGATCTCGTCTTCGCCGACCCGCCCTACAATCTGCAGCTCGCCTCGGACCTGATGCGCCCCAACAATACGCGCGTCGATGGCGTCGACGATGACTGGGACAAGTTCGCGAGCTTCGAAGACTACGACAAGTTCTCACGTGCCTGGCTCAGCGAGGCACGGCGCATTCTGAAACCCGACGGCGCCATCTGGGTGATCGGCTCCTATCACAACATCTTCCGTCTTGGCGTCGCGCTGCAGGACCTCGGCTTCTGGATCCAGAACGACGTCATCTGGCGCAAGGTGAACCCGATGCCGAACTTCCGCGGCAAGCGCTTCACCAACGCACACGAGACGCTGATCTGGGCAGCGCGCGACCAACGCGCGCGCGCGACGTTCAACTACGAGAGCCTCAAGGCGCTCAACGACGACTTGCAGATGCGCTCGGACTGGTTGTTCCCGATCTGCTCGGGGCCGGAACGCCTGAAGGACGAGGGCGGGCGCAAGGCGCATCCGACGCAGAAGCCGGAAGCGCTGTTGCAGCGCGTCCTGCTCGCCTCGACGAAACCCGGCGATCTCATCGTCGATCCCTTCTTCGGCACAGGCACGACGGGCGCGGTAGCCAAGCAGCTCGGTCGCCGCTTCATCGGCATCGAGCGCGACGCGGACTATGCCAAGGCGGCCGAGGAGCGCATCGCCCGCGTGCAGCCGTTGCCGCCATCGGCGCTGGAGACGGTGCGCAGCAAGCGCACCGAGCCGCGCGTCCCGTTCGGCACCATCATCGAGATGCGGCTGCTGACGCCGGGCGCGATGCTGCTCGACGCGCGAAAGCGCATCAAGGCCGAGGTCAAGGCCGACGGCACGCTGGCATGGGGCGGGAACCAAGGCTCGATCCATCGCCTCGGCGCCATCGCGCAGGGGAAAAGCGCCTGCAACGGCTGGACCTACTGGCATTTCGAGGCCGACGGCAAGCTCAAGCCCATCGACATCCTGCGCGAGGAGGCCAAGCGTCAGCTCGGGCTTAGCAGCAGCCTGCCGGTGGCGGCTGCTGAATAGTCAACCATCTCGTCCCGGCGGAACGCGAAGCATTTCCGGGCCGGTTGCGAAGTGGATCTGACGGAAGTCGGCTCTGCGTTTACCGGCCATGCCGCGAGGCGCGACGTCGCAGTGGACGGGTGCCGCGGATGGGTCTAAGCGTGATCGCATTCACATCCATGTTTTTGGGACAGGTATGCGTCGCAATTCGGTGAGAACCGACCGCCTGCTCGTCATTGGTGCAGGCCCAGTTGGGTTGGCGATGGCCGATGCGCTCAAGCGGCGCGGCATCGCCTTCGATCAGGTCGATGCGAGCGACGGCATCGGGGGCCTATGGCGCCATGGCGTCTATCAAGGCGTGCACATCGTCTCCTCGAAGCGGTCCACCGGCTACACGGACTATCCGATGCCGGCGCATTACCCGGACTTCCCTTCGAGCGGGCAGATGCTGCGCTATCTCGAAAGCTTCGCCCACGACCGCAACATCGCCGACAACATCGAGGTGCACCGCAAGGTGGTGCGCGCCATGCCGCTGGCCGACGAGAGCTGGCAGGTGACGTTCGACGATGGCGAGGAGCGCACCTACAAAGGCGTCGTCATCTGCAACGGTCATCACTGGGACAAGCGCCTGCCGAACTATCCCGGGCGCTTCACCGGCACGCTCATCCACTCGGCCGACTACAAGGAACCCAAGCAGCTCGCGGGCAAACGCGTCCTGGTCCTCGGCGGCGGCAACTCCGGCTGCGACATCGCCTGCGAGTCGGCGCGCGTCGGCATCTCATGCGACTGGAGCCTGCGCCAGGGCTATTGGTTCCTGCCGAAGACAGTGTTCGGCGTGCCGCTCACCGACCTGCCGATCTGGAACCTGCCGGCGTGGCTGCAGCGGCTTGTCCTGCGCGCGGTCGTGCGCGTCTTCATCGGCGACTATCGCCGCTACGGCTTGCAGAAGCCGGGGCATAGACTGTTCGAGCGCCATCCGGCGTTCGGCACGGACGTGCTGAACTACCTGCGCCAGGGCCGCATCAAGCCGCGTCCAGACATCTCCCGCCTCTCCGGCACCAAGGTGCACTTCGAGGACGGCAGCGTCGGCGAGTACGATCTCGTCGTCGCCGCTACGGGGTTCCATACCTCGATCCCGTTCCTGCCGAAGAACCTGGTGCCGATCGAGGGCGATGCCGTGCAGGTCTACGGCGGGGCGTTCCCCGCCAACGTGAAGAACCTCTACATCGTCGGTTGGGCGCAGCCGCGTAACGGCTTCGGCACCATCATCTCGCCGGCGGCCAAGCTCTATGCCGAGATGATCGCCATGCAGGACGAGATGGAGTTGCCCATCGGATTCATCCTGCAATGGCGCGGCTTCAAAGCCCCGACGTCGCAGCTCATCGATCCCGGAGCGACGCGGCGCACGATCTGGATCGCGCACAAGATCCTGCCGCTCCTCAAGCGACGCTCGCGCATCCTGGCCAAGAAGGACGTCCGTCCGCCGTTCGACCCTTCGCTCTATCCCTTCGAGGGCGACAAGGGTCCGGTGGCAGTGAACCAGTAGCGCAGGGGCCGTGCTGGCGGCCGTGCCTGAGGCGCGGGCGGCGCCGCTCGAGCACCGCTCACCTTTCAGCGCCGAAGTCTGGTATCAGCGCTGGACGCGCTCGCGCTGCGGCACGTCGGTGGGACGCAGCTCACCGGTGCGCTCGCGGTAGGCAAGGCCCGGGTAGTACGGATAGGCGTAGCCGCGATAGTAGAAGAGGTAGGGGCCCGAGTTGTTGGGGCTCACCCAGCGGTACTTAACCTCGCCCGACGGCGTGCGGTAAAATTCCGCCTTGGCTGGCGCCTGAGGAATCGCGATCAGCGCCAACGCTGCCACGGCTGCCGACCCAAGAGCAATGGTAATCCGCATGTTCCCCTCGTTGATCCTGTGAGGACCTCGGAACATGTCGTCGCCCCCCGGGTCCGCCTCGTTTTGGGAAGGTAACAACGGTTGCTTAACTAAGGGTGACTGCAATGCCACGCTCGGCGGCGAATTGGGGGCTCGCAGGGCCGTCACACAGCTTCTCCGACGCGGCCGACGCCCTCTGCCAACGCGGGAGCCAACGCCTTGATTCTAAGAAAATCAGATTTGCTTAGTTGCAGCGCCGCCACCCGGGCGTACGTTGGTTAAATATCCAGGCAGGCAGCGGTAGCCTGACGGGCACTCGCGCAGCCGCTGCGACCACCCATAGGGAAAGGTCGTGAAACGATGTCGGGCACGCTCGTCCTATTACAGCTCGCCGGCAACATCGCGCTGCTGCTGTGGGGCATCCACATGGTGCAGAGCGGTATCCTGCGCGCCTACGGTGCGCCGCTGCGGCATGTGCTGACGACCGGCTTGCACAATCGCTGGAAGGCGCTGCTGGCCGGCGCCGGCATAACCGCCATCGTCCAAAGCAGCACGGCAACAGCGCTTATGGCCGGAGGCTTCATGGCTGCCGGACTGATGGACCTGGTGCCGGCCCTCGCCGTTCTGCTTGGCGCCAATGTGGGCTCGACGCTGATCGTTCAGCTCGTCAGCCTCAACGTCACCGCCGTCGCGCCGGTCATGATCCTGGCCGGCGTCGTCGCCTTCCGGCATGGGCCGCGCACGCGCTGGCGGGACCTTGGGCGCGTCGGCATCGGGCTCGGCCTCATCCTCATTGCCGTGCACGCCATCGTCATGGTCATCGCGCCAGTCGAGCACGCGGAGACGCTGCGGCAGTTGATCCGCATCCTGGCCGGCGACCCGGCGATGAACATCCTCATCGGCGCGCTGATGGCCTGGGTCACGTACTCAAGCGTAGCGACGGTGCTGCTCGTCATGGTGCTCGGGTCGGCGCATGTCGTCCCGGCCATCGGCATCTACTCACTCGTCCTGGGTGCAAACCTCGGCATCGTCATCCCGCAATACATCGCAGCGGGAAACAGTCCGGTGGCCCGGCGCCTGGCGCTCGCCAACATCATCGTTCGCGGCTCCGGCTGCCTCATCGCGCTGCCGCTGCTGGGCGTCATCGCAGGGCTGATCGCGGGCATCGACGACGACCGGGCTCGCCAGGCCGCCAACTTTCACACGTTCTTCAACGTAGCGCTTGCACTGGCCTTCATCGGCCTCTTGGACCCTCTGGCCCGCCTTTGCGAGCGGCTGCTGCCCGACGCGACCTCAACGCCAGATCGCGGCGCGCCGCGGTATCTCGGTGCGATGAGCACCAGCTCGCCGAGCGTGGTGATCGCCGACGCCCAGCGCGAGGTGCTGAGGATCGTCGATCTCGTCAAGGAGATGCTGCAGACCTTCGCCGAGGCGCTGCGTGACGACGACCGCAAGAAGCTGTCGGAGGTGGCGGCACTCGACGATGCCATCGATGGGTTGCATGGCGCCGTCAAAGCCCATCTGATCGAACTCAGCGGCGCCAAGGGACTCAACGAAGCGGATCTGCGCCGCTGCTCGGAGATCCTCGTCTTCGCCATCAACCTCGAGCACGTCGGCGACATCCTCGACATGAGCTTGCGCCAGCTCGCGGGGCGCAAGATCAAGAACAAGCTACGCTTTGCGCCCGAGGGAAGCGCCGAGCTCGCCAACATGCAGGATCGGGTCATGCGCCAGCTCGGCGTCGCCGCCAGCGTGTTCCTGACGCGCGATGAGCGCGACGCTCGCGCCCTGCTCGACGAAAAGGTGCATATGCGCGATGCCGCCCAGAACGCACTCGACGACCATCTGCTGCGGCTGCGTGAGGGGCGCCCGGAGACCATCGAGACCAGTGCCCTCTACGTCGACATGATCCGCGACCTGAAGCGGATCACCGCACACCTTGCCTCGGTCGCGTACCCGATCCTCGAGGAACGGGGCGCGCTCAGACGCAGCCGGTTGCGCGACGAGGACGCCGAGGGGGGCGCGCCCTCCGACCAGCGCCTGAATTAAGGGGTAAATATCCCGTGCGGTGCGGCGCACCGGGCTGCCCGTTGGTGCCGGCGGCGAAGGGACCTACGGGATCAGGAACTTTTTTGTTATCATTGGCGTCCTAAGGTGGAGGCTCAATCCGAGTAGCGGAGCTCAACTCAATGGCCGCGCGTGCGTACTGGAAGGGCTTCCTGCGCCTGTCCCTCGTCTCGATCGCCGTCGAGCTCTACAACGCTGTCGAGACGAAGTCGGAGATTTCCTTCCGACAGATCCATAAACCCTCAGGCCGGCGCATCAACTACACGAAGACGGTGCAAGGCGTCGGCGAGGTCAAGAGCGCCGACATCGTCAAGGGCTACGAAGTCGGCCCGGACACCTATGTGACGCTCGAGCCGGAGGAGATCGAGGCGGTAAAGCTGGAGAGCAAGAAGACCATCGATCTCGTCAAGTTCGTCGACGCCGTCGACATAGACCCGCGCTACTTCGAACGTCCCTACTACATCGCTCCCTCCGACAAGCACTCGGGCGAAGGGTATGTCGTCATCCGCGAAGCCTTGAAGCAAACCGGCAAAGCCGGCCTTGCGCAGCTCACCATCGGCGGGCGCGAGTGGCTGGTCGCCATCACTGCGCTCGGCGACGGCCTGCTCATGGAAATGCTGCGCTACGCCGACGAGCTGCGAGAGCCGACCGAGTACTTCGAAGAGGTGCCGTCGATCAAGCCAGACAAGGAGTTGATCGACCTCGCCGTCGAGCTGATCGAACGCAAGACTGGCGACTTCGCGCCCGAAAAGTTCGAGGACCACTACGCTACAGCGCTGCGTGAGCTGGTGCAGAAGAAGATGAAGGGGCAGAAGATCAAGGCGCCGCACGAGGAAGCCGCGCCGGGCAGCGCCAAGGTCATCGACCTCATGTCGGCGCTGCGCAAGTCGATCGGCGAGAGCGGCGGCAAGGAGAAGCCGGCCCGCGCGACGCCGCGGCGCGCAGCGAGCCCCAGGCGCGGCGCCAAGCGGCGCGCATAGCAACACCGCAGGCGGTGGGATGCAGCGATGGCGTCCAAGAAGCCAGAAAACGGCAAGCCGGAACGGCGGACGCCCGCGGCAGGCAGCGCGCGTGTGACTCGCGCCTCGTCACGCAAGCTGATCGAATTCGACCCGGAGATGCTGCAGGCGCTGGAGCTACTCAGCCGCGACTCGATGAAGGATATGCAGGAGCTGGCTGACGAGGCCTTCCGCGATCTGTTGAAGAAGCACGGTCGGCCGACCTCTCTCAAAGAGGCGCTCCGCCAATCGACGCGGACCCTGCCGGCCAACGATCAACCTCCCAAGCGCAGTGGGAAAGCACGCTGACGGCCCTTGGCGAGCGGGATCGGCGTTAACGCGTCGCGACAAAATGCAGCGCGCGGCGCGGCGTTCCGTGATCGGATTATCGCCTTGTTTTCTGCAAATTCAGTGGTTAGCAAAAGGTATATTACAGAACGTTGCAACTCTTTGAAAGAGCAATATATTCCCTTCAACTGTGTGGCTATGCAACAGAGCGCCCTCCCGCAAACAACCGAGGGAGTTCACATGCAAGCCTTACGCGTTGGAATGCTCGCCGTTGCCGCCATGCTGCCTTTGGCGGCGGCCCATGCCGAATCCGGCATCGCCTCCCACTACTCGGAGCTGTCGAGGACGGCCAGCGGGCGGTCCTACAGCTCAGGCGCCATGGTTGCCGCACACCGGTCGCTGCCGTTCGGCACCAAGGTGCGCGTCAAGAACAAGCGCAACGGCCGATCTGTGGTGGTGACCATCGTCGACCGCGGGCCGTTCGTTAAGGGCCGCATCATCGACCTGTCCAAGGGTGCCGCCAACGCGCTCGGCTTCTCCGGCCTGTCGAACGTCGACGTCGCCGTCATCGGCAAGGGCGGGAAGTAAACATAAGCGCCTCGATCGGATCCAAAGCGATCATGATCTAGGCCGTAGTGGTGGCGAGCTGGCGAACGACCTCGCCAGCTCGCGCATCATATGCACGACCTCAGGATGCTCGTCCGGCTTCCAGTCGGCGAGCATTTTCTTCAAATCGTCCTCACGCTGGGCGACGAGGCGCTGGTAGTCTTCCTGCCCCTTGGTCGTGAGTGCGTATTCCCCGTCCTTCGACACGCCGACTGCGCGGGCCGCGATGAGGCGCCCCAGGAGATCGCCGATCTGGCGTTCGGATATCTTCAAATTCGATTGCAGCCGCCCAAGGGTCAGCGGGCCATGCCCCTCGCCGATGCGGGCGAGGAGCCAGAGCTCGTCCGGCTCGAGCGCAATGCCCATGCGTGTCGCAGCGCGCTGATAGACGAGCCAGCGGTTCTCATGCGCGGTGATGCGCTCGACGATACGCTCCAGCTCCTCCAGCGACGTCGCATCGCGCGGCATCTGGAAGGCGTCGCCAACCGGCTCAGGGGCGATCGAGGTGCGCAGCGGCACCTCCTTGATGGCCAGCGCCATGGCGAAGGATAGAAGAGACATCACCGCCGCGGTGATGAAGACCGGATGCAGGGCGTCGACGAAAATAGCGCGATACGCCGAGCGCAGCGGCTCGGCCAGCGCGGCGATGGCATCGGGATCGTGAGCGGCCTCGGAGATGCCGGGCAGCGCCGTCTCAATGTGCGCATCGAGAACGTACGCAAAGATGCCGCCGAAGAGGGCCGCGCCGATGGTACCGCCGATGGAGCGGAACAACGTCGTGCCGGAGGTGGCGACACCGAGCTGCTCGTAGGCGACCGCGTTCTGCACCGCCATGACGAGGATCTGCATGACCATGCCAAGGCCGGCACCGAGCACCAGCATGTACAGGGAAGCAAGTGCGGGCGGCGACTGCACGGTGATGCGCGACATCATCACGAGGGCGAGCGTCATCAGTGCCGTTCCGATGACGGGAAATATCTTATAGCGGCCGATGCGGCTGATGATCTGGCCACTGACGATGGAAGAGATAAACACGCCGAGCATCATGGGCGTCAAATGCAGGCCGGCACTGGTCGGATCGAGGCCCTTCACCACCTGGAAGTAGACAGGCAGAAGCGTGATCGAGCCAAACAGCGCCGTGCCGACGATGAAGCCGATGGCGGTTGCCAGCACAAAGGCGCGGTTCTTGAACAGCGACAGTGGCAATAGCGGATCGGAGACGGCGGTCTCGACGTAGAGGAAGCCGGCGATCGACAAGACGCCGAGCAGCGTGATGGCCATGAGGCTGACCGGGGCACCGGTCGCGAGCGTCGAGCCGAGGCTTGCAATGAGGATGATCGATGTCAACGCCAAGGCCAGCAGCGTGGCGCCGGCATAGTCGATGGAGACCGACGCCGGTTGGCGATGCGGCTTGAACGTCGCGTTGATGACGGCAAGCGCAAAAAGCCCAAGCGGCACGTTGATGTAGAAGATCCAACGCCAGGAGAGATTGTCGACGATGAAGCCGCCAAGCAGCGGGCCGATGACAGTCGACAATCCGAAGACGCCGCCGAAGAAGCCCTGATAGCGACCGCGCTCGCGCGGGGGGACGATGTCGCCGACGACGGCGATGGCGGTGACGATGAGACCGCCGCCACCGAGGCCCTGCACGATGCGGAAGGCGATAAGCTCGGGGAGGTTCTGCGCCATGCCGCACAGCGCCGACCCGATGAGGAAAATGATCACCGCGGCCTGCAGCACGATGCGGCGACCGTAGATGTCACCGAGCTTGCCATAGAGCGGCACGACGACCGTGGTCGCCAAAAGGTAGGCGGTGACGATCCAGGAGAGGTGCGCGAGGCCGCCGATCTCGCTGACGATGGTGGGCAGCGCCGTCGACACGATCGTCTGGTCGAGCGAGGCGAGGAGCAGCACGAGAAGCAAGGCGGAGAAGATCGCCAGCCGCTCGCGCGGGCTGACGCCAGTGTCAGGGATTCGATTGTTGGCGGGCATGGCCTCGGAGGCCTTTGGCGGGGTTGGCATGCGCCGGGCAAAATGCGGCTCGGCGCACCATGAGGGCAATCATGGCATCAACGCGGCGGCCGTTCCGATTCCGTCGGCGGATTCCGGTTTGGCGCTCCGGGGTAGGTGCTGATCGCCGCTAGCCGCTACACAGCGGCACGGCGGGCGCCTTGATCTTGTTGCAGTGGCCGATGTGGACGACGATGAAATAAGTGTCGTGCTCGTAGCGTGAGCCCTTGCGGCTGTGCGTGATCGATTTGGTCGAGGCGCCATCGCCCCAGGCGATCCTGCCGGTGTCGAATGCCGATGGTGCCATCCAAGTGCGCGCGAACTCCGGGTCGCATACTTTCTTTCGCGCCTCGTCGATGGCGACGACGCTCTGGGCATCCTCGTTATCGGCGCGACAGGACAGATAGCGAATGCCATCAGCAGCCGCTGGCAGCGTGGAAGCCGCGCCAAGAATCAGTGTGCAAAGCGGGATGATCGCGGCAGCACGCATGGAGACCTCATAGGCTGTGAGCAACGGCGACCGGGCATGACGGGTTGTCTCTATCTATGTCGCGCTCGGGTCAGGATCGTGTCCGGCAAAACGAAATATTGTGCAATGCGCACAGACGAGAACCGGCACATTGAACTCTCATTTTCGCAAATGTCTGCAGCATGCCCACAACAGCGCATTAAAGCTCCCCGTGCCACCACGACGTGCGGCGAAGCCGGTCGGGGGAGCGGCTCTCGAACAACGACCAAGTTCCCAAACTCCGGGGGGCAAAACGTCTCAACAGGAGAGAGCCTCATGTCGACGAATCTGGTTGCCAGCGCTGCCAAACTTCTCACCCCTGAACTGATGTCACGTATCGCATCGGCTCTCGGTATCGACTCATCGACGATCGAAAAAGCCCTGACGGCGGGCGTGCCGGGATTGCTCGCCGCCTTCACATCGCTCGTCAGCAGGCCCGGCGGTGCGGCGCGGCTTGCCGACGCCGTAGCCCAGCAGCCACCGGGGATCCTCACCAGCATTGCCAACGCTGGTCCTGCCAGCCAGAGGGACCTGATCGACAGCGGCGTCGGCACGCTGTCGTCGCTGCTCGGCGGGAACACCATGTCAGCGCTGAGCGGGGCCTTGAGCAGATACGCAGGCCTTGGGGATGCGGGGTCGAAGGGCGTGCTCGGCCTGCTTGGTCCGCTGGTCATGGGCGTGCTCGGCCAGGAGCAGCGGGCAAGCGGCCTTGATGCATCGGGCCTGGCGCAGATGCTGCAATCACAGAAGAGCAACTTCATGCGCGCTCTGCCGTCGGGATTCTCGCGACAGCTCGGCGATGCCGGCGTCATCGATCAGGTCACGAGCGCGGCTACTTCGAGCAAGGCGAGATACCGCGAAGAGGCGGACTATGGGTCGGGCTCGCAATGGAACTGGGTTCTGCCGGTGCTTGGCCTGCTGGCGCTCGGCGCGCTCGCCTGGTATCTGCTCGGCCGCAATCCGGACCGCACCGTCGCCACCCTGCCGACGACGAACGCCGAAGCGCCGGCGATGGCTACACGTGCCCGCGACTTCATCGTCACGGCCGAGGAGGAGAAGGGCTGGATGGGCCGGCCCGTCTTCAGCAATGACAATCAGAAGGTCGGCGAGATCATCGATATCAAGCGCGGGCCCGACAACAAAGTGACGGACATCTATTTCGACGCCGGCACGTTCCTCGGCATGGGCGCCAAGCGCTATCACATCACCGCCGATCAGATCGAGGAAGTGAAGCCCAACGGCGTCGTCGTGACGATGAAGGAAGCCGACATCAAGGCGATGCCGCCTTCGGCACAGAAATAAGAGGGCGTTGGTAGCCGCGGCGCGGATCGCGTGTCTGCGCTGCGGCGCTCTCTTCCCTAGAGCGTTTTCCTATCGGCTGGACATCGCACTCCCTGATCCTTGTGGGGAGGGGGGATCGAGCTGGGAGAAACCTACCAGGCGATACGCCTGGCTCTTCACCCCACCCGGCCTCTCGCTGCGCTCGATGCTACCCTCCCCATCGAGGGGAGGATGGAGTGACGCGAGCCCGTCTGATCGGAAATTGCGTTAGCTCTCGGTCAGCGCGTGGGCGATGACCTTGCGCATCACGCTCGGCACGGCGGCCGAATGCAGGTCGCGGCGCGCGACCCACTTGCAGCGCTCGGGCTCGGCCCAGAAGGTGAGCGAAGCCTCGGCCGGCACCAGCGCCCTGTAGACGACAAGCTCCAGGCGAAAGTGCGTGAAGACGTGCACGACGGTGCCCGGCACCGCCCACCAGTCGGCGCGCACCGGAACCGCCCTCAGGGCCTCTTTCGCAGGCGGCAGAAGATCACCCCACGCCGTGCCTGGCACCTCCAACATGCCGCCGAGCAATCCGGCTGGAGGGCGCTTCCTCAGCAGCACATAGCCGTCCTCGCGCAGAGCGACGAATGCGAACCCGACACGCTGCGGCCGCTCGGCGCGCTCCAGGCGCATCGGCAATTGCTCGGCGATGCCGTGCGCGGCGCCAGCGCAATCCTGCTGCACAGGGCACACCAGACACGAAGGGCGCTTCGGCGTGCATATGCCGGCGCCCAGGTCCATCATCGCCTGGGCGAAATCGCCGGCACGGCGCTGCGGGGTCAGCGTGGCGGCAAGGCGCTTCAGCTCGGTCTTGGCGGCGGGAAGCGGCTGGCGCACAGCAAAAAGCCTGGCGACAACGCGCTCGACGTTGCCGTCGACGGGCGTCGCCGACTCCCCGAAAGCGATCGCGGCAATGGCGGCGGCGGTGTAGGGGCCGATGCCAGGCAGCTTCTGCAGCTCGCGGGGCGTCGACGGGAACTTGCCGGCAAGCTCGCTCGCGACGACGACAGCGCATTTGTGCAGGTTGCGCGCACGGCTGTAGTAGCCGAGCCCCGCCCAGGCGGCGAGCACATCGTCGAGGGGCGCGGCGGCAAGCGCGCCGACGGTCGGCCAACGGGCGAGAAAGCGCAGGTAGTAAGGGATGACGGCTTTGACCGTCGTCTGCTGCAGCATGATCTCGCTCAGCCAGATGCGGTAGGGATCGGCGCGCTTTCCCGGTGTCATCCGCCACGGCAGGTCGCGACGCTCCTCGTCATACCAGGCGAGCAGCGCGTCGACCGTGTCAGGGCCGGCCGGCCGGAGCGGCAGTTGCTTTCTCGCAACAGCAGTCAAGGGATCGTCTCCCAGTGCCCGCGAATCGATACAGCGATGGTAAGCGTCGAGACAGCCGCTGGAAACTCTCCGCGCCGGAACAAGGTGTCGATGGCCCGCAACGCTGCAGCTCTCAGCATTCCTAACGCATCGTCGGCGCGCCCGCACGGCTACATCTCGGCACGTGCGGTCGGCAGCTACGTGCCGAAGCTGACGCACAAGGCGTTCGAGAAGTACGGTTTCGCCGCCGCCGCGCTGATTACTGACTGGGCGATCATCGTCGGCGAGCAGGTCGCGGCCTATACGGCGCCCGAGCGCCTCAAGTGGCCGCGCGGCGTCGGGCTTGGCGAGGAAGCCGAGGACGGCGATTGCGGCCATCGCGGCGCGACACTCATCGTGCGCGTCGAGCCGGCACGGGCCCTGGACGTGCAATACCGCGCTCAGCAGCTTATTGAGCGCATCAACGGCCATTTCGGCTATCGGGCCGTAGCCGAGCTGCGCATCCTGCAGGCGCCGCTGCTAGAGAGGGCCGCGCCGGTCCGCAGCGGCGGGGTCTCGAGCATGAGCGTCTCCTGCCCGGCGCCCGAACTGGCCGGCATCGCCGACGAGCGGTTGCGCGCAGCGCTGACCACCCTCAAATCGGGGCTGATGCGTCGCGGTCAGGCACGCTGACCTGGGCGCGCGGCAACCTCGCATTAAGCTTCCGTCACTTGGAAGTCGGCCGATTTTGCCTTATTCCGACGCTCCGTAGCGTGGTACGCGGGGTCTCGTCCCGGGCGCATCCTGGTGGCCGCGCAAGGCGCATCTCACTTCACTCGCAAGGAGCACCCCGTGTCCGCATCGAAGACCTCACTCGGCTGGCTTGAGCTTTCGCGGCGGGCCGTGCTCGCTGCTCTGTGTGCCGGCGGCCTCGCCGCGGCGGTGGCGCTCCCCGTCGCCGCTCAGTCCAAGGGCCCGTCCGAGGTGCCGGTCGAGGAACTGATGAAGCCGGTCGGCCTCCCTGACCTGGCGCTCGGCCCAGCGGATGCGAAGGTCACGGTCGTCGAGTATGCCTCGATGACTTGCGGTCACTGCGCGCATTTCACCAAGGACGTGTGGCCCGACTTCAAGAAGAAGTATGTCGACAGCAACAAGGTCCGCTACGTGTTCCGCGAGTTCCCGCTTGATAACCTCGCTGCCGCTGCCTCGATGCTGGCGCGCTGCGCGGGCGAGGAGAAGGCGTTCCCGCTGATCGAGGTGCTATTCGAGAAGCAGAACGACTGGGCGTTCGGCGAGGGCAACCCGGTGCCGCGCCTCTTCGAGCTCGCCAAGCAGGCCGGCTTTACGCAGGAATCGTTCGACAAGTGCCTGACGGATCAGAAGCTGCTCGATGAGATCACCGCCGGCCGCACGCGGGCGTCCGACGTGTTCGGCGTCTCGGCCACGCCGACCTTCTTCATCAACGGCAAGAAGCTCGACGGCGCGCCGACGATACAGAAGTTCGACGAGATGATCGAGCCGCTGCTGGCAAAGAACTGAGTCAAACCCGTGAGCAGACTAGCCGCCCTCACAGCGCTCCTGGCGCTGGTCTCGCTGCAAGGCTGCTGCGGCGGCCCGTTGATCAACACGGCGGCGCTGACCCCCGACAAGGCAGAGGTCGGCGCCGGGTCCGCCTTTGCCTCGACCGCGGACACCTCAGGCGCGGAGCCGGAGCGGTTCAACCCGCTCGCCGATCCGAACGAGAGGCCGGCGGGCGGACGCGAAGTGATCGAGAACCCGACGGTTGCCGATGTCATGATGACCGGGGCGCTGCCGGAGATGTCGTTCGGGCGCGAGGACGCGCCGGTGACGATCATCGAATACGCCTCGCTCACCTGCCCGCACTGCCGCAACTTCCATCTCAAGACGTACCCGCAGTTCAAGAAGGAGTATGTCGATACGGGCAAGGTGCGCTACATCCTGCGCGAGTTTCCGATCGGCAAGACCTCGGGCGCCGCGACCATCGCCTTGCGCTGCGCGCCTCAGGCCAAGTATATGACGCTGTTCGGTAAATTCATGGAGCAGCAGCCCTCCTGGGTGTCGCAGGAAGTGCGCCTCGACCCTATATTCAACGTCGCCGCGCAGGTGGGGATGACGCGACAGCAGTTCGATGCTTGCCGCGAGAATCAAGCCATGATCGACGCGTTGGCGTGGGTGAAGGACCGCGGCCGCAAGCTCGGCGTCATCGGTACTCCGAACTTCTTCGTGCAGGGCAAGCTCGTCAAGAAGGAGCTGTCGATCGAGGACATTCGGGCGATGGTCGATCCGCTCCTCCAGAGCCGCGCCACGGCGTCGGCAGGGGCGTCGCACTAGCGTACGCGGCAACCCACCCGCAACAGCGGCGCAGATGGGCTGCGCCTGGGAACCGCAATGAAGATCACGCGCCTCAGACTGTTGGGCTTCAAGTCTTTCGTCGAGCCGACCGAGCTCGTGATCGAGCCCGGTCTGACGGGCGTCGTCGGCCCCAACGGCTGCGGCAAGTCCAACCTGCTCGAAGCGCTCCGCTGGGTTATGGGCGAGACCTCGCACAAGAGCATGCGCGCGGCCGCCATGGACGACGTGATCTTCGCCGGGACCAACGGGCGCCCGGCCCGCAACAGCGCCGAGGTGACGATCTTCCTCGACAACACGGCGCGCGTTGCCCCCGCGGAGTTCAACAACAGCGACCA
>Ga0164243_10003548_pt1 | contig 24913 bp, 27 predicted proteins | sample OricompcompostOP_FD_108781 | JGI IMG/M metagenome (GOLD analysis project Ga0164243, IMG submission 108781) | Organic Plus compost microbial communities from Emeryville, California, USA - Original compost - Organic plus compost (OP) | ecosystem: Engineered > Solid waste > Mixed feedstock >...
AGGAGAACGGGAATGTCATCGGCAATCGCCTTCGCGTCAGAGAGGGCGTTACCCGACGAGCTCATCGATCCCGGCACAACCGGTGTCGGTGAGTTGCTCGACGCCGTGGCCTCACCAGACTCGGATCTGCCCTGCAGGTCCGGCGACGCGGACTTGTGGTTCGCGGAGGCACCCGCCGAACTGGAGCGGGCGAAGCAGTTCTGCGCGGATTGCCCGGTCCGGCAGGCGTGCCTCGCGGGCGCGCTGGCCAGGCGGGAGCCGTGGGGCGTCTGGGGTGGCGAGATTTTCGAACGTGGCGCCGTGGTCGCGCGCAAGCGGCCCAGGGGGCGTCCGCGTAAGCACCCGGTCGTCGAGCGACCCGAACAGCCTCTCGAGCAGACCTCGAACGAGCAGCGGAGTGCCGCGGCATGAGTGTCACGCCCATGAGCCGACAGCAGCCCGAGGTGGCGCGAGTGCGACCGTGCGCCACACCAGTGACCATCAAGGAGATCAGTGAAATGTTGATGAACGAAGAACTCGCGAGAGCACGAATACAGGAGCTGCGTGCCGACCTGCGCGAGCAACGGGCCCGCGGCAACGCCCGTGCGGCCCGGCGCTGGGACCGGATGGCCCGTTGGGCCTCCCGGCGCGCGAGTCGCTACGGCTCCTGAGCCCTGGGGGCGGGGACGTTCGCCGCGGACACGTTCGCGGTGAACGTCCCTCCGGCTCGTGTTCAATGACCGTATGGGCGGACACGGACATGGGCACGGGCATACGCACGACCACATCGACTGGGCGGACCGGATTCCGGACCTGCGCCAGGCCGACGAGCTCAACGTCGCGGCATACCGGGAGATATCCGGGCGGCTGACGCGGGATCTGTCCGAGGGTGCCGTGGTCGTCGACGTCGGTGCGGGTGCCGGCGGAATGAGTGCCGCGCTGGCCGGCGCGCTCGAAACCCGTGGCGGCGGCAGGCTTGTGCTCGTTGACGCGGTGCCGGAGTTGCTGACCGTCGCCGCGGAGGCCGCATCCGGTGAGGGACACGTCAAGGTCGACACCGTGCAGGCGGACGTCGCCACGGAGCAGTTGAGTTCGCTCGTGCCGCCGGCGCAGTTGGTGTGGGCGGCGATGATGTTGCACCATCTGCCCGACCAGCAGGCCGGGGTGACGAGTTTCGTGGCGGCGTTGGCTCCCGGCGGAACGCTCGCGATCGTCGAGGGCGGGCTGGAGACCGAGTGCCTGCCGTGGGATCTGGGCATCGGGGAGCCGGGTTTCGAGCGCAGGCTACTGGCCGCGCGCGACGCGTGGTTCATCGAAATGCGCGCGTCGATCGAGGGCGCCGCGGCCATGCCGTACGGATGGACCACCGCGCTGACCCGCGCCGGCCTGACCGACGTGGGTTCGTTCAGCGTCGTGGTCGACCATCCCGCGCCGCCTACGGAGGCGGTGCGTGCGTACGTGCTGGCGCGCGTCGCCCAGCTGGTCGGCACCGTTGACGAGCGCCTGAGCCAGGAAGATCGCGCGACCGCGCGACGCATCCTCGACCCGAACGATGAGCAGTACCTTGGCCACCGGGATGACCTGTTCATGCTCGGCGTCCGGACAGTCCATTTTGGACGCAAACCGTGACCTCCCCGGAAAGGGTGATGTGCACCCACTGCGGCACGACGCGCGACGTGGCTGCCGATCCCACCGCGGCCTTGACCTGGGTGGCCGAGCGGGAGAGCGCCGTCGTGCGGTGGTTGTGCCCGCGATGCGTACGGGAACATGTTCGGGACATCGAGGGCAAGCTCCCTCGTGAGTATTGGTAGCGGGTCTCTTGGGGTTGGGGTCCTTTCGATGGGCCGGTGCGCACGGCGGATGGGGTGGTGTGGGGTGTGCGCCCGTCCGGCGCTAGTCCTGTGGCGGGCTGTTGCTGCTTAGTTGATTTCGGTGGGTCGGCTGCGCGGTCATGGATGTTCGGCGGTCGCGATGGTGGCTGCGGTGGTGAGTGAGGGTTCGACCGTGTCGGCGAAGCGCGGGGCAGTGCGGGCGAGGGGCGTGTCGTGCGGTGCGGGGGAGGTTCGAGCGGTGTCGTCGAGGTGCGGGCGGAGGGTTGGAGCGGTGTCGTCGAGGGCGGGCGAGGGGTCAAAGCTGTGTCAGCGAGGTGCGGCGCCCGGAGTCACGCCGGCCGTGGCGGGACAGCGTCCAGAGTCAGACTGTTGCGGGGATGGCGCCCAGGGCGCGTACCTTCGGGCGCTGGCGTTTCGCCGCGTTGGCGAAGGCGCTCGTCAGTTCGCGGGCCACTCGGGGGATGGCGATGCGCAGGTCTGCCGGTTCGGTGCGGACCAGGGTGACGCCGGCGGCTGTCAGGGCCAGGTGGTTCATCTTCGGGCCGCGGTCGGGAGTGCCGCCGAACTGCCAGCCCAACGCGACCTCGTCCCACCAGGCGTCGACCACGCCGATCGGCCTGCCGAGTGCGTCGCATACCGTCACGTTCCATACCGGCGCGGGCAGTGGCACGTAGTCCAGCAGCTCACGCGCCATGCCCTGCAGGTACGTGTCCCCCATGCTGCCGAGATTGCGCAGCATCTCGCGCACCGCGGCGGTGCCCCGCTGGTTGCCGGCCTCCAGCTCGTGCCGTAGGTCGTTGGCGGTGCACAGGCCGTAGTACACCGGCAGCGCGAGTAGCCGCCGCAACCGGTCCGGCACCGGCTCGCGGCGAGCCAGATCGATCGTGGCGCGTGGCGGCGGGGCGAACGGGATGGCGTGCCGGTACACCGGTTCCGGCAACCGTGACGTGCGCTCCAGCTTGACGAAATCCTGCGACAGGACTCGCCGGTGCAGCGGGACCAGCACGTGCACCTGAGGCGACGAGGTCAGCTTCACCCCGTGCGCCCGTAGTGCGTCGACACCCGTGACGACGCACCCCGTACCGGCGTAGTACGCGGCGGCACGCAGCAGCTGACGACGGCTCGGCTGCCCGTCGTCGAGCATGATCACTCCGGGCAACAGTCGTCGCCATGGGCCACCAGGACGACATCGCGAGGCGATGACGTGCGGTGTGACCTGTCTTCGCAGGAACGCGCTTGTTGTTATGCCGTCGTCGGCGGCTTCGCTCAGTGCCGTGAGCCAGGCGTCAGTTGTTCTGACCATGACCCCAGGGTGCAGGGCGAAACAGCACCTGGGAACCCGGATGCGGCAATTGTGGATAACTCGCGTGCGTGGTTGGCGGAATCAGCCGGAAATTCGATGGACTGTGGATAACTAGTGGTTCAAATGGCGGTATCCGCGAATCCAGGCTGCCAACGCTCTACGATGGCTCGTGCGGGGATCTCGGCGCCGAGCTGACACAGAATTCCGGTTGAACCTGCTGTCACCCGGTGGATCATCAAATACTCTGGAGGAAGATTGAGCGACCTGCCTATACGAAAGTCCTGCCCACGTGAATCGCCGACACGCATCGCCTGGCGCTGCATCCATTTGCGCGTGAAATGGAAGCGTTCGGTGGCAAGTGGTTCGGTGAAGGGAGCGAGATAGGCGAGTACGTCCTCGGCCCGCAACTCGCTGCCGCCGTTGCGAATGAAACCGTTCGTGCGTAGTAGTTCCATCAGTTCCCCGGAACGCCCTTCGAGCGCCAGCCGCGTCATTTCGCCGAGATGCGGGGGGATTCCGTTCGGCAGTTCGGCGACCGCGCCGAAATCGATCACCGCGAGCCGGCCGTCGTCGGTGGTCATGAAGTTGCCGGGATGCGGATCGGAATGCAGCAGCCCCGCGCGTGCCGGCGAGGAGTAGTGGAACTCGGCCAGCAGCCTGCCCACCTCGTTGCGGGTCTCCGTGTCGCCGCCCGCGATCGTCTTGCCAAGCGGAGTTGCGTTGACCCACTCGGTGACCAGCACCTTCGGGGCGCTCGCAACCACCTTCGGGATCAGGAACTGCTCGTCGCCGTCGAACGCCTTCGCGAACGTGCGCTGGTTATCCGCCTCGTGGCGGTAGTCGAGCTCCTCGTCCATCCGGGCCGCCAGTTCGGCGAGCAGCGGCTTGACGTCCGTGCCAGGCACCAGTGCCTGGAAGAGCCTGCTGAACCGCTGCAGCTGACGCAGGTCGCTGCGCAGTGCCTCGTCCGCGCCCGGGTACTGCACCTTGACCGCGACCTCGCGACCGTCGTGCCATACGCCGCGATGCACCTGGCCGATGCTGGCCGAGGCGGTGGGCGCGTCGTCGAAGTCGGCGAACCGCCGTTCCCACGAACGACCGAGCTGTTCGGCGAGCACCCGGCGGGTCTGCCGCGCCGGCATCGGTGGCGCCGCCGACTGCAGCCTGGTCAGGGCGTCGCGATAGGGCGCGGCCATCTCGTCCGGCACCGCGGCCTCGAACACACTCAGCGCCTGCCCGAACTTCATCGCGCCGCCCTTGAGCGTGCCCAGCACCTCGAAGAGTTGCTCGGCCGCCTTTGCCGACAGCGCCGCGTTGACGTCCTTGGGATCCTGCCCGGTCAGCCGTCGCCCCCATCCGCCGACCGCGCGACCGGCGATGCCGAGTGGCAGGCTGGCCAGCTTCGCGGTGCGCGCCGCGGTCCGGCGTGGAATGCCAGGGTCGTCGTCCCGGTCGTCGCTGCGATCGCGAAAGTCAGTCACCTGAACGATTGTGCCCTGCCGATGATCCTTAGCACAGCCGCCTGCTGAGGGAGCCGAGATCAGTAGCGGCTCCCGGGCGCACCGCACCCGCATTCGGGATTGGGTGGCCACGGACGGTGCTCGATGGTGCCCTCGTGGGTGTCGATCTCGATCGTCGTGTTCCACACCGGCGGCGGCGAGTCACCCGGGCTGAGTACCCGCAACACCTGCGCGGCGGCGACGGCCGCGGTGGCGTGCACGCTCGACAGATCAGCCTGCTGGCACCGGCCCGCGAGCTGTCCCGCGACGGCGGGCCAGCGTGAGTCCATTGCCTTGCGGTGCAGGTCGGCGCAGCGCATGCAGGTACTGCGGCCCGGGTAGACGAGCGGGCCGACGATGCCGAGCCCCTCGCGGACGCGCACCGGCATATGCGGCACACCTTCCTGGACGAGTACGCGGATCAGCTCGGGCGCGGGCACGATCGCATCGGCCAGCACGGCAAGTTCGGGCTGCCGGTCGCGGTACAGGTGCTTCGTGCGAACGGCCGGATTGGTGCGCTGGATCGCTTCCGCGGCGGCCACTCGCCGCAGCCTGCCGATGTCGCTGTCGAGGTAACCGCTGCCGGTGTCGTGATCGGTCACGTACCCCTCGGCCTCGACCTGCACGTGTCCCACGCCGGCGGCCGCGAGCAGGACGGCGACGGCGATCGTCAGGCGCCCGGAACCATGCAGGACAACGGCGCTGTGTGCGCGTCGCGAGTAGGCGTCGCGGACCGGCTGCCGGGCACGCATCGCCCACAGCCCGACCTCGCTCGCCGTGCGTCCCCGGCCGGCAGGGGACCATGCCTCCTCGATGAGCCCCAGCTGAGTGAGCCGGGTGAGGAGATCGCGGAGCTGATCGACGTGTTCGCTTTCAGCGATCGCGAGTAGTTCGTCGGTGCGATGGCTTCCGTCGAGCCGGTGCAGGGCCTTCACAAGGCTCGGCGACAGGCCGGACGCGACCATCGCGTGGCGCGGATCGAGGCCGATCTGGACCTCGCCCGGCCTGCGGTCGAACACTTCCAGCCCAGGTCGCAGCCGGGGTCGTTTCGGTAGTTGTCTGGTCACGCGAGTGAGCCTGGCAGCACGCCACTAAGAATCCGCTAATCAGGATTCGGAGTTGTCCACAGGTGGAGCCAACTGTGGACAACTCAACGACCCGGATAGTCAAGTCTCCCGAGTTGTCGGTGCCTGGCTTTACCGTGGTCTGGTGGCGAACGCACGGGTGCCCTCACCGAGGGGCCGGGACAGAACCGAGCAGTTGGAAACCGCTCAGCAGAAGGTCGAAGTACGCCGTAGCCCGCGCCGCAAGAGCACGGTGACGGCGTACCGGGACGGGGACACGTTGATAGTGCTCATCCCAGCGGGGATGAGCAGGGCGGAGGAGAAGCACTGGGTCGCGGAGATGGAGCGCAAGCTCCGGCGCAAGGAGTCGAGGCGGGCCTCACCGGCACGCGAGTCCGACGCAGCGCTGATGGCGAGGTGCGCGCAGCTTTCGGCGCGCTATCTCGACCAGTCGGCGCTGCCGAGGAGCGTGCGCTGGGTGCCGCCCATGCGCACGCGCTGGGCGTCGTGCACACCCACTGACGCGACCATCCGGGTCAGTGAGCGGCTGCGCAACGTGCCCTCCTGGGTACTGGACTACGTGCTGGTGCACGAACTGGCGCACTTGCGCGTGGCCGGGCATGACGCGCGGTTCTGGTCGCTCGTCCGCAGCTATCCGAAAACCGAGCGGGCGATCGGGTATCTGGAAGGGCTCTCCGCTGCGGCGGGGCTCGGGATCAGTGAAGTCGACTCCGAGGAGTGAGCGCGGGCCCCGGCAGGACGGTCCGCGAGCGCCAGGCGCCGCGCTGAGGGTGAGACGGGCGCGCGGAGGGTGAGACGGGCGCGCGGAGAGCGAGATGGTCCGGGAAGCGCCAGAGGTGCGCGAAGGGTGAGACTTCGGGGAGCGTCCGTCGGCGCGAGGGGCGAGGCGCGAGGCGCGAGGTGCGACGGGCAAGACTGCGCGCGAAAGCGAGGGACGTTCGAACGGAACGTCCCTCGCGTGGTCTTCGCAGCTTAGCCCTGGCCGGGCTGGTCGCCGGCCGCGACCTTCGGGCCCGGACTCGCCCTCGGAGCCGGGCTTGTCTTCGGGCCCGGGCTTGCCCTCAGGCCCGAACTCGTCCTCCGACCCGGCCTAGCCTTCGGGCCCCGGACTACCCTTCGGACCCGGGCTTGCCTCCCGCCCCGGACTCGCCCTCGGGCCCGGGCTTCCCTTCGGCGCCGGACTCGCCTTCCGCCCCGGACTTGCCGTCCGAATCCGACTTGCCTTCGGCCCGCTCGGTGCGTTCCAGCTCCGCCATCGGGTCGAGAGCGTCGATGCTCGCCTGGTCGCCGAGCCGCTCGCTGAACTCCATCGGGTCGTCAAGGTCCTCGGCGGTGGGCATCAGGTCCGGGTGCGACCACAGGCCGTCGCGCTTGTCGACGCCGTGCTGATCGCCGACCAGCTTCCACAGTGCCGACGCGGCGCGCATCCGCCGCGGCCGCAGCTCGAGGCCGACCAGCGTCGCGAACGTCTGCTCGGCGGGGCCACCCGTGGCGCGACGGCGGCGCAGCGTCTCGCGCAGCGCGTCGGCGCCGGGCAGCCGGTCACCGACCGCATCCGCCACCACGACGTCCACCCAGCCCTCGACAAGCGCCAGCAACGTTTCCAGCCGGGCCAGCGCCGCCTCCTGCTCGGGCGTGGTCTTGGGCTCGAGCAGACCGGAGGACATGGCCTCCTCGATGCTCGCCGGATTGCTCGGGTCGACCTGTCCGGCCAGCTGCTCCAGCGCCGAGGTGTCCACCTGGATGCCGTGCGCGAACTCCTCGACGGTGGCGAGCAGCCGCTGCCGCAGCCACGGCACGTGCGCGAACAGCCGCTGGTGCGCGGCCTCGCGCGCGGCGAGGAACACGAGCACCTCGCTGTTGGGCAACTCGAGACCCTCGGTGAACTTCTCGATGTTCGCGGGAAGCAGAGCGGACGTGGCGTCCGGGCCGAGCGGCAGGCCGACCTCGGTGGAGGTCAGCACCTCCGACGCGAGCTGCGCGAGCGCGTTGCCCAGCTGCGAGCCGAAGGCCATGCCACCCATCTGGCCGACCATCGACAGCAGCGGGCCCGCCGCCTGCTTGGCCTCGGCCGGCAGCGCCTCGACCCACGCGCCGGAGACCTGCTGGGCGACCGGATCGCACAGCCGCTGCCAGGTCGGCAGCGTCTTCTGCACCCAGTCACGGGCCGACCAGGCCACGGTCTGGCTGGCGCCGGCGGGCAGGATCGTGGCCGCGTCGAGCCACAGTTCCGCGAGGTGGGCGGCGTCGCGCACCGCGCTGTCGGAGTTGTCGCCGGCCGCGAAGCCGATGTTGCCGGACGAGCTCCCGCTGAGCTTCTGCAGCGCGATCTGCTTCGCCAGGTCGTAGTTGACGGGCCCGGTCGAGCTGCCCGCCTGACTGAGCATCTGGCCCAGCTGGCTGAGCATCTGGCCGAGCTGGTTGAACGCGTCGGCGCCGGATTGCTGGCCGCCGCCTTCCGGCTCGTTTTCGCCGCGCTTGTCGGGATCGGGCATTCCGAAGCCGAACGGGAGATTGCTCATAACACCACCGTACGCGGCCGCCGCCGGGTGCACCTCGTCAGCCGGGGGCGGTGTGCACACGCCCGGCGAGGGCTGGTGATCCGGAGCTTACGCCGGTGACCGTACGCTGTCTCGGGTGAGCGAGTCCCGCGAGGAAACCACTACCCGGAGTACCGGCGCGGCGGAGGTCCCGCCCGACGACACGGCACGCGCCAAGCACGCTCGCAGCACGCCTACGGACGGCGGCGGCAGGCGGCTGAGCAGGCGGGGCTGGACCGTGCTGCTCAGTGGTGTGCTGGTGGTCGCGTTCGGCCTGACCGGCGCGTTCGTGAAGGTGCCGTACGTGGCCATCGGCCCTGGCCCGACCTACGACACGCTCGGCGACGCGGGTGGCGCCCCGGTGATCGAGATCAGCGGGCAGCAGACCTACCAGACCTCCGGCGAGCTGCGGATGACCACGGTCTCGCTCAACGACGAGATCACCCTCTTCGGCGCGCTCGGCCTGTGGGCCAGCGGCCGCTACGCGCTCGCCCCGCGCGAGGAGTACTTCAAGCCGGGGGAGAGTGACGAGCAGGTCCAGCAGGAGAACGTCAAGGAGTTCCAGGACTCGCAGAGCAACGCCGAGGTCGCGGCGCTGCGGCACCTCGGCTACCCGATCAAGGTGCTCGCGCAGGAGATCGTGTCGGGCAGCCCCGCCGACAAGGTGCTGGCCGCCGGTGACCGGCTGCTGGAGGTGAACGGTAAGCAGATCACGCAGGAGGACGACGTCCGCACCGCGGTGGCGGGGACCAAGCCCGGGCAGACGATCTCGATCACCTTCCAGCACGGCACGGACGCCCCGCGCACCGCGCCGCTTACGCTCGCCGCGAACCCGGACCCGTCGCAGACGCAGGGCTTCATGGGACTGCAGCCGATCGACCGCTCGGACGTGCCGTTCGATGTGAAGGTGTCGCTGCAGGATGTCGGCGGCCCGTCGGCCGGGCTGATGTTCGCGCTCGCCATCGTCGACCGGCTCACGCCGGACGACCTGGCCAACAACACCCATGTCGCGGGCACCGGCGAGATCGACGAGAAGGGCAACGTCGGCCCGATCGGCGGTATCTCGTTCAAGGTGGTCGGCGCGCGCGAGGCCGGGGCGACGGTGTTCCTCACGCCGGCGCAGAACTGTGCCGAGGCCGCGGCCGCGGCTCCGTCGGGCCTGAAGCTGGTCAAGGTGACCAACTTGGACAGCGCGCTGACCGCCCTCGAGGACCTCAAGTCCGGGAAGCCCGCGCCGTCCTGCTGACGCCGCTTGCGTGACCGCGATGCTTGCGGGGGATGAAGTCAGGGGGCCAGTGTCGCGCGGAGCGCCTCGAGGAGATTCGGCGCCAGATCCGGGTGCTCGACGATCTCGTCGACCGGCTCGCCGTCCTCGGGCTTGGTGTAACCGCGCAGCCGCATCACGCACGCGCCCGGCCCGTCCCGCACGACCGCGGCCACCAGCCGTGCCTCGGTGCGTTCGGGGTAGTCAGCGGCGGCTCGCCGGAGCCGGTCGACATCGAGTGTGTCGGCGGGCAGGGTTTCCTCCGCGCTGGGCGGCAGCACGATGATCTCCTGCGCGAGCGCGCATCCCACAACGGCTTCCGGCCACGCTATGTGCCCGAGTGCCTCCGCCAGGTCACCTTCCGGCAGGCTCTCCTGCGCCACCGGAGTCAGCGGGCTCGCCGCGTCGAGCTGGCCGGCGAGCTCCGGTTGTTCGCGCAGCAGGTCCGCGGTCGGCACGAGGGCGAACAGCTGCGGCGCCTGGTCCCACCCGCCGGCGGCGACGAACTCCTCGACCTCGCGCGCGACCGCGGCGACACCAGGAGCGTCATGTGTAGGGGATGCCATGTCGCCATCGTGTCAGCACCCGCGGAGATGTCCGATTTGGGGCGCGTGGGGAACCAATGGCGCTGCTCGTAGAGTTAGGTAACCAGGGGTAGCGTGCGACCCCGAGCACCCCCGAAAGACCTCGCGAACTACAGGAGCGTGTGCAGTGGCCAACCGGCCCCCTGTGAGCTTGCCGAAGCTGTCTCGCCGCAGCCGGATTCTGCTCATCATCGCCGCCGTGATCGTCCTGGCGCTGCTCCTCGGCGCGAGGCTGCTCGACACCTATGTGGACTGGCTGTGGTTCGGCGAGGTCGGCGCGCGTGAAGTGTTCACCACCCAGGTGCTCACGCGCCTCGTGCTGTTCTTCGCGATCGGCATCCTCGTCGGCGGCATGCTCGCGCTGAGCCTGTGGATCGCCTACCGCACGCGGCCCGTTTTCGTGCCGCTGTCGGGCACCGACGATCCGCTGTCGCGCTACCGGTCGGCGATCGTCGGCCGGATCCGCCTGTTCGGCATCGGCATCCCGGTGGTCACCGGCCTGATCGCGGGCGCGACCGGTGAAGGCGCCTGGCAGCGGGTGCAGTTGTTCCTGCACGGCACCAGCTTCGGCCAGACGGACCCGGAGTTCGGTAACGACATCGGGTTCTACGCGTTCTCGCTGCCGTTCTATCAGTGGGTGCTCGGCTGGCTGTTCGTGGCGGTGACGATCTCGTTCATCGGCGCGCTCATCGCGCACTACATCTTCGGCGGCATCCGGCTCGCCGGCCGCGGTGGCCAGCTCGCCGCGTCGGCCCGGGTGCAGCTCGCGGTGACGGCGGGTGTGTTCGTGTTGCTGAAGGCGGTCGACTATTTCTTCGACCGCTACAACCTGCTTTTCTCCGACCGCAACGCGCCGCTGTTCTACGGCGCCACCTACACCGACCTCAACGCCGTGCTGCCGGCGAAACTGATCCTGCTGTGCATTTCCGCGATCTGCGCGGTGGCGTTCTTCGCGGGCGCTTTCCTGCGCAACATCCAGCTCCCGGCGATCGCGCTGGTCCTGCTGATCCTGTCCGGCATTCTCGTCGGCACGGCCTGGCCCGCGGTGCTCGAGCAGTTCTCCGTGAAGCCGAACGCCAACCAGAAGGAAGCGCTTTCCATCAGCCGCAACATGACGGCCACGAAGGACGCTTTCGGGCTCAACAACGTCCAGTACGAGGACTACACCGGCACCGGAACCGCCACCGCCGCACAGATCAGCCAGGACACCACGACCGTGCCGAACATCCGGCTGCTCGACCCGAACGTCCTCTCACCGACCTTCACCCAGCGCGTCGGCCGCGAGAACTTCTACGGGTTCCCGGCCAAGCTGGACATCGACCGGTACACGGTCAACGGCAAGACACAGGACTACATCGTCGCCGCGCGTGAGATCAACACCGCGAACCTGACCGGCAACCAGACCAACTGGATCAACAAGCACATGGTCTACACGCACGGCAACGGTTTCGTGGCGGCGCAGGCCAACACGATCGACCGCGCGGTGTCCAGTGCCAACAGCGACGGCGGTTACCCGATCGCCGCCACCAGCGACACGCAGAACCCGACGGGTGCGGGCCTCGACCCGCAGAACCCCACCGCGCCGGGCATTCCGGTCAGCCAGCCCCGGATCTACTACGGCGAGCTGACCAACGACTACGCCATCGTCGGCGGGCAGGCCGGCAAGGCGCCCGGTGAGTACGACAGCGCGTCCAACAGCGACTACCGCTACGACGGCACCGGTGGTGTCTCCATCGACAACTGGTTCAACCGGCTCGCCTTCGCCGCCAAGTACGGCGAGCGCAACATCCTCTTCTCCGACGCCATCAGCGACGGCTCGAAGATCATGTACAACCGGGACCCGCGGGAACGAGTGCAGAAGGTCGCCCCGTGGCTGACCGTCGACGGCGACCCGTACCCGGCGGTCGTGGACGGCAAGATCCAGTGGATCGTGGACGGGTACACGACGCTGAACAACTACCCGTACTCGCAGCAGACCCAGCTCGGCGAGGCCACCGAGGACTCGCTGTCCGGCGTCGCGAGGCAGGCCAACAACAACATCAACTACATCCGCAACTCGGTGAAGGCGACCGTCGACGCGTTCGACGGGACGGTCACGCTGTACTCCGTGGACGACAAGGACCCGGTGCTCAAGGCTTGGGAACAGGTCTTCCCCGGCGTCGTGAAGCCGAGTTCGGCGATCAGCCCGGACCTGCGCTCGCACTTCCGGTACCCGGAGGACCTTTTCAAGGTCCAGCGTGAACTGCTCGCCAAGTACCACGTCGGCGACCCGCAGGAGTTCTACACCACCAACACGTTCTGGAACGTGCCGCAGGACCCGACCCAGGAGGGTGGCACCAACCTCGACGCGAGCGGACTCGCCAACCAGCCGGGCTACTACGTGCTCGCCGAAGCGCCGGGCCAGGACTCGACGACGTTCCAGCTGACCAGTCCGCTCACGGCGCTGCAACGGCAGTACCTGGCGGCGTGGATGTCGGTGTCCTCGGATCCCAGGGACTACGGCACGATCAGGGTGCTCCGACTACCCACGGCCGCCGGCGGCGCCAGTCAGGTCGACGGACCGGTCCAGGTGCAGAACAAGTTCCAGAGTGACTCACGCTTCGCGCAGGAACGCACCCTGTTCTCCAACCAGAGCGTCACGGTCATCTTCGGCAACCTGATCACGTTGCCACTGGAGGGCGGATTCCTCTACGTGGAACCGGTTTACATCCAGCAACGCAACCAGAACAGCTATCCGCAGCTGGCCCGCGTACTGGTGTCCTACGGCTCCAAGGTCGGCTTCGCCTCGACCCTCGGCGACGCACTGAAACAGGTTTTCGGGGACGGCGCCAACCAGGCGGCGACCCAGCCCACACAGGGCGGCACCCCGACGACGACCACACCCACCACGCCGACAAGCCCCACCACGACGACGCCGCCGGCATCCGGTGGCACCAGCAACCCGGCCATGGACAAGGCGGTCGCCGACATCCAGGCCGCGCTGTCCCAGCTGCGCACGGCCCAGCAGAACGGTGACTTCACCGCACAGGGCCAGGCCCTGGCGGCGCTGGACGCCGCGACCAGGGCGTACGAGGCAGCACAGAGCAACACGACAAGCCCGACGACGACCAGCGCGCCACCCCAGCCGGGAGGTTAGGACACCCCCCTAACACCCCGCCGAAACCAAGGCGTAAAGTAGACCTCACAACGACGCGGGGTGGAGCAGCTCGGTAGCTCGCTGGGCTCATAACCCAGAGGTCGCAGGTTCAAATCCTGTCCCCGCTACAGAGGTCGGAGGCCCGTGTCTGCGGAAAGCGCAGACCGGGCCTCCTTCGCATTGCCCTGGGGGTCGAACCCCCAGACCCCCGGCAGGGGGCTCCGCCCCCTGCACCCCCCTCCGGTGGTTGCGTTCCTTGGGATCTTGCGTTCCTTGTGGGTCGCTGTCGGCCTGGGGGCCGACAGCATTGCTTTCCGCGGTGCCGTGGCGCTGGGTGCCGTGGCGCTGGGCGTGATGGGGGTGGGGCCGCAGGGTCTGCGAGGGCTGTGAGGCACGGGCGGAGCGTCCCTAGTGGACTAAGGCCCCGGGCGGTGACGTTGGGTGGGGCGTGTGTATAGTTGTTTGTGCAACGCGGGGTGGAGCAGTTCGGTAGCTCGCTGGGCTCATAACCCAGAGGTCGCAGGTTCAAATCCTGTCCCCGCTACCAGAGGCGAAAGGCCCGATCCGAGCAGGATCGGGCCTTTTTCGTGCGGGTGGGGTAGGGGTGGTTGCGCCGGATGGCTCATTACAGTGACCATTGTGGACGGACCAGGTGGCCACTGTGGACAGATCGACTGAAAAGTGGGACCGTTATGGTGTGTCTGAACTGAATGCGACAGCAGCGGCATTGCTAGGCCTGCTCCAGGACGGCCCGGCCACCGGGGGACAGCTGGTCGCGAGCGCTGAGGAACGCTTCGGTGCCTTCTTCAGCGTCACTCGCAGCCAGGTTTACCGCGAGCTCCCGGCACTGGCCAAGGAAGGGCTCGTCCGGCTCGGCAAGCAAGGGCCGCGATCCAGCCAGCAGTACGCGATCACGGCCGCGGGCAAGAAGGCCTTCAAGGCGTGGCTCGCCTCCGACGCCGGTCCCGACCACCTCCGCAGCCCGCTCATCCTCCGGCTCGTCAACGCCGGCTCGCTGACCGCCAAACAGCGTGCCTCGCTCATCGAGTCGGCGCGGGCGGCCTACAGCCAGGAGCTGGACGAGGCCAAGGCGGCGGTCAAGGCGGCCGACGACCCGTACACCAAGGCGGTGGCGGAGTTCGGCCAGGCCCACGCCAGGGCGGCGCTCAAGCTCGTGGACGCCATCCCCGCATCCTGAAGGTTGGCTCGGTGCGGCTCAGCCTGCCGTGACGCTTGCCGTAACCTTGAGGGTTGTGAGTGCTGACTTCGAAACCGACCTGAAAGACCTCGCCGGCAAGCTGACGCAGGTCGAGACCGTCATGGATCTGGACGGCCTGCGAGCCCAGGTCGCGGACCTGGAGCAGCAGGCCTCCCAGCCCAACCTCTGGGACGACCCGGAGGGCGCGCAGAAGGTCACCAGTCAGCTCTCGCACCGGCAGGCCGAGCTGCGCCGTGTCACCGAACTCAGGCAGCGCCTCGACGACCTCGGCGTGCTCTACGAGCTCGCCGAGGCCGAGGGCGACCCCTCCAGCCGCGCCGAAGCCGAGGGCGAACTGACCCAGCTCGCGAAGGACGTCGACGCGCTGGAGGTGCGCACGCTGCTCTCCGGCGAGTACGACGACCGCAACGCCGTCGTCACCATCCGCTCCGAAGCCGGCGGCGTGGACGCGGCCGACTGGGCCGAGATGCTGATGCGCATGTACCTGCGCTGGGCCGAGCGCCACAACTACCCGACCGATGTCTACGACATCTCCTACGCCGAAGAGGCGGGCATCCGCTCAGCCACGTTCAAGGTCAGCGCGCCCTACGTGTACGGCACGCTGTCCGTCGAGCAGGGCACCCACCGGCTCGTGCGCATCTCGCCGTTCGACAACCAGGGTCGCCGCCAGACGTCCTTCGCGCACGTCGAGGTGCTGCCCGAGGTCGAGGAAGTCGACCACGTCGAGATCCCGGAGAAGGACATCCGCGTCGACGTGTTCCGCTCGTCGGGCCCCGGCGGGCAGAGCGTGAACACCACCGACTCCGCCGTGCGTCTCACGCACATCCCCACCGGCATCGTCGTGTCCTGCCAGAACGAGAAGTCGCAGCTGCAGAACAAGGCGGCCGCGATGAAGGTGCTCCAGGCCAAGCTGCTGCAGCGCAAGAAGGAAGAGGAGCGCGCGGAACTCGACGCGCTCAAGGACTCCGGCTCCAGCTGGGGCAACCAGATGCGTTCCTACGTGCTGCACCCGTACCAGATGGTGAAGGACCTGCGCACCGAGTTCGAGGTGGGCAACCCGACCGCGGTGCTCGACGGGGAGATCGACGGATTCCTCGAAGCCGGTATCCGCTGGCGCAAACAAACAGCGGCCTGAACAGCTGAACAGCCGAATTTCGCTACGCACCGTACGCGTCACATCACAGTTGGATCACCCGCACGGCCCATACCAACCCAGGCTTAACGTCGGCCTTGAGTAGGATGGCCCACCGTGATCCGGCTCGATAGTGTCTCCAAGGTCTACAAGACATCGACCCGTCCCGCTTTGCAGGACGTGTCCGTCGACGTGGACAAAGGTGAGTTCGTCTTCCTGATCGGCCCCTCGGGGTCGGGGAAGTCGACGTTCCTGCGGCTGCTGCTGCGGGAGGAAGTGCCCTCCAAGGGCCGGGTGTACGTGTCCAATTTCGACGTCGCCAAGATGGCGCGGCGCAGAATCCCCCGGCTGCGCCAGACCATCGGATGCGTCTTCCAGGACTTCCGCCTGCTCGGCAACAAGACGGTGTCGGAGAACGTGGCCTTCGCGCTGGAGGTCATCGGCAAGCCGCCGCACACCATCAAGAAGGTCGTGCCGGAGGTGCTCGAACTCGTCGGCCTCGAGGGCAAGGCCGACCGGATGCCCAACGAGCTCTCCGGCGGTGAGCAGCAGCGCGTCGCGATCGCCCGCGCGTTCGTCAACCGGCCGCTCGTGCTGCTCGCCGACGAACCCACCGGAAACCTGGACCCCGACACCAGCCAGGACATCATGTTGCTGCTGGAGCGGATCAACCGCACCGGCACCACGGTCCTGATGGCCACCCATGACCACTCCATCGTGGACTCCATGCGCCGCCGCGTTGTCGAGCTGCAGCTCGGCCGCGTGATCCGCGACGACGCCCGAGGTGTCTACGGCGTGGGCCGGTAGTTCCCCGCCCCCGACCCCGCCCCCCGACCCAAGGACCAGCCCCCGATGCGCGCAAGCTTCGTGTTCAGCGAGGTCTTCACCGGCCTGCGCCGGAACGTCACGATGACCATCGCGATGATCATCACCACCGCCGTCTCCCTCGGGATGCTCGGCGGTGGCCTGCTCATCGTGCGCACGATCGACAAGATGCAGGTCAACTACATGGCCGACGTCGAGGTGTCGATCTATCTGACGCAGGACGTCAGCGCCAACGACAAGACCTGCTCGCAGGACCCGTGCCGCGCGCTGCGCCAGGACGTGGAGAACAACCCGGCCGTCGAGTCCGTGGTGTTCGAGAACCGCGACCAGGCCTACGAGCGGTTCAAGCGCATCTTCCAGGACAACCCGATCCTGGTGCAGTCCGCGCGCCCGGAGGCGCTGCCCGCGTCGCTGCAGATCAAGCTGTACGACCCGAGCCGCAGCGAGATCATCCAGCAGCAGTACGGCACCCGGCCCGGCGTGGACCGGGTCGAGGACCAGCAGCAGTTCCTCGACCGCTTCTTCGGCCTGCTCGGCGCCGTCCGCGACGCGACGTTCGTGATCGCGCTGATCCAGGCGCTCGCCGCGTTGCTGCTGATCTCCAACACGGTGCAGATCTCGGCGTTCACGCGGCGAACGGAAGTCGGCATCATGCGACTGGTGGGCGCGACGAGGTGGTATACCCAGCTGCCGTTCCTGCTGGAGGCGGTGATGACCGGCATCGTCGGCTGGGTGTGCTCGATCGCGGGCCTGGTGCTGCTCAAGTACGTGTTCCTCGACCGGATTCTCGAGGTCGCGTCCGGCATCATCCCGAAGATCGAAGTGCTGGACATCGTCGTGGTGTCACCGTGGCTGCTGCTGGCGTCGCTGATCATCTCCGCGAGCACGGGCTACGTAACTCTGAGGCTGTACGTACGCCATTAGCACTAAGCTGGTATCCATGCCCAAGGAACGTGGCCAGAAGGTGATCGTGTCGAACCGTCGTGCGCGGCACGACTATTCGATCCTCGACACCTACGAGGCCGGTCTCGTGCTGGTGGGCACCGAGGTGAAGAGCCTGCGCGCCGGGCGTGCCTCGCTGGCCGACGCGTTCGCGACGGTCGACGACGGCGAGGTGTGGCTGCGCAACCTGCACATCCCGGAGTACGAGCACGGCACGTGGACCAACCACGAGGCGCGGCGGCACCGCAAGCTGCTGCTGCACCGTGGCGAGATCGAGAAACTGATCGGCAAGACCAAGGAAAGCGGGCTGTCGCTGGTACCGCTGGCCCTGTACTTCAAGGACGGCAAGGTCAAGGTCGAACTCGCGCTGGCGAAGGGCAAGAAGTCCTACGACAAGCGGCAGGACCTGGCCAAGCGGGACGCCCAGCGGGAGATGACACGCGCGATGGGCAGGGCGCTCAAGGGCCGGCGTTGATGGGGCCGGAAAGCGACGCCGACATCGCGCGGTGGGTGCGGGGCCTCGGCCTCGACGGGCTGGTGGACCTGCACCTGCATTTCCTGCCGGAACGCATGCTGACCAAGGTCTGGGGCTATTTCGACGCGGTCGAGCAGCGGCTCGGCCAGCCGTGGCCGGTCTGGTACCGCACGTCCGAGGACGAGCGGATCGCGACGCTGGAGTCCTTCGGGGTGCTGCGGTACGCGCCGCTGGCGTACCCGCACAAACCCGGGATGGCCGAATGGCTCAACGGGTGGCTGGCCGAGTTCGCCGAGCGGGTGCCCGCGGCGGTGCTGACCGGAACGTTCTTCCCGGAGCCGTCGGCGGCGTCCTATGTGGAATCGGCGCTGTCGGCCGGTGCGCGCTGCTTCAAATCGCATGTGCAGGTCGGTGCCTATGATCCGCGTGACGAGTTGCTCGATCCGGTGTGGGGCCTGCTCGCCGAGGCCGGGGTGCCGGTCGTGGTGCACGCCGGGCATGGGCCGGAACGCGGCCCGCACACCGGTCTGGATGTGTTCGAAGAGGTGCTGCGGCGGCATCCCCGGCTGGTCGCGGTGCTCGCGCACGCCGGAATGCCGGAGTACGAGGCCGCGCTCGATCTCGTGCATCGCTTTCCCCGCGTCCACATCGACACCACGATGGTCGGCGTTCCGTTCACCGAGAAGCTGATGCCCTCGCCCGCGGACTGGACGACGCGGCTCGCGGACATCGCCGACCGGGTCGCGTTCGGTACCGACTTCCCGAACATCCCGTACGACTACGCGACACAGTTGCGGGCGATCGCCGGCTGGGCCGCCGACGATCGCCTCGGGGACAACTTCCTGCGTGCCGTCCTGCACGACACGCCCGCGAAACTGCTCAGCGTCTGACCCGCACCGCCACCGGCTTCGCGGCCAGCACCAGACCACCGAGCACCAGCGACGACCACAGCAGCGGACCGGTGAGCACGTTACTGCCGGGCGGGGGAGCGAACCCGCGCGCGGCGAGCCCGAGCAGACCGGTGGCGGCCAGCAGCGCGGCCGGAACGAGCTGCGCCATCGCGGGCGCCGCGCGCAGCGGGATCCGTCCAGTCTCGAACTGGCCGAACACGCGCAACAGACCGAACAGGACGAGCCCGGCGAATCCGAGCCACAGCGGTGCCGCGGCGAACCAGTCGAGCGTGCCGGGTTCCGGTGTGGCATAGCCGAGCCCGAGCACCAGCACGCCGGTCACGACGACCAGTGCGGGCATGTGCCACAAGTAGACGCTCATGAACCGGGAACCCAGCCAGCCCAGTACTTTCCCGGCGGCCGGGCGCGCGGCGAGCGCGATGAGCCGGTCACGCAACAGCAGCATCAGGCCGATCTGCCCGACCGCGAGGCTGACCAGCACCACGGTCGGCGGGCTCATGTTCGACACCGGCGCACCAGGCATCCCGATCATGCTCATCGGATACGGCCCGAACGCGACGAGCAACGCGGTCACCCCGAACCCGCCGAGCAGCATCGGCAGCGCCGCGCGACGGTGGATCTTCCCGTCCACGTAATGGAAACCGAGCTGGTGCACGGCGGGCCACACGAGGATGGCGTTGGCGTAGCCGGCGAACCCGGGACCGTTGAACCTGGCGACGTCCACGAGTACCGCGGCCGCGGCGAGCGCGGCGGGCACGGCCAGGCCCCAGCGGCGGTGCGCGGTGGCCAGCAGCGGTGTCGCGAGCACCGTCAGCAGGTACACCCCGAGGAACCACAGCAGCTGGCCCGCGATCGCGCCCGCGGTCTGCAGTGGCTGCTCCGGAACCCCGAAGTCACGCAACAGGGCGGGCACACCGAGCCAGACGGCGGCCAGCGGCAGCACCGGAAGCAGCAGCCGCGTCATCCGTGTGGCGAGCCAGTCGCGGGTGGAAGGCGCGCGGCGCAAGGAAATCAGGTTCGCCGCGCCGCCGGCGAAGAACACGAGCGGCATCACCTGCGACAGCCAGGTCAGCGGCGCCCAGCCGGGCGTGGCGAGCGCGTTGCCGGTCGCGATGTGGTCGTCACCGTAGCTGAGCACCGGCATCAGCCAGTGCTGCAGGATCACCGCGAGGATCGCGCCCGCGCGGATGACGTCGAGGAAGGTGTCCCGATGACCGGGTGTACTCCGTGGCATGGCGAAAAGCCTGCTCTGGCAGGGGTTTTCGCACAGCCAGGCCAGCCGCCGTGTTCAGGCGGGGGGCAGCCCAGTACGAGGGGTGGGGCAGGCCCTACTCAGACCTCGTCCACTTCGGTGCTGGACAGTCCGCAGAGGCGGTACTCCCAGCCGGATTCCTCGGTGTAGCCGAGTTCGTAGTGGGTCTCGATCTTCGGCCCGTCGTGCAGGTGCACGTGGCGCATCACCGTGCCGGACACCGGTTCGGCGTCACCGAGGGTCTGAACCCGGCCGTCGAGGGGTCCGCCGAAGAAGCGCACGCTAACCTCGGTCATCTCGTCCGCCCCCTTCAGCACAGTTTCCGCGGCACCTGACGTCCGCCAATGGTAGGTGAGCTTTCGGCCGTCCGCGTCCGTCAAATCGGGTGAGGCTCCTCAGACCCGGCCAAGGTACGTGAGGACTGCCCGTACACGACGGTGCTCCTCCGCGCTCGCTTCAAGGCCCAATTTGGCGAAGATATTCCCGATGTGTTTCTCGACGGCGCCCTGTGACACCACCAGCGCGCCGCCGATCGCGGTGTTGGACAGGCCCTGCGCCATCAGACCGAGTACCTCGGATTCGCGTGCGGTGAGCGCGTCCAGGGGATTGCGGCGGCCACGCGCCATGAGCTGGGCGATCACCTCCGGATCGATCGCCGTACCGCCCCGCGCCACCCGGCGCACCGCGTCGAGGAACTCCGACACGTCGGCGACGCGCTCCTTCAGCAGGTAGCCGACCCCGCCCGCGCCGCCGGAGAGCAACTCGACGGCGTAACTCTCCTCGACGTACTGGGAAAGCACGAGCACCGGCAGGCCCGGCACCGTCTCGCGGGCGGCCAGCGCGGCACGAAGGCCCTCGTCGGTGAACGTCGGCGGCATGCGGACATCCACGATCGCGAGATCGGGCCGGTGCGTGGCCACGGCTTTGACCAGGTCGTCGCCGTTGTCCACGGCCTCGACCGTCTCGATGTCCTCGTCCGCCAGCAGGCGCTGCACACCCGCGCGCAGCAGGACGGCATCCTCGGCGATGACTACTCGCATGGCAGCCCCCAGTGTGAGTGAACGAACCTATTCACTCATGAGGGAACTACCAGGTGCACGGGAGGTCCGCCCGGATCACCGTCGGCCCGCCCGCGGGGCTGACCACGGTGATGACGCCGTCGATCGTCGCGGCCCGGTCCGCGAGTCCGGCGAGCCCGCCACCTGGGCGGACCTCCGCGCCACCGTGCCCGTTGTCGGTGATCTCGACGATCACCTTCTCGCCGCTGCGCCACACCTTCACACCGGCCTCGCTCGCGCCGGAATGCTTGGCGATGTTCGTCAGCGTCTCGCCGACGATGAAGTACGCGGTGGTCTCCACGGCGGCGGGCGGCCGGGGATCGACGTCGACGCTGACATCCACCGGGACCGGGGATTTCGCCGCCTGTGCCGACAAAGCGGCGTCGAGCCCGCGGTCGCCGAGCACGGCGGGGTAGATGCCCCTGGCCAGATCACGGAGTTCGGCCACCGCCAGTTTGGCGTCGGCGTGCGCCTCCTCGAGCAGGGCGCGGACCGCCACGGGATCGGCGTCGAGCTTGTTCTTCGCGCGCCCCAGCGTCATCGCGACCGACACCAGCCGCTGCTGGGCGCCGTCGTGCAGATCGCGTTCGATACGCCGCCGTTCCGCCTCCGCCGCGTCCACCCCGCGCGCCCGCGAAGCCTGCAGGTGCTGTGCCTTGCGCGCCAGCCGTTCCGCCTTATCGGGGCCCAGCAACGCGATCGCCAGCGAGCCGTGCATCCAGCCGATCCACGGCGCGACCCAGATCGCGACCGGAACCAGCACGATCGCGGCGAGTCCGATGGCGAACTCCGCGACGCTGATCGGGAACGACAGCAACACGAAACCGAGATCTCGCCACGTCGTCGGATCCACGATCCGGTAACGCCAGCGGCGCACGATACCGCCCTCGACCGGCGCGCGCTTGGGCGGCGGCAGCGGAGTACGCAGCAGGGCCCGCGCGAACCGGCGCTCCAAATCGCCGAACCCGCGGATCATGCTGGTCGTGATCATCAGCAGCGGGATACCCACCCAGATCACCGTGGTCACCACGCCGACCGCCAGGCAAACGACGATCAGCACGAACGACACGAGCCGCAGCGCGAACCCCGAGATCATGTAGACGATCGTGCCGACCACGCCGGGACGAGGCTGCTCCAACGGGGCGCGATCGTCGGGCATGTCCTTAATCATGCCACCGGGCTAAGCATGATCGGGCCGGAATTCTCGGCGAGCCGGCGCGCCCGCGGCCCCGGTCCCAGCATCGCGCGGGCGTACCGCGCGTGCAGGGTGCCCAGCGCACGGGTGAGCACGATCGACACCGCGATCACCAGCACCCCCAGCGCCGCCCACGGCAGCGTCTCGACGACCGATTCGGGGTTGAGGTAGCCGAAGATGTCGGCGTCCGGCGGCAGGAACTCGAAGTACAGGGGCATCGCCGTCAGGCCGAGCCCGGTCGACCACGCGGTCACCACCACCACGAACTCGGCGATGCCGATCGGGAACAGCAGCACGAAATAAGCCAGGTCACGCCACGTCGCGGGGTCCGAGAGGCGCGCCCGCCAGCGCACGCCCAAACCGGCGGGCGGAATCGGGCGGTACGGGCTCGCCACATACGCCCCGAGCAGACCGTGCACCCGCGCCCGCTCGGCCCTGGCCGCGGCGCGCGCACCCAGAACCAGCAAGGCCAGCACCGGCAGACCCGCCCAGATGATCGCCGTGGCGAGGCCGACGGTGCCCAACGTGACCACCGCCACGAAGCCCGCGATCCCGACCGGCAGGCTGAGCAGCGAAAACACCAGCGAACCGGCAACCGGCGGATGCGGATTGGTGCCGTCGAGCTCGGAATACGCCGACTTCATGATTCGTTCCCTCCTGTGCGACCTGACCAGCATGGATCCGCTCCGGCAGCGAATCCATGGGGAACGCGGGCGTCCACGAGGTGGGGGCAGCCCTACCCCTGGGCGGAACAAATCGAGTTGCCCCAGGCGTTAAACTGGACAGGTTGCAAGCCCAACAAGGGGGTGAACGGTTTCGACTCTGGACGTTGAGTCAAGGGAAGCGTGCCGGTGCAGGCGAGAGACCACCGTAAGCGTCATCGCAACAAAATAAGCGCCAAGACGAATAGTCGCGCTGACTACGCCCTCGCCGCCTGAGCGAGTGCGAGTCTGTCGGCCCGGGAGTGCCTCCGTCCCGGTCGCCGGCATCAGCTAGGAGGCTCACCTTCCAGACCCGGCCGCGGGGTCCGGAAGGGAAAACCACAGCGGCTGGGCCCGTCACATCGGCTTGTTCGCGTGACCGATGGGGCCGAGTAGAGGCATAGCGAACTGCGCACGGAGAAGCCTTGGTGAGGCGCCAGAGGACCCGGGTTCAATTCCCGGCACCTCCACTCGCCCGATGGCGCCCCCTGCTCGTCGCTGGGGGCGCCTTCGCTGTTTGTCGGGCATCGTTTCTCTTTTGGGGGTGCGACCCCCAAACCCCGCCCGGGGGATGCCCCCGGACCCCCATCGCGGGGCTTGGGTTGGTGGTTTCGTTGGGTTTCTTGCCTGCGTTTCTTGGTTGGGTTTTTTTGCTGGGCTTTGTGGTTTTCTATTCCACGAAAGTGGCTAGTTGGGTTGCTACCGTTCCCCAGCCCTTGGTGAAGCCCAGGTCTTCGTGGTGTTGTTTTGCGTTTGGGTCGGCGTGGCGGACTTGGGCTTTGTAGGTGGTTCCTTTTTCGTGGTCTGTTAGCGTTATTTCGGCTGTTATGGCCACTGGGGTTGGGGTTGCTGGGCGCCAGTCGCTCGTCAGGGCGTTGGTGAAGACCAGGCGTTCGTATTCATCTGCCAGCAGGAAGCAGGCGTTGAGGTGGGGGACGTAGGTTTCGCCGTCCTCGCTCATTTTTGTTACGAAGGCGCCGCCGGGGTGGGGTTCCAGACGTTCCACCCGGCATTGCAATGGAGCCGGTAGCCACCATTGGGCCAGGCTTTCCGGCGTTGTCCAGGCAATCCAGACCGCTTTGCGTGGGGCTCGGATGATTCTTTCGATGGTCAGGTCAAGATTCGGGTCCGGGTTCATTTCTTCTCCTTGTTGGTGGTGACGAAATGTTCCAAGCGGTCGGTACGCTCGGTCCAGATCCGGCGTTCGGCCGACAGCCAGTCGTCGACCAGTTCCAGTCGCTCGCGGTTCAAGGCACAGGTTCTTACGCGGCCCGATTTCGTCGTGTGGATCAGGCCGTTCGACTCGAGCATCCGGACGTGCTTCATGAACGAGGGCAGCGTCATCGTCGCCGCGCTCGCCAGTTCGCCGACGCTCGCCGGGCCGCGGCCGAGGCGGTGGATCACCGCCCGCCTGGTCGGGTCCGCCAGGGCCAGAAAGACACCGTCGAGCTCTGATTCCGCCAAACACTGTGCCATGCGGCTAAGTATCCGACCGCCCGACACTTAGCGCAAGGGCTAAGTTTTTGGCCCGTGTCTGGTTTGTTACACAATGTGGTAGGACTGGACGGGGAACGACGCCAGCTGGGATGCTTTTCACGCGTGTGGCCGATCGGCCGATATCTACGCGAAGCCGGAAGAAGGTGCCAGATGGCCCGGGTAAGCCGTGCAAGCAGTTCCGAGGATGCTCTTGGGGGTGGTTGGCTCGCGGGAGTCCGCGCGGAGGAGAAGGTCCACCGCGACGCCCAGGAGAGCAAGGCGGTGATCACCGTCGCCGGTCATTCGGACAACGCCGCGGAGTGCGCCGAACTGCTCGCGATGCTCGGACTCGAGCCGAAACAAGGCAAGGCAAGGGTCTAGATGTCGTGACCTGACACGTTGTTGTCGGGCGGCGAGCCTGCTGATGGGTGGTCGGCCGCCGAGGGCGGAGTGGCCGCGTTGAGTGTTGTAGTGGTGGAGGAATCGGTCAAGGCCGCGACGGCGG
>Ga0164243_10003550_pt1 | contig 24898 bp, 19 predicted proteins | sample OricompcompostOP_FD_108781 | JGI IMG/M metagenome (GOLD analysis project Ga0164243, IMG submission 108781) | Organic Plus compost microbial communities from Emeryville, California, USA - Original compost - Organic plus compost (OP) | ecosystem: Engineered > Solid waste > Mixed feedstock >...
ATAATGGGGATTCCCGGCCCCCTCTGGCCTCTGGGGGCCGGTCGCGGTAGGGTGGTCGGGTCGTGTAAAGTCGTCCGGATCGAGGTGAACGGAGGGGGAACGACGTGCGCTGGGTGACCGTCCAATCGGAGAACGGGCCGCGTGTTTGCGGGCTGCATCAGGGGCAATACGTCGACGTGAACGCGGCCGACCCGGAACTGCCGTCGAGCCTGCGCGAACTGCTCGCGCTGGGGTCCGAGTGGCAGCGCCGGGCCTGGGAGGCCCTCCCGCGCGGCCCGGTCCGCCACGACCCGGCGACCGCCACGCTACTCGCCCCCGTTCACGACCCCCGGAAGATCGTCTGCATCGGCCTGAACTACCGCGACCACGCCGTCGAGACCGGCGCCGAGATCCCGGCCGAGCCGATCCTGTTCAGCAAGTACCCCACCACCCTCGTCGGCCACGGGGCGAACATCCTGCTGCCGGCGGAGAGCACGCAGGTCGACTACGAGGCCGAGCTCGTCGTCGTGATCGGCCGCGGCGGCCGGCGGATCAAGCGCGAACACGCGATGGAGCACGTCGCCGGCTACGCCGTCGGCCACGACGTCTCGGCGCGCGACTGGCAGTTGAACAAGCCGGGCAAGCAGTGGATGTCCGGCAAGACGTTCGACACGTTCGCCCCCGTCGGCCCGGTGCTCGTCACCCCCGACGAGGTCCCCGACCCCCACGCCCTCGGCATCCGCCTGCGCCTCAACGGCCAGACGATGCAGGATTCGAGCACGAGTCAACTGATCTTCCGGGTCGACGAGGTGATCGCCTACCTCTCGCAGATCTTCACCCTGGAACCCGGCGACCTGATCTTCACCGGCACCCCTCCGGGCGTCGGCATGTCGCGCAAGCCCCCCGTCTGGCTCAAGCCCGGCGACGTCGTCGAGGTCGAGATCGACGGCCTCGGCACCCTCCGCAACCCGGTCGTCGCCGGCTGACGGGCGACTCCCTATTAAATCACGAACGGCCGACCGGACGGGTTCCGGTCGGCCGTTCGTCGTTAACGCCGCCCTCTCAATTCCCGCCCCGCTTTTTCAGCGATTCAACCTCTTTGGCCAGCTTGTTGACCGCTTCCGTCAGTCGTTCGATCTCCCTCCTCAGTTCATCCGGCCTGGACCGTTTGTTACCGGCCTGCTCGTTGTAAACCGACTTCGGCCAATATTTAAAATCGTCGTCGACGAACACCCGGTTCGAGTCGATCGGGGGCACGTTGACCGACTTCCCGGTTTTCGGGTCGAGTTCGATCAGGCCGAGAGCCTCGTCGGTCAGGAATTTTCGCATGTGCTCGATAACTCTGATTTTAATCTCATGCCGCATGAGGCCGGCGACGGGGACGTCGCCGTAGAAGTCGAGCGAAATGGTGCCGTCGGGGCGGACGAGGCGTAAGCCGCTGATCGGCCGGCCGGGTAACGCTTCGAGGATTTCAACCTGGATCTGATCGCCGGGTTGAACCCGGATCGGATTTGCGTGGGTGGGGAAGTCGACGGGCTTTTTCTCAAAGGAGAGGCTGTTGTCGACGAACACCCGGTCCGAGTCGGCGGGGTCGATCTCGATCTCCTTGCCCGTGGCCCGGTCTTTCTTGACGAGGCCGAGGGCGTCGTTGGTCAGGAACTTTTTCAGATGCTTAATGATCTGGACCTTGGCCTCCCGACGGGTGAGGCCGCTGACTTTGACGTCGCCGTAGAAGCCGAGCGAGATCACGCCCTCTGGCAGAACCAGACGCTCACCGGTGATCGGCCGGCCTGGGAGGGCTTCAAGGGCCTCGACCGCAAGGAAGTCGCCCGGCTTGATAGTGTTCGTGGCGGACTTCCGGATGGACGGGGTGCCTTTGGTCGTATAGGTCGGACTGTCGTCCACGACGATCCGGTCCGTATCCACAGGGCGAATGCTGCGCATCTCACCGGTCTTGGGGTCTCTTTTGACCAACCCAAGGGTTTCGTCGGACAGGTACTTCCGCAGGTGCACAGCGACCTTCTCTTTGATCTCATCGAGCGTGAGGCCGGCGACGTGGACGACGCCGTAGAGGCCGAGCGAGACGGTGCCGTCGGATCGTATGAGCCGCTCGCCGCCGATGAGCCGCTCGCCGCCGATCGTACGGCCGGGCAGCGCTTCAAGCACCTCAATCCGTAGCAGGTCGCCGGACTCCAGGACTTTGGGCTCGGGGGGGATCGCTACGGCCGTTGTCTCTGGTTTCGCTTCCGGTTTCGGAGGGTCGTCGGCCTTCAGCCGGGCGGCGGTTGTTACGCCCAGCCCGCAGGCGAGGGCGGCCGTCGCGAGTCCCGCCGCGACGGCTTTCAGTTGGATCCAGGCCATGTCCGTGATGACTCCTTGAACCAGGGCACGCACCGCCCCCGGGACCGAGCCGGACCCGGACGCGGCTTTCAGGGTCGACGCGGACAACGCGTCCGGGACGGCGGGGAGGCCCAGGCCGAGTTTCAGCGCCGGGGCGACGGCCTGCGGGGCGAAGCCGCGGCGGGTGAGCCGTTCGCGGAGCCGCTTCCGGCCCCGCGAGAGCCGGCTCTCGACCGTCCCGACGGGGCAGCCGAGCTGTCGCGCGGCGGCCTCGTGGGTCAGGCCGCCGAGGTCGCAGAGCCGCACCGCCTCGCGGAACGGACCCGGCAGCCGGGCGACCTCGTCGTCGAGCGCCGCGAGCAGTTCGCGGCGGTCGGCGTCGTCGGCCGGTGCGGTCGGCTCGTCCTCCGTCCGCAACCCCCGGCCTTCACGGGCCGCGCGGCGGGCGGATTCGCAACGGGCCCGGGCGGCGACCCGGCGGCTGACCCCGTAGAGCCAGCGGCCGAGCGAGTCGCCGGCCCGAACGGATCCTGCTTTGCGGACCAGGACCAGGAACGTCGCCTGGAAGGCGTCGGCGACGTCGTCCGGGTCGCGGAGGGCGCGGCGGCAGACCCCCAGGACCATCGGCCCGTGCCGCGCCACCAGGACGGCGAACGCCGCCTCGGCGGACTCGGCCGCGGGACCGTGGTTGCCGCGCGACCGGAACCGTTCGAGCAGTTGGCCGTCGGTCGCCCCCCCGGCCGCCCCCGCGCCGAAGAGGGTGCGGACGCCCCGGAGGGCGGCCGGCGGCGGATTGACGTGGGACATCGCCCGGGCCTCCCGTCGTCTCGTCGTTGTCCGCGACTACCATGTCGGTCCGCCCCGGAATCCTTCCCGGCGGTCCGGATTTTTTCCGGTTCATGGGGCCTCAACGGCCCTACGCGTGTCAAGGGCGTGCCCGGACGTCCGGCCTTGGGGCGGGGCGGGGGGGGTTAGCGGAGGAGCTTGAGGGTGAGGGCGCGGGCGTCGGCGTAGTCGGGGGAGATTTGGAGGGCGCGGTTGGCGGCGGCGAGGGCGGATTTGATCTCGTGGTCGGCGGCGAAGGCGAGGGCGAGGTGGAAGTGGACGTCGGCCCGGTCGGGGAGCTTTTCGGCCGCGGCCTTCAGGTCGTCGACCGCCTGGGGCGGGTGGCCGAGGGCGAGGTGGGCCCGGCCGCGCTGGTGGCGGGCCTCGGCGTCGTCGGGGTTTTGCTCGACCAGCGGGTCGAGCCGGGCGAGCGCCTGGTCGGGCTCGCCGCGGTTGAGTTGCAGCGTGGCGACCCGCAGCCGCGCCTCGACCGAGTTCGGGGCGAACTCCAAGGCGCGGAAGTAGGCGGCGATCGCGTCGTCGGTCTTCTGGAGGGCTTCTAACGCCCGCCCCCGGCCGAGGTGCGCCTCGGCCTGGTACGGGTCGATCTCGATCGCCCCGTCGAACCGCGCCAGGGCCGCTTCGGTCCGGCCCAGGGCCGCGTCGATCGTCCCGAGCCCGATCATCGCGGCCACGTATTCCTTATCCAACTCGAGCGCCCGGCGGTACGCCGCCCCGGCTTCCGCGAGTCGCCCTTCCGTCTGGTAGACCCGCCCGAGCCGGTGGTGGGCCTCGGCCGACCGCGGCTCTAACGCGACGAGTTCGCGCAGGCAGCCGATGGCCGCCGCCCCGTCGCGCCGGTCGATCGCCTCCCGCGCCGCCTCGCTCAGTTCCCGCGACCGGTTCGTGCGCAAGACCTCTTCCACCCGCTTGGGGCGGGAGGGGGGAGGCCGGTGGCGGGGGCCGCTGTCGTCCGAGGAGCGGAGCGCCGCGCAGCCCGAGAGCGCCAGCGCGAGGAACGCGGCCCCACCCCCGGCGATCACGGCGCCACGCCGCATGCAGTGCCACTCCCCGTCCTTGGGGCGAACCGCCCGGCACCTCTCCCTTCCGCTGAATATCGGCAAGGCCGGCACACGCGGATGAATCGGTCGTTCGCGCCCGGCCGGGTTCCAACACCCGCGACGACGTGAATGCCGGGCGGCCGAAAACCTTACGCCCGATCCCCCGCCGGGTCAACCCCGATCGGCCGTCGCCCCTTTGGCTTCGGGCACGGGCTTTGCAAATTTACGTCCGACGGGGCCGGCCGGGGCGGTCCGGGCGGCCGGTTCACGGCCGAAAGGAGGGGGCGATGGGCGACACGACGGTCATCAAGGTCAGCTCGGCGCACTCGCCGAAGGGCGAAATGGGGCAGAAATACCTCGCCTCGGGCAAGAACGTCTCCATGCGGCTCTGGGCGGACGAACCCCCGGGGGGCGACAAGCCCCGGTCGGCCCGCGACTACGAGACGGTCGGCTACGTCCTCAAAGGGCGGGCCGAACTCGACCTCGAAGGCCAGACCGTCTATCTCGAACCGGGCGACTCCTGGGTCGTCCCCAAGGGGGCGAGCCACACCTACAAGATCCTGGAGACGTTCACCGCCGTCGAGGCCACGTACCCCCCCTCGCAGGTCCACGGGCGGGACGATTGAACCCGCCCGAGGGGCCTTGAGGGGAAAACCGGGCCGGCGTTAATTCACCCCGCACGCCTGCCGGGCGCGGTCGAGCACGCCCCGCGCCACCTTCCGGGCCCGTTCGGCGCCGGCCCGGCGGATCTCGTCCACGCGCTCGGGGTGGGCGACCAGTTCGGCCCGCTTCTCGCGGGGCTCGGCGAAGCGCGCGATGATCAACTCGGCCAGGGCGCCTTTGATCTCCCCGTAGCCGATCCCCCCCTTGAGGTAGCGGTCGGAGACGTCGGCCCACTGGTCCTCGGGGGCGAACAGCTTGAAGAGGGCGAAGAGGGAGAACTCGTCGAGCTTCGACGGGTCCCCGGGCTCCTCGGGCTTGCGGCTGTCGGTGACGAGCCGCTTGCACTTCTTGCGGATCGCCTCGGGGGCGTCGAAGATCTCGATCGTGTTGTTGTAGCTCTTCGACATCTTCCGGTTGTCGAGCCCCGGGACGACCGCCACGGCGTCGAGGATGTAGGGCTCGGGGAGCCGGAAGGTCTCGCCGTAGACGTTGTTGAACCGCTCGGCGACGTCGCGGGTGATTTCCAGGTGCTGCTTCTGGTCCTGGCCGACCGGCACGACGTCGGCGTCGTAGAGCAGGATGTCGGCCGCCTGGAGCACGGGGTAGGCGAACAGGCCGTGTTCGGCCGGTAAACCCTGTTGAACCTTGTCTTTATAACTGACACACTTCTCCAGCCAGCCCATCGGGGTGACGGTCGTCAGCAGCCAGGCCAGTTCGGTCGTCTCGGGCACGTCGGACTGGACGAAGAGCGTCGCCGTTTCGGGGTCGATCCCCAGGGCGAGCAGGTCCGCCAGCACGTCGAACGCGTAGCCGCGGAGTGTCGACGCGTTGCGCACGCTCGTCAGCGCGTGGTAGTTGGCGATGAAGTAGAAGGCGTCGTTGCCCTGCTGGAGCGCGACGTATTGGCGGATCGCGCCGAAGTAGTTGCCTACGTGCAGAGCGCCCGAGGGCTGGATTCCCGACAAGACTCGCATGGTCGAAAGGGCTCGCTCCGTTCCGTCGCGTTGCAACGGCCAAGGGGCCGGGGGTCGAGACGACCGCCCCATCCTACCAGCCCCGCGCCGCACCCCGCCACGCCCGCCGTTGTCGGGCGGACGGGCCTACGGTTACGATGGCTGACACGGGGCGGGTGACGGCGGGCGTTAGGGAAGGGGGATTGGATACTGACGGGCAAGGAAAAGCAACGAAGTGATACCCCGGTCCGGGTCGAGTCTCGTTAGGGGGTGGGGCCTATGGCGAAAGACGGCGGTCCGGGTTGTTTTTCGTACCTCTTGGGGGGCGTGCTTGGGGGCGTCTCGGGGGTGGTGGCCGCGGTTCTCATCGGGCTGATGAATGCGCCGGTCATTCACGACGAAGATCCGTTAGAGCACGAATGGTACACCCCGCTCGTTCTCTTTATCATGCCGTTATATGGTCTTATCATCGGGGGCATGGTCGGGCTGTTTGGCAGAACCGCGTACGAGGTCAGCGGCGGGAGGGCGGTGGCTTACGGGGCGGCCGGGTTGCTCCTCGGGCTTGCGGTCGGAAAGGCCGTCTTTTTCGGGCGGAGTGACCCGTCTCACATTTTCGTCCACAGCGTATTAACCTGTATCTTAACCGTCGTTGGCCTTCTATTTGCGATGGTGAGCGCGGAACGATCCCCTCGGCGGACCGACGAAGTAAAGGAATGAGATGGCCGTTGTCGCTTTTGAAGACTTTGGAATCCGCTTCGAGTACCCCGAGGGCTGGGACGTTGAGGTGACCGAGGACGGCGAAGTGACGACCGTCGCGGTTAATGCGCCCGACGGCCTCGCCTTCGCGTTGGTGACGCTCGACGAGGCCCGTCCCGCCCCCGCCGAGCTCGCCGACCAGGCGCTTCAGGCCATGCGCGACGAGTACCCGGACCTCGACGCCGAGCCCGCCCTGGAGACCATCGGCGGCCACCGCGCCACCGGCCACGACGTCGAGTTCATCTCGCTCGACATGACCAACGCCTGCGCCATCCGTGCTTTCCGCACCCCCCGCCAGACCGTCCTTCTTTTCGCCCAGTGGTCCGACGTCGAGGACGAGCAGACCGCCGACCTCCTCACCGCCATCCGCCTCTCCGTCGCCGAGACCGGGGACTGACCCGCCACTCCGCCCTGTCCCTCTATCCCCGACGATCGTCGCCCGTTCCCCGCCTATTTTTCCGCCTTGTCATTCCGCCCGTGTTATCTATTTGGCGGAGGCTGTTGACAGGGAGGATGGCAGTCCGACGCTTCGCGGCGAGGGATACGAGCGATGAGAACCGCACAGACGCGGAATAACCGTAACGGGCGCAGGGCGTTTCGGCTGGAGACGCTGGAAGGCCGGGAGTTGCTGAGCGTGGCGCGGCCCTTAGGGCTGGTTGCCGAAGTGGCGAAGACGTCGCTCGTACATCCCGCCCTCATCAAGGGGCGCGTCGTCGGGTTTCAAGCACCTGCGGGTCAGTATTATCAGGTCCCGCCGGGCTACGCCTCGTTCAGCGGCCACGGCTCGGCCACCGCGTTGGGCTACGTCAACCTGGGGAGCCAGCACGTCGCGACCCCGACCAACGCGGCGGGGACCCTGTTTGACCTGACGAACGGGTCGGCCATCGTGACCTCGCAGCCGGGCGAACAGATCTTCGTCGCCTACACGGGCGCCGCCACGGTCCCGAACCGTGCGAAGAGCACGTTCACCCTTCAAGGGACGATCACCGGCGGCACCGGCCGTTTCGACGGCGTCACCGGCACGTTCACCGCGTCCGGCACGGTCCGGCAGGGGCACCTGAGCGTCAATTTCGTGCTCACGCCGATCTACCCCCCGGTTTGACCCGACCGCCCTTCGTCCCGAGCCGCTCCCTGCGACCGCCTCCCCCCGCCTTCCCGGTCTGTAGCGGGGGAGGCGGTCGCACGCCGTCAAATCCGCGACTTGCTCTTTCACGTCCCGCTCTTGCTCCGAATCACGATCGGTCTACCCGGTACCGGGGCCGTCGCCCCGGTTTCTGGAGAAACAGGGGGAGGTTCGAGGATGAAGGCCCACGACCGGCCCGCGCGTTTCCGCCGTGATTTCCTGTTGGAACCGCTGGAGGGGCGGGCGCTGCTCAGCGGCCTGCCGAACTCGCCATACCCGGTGGCCGAGGTCGCCCACGGACACCACCGGGCCCGCCATTCGGCGGCCGTTCATACGGTCACGGCCCGGGTGAACGGCCAGATCAGTCAACCCGTCGCCCTTCCGGGGCAAGACGTCGTCGCCGTGGGGGTCGGCCAGGGGACGGGGCACCGGTTCGGCCAGGTCACGTTCGCGACCGAGTTCTTCGTCCACCGGGAAGACCAGTACACGGGGGCGGCCACGATTACCGAGGGCGCGGGGAGCCTGACCTCGCCCCAACTCGGGCAGGTCGACGTGGTGTTCCGCGGCTCCGAGTCGATCCGCTCGCTGAACGGGGGCGTGATCAACCTGGCCGGGACCGCGACCGGCGTTTCGGGCAAGTTCACCGGGTTTACCGGGGCGTTCAGCGCCCGAGGGGCTTTTAACTCCGCGACCGGCGAGTTTTCCCTCTACATCACGCTCAAACTGGCCCCGGCCCGGCCGACCCCGGTGGTGACGAACGCCTGATCCGGCCCGCCGACGCGCCGATCTGGGCTCAACCGTGCGGGGCGGCGACGACGGCCGCGTCGAGGAACGAGGCGATCCGGTCGAGAAGGGCCGGGCCGCCGACGTCGACGACGTTGTTGTGCCCCGCGCCGGCGACCTCGACGTATTCCGCGGGGAGCGGGAACGCGCGGGCGAGCCGGCGGGCGTCGGCCGACGGGATCAGCGTGTCGTCGTCGCCGTGGACGACCAGGGTCGGGACGGCGATCTTCGGCGCCACGTCGATCGGCCGGGGGTGGACCAGCGAGACCCCGGCCAGGGACCGCGCACGCCTCAGCACGAGCGCCGCCATCGGTTTTGAAAGGGGGACCCTTTTGCGGCGGAGGACCCTCTGTAGGGTCGCGCCCAGGTCGAGGTAGGGGGCTTCGAGCACGAGGGCGGCGATCCGCCGGTCGTTGGCCGCGGCCCGGAGGGCGATCGTGGCCCCCATCGAACGCCCCCAGACCGCCAACGGCCCCGCCCCGAGCCGTCCGGAGGCGGTCAGCGCGTCGACCCAGGCGGTGACGTCGGCGGCTTCGCGGCCGCCGAACGAACCGCGGTCGCCCCCGCTCCGGCCGTGCGCCCTCGTGTCGAGCGCCGCCACGTCCCAGCCGTGCCGGTTCAGAGCGTCCATCCGGGCGAGTAGCGACGACGGGTCCTCGGCGAACCCGTGGATCATCAACACGGTCCCCCCGCGCGAGGGCGTGAGCCCGGCCGGGTGCCAGACGCCGGCCAGCCGCACCCCGTCGGAGGCGACCGCTTCGATCGGCTCGCCGAGTTGTCGCTCCGGGTCGTCTTCCGGGGCGATCGCGCCCCCGACCTGCGCGGCCAGCGTCCCCGGCCTCCGGCTCGGCAGCACGAGCACCCAGGCGGCCCAGTCGACGACCGCCAGGCCCGCACAGCCCGCGATTCCCAGCCCGAACCCGCCTAAACTCGCCAACGTCGCTACGGTCGCGTTGTCCATCACGGCTCGTCCAGAAACCCTTGTACGCGGATTCCTTCCTCTTCCCACGTCAACCGTACCGCACCGCTCTGCCAGGTGCGCCAGACCGGCGTCCCGCGGTCGTCGAGCGCGTCGAGCGGGTCGCGGGAACCGGGCGGAAGGGGGCGCTGGCTGACGACGACGGCGCCGGCCTCGGCCCAATCATAAAGCCACGACGGGTTCGCGGTCCGGCCGCCGTGGTGGGGCGAGAGGAGCACGTCGATCGGCCCGCCGGTCGGTTCGGAGGTGAACGTGGCGAGCCCTTCGCCTTCGAGGTCGCCCGTCAAGAGCGCGTGGCGGCCGTGCCAGGAGACGTCGAGGACGAGGCTCCGCGCGTTGTCGGGGGCCGACGGCTCCCAACCCTCCGGCGGGTGCCGCACCGTGAACCGCGTCGCCCCGGCGTCCCACGAATGGCCGGCGGCCACGGTCTGCACGGTTACCCCCTTTGAACGGACCCGGTCCAGCAGTTCGACCGCCCCCGGGTTGGCTGCCGACGCGAACCCCTCGTGCACCAGCACCCTGGCGACCGGCACCCGGTCGAGCAGGTCGGGTAGGCCGTTGTAATGGTCGGCGTCCGCGTGCGAAAGGACCACGGCGTCGAGCCGGCGGATTCCCCGGGCCCAGAGAGCGGGGGCGACCACGCGCCGGCCGACGGACGGGTCGCGCATCCGGCCGCAGTCGTACAAGACCCCCCGACCGCCCCCGGTCTCGACCACGACCGCCAGGCCGTGCCCCACCGCCAGCACGTCGGCACGTGGCGCGTCCCCGGGCCGGCTCAGGGTAACCGCTCCCGGTGCAACCGCCAAAACGACCCCGGCCGCCGACCAGGTGATGAACAATCCCGTCGCGGCCCTTCGCCCCGGCCAACGGCCGAGCCGGGCGGCCGTCGCCAGCGCGAGCGTGGCGTAAAACCCCAGCACCCAGGCCCAAGCCGGCTCCGGCACGAAGGCGTGCCCCCAGCCCCGTGCCGCCCCCCAACGCACGACGGCCGCCGTCGCGTCGAGCAGCCAGGCCGTCGCCAAGCCCGCTGGTCGGCCCAAAGACGTCCAGACGCCCCCCGACAGCAGCGAGACCCCCGCGGTCAGCAGGGCCGCGGAGGTCATCGGGATCAGCGGCACGTTGAGGAGGACGCCGACCGGCGAGACGATGTGGAAGCGCAACGCCACCAACGGCACCGCCGCGAGCCAGACCAGCCCTGATAGCGCGACGCCCCGTACGCCCCACGCCAACGCCCGCCGCACCCAACGCCTCCACAACGGCTCGAACGCCCGCTCCATCGCCGCCAGGGGGTCGGACGGCCGCTCCGGCATGACCGTCCGTGCGACCGGCCCGGCCCCCCAGATGATCACCGCGACCGCCAGGAACGAAAGCTGACACCCGACGTCGAACAGGTAGGCCGGGTTCAGCGCCAACGTTACGATGCCGGCCGCCGCGAGCGTGTCCGTCGGCCGCCTCGGGCGGTCGAACAGGCCGGCCAAACAGTACGTCCCGGTCATCGCCGCCGACCGGACCACCGACGCCATCAGGCCGACCAGCAGCGCGTAGGCGATCGTCGCCGTGCCGACCGCAATGAACGTCGGCTTGCGACGGAGCCCGAGGAGGCGCAGCAGGGCGCCGAGGGCGAGCCCGAGCGCCTGCATGTGCAGCCCGGAGATGGCGAGCAGGTGCGTCGTCCCGGTCCGCGCGAACGCGTCGTTCAACTCCAGGTCGAGCCCGTCCCTCCGCCCGAGCAGGAGCGCTTCCGCCAGAGGTTCCGCCCGCGGGTCGACGTTCTTGGAAAGGGTTTTCCGGCTCCATTCGCGCACCGCCCCGCGCCCGGCGTTGACGGCCCTCAACAGGCCGGGGACCGTCCGCGACGCCTCGGCGGTCGGCCGGACGCCCGCCGGGCTGTCGACCGTGAACCGGAGGCGGGTCCCCTGGGCCCGGAGGTGGGCGCGGTAGTCGAACTCCCCCGGGTTCATCGGGCCGGCAACTTTGGCCAGATTCCCCGCGGCCTCGACCCCGTCCCCCGGCTTCAGTTCGGTCCGTTCGCCGACGACCGTCATCACCGCCCGCCCCGACGCCTTCCGCCACTCCCCCAGGCTCTGCACCTCCGTGACGTCGAGGACGACCCGGGTGGCCCCTTCGTCCCCGTCGGCGCCCGGGCGGTATCCGAGCACGTCGCGGACCGTACCCCTGAGCCACGCCGGTTTTGGGATCTCGGTCGCGGTGCGGGCCAGGTCGTCGCCGGCGAGGTCCGACCAGCGGTAGTGGTGCCAGGCCCCCGCCAGCGCCCCCCACGCCCCGAGCAGTACGACGGCCCCCGCCCATTTCCGGCGGGCCGCGGCGAGCCCCAGCGCCGCCAACCCCAGCGCGAGGGCCGACCACGCCGGCGTCCGCAACGGTTCGGCGTACCGATCGATGACGACCCCGGCCGCGACCGCCAGGGCGACGGGCATCAACGGCGCGACGCGGGCGGGGGGTGGAACGGGCGCTTCGTTGGCGCGCGACAAGCGACGGTTCCGCGGCTCAGGCCGGAGGGGTGAGGGCGGTACAACGGCCGTGGGCGGCGGCCGGTTAAGCTCCCGAACCGGACCCGGAAGACGGTTCGGACGTGGGGGTGCCGTCGGCCGATTTTAAGACGGGGGGGGTCAGTCGGTTGACGATCGGCTCGGTCCCCAGGACGTAGATCCCCGGCCACATCGTCAGGAGCGAAGGCGTGTCGTTGCGGTCGCCGGGGCCATTCTTGCCGTCGGAAGCCATCTCCCACCACCTTTCCGGGCGAAACGGCCGGGCCGACCCGCTTGAAGGGAGGCCCTAAGCTGTCGTGGGGCAATTTGCGGGCCGGTCGGCCCGCGTGATCGTCCGACCACGACGGAGTTAGGTATTGTCGTGGTCCGACGGGATCTCGTCAACTCAACCTAAGGACACACATCTGTTATCGGGTCTCGGAATCCGCGTTGCCATCGGCTTTTTGCAACGGGGCGAAAAGCTCTCGACCCGAGCCGGCGACCCGGGTCGCGAGGTCGTTGGCCAGGACGGGGTTGCCGGCCAGGAACTCCAACGCGCTGTCGGCGTCGTAGGAGGCGAGGGCCAGGATCGCGACCGGCCAATCGTGATGGGGGTCCGGGGTTTGCGCCGGACGATCACCCGCCGACGCCGGGGCCTGGGGGCGCGGGGCGTACAGGGGCATCGCGATCAAGACCGCCAGGTCCTTGGGGAGGTTGGCCACGAGCAGCGCCCCCGCCTCGACCGCCCGTTTCACGTAAACGACCGGCTGCCGGCGGCGGAAGGCCGTGCCGATGATGTCCATGCCCCAGCCGTAAGTCCTTAGGGTGAGGGGGTCGCCGTCCGGGGCCGTCTTGATCTTGCAGACGAGGTGCGAGGTTGCACCGTCGAAGCAGAACAGGTAGGCCTGCACGTTGTCGTGCTTCCAGGCGACCTGGGCGGCCTCGCGGGAAACGGCCTGGTAGACCGCCTGGACCGTTCGGCCGAGCAGGTCCGCGGCCCGCTCGCGGAGCCCCTGGTTCCCGTTCAGGTCGGCCAGTTGTCGCCGCAAGTTGTTGAGGGTGACGACTTCGCGGATCGGCTCCGCGGCCGGAAGCTCCCACTTGAGCGTATAGGTGAAGTTCACCTGGGGCCGGAAGACGGAGACGTTCGCCTCGGGGATCGGGGGGAGCGGGGCGTAACTCAGGTCGGTCTGGCGGTCGTTCTCGGCCGGGTCCCAATAGTCCCACTGGACGGCCCCCGACTCCCGCTCAAGGTCCGCGGGGTGGTTGTCGGGCGCGACGACGTTCAGGGTCAGGTTCTGCGGCTCCCAGCCGGGCCGGACGAAGAACCGGGCGTTGATCAAAAGCCGTTCGACCGGGCGGGTGATCCTCTGTTTCAGCAGTTCAAAGCCGGGGGCCTCCGGCGATTTCTCCCGGTGCTTCTGGTCTTCGAGGCTCGACGCGAGCACGCCCATCATCCGGCGCTGGCAGATGATGTCGAGCGGTTCCGCGCCGAGAGGGGGGGAGAAGTGGAGGTTGTAGGTGAAGCGCGGCGGGTTGCCGGGCTCGACCTTCTTCTCGCAGCGGACCCGCCCCGGCTTGTCGCCGAGCGGGCGGACTTCGACCTCGCAGTAGTTGAGGCCGTCCGCCAGCGTCGCCAGCGGCATGAACGCGATCGTGCCCGGGCCCGTGCTGCGCATCCCGCGGTAGACGTCGGTCGTTAACAAGTCCCCTTCGGGGAGGATCACGTCCCACCGCTTCGAGTAGAAGTCGATCCGGACCTGCGGTTCGGCGGTCGGCCGGGCCTGGTGCTCCCAGAAGCCGGACCGCAGCAGGTCGTAGTTCGCCGTAACCTGCGTCACCGGTTTCGGGTCGGGGATCACCCCCTCGCCGTGAAAGTCGACGTGCGAGACCTCGACGATCCCGGGGGGCGTGTAGACCTTGATGATGTTGAACGTGTGCGGGTCGCCGTTGGCCGGCTGGCCGCTCGACCCGCACGAGATGACCTCCAGCCAGTTCCGCTGGGAGCCGGTGAACGTCATCGGCATCCAGTAGCCGCGCTTGTGCAGGTGGCCGTGGAGGACGAGGCGGAAGTTGTGCACGAAGAGGCGGTTCAGGAACGTCCCGGAGTTGCGCAGCAGCATGTACTCGGGGGCCCCGTTGGCCTTCCGCCCGAGGACCCAGTCGATCCGCGACCGCGGCTCCAGGGATTCGCCCTCGGCGATCGGGAGCGGGTGGTGGTGGACCAGCGCGATCCGCAGGGCCGACTCGGCCGCGCCGCGGTACTCTTGCGGGAGGTTCGCGATCTCGCCGTCGAGGCGTTCGAACTCCCCCGGGTCGACCCGCCCCTTGGCGAGTTCGAACGCGTAGGCGGTGTCGTTCGAATCGAAGCACGCGACGATCAGGCCGAGGTCTTTATAAAACCGGTGCCGGCCGTATTTCCCGAAAACGGCGGCGAAGTCGTCGCGGATCGCGCCCCCGTACAGGCTCCCGTGCCAGCGGTAGTCGTGGTTGCCCGGGATGACGAGCAGGCCCTTCTCCGGCTTGACGTCGACCAGCGAGCAGACGTCCTTAAGGTACGACTCGGTCCTCTCCAAGACCCTCTGGCGCGACTCGGCCTTCACCTCCGCGTTGTCGACGAGGTCCCCGGTCACGACGACCAGGTCGAAGCGCGTCCCGTTCCTGAGGCACCGTTGGAGGCAACCCTCCAGGTAATTCAGGAACGGTGCCCGGTCCGGTGGCCTGAAGCCGGTCGTCGACAGGAAGTGGAGGTCGGAGAGTTGCAGGATCGTGACGGGCTCGGGCTTGGGCTTCTTGGGGGCCAGTTCCGTGAGGAAACTCGTCATGGTCTCGGCCTTTCCCTTCCCAGCCCGTTACGGCGCAGCCGGAGTCGACCTGGCCGTATTATGCGTCCAATCGTAATATCATCGATTGTCGGTATCGATTGAATCAAAGCCGACCGGGCGGGTCAAAAGAAATCGGCGGGCGGAATTACGAAGGGTCGCCGTCGGCGAGGTAGTCGAGGAGGTTCGCCAGGTTCGTGCGGGCCTCGGCGTGGTCCGGGTCGAGGGTGAGGACGTCACGCAGGGCGACCTCGGCGGCGTCGAGGTCGTCCCCTTCGAGGAGGTAGGCGCGGCTGAGGAGCACGCGGGGCCAGGTCGCGGCCGGGTGCCGCGCGATCACGCCGGCCAGCAGGGCGCGGGCGGGGGCGAACTCGCGGCGGGCGATGTGGGCCCGGGCGCGGAGCAGGGGGGGGTCGTCGGGGGAGACGTCCGGAGACCCCGGGGCGTGGGTTTCGAGCCGGGCGAGGCTCCGCTCCAGGTCGTCCCATCGCGACTGGGTCAAATACAGTTCGCAGAGGCCGAACCAAAGCCGCGCGACGTCGGGCCTTTCGAGGACGGCGGCACGCCACTGGGCCTCGGCGTCGGCGAGCCTCCCTTGCCGGTGGCGGATGACGGCGAGGTGGTGGCGCGTCTGCCAGCCGCGGAGGGAGAGGTCGACGGCGCCGAGGAATTCGTCCGGGTCGGGGCGCGTCGTCAGGAGGGTCGTGAACGCCGCCGCGGCCTCGTCGAGCGCGCCGGCCTCGAAGGCGAGCGCGCCCGATTCGAATAAGAGGTTTGTGTCGGTCGGGTAGAGCGCCAGGCCTTCGTCGAGAGCCTGCCGCGCGGCGGCCGGCTCCCCGTGCGCCCGGTAGCCTTTGGCGAGGAGGGCGTAGAGCGGCCGCCTCAGCGGGTCGCCGGGGCCGGTGCGTTGGAGGGCCTGGAGGAGGTGGGCGCGGGCCTCGGGGAAGCGGTCCTGCAGGGTGAGCCGGGCGAGTTGGAAGAGGACCCAAGAGTCGTCGGGGTTCTCGGCACGTTCCCGCTCCAGCAGGCGGAGGTTCCGCCCCTCCTTCCGGCGTGAAACGTCGGCCGATTCGTAACCCGAATGATGGACGATCACGTCGGTAAGACGCGGCTGGTCGCCGCGGCGGAGGCACGAGTCGACGACCTGTTCATGGACCCGGTAGCGCCAGCGGACGTCGGGGCCGTTGCGGAAGAGGCGGGGCTGGGAGACGACCAACTCGCCCGCGCCCGGCCCCCCGCGGGGGGAGACCTGGCGCATGAAGTAAACGGCGTCTTCGGCCCCCAGGCGGTCGATCAACGCGCGGAAACGCCCCCGACCGTCGTCGTCGAGCCATTCGTCGGCGTCCAGCCAGAAGACCCAGTCGCCGGTGGCCCGGCGGAGCGACTCGTTGCGGGCCGCCGCGAAGCTGTCGTCCCAGGGGACGACCTCGACCCTGGCCCCGAGGCCCGCGGCCACCGCGGGGGTGGCGTCGGTCGAGCCGGTGTCGACGACCACCATCTCGTCGACGAGGTCGGCGACCGACGCGAGGCAGCGCCCGAGGGTCTGGGCCCCGTCCTTGACGATCATGCTGAGCGAGACGCGCGGCCTCATCGCGAGCTTCACCCGGGCCCTGTCGCGGCGGCGGCCCGGGGCCGTCCCGGGCGCGGCCTCATCATCGGGCGACTTGGCCCAACGGGCAAGGCCGAATCGGGGCGGGCGCCGGCACGCGGGTCAGGCGAACAGGGGCGCGATCGGCGTGCCCAGGGTCGCGGCGAAGGGGCGGTCGAGGCGGTCGCGGTACTCGGGGTTGGGGCCGAGGCCGAGGACCTGATAGATCGTCGCGGCGAGGTCGGACGGGCGGTACGTCTGCGTCTTCGGGTGGCCGCCCATGCGGTCGGTGGTGCCGACGACGGTCCCCCCCTTAACCCCCGCGCCGGCGAAGAGGAGCGTTTGCGCCGCGCCCCAGTGGTCGCGGCCGGCGAGCTTCGCGCCGGGGAGGGTGGAGATCCGCGGGGTCCGGCCGAACTCGCCCCCCATCACGATCAGCGTCCGGGCGAGCAGGCCTCGGGCGTCGAGGTCGTCGAGCAGGGCCGAGAGCGCCTGGTCGAGCGGCGGCAGGAGCTTATCCTTCAAGACCGGCCAGGCGCTCTGGTGGGTGTCCCACGTCTCGTTCTCGCCGAGGTTCACCTGCACCATCCGGACGCCGGCCTCGACCAGCCGGCGGGCCAGCACCAGCGACCGCCCGAACTGGTGGCGGCCGTAGCGGTCGAGCGTGCGCGGGTCTTCGCGGTGGATGTCGAACGCCCGGGCGGTCTGTTCCGACGTCAGGATCGACAGCGCCTGGCCGCGGAAGCGGTCGAGCGCCAACGCGCCGGTGTCCGCCCTCCGGTCGGCCTCGCGGCGCACCGACTCGATCGTTTTGAGCAGTTCGGCCCGGCCGCCGACGCGCCGGACGGTCAGGCCTTGCGGCAGGTCGAGCCCCGGGGCCGTGAAGTCGGCGGTCGGCTCGCCCTTGTGCTTGTAGTTGAGGTCTTCGAAGTGGAAGCAGTTCGGGCAGGCCCCGTAGCCCCCCGAGCACTCCGGGGCCACGCTCAGCAGCATCGGGTCGTACTTCGCGTCCATCCGGCCGGACATCTGGCCGGGGATGACGCGCCCGGTGCGGTGGACCAGGAAGCGCGGCAGGAGGATCGCGGGGGGGATCTCCGTCCGCCGGTCGCGGAGGGCGAAGTCGACGACCGAGGCCATGCTCGGCCAGTCGTTGTGCGTCGGCCGGTTGGGGTCGAACCCGACGGGCATCGTGTCGTAGCCCGTCAACATGATGTGGTGGCCGAGCGAGTGGTCGTTGCTCCCGTGCGAGAACGTCCGCAGCAGCGCGAACTTGTTCGCCCGCGCCGCGAGCCGGGGGAGGTGCTCGCAGATCTGCATCCCCGGCGCGGCCGTCTCGATCGGGTTGAACTCGCCCCGGACGGTCGACGGCGCGTCGGGCTTCAGGTCGAACGTCTCGTGCTGCGCCGGCCCGCCCGACTGGAACAGGTAGATCACCGAGCATTCCGTCGCCGCCGGGCCCGCCTCGGCCTCGCGCCGCAACAGGTCGGCCAGGCCGAGCCCGGTCAGGCCCAGGCCGCCGATCTTCAGGAACGCGCGCCGGTCGACCCTGGGGTGTGCCGCGGACGAGCCGTTTCCCGCCATGCCGTCGCCCTCCGTCCCGGCCGACCCCGGACCCGCCCGGCGGCCCCGCCTCTGCGTACTCTATCCGTATCGCCCACGTCAGGCAAATCTTTGTTGAACAAAAATCGGCGTCGACCCCATATCTCTGACGAGTGTCGTTGACGCCGCGGGTGCGGGGTGTTACGGTTCGGGGTGGTGTCGGTCCGATCACGGGGGAGGGCGTGGCGTGACGACGGGCGCGGTCCGGGGTGTGTTGGGGGGCGTCTTATGGCCGTTCGCCTGCGTGGCGCGGGCGCGGGGCTGGTGGAAGCGGCTGCTGCTCGCGTTCGAATGCCTCTTCGCGGCGGCCTGCGGGGTGATGTTGTGGTGGGCGACGGGGCGACTATCAATCCCCGACGTGGGGGAACCGTTTAACGTCGGGGCGTTCGAGGCCCGGCGGCTCGACCCCGGGTCGAACGCCTACACGGTCTGGCAAAAGGCGTTCGACCGGTTCGAGCCCCAGCGCTTGCCGACCAGGCCGCGGCCGGGGGCGTCGTCTCCGACGCCGAAACCCGATGAGCCGGGGGTCGACGCCTGGCTCGACGCTAACCGTGAGGCGCTCGCCCTGTTCCTCGAAGGGGCCGGCCGGTCCGACGCGCTTGCTCAAGGGTCCGGCGAACCGGCCGATTTCTTCGCACCGCGACGGGCGGGTGAACGGCGCGGCAGCCCCCAGGAACTCATCACGCTCGCTACGGTGGAAGGGGCGCGGCGGATGACGCGCGGGGACTCGGAAGGGGCCTGGGCCTGCTTCCGTGGCGCTTTCCGCGCGGTCCGGCTGCTGGGTCGGCACGGCACGCTCGTGGAGCGGGAGCTGTTCGGCCGGTTACGGACCCCTTTGCTGCGACAACTCGGCGCCTGGGCCGACGACCCCCGGACCACCCCCGCGCAACTCCGCCGGGCGCTCGACGACCTCGCCGCCATGGAGGCCATCGTCCCCGACGACGGCGACGCCGTGAAAGCCTTTTACCTGGAGACGGCGCGTGTCCTCGCCCTGCCCGACAACCGGTGGACCCGTTCCGAGGCGAACTACCCCGCGGGCCCCGACGAGTGGCCGACGACCCGGCTGATCCAGGAAAGGCTTCACCCGATGCGGCGGGCCCAGGCCGAGGAGCCCCAACGGAGTCGGCGGGCGCTGAAGCTTTTGACCGCCGAATGGTTGGCCTACTTCAAAACGCCTTCCGAACGCCGCCCGCCCCCGGCCGTTCGGGTCGTGTATCGCATCCACTGGGGCACGTTCTCGGTCGACTTTTTCGACCCAGGCCCCGGCGCCCCCTCCGCCGCCCGCGCCGCGACCCCGTGGGAGGTCGCCGCCGCGTTCGCCCGTTGCTACGACGCGCGGATGCCGGTCGTCATGTTCTGGACCCAATTCCGGGTCGTCCGGAACAAGGAGCGGTCCGACCACGCCGCCGCCCTGACCGCCCTGGCCGATGCGCTCTATCGGCGCGACCACGGCGGCGACCCCCCGCCGTCGCCCGAGGCCCTCGTCGGCCCGTACCTCAAAGCCCTTCCCGACGACGGCTCGAACGACGTGCCGGCCGCCGACGACACGACCCCCGAGATCGAAGGCGTTCTCTGACGGCCTGACCCCTTCGTGTTTTTGACCTCGTTCCACGTCGACGCGTGTCGGAGGTGGGAGAATGGCGCTCGGTTCCGTAGAGGCCGGACGGGAATTCGACGGGGGCGGGTCGGCGGCCGTCCGGGCGGTACGCGGGGCGCTGTGGGCGTGTTCGCGGCCGTTCGCGTGGGTGGCGCGGGCCCGAGGCTGGCGTTGGTTTGTACTGGTCGGGGTCGAATGCCTGCTGGCCGTGATCGCCGGCGCGGCGCTCTGGGTCGCCACCGGGCGGCTGCCGATCCCGGACGTGGGGGAGCCGTTCGACGTCGCCGCGTTCAAGGCCAGGGCGCTCGCCCCCGAGAGGAACGCCTACCCGCTGTTCGAGCGGGCCCTTGAGGTGTACAGGGATTCGGACCGGCCGCCCGAGGGGGTTCGGCCCGGCCAGTCTCCGCCGGTTTACCCCAACGACCCGAAGGTCGGTCGGTGGCTCGACGCCAACCGCGGGGCGCTCGCCCTGTTCCTGGAAGGGTGCGCCCGTCCCGACGCCCTGTTGCCGGACGACCCCGCGTCGTTCCCGCGGTCGAGGGGCTATCTCGCCCTCAGGAGCCTCGCCCGCCTGGCCCTGGAAGAAGGCGCGAGGCGGGAGCAGCGCGGCGACATGGGCGGCGCCTGGGCGTGTTACTACGCGGTCCTCCGCGGCGCCAAACTGGTCGGCCGCCACGCCTCGCTCAACGAACGCCAGATCGCCCAAGGCTTGCGGGACGTTGTCCTCCCCCGACTCCCTATCTGGGCCAACGACCCTCAGACCGCCCCCGCGCAACTCCGCCGGGCGCTCGACGACCTGTACGCCCTTGAGGGCCTTAAGGCCGACGAGGCCGATACGATCAAGAGCATCTACGTGCAGGCGATCGGGGGGCTCAACACCCCTCGCGCCCTCTGGGGGGGGGCCAGCCTGGCGGACATACTCTGGACGCCCGCCCCGCCCATGGAACGATTTAAGTGGGTCACCGTCTATCCCTTGAGGCGTTGGCGGGCGGGCGAGCCCGAATCGAGCAGGCGGGTCGTCCGGTCGTTCGTCGCGCAGCGGCTGGCTTACTTGGAGACGCCCCCCGACCGCCGCCCGGCTCCGGCGCTCTGGGTCGTGATAAGGGACCAATTCCGCACTTTTCCGATCGACCTTTACCCCGTCGACCCCGGCGCCCCTCGGGCCGCCCGTGCGGTCGAACCGAAAGCGCTCGCCGGGGCGATCGTGGCGTCCCCCGACCTTCAGTATGCCCTCGTCTGGCCGCTGTTTCTGTTGCGGAACTTCTCCGCCAAGGAGCGGTCCGACCAGGCCGGCGCCCTCTACAGCGTCGCCGAGGCGCTCTACCGCCGCGACCACGCCGGGGCCCCCCCGCCGTCCGACGAGGCGCTCGTCGGCCCTTATCTCAAGGGCCTCCCCGTCGAGCCGGTTTCACCCGCCGACGGCTCGGCTCCGGTGGTTGACGCCGAGCTTTGACGCGGCCGCCGGTGCCGTCCCTTGTTGTGGGCTTACGCCGCCCCCTGCGTGGCCGGGGTCGGCGCGGCGCAGGCGGGGAGCCGGAGGGTGAACGTCGTCCCCTGGCCGACCCGGCTCTCGGCCCGGAGCCGGCCGTGGTGGGCCTCGACGATGTCGCGGCAGACGGCCAGCCCGAGGCCCGTGCCGCCGAGCCCCGAGGCGTCGGGGCCGGTCTTGGTGGTGAAGAACGGCTCGAAGATCCGCCGCAGGTCGGCCGGCGCAATTCCCACCCCGGTGTCGGCCACGCTCAACTCGGCGAGCCGCCCGGTCGCGTCGTTCGCCACCCGGACCCGGACCGTCCCCCCGCGGGGCATCGCCTGGCGGGCGTTGATCACCAGGTTCATCATGACCTGCTGAATCTGCGCGGGGTTGACCCGCGCGTACGGACGGCCCTCGGCCTGGAAGTCGAGCTTGACCCGGTTGCGGGTGAGGTCCTTGTTGACCAGCAGCAACACTTCTTCGGCGAGCCGGACCAGGTCGGTCGGCTCGTACCGGTCGGCCCTCGGCCGGGCCAGCCCGAGCACCCCTCCGGTGATGACCGAGGCCCGCTGGGCGGCGTCGAGGATCTTCTCGAACGCCTTGCGGCGGTACTCGGGGTCGGGGTTGCGCAGCCCGAGCTTGGCGTAGTTCAGGATCGGCGTCAGCGCGTTGTTTAACTCGTGGCAGATCCCCCCGGCGAGCACGCCCAGGCTGCTCACCCGCTGCAACGCCACGAGTTGCCTCTTAAGTGCCTCAACTTCCTCGGCCTCTGCGGGCACGACCCTCTTCAGCGCCGGCCCCGGAGCGGACGTCGGCGCCGGCTTATTATTTGGAGTGGAAGCCATCGTTCCCTCAGAACCCGAACCATCGTGGCGACCCGTCCCCGCCCACCTTTCGTATCGGCCGCGGCGCCGGCCGGGATGAGTCCCCTTCGAGCCTTCTTTGACTCGACCTTTCACCCGGCGAGACGGGGGGTTTAGGACGACCGCCCGACCCCTTTCAGGTCCCAATCCGCCCGCGCAGATTTCCTACCCGGTTCAGTCCGCTTGGTCGTTCCGGCCACCTTCGTCGGGGTCGGCAAACGCCCTTTCTCACGGCGGCCGGTTTGCGAATTACGGGGGATTTGGAGGCCCACGCGGTCTCTGCGGATCGGGGAGTCGACGCACGCCCGCATCGCGGAGATTGAAGGGTTTAAACTGTCTTTATAGCGGGCAACCGTTGCAACCGGGGGGGTAGAAGACGAGGCCGCCGGGGCGAGGCGCGCGGAAATACGTGGCCAAGGCCGGGGCCGTCATGGCGGGGCGGTCGGCCGCGACGGGTCAGGTCCGGTAGAGCCCGTTCGCCTTGATGTACGCCTCGACCCCGCGCGGGACCATGTACCGGACGCTCCGCCCTTCGGCCATCCGGCGGCGGAGGTCGTGCGAGGCGATGCCGATGGGGGGGATGGTGACCGCCTGCAAGGGGAAGGCCCCGGGGCCGAAGTCGGGCAGGGGGGGCGACGTATCCCCGTTGGGGTCGATGCCGGGACGGTTGACCACGACGATCGTGGCCGTCCGCGCGATCTCGTCGGGCTGGCGCCAGGTGGGGAGGTCGACGAGGCTGTCGGCCCCGATCAGGAAGAAGAGGTCGTCCCCCGGGCGGTCGCGGCGGACGGCGGCCAGGGTCTCGACGCTGTAGTGCGGACCCGGGCGCTTCGCCTCGATCTCGGAGACCTCGAACGCCGGGTGGCCCGCGACGGCGATCCGCGCCATCTCCAGCCGGTGCGCGACCGGCGTCCGCTCCCCCTTTTTATGGGGGGGGGAGCCCGCCACGACGAACCAGACCGCGTCGAGCGCGCAGGCCTCGCGGCACTGTTCGGCCAGCACCAGGTGGCCCAGGTGGATCGGGTCGAACGTGCCGCCGAACAGCCCCAGTCGCATCGCGGTCAGATCCCTCGGCCCCGTCATGGCCGGTCCGGCCGAAACGGTGTGGACAGGCGTGCAGAAATCCGGTGAAGTGGATCGGTCGCCCCCGATCGCCGAGGGGCGTCGGGGGTGAACGGCCGGCGGTCCGCGCCCGGCGCCGTCCGCCCCCCACCGAAGGTTTTCGACGATAGGCCCGGGTTATGAGCGCTGTCAACGGCAAACGGCAAGCCGCGTGGTTCGGGATCGAGCCCGACGAAGGGGCGGCCGCGCCGGCGGGGCCGGGGCCGTTCGCGGGGGTCGTGTTTAACCGGCCGCTCGATCAGGTGTTTACGTACCGGGTCCCCGCCCGGTTCGCCGCCACGCTGAGGCCGGGCCAGCGGGTCAAGGTGCCGCTCGGCCGGGGGAACAAGCCCGAGACCGCCTACGTCGTCCGGGTCGAAGGGACGCTCCCCGAGGGGGTCGAGCCGGGCAAGGTCAAGGAGGTGATCGAGGTCCTCGACGACCCCCCCCTGATCGACCCGAACATGCTGGAACTGACCCGGTGGATGGGGGGCTATTACGCCTGCTCGTGGGGCCAGGCGCTCGACGCCGTGGTGCCGGCCGGGGTGAAGAAGCAGGCGGGGACCCGGGTCGGGACGTTCCTCGTCATTCCCGAGGAGACCCGCGAGCGGCTCGACGAGGTGGCCGCCTCGCTCCCCTCGAAGCAGGCCGACGCCCTCGCGACCCTCGCCCGCTCCGAGGAACCGCTGACCGTCGCCGACCTCTGCCGCCTCGCCCGCTGCGCCCCCGGGCCGATCACCGCATTGCGGCGCCGCGGGCTGATCCACACGGTCAAGCGGCGGGCGCGCAAGCCCGTCCTGGGGGCCGAGACCCCTCCCGCCGACGCCGATACGGCCGCCAGGTCGCGCCCCGACCTTACCCCCGAGCAACAGGGGGTGCTCGACCGCCTGACCCCGGCCTTAGAGGGGGACGAGTTCGCCACGTTCTTGATCCACGGCGTGACGGGGAGCGGCAAGACCGAGGTCTACCTTAGCGCCATCGAACGGGTCGTCGCCCGCGGGCGCGAGGCGATCGTGCTGGTCCCCGAAATCAGCCTGACCCCGCAGACGATCCGCCGGTTCAAGCGCCGGTTCCCCCACGTCGCCGTGCTGCACAGCCACCTGAGCGACGCCGAGCGCCACCGCCACTGGAAGAGCATCGCGGCGGGCGAGGTCCAGGTCGTCGTCGGCGCCCGGTCGGCCGTTTTCGCCCCGGCGCGCCGGCTCGGCCTGATCGTCATCGACGAGGAGCACGAGGCGACGTTCAAGCAGGAGACGACCCCGCGCTACCACGCCCGCGACGTCGCCGTGATGCGGGCGAAGTTCGAGCGGGTGCCGGTCCTGCTCGGCTCCGCCACCCCCGCGCTGGAGACCTGGCAGAACGCCGAGGTCGGCCGCTACACGCGGCTGACGATGAACGAGCGGGTCGGCGGCCGGCCGATGCCCGAGGTCGCCCTGATCGACCTACGCCACGAGAAGCCGCCGCTCGCCGGCCTGAGCGAGACGCTCCGCCAGGCGATGATCCAGGCCCTCGACGATGGCGGCCAGGTCATCCTCCTGTTGAACCGCCGCGGCTTCCACACGTTCGTCATCTGCCCCAACCCCCGCTGCGGCGCCGTGCTGAAGTGCCACGCCTGCGACGTCGCCCTGACGTACCATAAAGGGCGTCGCCTGCTGATCTGCCACGCCTGCGACGCCGAACGCGACCGCCCGCCGGCCTGCCCCCACTGCAACAACGCGACGCTCCACTACGGCGGCATCGGCACCGAACGGCTCGAAAAGGAGGTCGCCCTCGCCTTCCCCGACCGCGTGATCCGCCGGATGGACTCCGACACGATGCGCACGCCCGGCAGCCACGAGGCGGTCCTCTCCGCCTTCAAGGCGGGCGAGGTCGACATCCTCCTCGGCACGCAGATGATCGCCAAGGG